>OGKD01000396.1_pt1 | contig 33124 bp, 27 predicted proteins | sample 1572371 | NCBI WGS metagenome assembly OGKD01 (sample SAMEA2582096, study PRJEB24529) | metagenome | biome: Human gut stool | place: China | collected 2011 | reverse complement strand
GATAAAGGTCTCCTCAAACTTAGATACATAAATGTACCAAAATTTGAGAAGAACCGAAAAAAGTTTTTCTATTTTATTGCCACATCTGCCACGCAGATTGTAAGTGATTGATACACAGAAAGAAATGGGTGGCAATAAGACGTATTCTTATTGTCACCTATTGCCACCTATTGCCACGGATTTCTAGAAGACGCAAGGCAATGCAGATAGCTGCTGCATAATGGTCTTTGCCATGCGGGAGTGGCCGGCATCATTAGGATGAAGACGGTCGGTATCCGGTTTGTTAAACATCTGCGCACCAGCATCGTAAAGAGGGAAGAGACCGGAAAGGGAGTTGAGGTCGATGACCGGAACTGCCCAGACATTGCCTGTTTCCTTGATAGCTTTCACGTATTCATCGAAGAAGATGCCACGCGCATTCTCGTACATCTCATCTGGCTGGATGTTCTTGTCACCACTGGCAAAGAGAGCACGATGCACAGGAGTCATCACCACGATTTGCTTGGTAGGATACATCTGCTTCAGCTTCGACATGGCGATGTTGATGCGGCCTTTTAATGTATTCTTGTCCATGCAGAAGTGGCGGTGGCGGCGCTGTACCATTTCGCTTGGCTTGTGGCGGGCTACTCTCACGCTGTCGAAAGTCTCCGTGTACCATTCGCCTACAGGCACACCATTGTTGTAATCGTTGGTACCCATAAAGATGAGGATGGCATCAAAATCATCACCATGTTCCTTCTGAAGTTGGTCTGCCTGACGGGGAATATCGTTCCACTGTCTGCCGCTCACACCATAAACGTAAGGGGTGATGCCGAGCCAATCCTGCAGGAATCCCCAGTATTTTACTTTTGATGCCTTGATGTTAGGGTCTGTGATGGAGTCGCCGAAGTAAGCCACCTTCTTTCCCTTCCATGGATGCTGAAGGTTCTTGAAAGCCTTTTCTTTTTCGGCAATTTCTTTTTTGCTCATCGCCTTCTGGGCGAAGGCGGGTAGGGTTGGCATCGCCAAAGTCAAGGCGAGTGCCAGGGTAATCATTGTTTGTTTCTTCATTGCTAGTTTGTTTTTAATTCTTTTTCTGAGTGCAAAGGTACGGCAAAAATCTCAAACGGCGCAACATTTATTGTTCAAATATCAGTCTTTTTCTGTTTTTTTTTGTAATTTTGCAGCCGCTAATAGAAATGAGTATTTATAATAGGTATATTATTAAGGATGACAGTCAGTTTGAGTAATTTGAGTAATTTAAGTGATTTGGCGCGCAAGCGAGTGGCGGTTGCGGCTTATTATTTTGTTCCGGGAGTAGTGTTTGCCAGTTGGGCAAGCCGTATTCCGGATGTAAAACAGATGTTGCATCTGAGCAACGGCCAGTTGGGAACGGTGCTTTTCGCCATTCCTATCGGCCAACTTCTGATGATGGCTTTCTCGGGTATCCTGGTGAGTAGATTTGGCAGCAAGAAGATGCTGGTTCTCTCTGAGGTGCTCTATGTTCTGGTTCTTTTCTGCATCGGTAGCAGTACTACGGTTTTTCATCTGATTTTGAGTCTTATTGCTTTCGGAATGATGGCGAATCTGATGAACATTGCCACCAATACGCAGGCATGTCTGGTAGAGAAGATGTATGGGCGCAACATCATGTCGTCGTTTCATGGTCTGTGGAGTCTGGGTGGATTCTCCGGTGGTATCATCGGTGCCATCTTTGCCAACACTTTGCTCCCGATAGATGTCCACTTTGGAACTATCCTGGCTCTGAGTATTCTCATCGTTGCTGTCGGTTTCCGCTTTCTGATTAATGATGCCATGGCGAAAGCAGAAGAGGAGGATGTTCCGAAGTTCTCTTTCAAGACCATCGACCCGATTCTGTTCCTTTTGGGACTGATGGGATTTGCAGGCATGTTCTGTGAAGGTACCGTTTACGATTGGAGTAGCGTATATTTTTCATCAGTAGTAAAACCCGATGAGGCTTTTATCCGTGCGGGCTATGTGGCTGGTATGGGTGCGATGACGTTGGGTAGATTCATGGCTGATGGGTTTGTTACGAAATACGGCCCAGCCAGAGTATTGAAGGTTTGTGGTGGTTTGATATTGGGCGGTTTGTGGCTGGCTGCTGCCTTGCCTTATCTCATTCCTGCCACCTTGGGTTTCCTGCTGGTAGGTTTCGGCATCTCTTCGTCGGTTCCTATCTGTTACAGTATCGCCGGAAAATTGGGAACCATCAAGGCGAGCATCGCTATTACCATCGTTTCAAGCATCAGCTTCTTCGGTTTCCTTGTAGGTCCTCCGGTTATCGGATGGCTTGCTGAGGCTACCGGTCTCCGCATTGCCATCAGCATTGCCGCCTGCCTGGGTCTGATGATAGCGTTTGTTGCCGCAAAGGTAGGAAAGAGATTATCCTGAATAAGGAAACGGTTGATGTCTTCTAATGATATGATTGATGTCGTTCAGGTATATGACTGATAACGTTCTAGTATATGACTAAAATCTTCCAAACAGTTACTTGAAGTCTTTCAGATATATAGAATAAGTCTTCTGGATATATTATATAGTAAGCCGCACAACAGCTGATGTGCGCTTGCACAACAGGTGTTGTGCAAGCGTCGCTCAGCTGTTGTGCGGCTGTCGTTCAGGTGTTGTGCGCTCTCTTTGTTTGTTTTCTTAAAGCAGACACCTTGATTAGATAAACAAACATCCTATCTGGAAGACCAGGGCTGATACTACCCATGCCAGGAGCGTGGTGTAGCCGGCGGCGAAGCCTGCCCATTTCCAACTGCCCGTCTCGCCCTTGATGGCAGCGATTGTGGCGATGCAAGGGAAGTAGAGCAATACAAAGAGGAGGAAACAGTAGGCGGTGAGCGTTGCCTTCGCTGCTGCCTCGGCATCGCTGTAACCGTAGGTCTTCTTCAGGTCTGAAGTCATCTGTTTCTTCAAAACCTCGTATTTTCCGTCTTCATCGTTGTAATCCTGATCATCAGAGAAACTGTCGTTGTTGCTGTAGAGCACGCCCATTGTTGAGGCTACAATCTCCTTGGCACCCACACCGGAAACCAAGCCCACATCCAGTTTCCAGTCGAATCCCTGTGGGGTAAAGATAGGCTCGATGGTCTTACCGATTCTGCCGATATAGCTTTGCTCCTGCTGGGCCTGGTTATCAAGTTCTTCATTATGAGGAAAATACCCCAAAGCCCATACGATGATACTTGCCACAAGGATGATACCACCCATCTTCTTCAAGTACTGCTTACCCTTCTCCCAGGTATGGCGGCCTATCGCCTTCCAGGTAGGGAAGCGGTAAGGAGGCAACTCCATTACGAACGGGGTATCTTCGCCCTTCACCACGAAACTGGCAAAGATGCGGCTCAATATCACGGCTAGGAAGATGCCGATGAGATAGAGCGATACCATGATGAGCGAACGGTATTGGATGGCAAAGAATGTTCCGATGACCATGATGTAGATTGGCAGACGAGCCGAACAGCTCATCAATGGCAATATCAGCATCGTAATCAGACGCGAACGGTGACTCTCGATGGTTCTCGTTGCCATCACCGCAGGTACGTTACATCCGAATCCCATAATCAGCGGGATGAATGACTTGCCATGCAGGCCCATCTTGTGCATCAGCTTATCCATGATGAAGGCTGCACGAGCCATATATCCCGAATCCTCCATATAAGAAATGAAGAAATACAGAATCAGAATCTGTGGCAGGAACACGATCACGGCACCTACACCACCAATCACACCATCTACCAGCATATCCTTTACAGGTCCGTCCGGCATCGTATTACTGATGAACTCGCCCAGCCATGCTACGCCGTCCTCAATCCATCCCTTAGGAATCTCGCCCAGAACGAAGGTGGCTGAGAACATGATGAACAGCAGGAGGACGAAGATAGGGAAGCCTACATATTTATTGGTCAGGATTCTGTCGATGAGGTGGGTTACCTGATAGGTATCCTTCGCCTTGCCCGGTTCATAGCCTGCTTCCTGCAATGCGCCATGGATAAAACCGTATTTGGCATCCATGATGGCGGTTTCGCTATCCTCCAGGGTCTCTTCCTTCACACGCTTGGCTGCCTCGTCACGGGCTGCGAAAATTTCCTTGGCCGATTTCAGATGACTTACGTATTCCTCGGCGTGCTTATCATTCTCCAACAACTTGATAGAGAGGTATCGGGTAGAGTAGCGCTGGCGGATGGAATCATCTGCCTTCAGATATTTCTGGATATGCTCGATACCATGTTCTATCTCATGTCCGTGGTTGATGTGGATATGGCGATAGTGAGCGCTGGAATCTTCCTTGCCTTCGTAGAGTTCGATGATGGTCTCGAAGAGCTTATCTACGCCTCGGCCATTGGTGAAGACGGTAGGAATCATCGAGATACCAAAGAGTTCGCCCAGTTTGTCGTAGTCGATGTTATCGCCACGCTTCTCGGTTTCATCAAACATGTTGAGGGCGCAGACCATGCGGATGTGCATATCTATCAATTGTGTGGTGAGATAGAGATTGCGCTCCAGGTTGCTGGTGTCGATGACGTTGATGACGATATCCGGCGTATGCTCGATGAGCTGCTTGCGCACATAGAGTTCTTCTGGCGAATAAGCCGAGAGGGAATAGGTACCCGGCAAATCTACCAGATTGAAGTGGTAGCCGTTGAAATTGGCTTCACCTACTTTCGCATCCACGGTTACACCGCTATAGTTTCCTACGCGTTCGTGAGCACCCGAAGCAAAGTTGAAGAGGGAAGTCTTACCGCAGTTTGGATTTCCTACCAGTGCCACGTTGATGACGCGGTGGAGTCTTTCTGCTTCCTGTTCAGCCAGGGCTTCGTTGCTGGCATTGTCTTTTCTTTCAGCTACGAGCATCTTGTCGCCGAGCGCCTGCTCGTCGCTATCGTTGGAATCTATTACTTTTGAGTTAATTACCTGTTGGCGGTCTTCTTCTTCCGCCTTGCTGAGCTTTGCATCGTTCTTGGCTTCATCAATGGAAACCACCTCGATATGGTCGGCTTCGCTGTGGCGGAGAGAAACTTCATAGCCCATGATCTTGTATTTTACAGGGTCCTGGAGTGGGGCGTTAAGGAGTACATCTACCTTCTTGCCTTTGATGAATCCCATCTCGATGACTCTCTTTCTGAAGCCACCGTGTCCTGATACCTTGACGATAACGGCGCTTTCACCTGTTTTAAGTTCTGATAATTTCATATATCTTTCCTTGTTTTAATCTTGTTCTTTTCTTTGGGGCATGACCTTATGGTCAGTTCTTTTTTCTTTTCGACTGCAAAAATACTAATAATTATTTGCAACTCGGTAGCAATGATGTTATTTATAACAAAAAATACCTAGAAATGATGAGGGTATCATCAAATCTAGGTATTCTTGTCATTATTTCTGATGATGAATGTTCTTATACCTTATTATATATATAAAAGCATCATCATTTCCTGTGATTACAGGTTTCTGCCGTGGCAGTTCTTAAACTTCTTGCCACTTCCGCATGGACATGGGTCGTTAGGACGTGGCATGTGCTCTGCACGGTAAGGAGTGCGGTTTACCTGTGCGCCCTCTCGGGTATCCTGGTTAGCAGCTGCCTCCTGTGCCTCACGCTCTGCATCCAAATCTACCTTGCTCTCTACATAGTTCTGCTGAGTGTGCTGCTCAGGAGCTGCCTCCTGAACTGGCTGCTCTTGCTCCATTACTGGAATCTGACCACGCATCAGAATACTTGCAATACGGTCGTACATGTCATTGATCATGGCATCCCAAACCTTGGCACTCTCCAACTTAAAGATGAGGAGAGGATCCTTCTGCTCGTAGCTTGCATTCTGTACAGAGTGCTTCAGTTCGTCGAGCTTGCGGAGGTTCTCCTTCCAGTCGTCATCGATAATCTGGAGAACAACGCTCTTCTCAAACTCCTTCACTACGTTCTTAGCCTCGCTCTCGTATGCCTCCTTGAGGTTGCAAGGAATATTGTACATGCGCTTGCCGTCTGTGATAGGCACCATGATGCGCTCGTATATAGCACCCTGGTTTTCGTATACCTGCTTGATGATAGGCATAGCTGTAGCCTGGATGCGGTCTGTCTTACGCTTGAATGTAGCCATAGCCTCCTGGAAAGCACGCTCTGCCAAATCCTCACGTCTGCCGTTCTCATACTCATCCTCGTTGAATGGAATCTCCATAGCAAGAACTTTCAGGAACTCTTCCTTGGCACCGAAGAAGTCGTTGTTGTTAACGATGTTCAATACGCGGTCCCAGATGATGTTGGCAATATCCATACCGATACGCTCACCCATGAGGGCGTGGCGACGCTTCTCGTAGATAACGGTACGCTGACGGTTCATCACGTCATCATACTCCAAGAGGTGTTTACGGATACCGAAGTTGTTTTCCTCAACTTTGCGCTGAGCACGCTCGATGCTCTTGCTGATCATTGGGCTCTCGATACGCTCGCCATCCTCGAAACCGAGACGGTCCATTACCTTGGCGATACGCTCTGAAGCGAACAGACGCATCAGCTTATCCTCCAATGATACATAGAATACAGAAGAACCTGGGTCACCCTGACGACCGGCACGACCACGGAGCTGACGGTCTACACGGCGGCTCTCATGACGTTCTGTACCGATGATGGCAAGACCACCTGCAGCCTTTACCTCTGGAGTCAGCTTGATATCGGTACCACGACCTGCCATGTTGGTAGCGATGGTTACGGCACCCTTACCGTTTACTGAGCGACCTGCCTCGGCTACAATCTGAGCCTCCTGCTGGTGCAGCTTAGCGTTCAATACATTATGAGGAATGTTGCGCATCTTCAACATCTTGCTCAACAACTCAGAAATCTCGACAGATGTTGTACCTACCAAGACTGGGCGGCCAGCATTACGTGTTTCCTCGATTTCGTCGATAACTGCACGATATTTCTCGCGGGCAGTCTTGTATACACGGTCATCCAAGTCCTTACGCTGGATAGGGCGGTTGGTTGGAATCTCAACAACATCGAGTTTGTAGATATCCCAGAACTCACCTGACTCTGTACTTGCAGTACCGGTCATACCTGCGAGTTTGTGGTACATACGGAAGTAGTTCTGAAGTGTGATGGTAGCAAAGGTCTGTGTAGCAGCCTCTACCTTTACGTGCTCCTTAGCTTCAATAGCCTGGTGCAAACCATCGCTCCAGCGACGGCCTTCCATGATACGTCCTGTCTGCTCATCCACAATCTTCACCTGTCCGTCCATGACAACATATTCGTCGTCCTTATTGAACATGGTGTAACCCTTCAGGAGCTGCTGCAAGGTGTGAACACGTTCGCTCTGTACACCATAGTGAGCCAGCATCTCGTCTTTCTTGTCAAGACGCTCCTGGTCGGTAAGGTCTGTACGTGCCTCGAGTTCACTCATTTCTGTTGTGATATCAGGCAATACGAAGAGTTCCTTGTCGTTTACCTGCTTAGCCAACCAGTCGGTTCCCTTATCGGTAAGGTCGGCAGAATTCATTTTCTCGTCTACTACGAAGTACAATGGCTCAGTAGCCTTAGGCATCTCACGGTTGTTGTTTGCCATGTAGTACTCCTCGGTCTTCAGCAGACCAGCTTTGATACCTTCCTCAGAAAGATACTTGATCAATGGCTTGTTCTTAGGCAATGCCTTGTAAGAACGGAAGAGTGCGAGGAAGCCTTCATCAAGGAGTTCCTGATTCTTAGCTTTTGTACCTTCGTTAATCTTCTGCTTAGCCTCGGCGAGCAATTCTGTAGCCTGCTTGCGCTGTACCTCATAAAGTTTCTCAACCAATGGCTGATACTGCTCAAACATCTGGTCGTCGCCCTTAGGAATAGGACCAGAGATGATCAATGGGGTACGGGCATCATCAATCAATACTGAGTCGACCTCATCGACGATGGCGTAGTTGTGCTGGCGCTGTACCAGGTCGGCTGGGTTGGTAGCCATGTTATCGCGAAGATAATCGAAACCGAACTCGTTGTTGGTACCGAAGGTGATATCTGCCAGGTATGCCTTGCGACGCTCGTCGGAATTAGGACGGTGCTTGTCGATACAATCTACAGAGAGACCGTGGAACATATAGAGAGGTCCCATCCACTCAGAGTCACGCTTAGCCAAATAGTCGTTCACGGTAACGACGTGAACACCATTGCCAGTCAAGGCATTCAGGAAGATAGGTGTTGTACCTACAAGGGTCTTACCCTCACCGGTAGCCATCTCGGCAATCTTACCCTGATGGAGAACAACACCACCGAAGAGCTGTACATCGTAGTGAATCATTTCCCACTTCATATCATTACCGCCGGCTGTCCAGTGGTTGTGATAGATAGCCTTGTCGCCATCGATGGTAACGAAGTCGTTAGCTGGATTAGAAGCCAACTCGCGGTCGAAGTCGGTAGCAGTAACTATTGTTTCCTCGTTCTCAGCGAAACGGCGAGCAGTATCCTTAACGATAGCGAAAACCTGAGGCAAAACCTCGTTGAGGGCTTCCTCATACTTGTCGAGTGCTTCCTGCTCTAACTTGTCGATCTGGTTGAAGATACCTTCACGCTCATCGATAGGAGTGTCTTCAATTTTAGCCTTGAGTTCAGCAATCTTAGCCTTCTCTTCCTTGGCGTACTCCTGTACGTACTTCTGAAGTTCTTTTGTTTTTGCACGAAGTTCGTCATTGCTTAAGGCCTGCATCTTAGGATACTCTGCCTTGATCTTTTCTACGATTGGCTGGATCAACTTCATATCGCGAGTTGACTTGTTGCCAAACAATGACTGGAGAATTTTGTTAAAGTTCATTGTATATTTATTTTTTATTATTATTCGATGATGTTTGGGAGTAAAATCTCCTGTTGTTTATTACTAGCTTGCAAATTTACTAAAAATATCTGTAAATCTGCAAGGAATTGCCAATTATTACCTGTTTTTATGGCAAATCTTCTGAGTTTTGCTTACAGAAAGCATAAAATCAGCAGTTTGGACCTCGAATAACAATACTCCCATACGGAACTTTGTATCTATGCTCCGTAGGGGAATCATAATAAATATGTGAATGAATGCCTGTCAGAATGTCAGAAGAATTGGCGGCAAGTGTTGCCGACAGGATAGGATGATGCGTTGCGATGCTCTCATCTTCTGATGCCGCTTTGATGGCTTTGAGCACGCAGAGAATGTCCTCCTCCAATGCCTTCGCCTCCGGTTGCTGGATGAATTCATCGTAGGATATATCCGTAAGCGCAAACTTCAGCGCCTGCTGATAAGTCTGCGCCTCCATGCCGGTTGCCGCCAGGACAACCAAAAGGGCTGTGATATATCTGTTTACCATCATTGTTGTTTGTCTTCTTCTGTTCGGAAACGATGTTGCGCCAATCGTTTCCTTACGTATATTTTAATGTCTATTTATTCTTTCTGAATTTCTTTACGATATGCTTCTGTAGACCGTAATTGTTTGGACTTAAATCCATCATGGTCGACTTGACGCAGTATCTCGCTAGCAAAGAAAGTGCCAAAATACTCATACCCTCAGCATAGTTCTGCCATATCTGCATGAACAGGGCTATGAGCAGAAGCCATCCCAGGAGTTCGAAATACCAATACTGACGACATGCTTTCATCCTCTTGACAGTCTTCCAGGCAAAGATGAGGTTGAGCGGATTCAGTATCAGAATCTGGAAATTTATCTGTACAGTAGGATGCTGCGAGAAGATCATGGTAAAGAGAATCAGTCCCGGTAATCCTGTCAGGACAAGCAGGATGGCATCAAACCACCAGTAGTTTTTCTTTTTTACACATTCTCTTACCGTTGTTCCTATGATGATGATTGCCAGAGCTATGGCTATCATTTGTGGTGTAACAGGAGCATCGTCTGTTATTTGTGCCTGGGCTGGGATGATATCGGATGTTTCATCTACCAGAGTGATATAGCCGCTGGCACTTGTTGCATTGGTCTTGCCGTCTGCAGTCTGAGATGCATCAATAAAGTCGGTTCTTCCTTCTGTGGCAAAGTCTTTGCTCAGATTGTCTGGCAAGAATTCCCATTCTCTTTGTGTGATAGGGCGGTCTGCCTGACAACCCAAAAGGAGGTCATTGCCGAATCTTGCCCAGCGGTGCTGTCCGTTGAGCTTGTGAATCTCTTCCCTGTAGGTAGAAGGGGTAGGGATATCTTTAAAGTTGGTACTCTGGTTTCCAATGTTGGAGAGAATCATCTCGCGTGCCCGGGTCGTACAATTATCATAGAAGAAATTGTAGCGGTATACGCGGTTCTCCGGCTGTGCATTCTTGTCGATGCTTCTCAGAATTCCCAGTTTCTCTGTACGGGAGAGACGGAGGCGCTGCTGTCTTACCCATCTACCTTCATGTGCATATTCGGCAATGAAGTCGCTCATCGGGTAGATGCCGATCTGGTAATCGGTGAGTCCGAAAACAAAACGGAGTACAAAGCAACTTTGGTTAAAACTAAACATACCCCAGTTGACGGCAACATCCGTTCCCATAGCTTTGTTCTGGATGCGGAGAGCGGTATGTCCATAATACGACCACACCTCCTGGCCTGGTCCGCAAGTCAGGAGAGAAATGTCAACAGAATCGAGCCACGCAGTAGCTTCTTCATTGACACGACTGTTCTGCACAGAAATATCAGAGTCCTTGTCTCTTGAAAAATCCTGTGCAGCCACTTCAGTAGTTAAATTGATTAAAATTACTGCTAAAATGGCACTAAAAATATGCTTAAAACGTTTCACGATGCAAAAATACCTTATTATTTTCAATTATCCTTCTTTTTTCTAGATTTTTTTTAATACTTTTGCACTCTGAATATAATTTTGAATGATTATTAAAGAATGAGAAAGCTTTTTTTAGCAACCCTATTGTTGGGTTCAGCCCTTATGGTTAATGCCCAAAGTGGTACTAATTCGCCATACAGCCAGTATGGTCTTGGCATCTTGTCAGACCAGACTTCTGGTTTTAATCGCGGTATGAATGGAGTCGGTCTTGGCTTTCATGAGCATAATCAGGTGAACTATCTCAACCCTGCATCTTATGCTTCGCTCGATTCTATGACTTTCATCCTTGATGCCGGTATCTCTGGTCAGGTGACAAATTTTGAAGAGAATGGTGTGAAGAAGAATGCCAACAACTCAAATTTTGAGTATGTTGTTGCAGGCTTCCGCTTGCTGCCACATGTAGGTATGAGCTTCGGTATTATTCCTTTTACCAATGTTGGCTATAATTATTCTGCATCAGAATGGGTGAATGCTGACAAGGAAGCTTACTATACTAATACTTATTCAGGCGATGGTGGTTTGCATCAGGCATACATCGGTGCTGGTTGGGAACCGGTCAGGGGCTTGGCCGTAGGTGCCAACTTCTCATATCTCTGGGGTAGTATAGACAGAAGTGTATCAAACAGCTACAGCAATTCTTATTACAAGACCCTCACCCGCTACTATTCTATGCAGGTGAACAGCTATAAGGTTGATTTCGGTGTACAGTATACCCATCAGTTCTCAAAGAAAGATTGGGCTACCGTAGGTGTCACCTTCTCACCAGGACATGGTCTGGGAGCTTCTGCTGATATGAAAATCATTTCTAATGATACCCAGAACGGTGTTACCGATACCACTGCTTACTCTATTGACAAGGCTTATAAGTTGCCTACCATGATTGGTGCGGGTGTGATGTGGAATCATAACAACCAGTGGAAGGTTGGCTTTGATTATAGTCTGCAGAAGTGGGGTAGCTTGGGGTATCCTAGTTTCGATGGAACCAACTACGCCTTGAAAAATGGTATCTACAAGGATAGAAGCAAGTTCAATCTCGGTGCCCAGTATTGCTATGGAGAGCGCAGCCGTGCTTTCTTCAAGCGTGTTCAGTATCGTGTAGGTGCCAGCTACGCCACACCTTATTATAAGATGAATGGTGTTGATGGTCCGAAGGAAATCTCTGTAAGTGCCGGTTTCGGTATTCCTATCATGAACTCTTATAACAACCGCTCTATGCTGAATATCAGCGGTCAGTGGGTGAAGAGTTCGGCTAAGGATCTGATTAAGGAAAATTCTTTCCGTATCAATATCGGATTCACATTCAACGAGGATTGGTTTAAGAAGTGGAAGATGGATTAATCTTCCGCTTATATATAATAATGTATAGAATCTATATATAATAATGTATAGAATAAAAGGCTCTTATGTTGTCGGTATCCTGATGTTCCTGATTTTGGCTGGTTGCCAGAACCAGGTAGAACATACTGCGCCCGCCATCCGTCCGCAAGACTCGGTGGCGATGATGACGTCGTATGGTGTAAATACATTGGTAAGCGACTCGGGAGTTATGAAATATCGCATCGTAACAGAACGGTGGGAGGTGAATACCAGCAAGAATCCATCTTTGTGGATCTTTGATAAGGGACTTTTGCTGGAGCAGTTTGATGAGAAATTCCATATTAATAGTTATATCCAGTGCGATACAGCTTATTATTATGATCAGCAGAAGATATGGAAACTTTATGGTAGGGTGAGTATCCTGACCAAAGATGGTTTGCGCTTCAATAGTGAGCAACTTACCTGGGATCAGAATAAGCACGAATTGTCAAGTAACGTATTCAGTAAACTTGTTACTCCTGAAAGAACGTTACAGGGTTCTCATTTCTGGAGTGATGAAAAGATGACGCGCTATTATGTGAGCAATTCGAAGGGTAGCTTTGAAAAGGGAGACCTTACAGGAGGTGGTGGTGCTGCCGATACTTTGAGCAGCCAGCCTGATTCTGTCAAGAATAACTTCCGTCAGCCTGCTACACCTGTCAGAGCCACTACGATTCCTATCATGCACTAATTAAAAAGAAAAAGATATAATGAATGAACAGGTGGATATGAGTTTAGTCGTAGGCATTCTCATTACGATGGTCTTCTCAGCATTCTTCAGCGGAATGGAGATTGCCTTCGTCTCTTCCAACCGTATGTTGGCGGAGATGGATAAGGAGAAAAACGGCCTTACGCAACGACTGTTATCTTTGTTTTATAATCATCCGAATGGCTTTGTCAGTACCATGCTCGTGGGCAACAATATAGCCCTTGTAGTTTATGGTATCCTGATAGCCCGTCTTTTTGACAATACGATTTTCGCAGGTTTTGATGCAGCATTTACGGTGCCTGCAGATACCATTCTGTCTACGCTGATAGTACTCTTTACAGGTGAGTTTCTGCCAAAGACGCTTTTCAAGTCTAATCCGAACCGCTTGCTTTCTATCTTCAGTCCGATAGCTTATCTGTGCTATGTGGTATTGTGGCCTATCAGCAAGTTCAGTACTTTCTTGAGTAAGTGCCTGCTGCGTCTGGTGGGTATGAAGATGGATGCAGAGGGGACAGATGAAGGCTTTTCTAAGGTAGACCTTGATTATCTTGTGCAGTCAAGTATCGATAATGCTACCAATGAAGATGAAATTAATGATGAGGTGAAGATATTCCAGAATGCCCTTGATTTCTCCGATACTAAAGTACGCGACTGTATGGTGCCCCGTACTGAGATTCAGGCAGTTGAAATGGATACTTCTCTCGAAGAACTGCAGCAGAAATTCATAGAGAGTGGTAATTCGAAAATCATTGTATATGAAGAGGATATAGACCATATTGCGGGATATATTCACAGTTCCGAACTGTTCCATCATCCTTCACGTTGGCAGGATCATATCCGTACACTTCCTTTTGTGCCGGAAACGATGCAGGCACAGAAACTGATGCAGACTTTTTTGCAGCAGAAGAAGTCTTTGGGTATCGTTGTTGATGAGTTTGGAGGTACCAGCGGTTTGGTGAGTCTGGAAGATATCGTTGAGGAAATCTTCGGAGATATTGAAGATGAGCACGATTCAGCCAAATATGTAGCTAAGAAAACCGATGATGGTGACTATCTCCTTTCTGCACGACTGGAGATTGACAAGGTGAACGATATGTTTGGTCTTGAACTGCCGGAAAGTGATGAATATATGACTGTAGGCGGTTTGATATTGCATGAATATCAGAGTTTTCCTAAACTCAACGAGGTGATTAAGTTTGATAACTTTGAGTTCAAGATTATCAAGTCAACATCGCGTAAAATAGAGCTTGTTAAACTCCACATCATCAAATAGCTGAGCGGGAAAAGGGATTTTTTTGCTTTTTTTGAGGTAATAGTCAAAAAAGATAGCAAAAAATTCCCTTTTCTCGTATTATTTTTGTATTTTTGCAGACAATTGGCTACTAGCATCAAAAGTGGTTCAATCTAAACTTAGGAAAAAATAAAAATAATAATAATAATTAAAACGTAATGGCAGCATTAGGAACAATTAGAAAAAGAGGCGTGATACTGGTTTGTATCATCAGTTTCGGCCTTTTCGCCTTTATTGCCGAGGAAGCTTTCCGCTCTTGCGATTCAGCAAAGAATAATGAGCGCCAGCAGATTGGTGAGGTTTTGGGCGAAAAAATCAGCGTGCAGGATTTCCAGAAGCTCGTTGATGAGTATTCAGAAGTTATTAAAATGCAACAGGGTCAGGAAAATCTTCCTGAAGAGCAGATGAATCAGGTGAAGGATATGGTATGGAATACCTACATCCAGAACCAGATTATCGCTAAGGAAGCTAGCAAGTTGGGTCTTACTGTGACCGACGCAGAGCTTCAGGACATCTTGAAGACAGGTACTAACCCTATGCTTCAGCAGACTCCTTTCGTTAATCAGCAGACAGGTCGTTTCGATGCATCTTCTCTCCAGAAGTTCTTGGCAGACTACAAGGCACAGAAGGCTAACCCATCTGCTAACGCACAGATGATGGATCAGTATACCAAGATTTACAACTACTGGTCATTCATCGAGAAGACTCTCCGTCAGCAGACTTTGGCTCAGAAGTATCAGGCTCTTCTCGCCGGTTGCTTCCTGTCAAATCCTGTAGAGGCTAAGATGGCTTTCAAGGAGGAGAATGAAGAGAGCCAGATTCAGTTGGCTGCTTTCCCTTACTCTGACATCCAGGATGATAAGGTAAAGATTTCTGAAAGCGATCTGAAGGCTAAGTATGATGAGATCAAGGCACGCTTCAAGCAGCCTGTTGAGAGCCGTGACATCAAGTTCGTTGATATCGAGGTTCAGGCTTCAAATGCAGACCGTGCTGCTCTTAACAAGGAATTTGCAGGTTATCACTCACAGTTGGCTGCTGCTGCAGATCCTACAGAGGTTGTACGTAAGTCAGCTTCTACTGTAGCTTATCTTGGTATTCCTGTTTCAAAGGATGCTTTCCCACGTGATATCGCTGCTCAGCTTGATTCTATGGCTGTAGGTTCTACTTCTGCTGTTAAGGCTAATGCCGGTGACAATACATTGAACATCGTTAAGTTGGTAGCTAAGCAGGAATTGCCTGATTCAGTACAGTATCGTGTTATTCAGGTTGCTGCTAACTCAGTAGCTGAGGCTAAGACTAAGGCAGATTCTATTCAGGGCGCTATTGCCGGTGGTGCTGATTTCGAGGCTATTGCTAAGAAGTATGGCCAGACTGGTGACAAGGCTTGGATGACTACTAAGCAGTATGAGTATGCTCAGTCTATGGATAAGGACAACAAGACATTCATCAATACATTGAATACTGCAGCAGTTAACTCTTTGAACCAGCTTCAGTTGGGTCAGGGATATGTAGTTCTTCAGGTTCTCGACCGCAAGGCAATGGTCAGCAAGTATACTGCTGCCGTTATCAAGAAGCCTATCGACTTCTCTCAGGGTACTTACCGTACAGCTTACAACAAGTTCTCTAGTTTCGTAAGTGCTAATCCTAAGTCAGAGGATCTCTTGAAGAATGCAGCTAAGGAAGGTTACAAGGTTCAGGACTTGAAGGATATTACAACTTCTGTTCACTATGTAGCAAACATCCATTCTACACGCGAGGCTTTGAAGTGGATTTTCGATAGCAAGGAGGGTGAGATTTCACCTCTCTATGAGTGTGGTGACAACAACCACCTGTTGGTTGTGGTTCTTGATAAGATTCATCATATCGGTTATCGTGATTTGAATGATGCAGTTGTCAAGGAGACTGTTAAGGCAGAGGTGCTCAAGGATAAGAAGGCTGAGATGATAGAGGCTAAGTTGAATGGTGTTAAGAACATCGCAGCTGCTAAGGCTAAGGGTGGTAAGGTTTCTTCTGTAAACCAGATTACTTTCGCTGCTCCTGTATTCATCGCAGCTACTGGCGCTAGCGAGCCAGCTCTCTCTGGTGCTGTTGCAGGTACTAAGAAGGGTGCTTTCTCTGCTCATGCAGTGAAGGGTAACGCTGGTGTTTATCTCTTCCAGGTTACTAACAAGACTAACCGTCCTGTTAAGTTCGATGACAAGACATACGAGCAGAAGTGCCGTCAGAAGGCTATGCAGTATGCAGGTAACTTCATGAACGAGCTTTATCTGAACGCTCATGTAGTAGATAACCGCTACTTGTTCTTCTAATTCAGACTAGTAAATTCATTCCAATAAAAAAAGGTGTATTGCCAAGAGCAATACACCTTTTTTATTTATTGGGATATCTTTTATTGTATCTACAAGAATATCTTTTGGAGAAGCATTTTATCCGCGGCTCCACCAATGTTTCTTTTTGGGAGCTTCCTGCTGTTCGCCGAACTTCTGTTTCAGTACTCTGCGATAACTTGTATGGTTGGTGATAATCTGATAAATCTCCCCCCAATCAGGCAAACCGCCGATACCTCGGTCGTCAATGAACCAGTCGGCTTTGAGCTTGCGGGAGAAGTGGTTATTGTTCTCCAGACTCTCTTCAGGATAATCCTTGTTTACAGCCCAGAATTCAACTCCTCTTTCTCTACACCATTCTACTGCCTCGTCCAGGAGCTTTCCTTCGCGTACGCTCCATAGAATAAGCTTGTGGTGGTCTCTAATCAACATCTTTAATGTTTCTGTGGCGAAAGGTAGCTCTGTACCAATCTTCGGGTACTCGTGGGTTACGATTGTACCATCAAAATCTACTGCAATTGTTGCCATATAGTCTTAATGTTTTTAAAATCTAAAAGAGTCTTCCTATCTGGATAGAAAGACTCTTTTCTTTGTTGTATGTATATTCTTTATTACTTCTTGATACTGTTGTCGTTGGCATTGCCATAGTGGCTGTTGCTATAGTTGCCATAGCTGCCATACTGGCCGTAAGTTCCATATTTGCCATATTTTCCATATGATCCATAAGAACCATAGTTGCCATATTTGCCATATTTGCCGTACTTACCAACACCATAATAGAAGCTGTGCTTCTTCTTAGAGAGGTCGACACCATTGAGTACTAAGCACATGTTAGGCAATTTATTCTCGACTTTCAAACCATTGATCATGCCGAAACTAGCCTTTGGAGTATAATCTGCGCGGCAGACGTATACACAGAGATTAGCCAGACGTCCAAGCTGCAAACTGTCGTTTACAAGACCTACAGGAGCCGTATCGAGGATAACATAGTCGTAATGTTCCTTCAACTGACTGATAATGTCGTCAAGGCTTGCTCTGGTAACTAACTCTCCTGGGTTAGGAGGAACAGGACCAGCCATAAGGAGATCGAGTTTACTGTTGACACCCGAAGAGAGAATCTGTTTCTGAATGTCATCCCATGTATTATGGTCGTGTACAATCAGATTGGTGATACCATTATGGTGGTTGTCAATCTCGAAGAGTTCTGCAAGACGTGGCTTGCGGATATCCAGTCCTACCATGATAACCTTCTTGCCCAGCAAGGCGAGCGAGATACCTATATTGGATGCCACGAATGTTTTACCTTCACCTGATGTAGAAGAGGTAAACATCATAACCTTCTCACCTTCTTTCAGCATAAACTGAATGTTGGTACGCAGGCCACGGAAAATCTCCTCCATCAGGTTGTTTACATTCTGGTGAACCACAATGTCAGCCTTTCCTTCCTTCTTGGCAGCGTCGCTTGCCACAGGAATATCGGCAATGACAGGTATCTGAGTGAGTTTCAGCACGTCTTCATGTCCCTCAATCTTGTACTTGAAGAATTCTCTCAGGAAGAGAATGCCGGCAGGGATTGCAATACCCAGTACCAGTGCTATCAGCATAATGATAGGACTCTTAGGACTAACCTTTCCTTCCAATGAAGGAGCATCGATAACCTTACCCTTGTCTGCCGTTGCTGCTAACGAAATGGAGTTTTCCTCACGTTTCTGAAGAAGCATCAGGTAAAGACCAGATTTTACTTCCTGCTGGCGACCAATCTGTGTGAGAACTCGCTCTTGCTCTGGCGAGTTACCTATCTGGCTGGCATACATGGCAGCTTGTTTGGCAATGCTGTTACGCTGGATTTCCATACCCAGTTTAGCCTGGCGCATGGCACGCTTGATAGATTTTGTAAGGTCATCCAACTGGGCTGATAATGGTGTAACGGTTGGAGAATTCTCACTGGCAGAATGCAACATCTGGTTGCGGTTCAGAGCTATCTTGTTGTATTCGTTAATCAACTCTGTTGAACTTTCATCAGTCAGACCTACGTTTGATGGGATAGGCTGATATCTGTTGCCAGGTTCGTTCATGTATTTGCCAAGCTCATTCAGAAGTTCAACCTGTGTGTTAGCCTCCTGGAGTTTCTGGGCGTATGTGTCTGAGTTAGCGATGGCAGCTGTTGCGTTGAGCTTCATCTCTACAACATTGTTACGCTTCTTGTAGCTTTCGAGCTGGCCTTCTGTATTGCCCAGTTCGTTGTTGATCTTCTCCAGACGCTGGTTGATGAACTGTTCTGTGCGGAAAGAAATTTCATTCTTGTCCTCGTTGGCCTGGCGGTTATAAACATTTACCAGAGTTCTCAGATAGTCGATGCTGCGCTGAGGATCTTCATCTTTCATCACCAGTTCGGCTATGGTTGTAGTCTTTGAAGTCTGGCTGACAGTCAGTGCTTTTGTATAGCCCTTAGCCGCCATTTCTGGTGACACGATAATCACCTTCAGGCTCTCACCGTCTTTTAATGCGTATTTGCCGTTCTGAGTGAAGTGGAGGGTTCCTACACGTGTATTGATGCTTGCTGGCAAACCAGCTAAAGTCTTTTCAATCTTTATAGGATCCTTCTGATAGGAAAAGGCATCTACAGGTATGTAGTATGAACCTGTTACCTGATACTGACTGCCAGTTTTCTCTATAAGAAGCTTGATAGGAGCATTCAGCTTCTTGAGATGAGCCAGGTCTAAGTCAACGCTGACCTCCTGCTCTTTGTAGACTAACTGATCCCTGAAGGTTCCTTTATGGTAATAGTTCACGTAGCATTTCATGTCTACTACAGCCTGGTTAGCCAAGTCTTGAGCCGAAAGAATTTCAATCTCATTGTCTATACCGTTTGAGTTTGAAATAAAACCGAGGTTTGCAGCATTTTGAATCATGCTGTTACCCATTCCTCTGTTCTTTCTCTGGTCATCATCCTTTATCAGTACCTTAGCGGTTGCCTGGTATTGCGGTCTTGCATGGCGTATGTAGAGATATCCCAATCCCAAACATACAATGAGTGATAGAACGAACCATTTCCAGTTGAGGATAAGAGTAGAATAAATCAGCTGGAAGTCAATAGATGACTTTTCTTCCTGCTCTTGATCACGTCCTAAATCAAAGTTCTTTGTTTCTTCCATTATTTTATATTCTATTGTGTTTACTCCTTTTTATATTCGTATAAGATAAATGATAGAATCTGTGCTATCTGCTTGCCGCTAGTTCTTTCAGATACTGTCCATAACCGTTTTTGAGCATCGGTTGGGCAAGTTTCAGCAACTGTTCTTTGTCAATCCATCCTTGTTTGAATGCGATTTCTTCCAGACATGCCACTTTCAGACCCTGTCTCTTTTCGATGACTTCTATAAAGGTACTGGCTTCCGAAAGGCTATCGTGGGTACCGGTGTCAAGCCAGGCGAAACCGCGCTGTAAGGTTCTTACCTTCAGAGTCTTTTCTGTCAGATAGTGCTGGTTTACTGTTGTTATTTCCAGCTCACCTCTTGCGCTAGGCTTGATGTTCTTAGCCACATGCACCACGCTGTTTGGATAGAAATAGAGTCCTACAACCGCATAGTTGCTCTTAGGCATTTCCGGTTTTTCTTCTATGCTCAGGCAGTTGCCGTTTTCATCAAACTCTGCCACACCATATCTTTCCGGATCGTTGACATAATAGCCAAATACGCTTGCCAGTCCTTTTTCTGCAGCTTTTACGCTTTCCTTGAGTAAACCCGTAAAACCGGCTCCATAGAAAATGTTGTCACCCAAAACCAGACAGGCTGTATCATTACCGATAAACTTCTCCCCAATGATGAAGGCTTGAGCCAGACCGTCGGGTGATGGCTGTTCTGCATATTCGAAGTGTACACCCAATTCGCTGCCGTCGCCTAACAGACGTTTGAAACCAGGCAAGTCGAATGGGGTAGATATAATCAAAATCTCCTTGATTCCTGCCAACATTAGCACGGAAACAGGGTAGTATATCATTGGCTTATCAAAAATTGGTATCAATTGCTTACTGATACCTTTGGTAATAGGGTAAAGTCTTGTACCCGAACCTCCCGCTAATACGATTCCTTTCATATCTTCTCTATTTCTAATATAATGAAGTTGGATAGTCTTAATCTTAAAAACGCGGCAAAGTTACTAAAAAAAGTTGAATGCGTGAAATCATAAGCCATAAAAATGCATTTTTTGATAAAAAAAACACCGTTTTAGATAAAAAACGTCGCTTTGATTTGGGTATTTACTGATTTTATTGTATTTTTGCAGAACATTTTAAATAAATATAGAAAATAAAATAATAAAGGAATGGGAATTTTTGCAAAACTATTCGGTCGTAAAGACGACGATAAAAAGGTAGGTGGAATGGAAGATTACATGACCTTGGTCCGTGTATACTTTCAGGCTGCACTTGCTTCTCAGTTAGGTATCACCAATTTGGCCATGTTGCCAGACTTGCGTGTCTTCAAGACAAGTCTGCATGTTCCGACGGTCAACAACCGTCTGGGTATTGGTGAAAAGGCACAGGTGAAGAAAATGATGAAGAATATCTATGATACGGATGATGCCTTCTTCAAGGAAATAGATTCCAGTATCCGTAAGAACTGCCACAAACTGCAGGATGTAAACGTATATCTTATCCAGTTCCAAAACTTTACGCAGGATCTGATGATGCTGATGGGCAACTTGATGAAGTTTAAGCTCCGTTTGCCTAGCTTCATGAAGAATTCACTTTACAAGCTGACTGCTAAAACTGTAGAAGATATCTTCACTAAGAATGATTTCTCTGATGCCAGTGTGCTGAAAACCGTGCTTCAGTTGCGCCAGTTCAACAAGCGCTTGGCGTTCAGCCAGCAATGGGTAACCGACTTTACCTTCCAGGTATTGATGCTTGCCAAAAAAGAGCCACGTCCATCAGATGAAGACGTAGAAAAGGCAAAGCAGAAGATGGGAAAGTAACAAATGTTGCGCCCAAAATGAAAAAAAATAGCAGAATATTTGTTTTATTCAAATAATTCTCTTAAATTTGTAGCCAAAAATAATAGTCATGAGTGCAAATGAGAAAACAATTAATACGTTTGCCACAAGAGTAAGGCAGATGATTCTTAAGTTTGACGAGGTCAAGCAGGAGAATGCTGAACTCTATGCGATGGTGGATGAGCGCGATGCCAAAATCAAGGCATTGGAGGAAAAGTTGGCTCAAGCGCAGAGTGATTACGACAGCTTGAAGATGGCGAAGATGATGACGATTTCTGACAATGATATGGAAGCTACTCAGAAGCGCATCGCCAAGCTCATCAGAGATGTCAATAAGTGTATCACACTATTGGGTGAAAAGTAAAAATCGGAACGATGGCAGAACAAGAACAAGATAAATTACTCATACGATTACACGTCTATGATACTGATCTTTCGGTAAGAATACCTAGGGAAGACGAGGAGTATTATCGTAAATCAGCCAAACTGATAGATGATATAGTGAACTCATATACCAAGATTTTCAAAGGCAGAAAGAGCGATAAGGAAATCCTGTATATGGCGCTCATTGATGTGGCATTGAGATATGAGAAGGAATCAGATCGGAATGATACGAAACCTTATGATGATATTCTTGAGAAGCTTACCTCCGAGATTGAAGACGCTTTGAAATAAGAATATTAATAAACATATATATAATATAATGATAGTAACTATTATAGCAGCCTTGGTGGCGCTTGTTATCGGCGGTGCTGCTGGGTATTTCATTTTCCGTTATGTCATTAAGGGAAAATATAATGAAATGATAGAAGCTGCCAACAAAGAGGCAGAAGTAGTAAAAGAAAAGAAGCTTTTGGAAGTGAAGGAGAAATTCCTCAACAAGAAGGCGGAACTCGAAAAAGAAGTGCAGCAGCGTAATTCTCGCATCCAGCAGAATGAGAATAAGCTGAAACAGCGCGAGATTTCTCTCAATCAGCGTCAGGAAGACCTCGGTCGACGCAAGATGGAGATTGATCAGTATCAGCAGCGTGTTGACAACGAGAAGAAACTCTTGTCTGTCAAGCAGCAGGAACTTGATAAGATGCAGAAACAGGAGCAGGCTAAACTGGAAGAACTTTCTGGTCTGAGTGCTGAAGAGGCTAAGCAGAGATTGATTGAGAGTCTGAAAGATCAGGCTAAACTCGATGCTGCAAGCTATGTGAATGAGATTATGGATGATGCCAAACTCAATGCTAACCAGCAGGCTAAGAAGATTGTGATTCAGACAATCCAGCGTGTTGCTACTGAAACAGCTATTGAGAACTCTGTCAGCGTTTTCCATATCGATAATGATGAGGTGAAGGGACGTATTATCGGTCGTGAAGGTCGCAATATCCGTGCTCTAGAAGCTGCAACTGGTGTAGAAATCGTAGTGGATGATACTCCAGAGGCAATCGTTATCTCAGCCTTCGACCCTGTTCGTCGTGAGGTTTGCCGTCTGGCTCTCCATCAGTTGGTTGCTGACGGCCGTATCCACCCAGCCCGTATCGAGGAGGTGGTAGCCAAGGTGAAGAAACAGTTGGATAATGAAATTATCGAAACTGGTAAGCGTACAGCTATCGACCTCGGTATCCATGGTCTGCACCCAGAGTTGATTCGTATCATCGGTAAGATGAAGTACCGTTCTTCTTATGGTCAGAACCTCTTGCAACATGCCCGTGAAACAGCTAATCTCTGTGCTGTCATGGCTTCTGAGTTGGGCTTGAACCCAAAGAAGGCTAAGCGTGCCGGTCTTTTGCACGATATTGGTAAGGTGCCAGATGAGGAGAGCGAGTTGCCACACGCATTGTATGGTGCCAAGATTGCAGAGAAGTATAAGGAAAAACCTGATATCTGCAATGCCATCGGTGCTCACCATGATGAGATGGAGATGAACACATTGTTGGCTCCTATCGTACAGGTTTGTGATGCTATCTCTGGTGCTCGTCCTGGTGCCCGTCGTGAGATTGTAGAGGCTTATATCAAGCGTTTGAACGATCTTGAAGCTATCGCCATGAGTTATCCTGGCGTAACCAAGACTTACGCTATCCAGGCAGGTCGTGAGCTCCGTGTCATTGTTGGTGCGGATAAGATGAACGATGAAGAGAGCATCAAGCTTTCTGATGAAATCGCAACCAAGATTCAGAATGAGATGACTTATCCTGGTCAGGTTAAGATTACTGTGATTCGTGAGACTCGTAGTGTAGCTTACGCTAAGTAAGATAGAATTATATTTGAAGTTTAAATTGTCGTTTCTCTTCTGCAAGGTAGAGAGATGTATCTTGATAAAGCCGTACTCTGGAAAAAGGGTGCGGCTTTTCTTTTCCCTTTTCAGAATATGATGAAAGCAGAACAGAAAGTATTAAAGCGATTCAATAAAGGATGTGTTGACTATCATCTTTTGGAGGATGGGGACCGGATTCTCATTGCCTTGAGCGGTGGAAAGGATTCTCTGGAACTGGTGCGCCTCTTGGCTCAGCGTGCCCGTATCTATAAACCTCATATCGAAGTGGAGGCGGCTCATATCATCATGGATAACATTCCTTACGAAACCGACCGCTCTTATCTGCAGGATTTCTGTGCAGAGAATGGCATCAAGCTCCATATCCTTCATAGTTCGTTCGATGAATCGACCGATCCCCGTAAGACCCGTTGCTTCCTTTGTGCCTGGAACCGCCGCAAGACGCTCTTCGAGTTTGCGGTAAATAATGGTTTTAACAAGATAGCCTTGGGCCATCATATGGATGATATCCTCGTTACCCTGCTGATGAATATCACCTTCGAGGGTTCTCATTCCACCATGCAGCCCAGTCTTCCTTTAAAACATTATCCCCTCACCATCATCCGCCCCCTCTGTCTGGTACATGAGACGGATATCCGTCAGGTGGCAGAAGAGTTGCATTTCACTAAACAGAAGGCACTATGTCCTTACGAAGAGACTACCCGCCGTTCGGATATGCAAGCCGTCTTCCAGCAGTTGGAACTGTTGAATCCTGAGGCGCGTTACAGTCTTTGGCGCTCTGTCTTTATGAAATAAAATATAGTAGAAAAAGCAATAAAAAACGAAAGTAGTTTCATGTGTTCATGAAACTACTTTCGTTAGCCAATGAAATAGGCTTCATTTGCCATCGAAGCCTATTGTATTTGTTCCTGGGGTAGATCTAGTAAATGGCAGTTACTAATATTTTGGGGAGCTGCCCAGAAACGTGAAGCATCTGTTGTCAGTACTGAATGGTCGGGAAGTTCAAAACCTTTGAATCCTGAAGGAACAAGCACGATATGGCGATTATTGTTTCGATAAGCAGGATTATTATCTTCGCGACCATAGCCTGTTGTCTCCCAAGTATCAAACCAGTATAAGTTTTTTGACCAATATGCCCTGTAATAAACAAAATCATTATCTGAATTCAAGAGAGGACGGTAAACGATTTCTCTGCCGTCAATATATCGCTCACGCATTTCTGCAAGAGAAAGTGGAGTGCCTTTTTCATCTTCTGCCCAAGCATTCATATCCGAGTCTAGCATAGCCCATTTCTGTAATTCTGGCAGCCACACCAGGTTAACAACATGGCAGTCGGAATCCTCGGAATCTGCGGGATGACAAGTTACAAAGCGGTTTACAATACCCTCAGACAGCAATAGTTCGTGTAAGAGGATGGAGTGTAATCGACAGTTGAATGCAGGCTCTATCGATCGAGTGTATTTCCAGAGATCTATAGCATTACGTCTCTTAGGATTAATCTTTTGATTGGCATGAGGAATGTTTTCCGCTACAAAACGTGCCAGTGAAATGGCCTTGTCCCATGTTGGCATTGTGGAAGATACAACTGTATCGAGTTTGAAATATTCACGGATTTTTTGTGATTGGACAGAATCTTTCTGATATGCAAAATGATAGGACGTAGTATCTGGTACATATTTGCCAGCGTCTTTTAATTTTTCTACCATTTCATTCTTCAGCGAATTGCAAAGATAAGCTTCCACTTGTTTATTGAAAACAAAGCGTGCCAACAGTAATGTTGCTACAGCTATGAGCAGGATTCCCAAGATGCTCCAGCCTACCAACTTGATTTTTTTCTTCATTTTTTATTCTATTAGTTATTTCATTTTTTCTATCTGTTCCTGGGTTAGTCCGGAATACTTCTTGATTAGATTGATGTCAACTCCATCGGCAAGCATGTTCTTGGCAATTTCCAAGGCTTTCTCATTCTTACCTTCTTACTTTGCCGTATCAATAGAGTTTTTGATATCACGATATGCCATCTTACTTGCCTCCTACGTGCTCTGGATTCAGATACGACACGTCCTTCACAACCTGTCTGCCATTAAACAAGCTGTTGAGGAAGCAGATGAGCAAATCCTTGTTCATTGCCGTTCCGAATATTCACTTGAAGCCGAAGTCGGTCAGCAAGCTGATGTATCTTTCTTCTACCTGTTTCATACGCCATTCGTTTAGTTCAACATCTAGTTTCACTGCAAAATTACGCTTTTTTTCCAAAAAAACTCTTAATAAACTGTTAAAAAATGATTGAATATTCATTCCTGCTCCTTATTTCATTTCATCCGAGTTGAGTATGGTGATGGTCTTGCCCTCAATCCTGATGGCACCCTTCTCCTCGAATTCGGAGAGGCAGCGGAGGAGCGAGAACTTCTGGATGCCGAAGATATCTGCCATTTCCTGTCGGCTGACATCCAGCCGGATGGTTCTGCTCTGCTGTTCGGTAGCCATCTTGATGAGGTATTGCGCCACCTTCTCCTTGACGGAGAAAAGGGAGAGCATGCGCATTTTCTGCGAAAGGAAGATATCTATCCTTGACAGGTGCTGGATGAAGTTCCAGCGTATGCGCTCATCAGTATCTATTAGCAGTTTCAGTTCCGAAGGCCTCATGCGCAGGAGGGTGGTCTTCTTGCTTGTCTCCACGCTTACGGGCATCTCGTTATTATGTGCGAAGATATAGGCAGGGGCTATCAACATCGATTCGCCCAACCGCTCTATCTGAGCCTGCTTGCCCGACAATCCCGACATGCGGGCTATCATCTCCCCCTCGACAATGATGTCGGCATATCTGCAGGGCATTCCTGCCAGCACATAGGTTTCCCTGGCAGCAAGCTCCACCATCCGGTAGCTTACCATCGATAGCGCCTCTCTGATTTCCTCAGGAGTAAATCCCTCAAATACCGTGCATTTCTGCAAGGTAACGAATATTGATTCTTTCATACTTTTAAGTTTTATATTCAATAACGCATTTTCCCCCGATTTATTGTTCGCTCAAAAAATAAGGCACTTTGCAACACTATCGAGAGTGTTATTGCAAAGTGCCTTTTAAACATGAAAACTTATCTTTTGATTTTTTCCCCGAGTTTTACAGATTCTCCCTTAACTCAGTAGCTGCTGTTCTTATCCTATATATTTTTTGATGTCCTCTTCTACCGTTCCGTTTCCGGCAATGCCAAAGGTGTCTACCAGAACCTTCAGTACGGCTGGTGAACAGAAGGCTGGGAGCGTAGGACCCAGATGGATGTTCTTTACGCCCAGATGCAGCAGGGCTAGAAGTACGATGACTGCCTTCTGCTCGTACCAGGCAATATTGAAGAAGATAGGAAGTTCGTTGATGTCGCTGGCTCCAAAGATTTCCTTCAGCTTCAATGCCACAACCGCCCAGGAATAGGAGTCGTTGCACTGACCTGCATCCAGCACACGGGGAATGCCGTTGATGTCGCCCAGATTGAGCTTGTTGTACTTGAACTTGGCACAGCCGCTGGTGAGTATCACTACATCCTGAGGCAGCGCCTTGGCAAACTCCTCGTAGTAGTTGCGGCTCTTCATTCTGCCATCGCAGCCACTCATCACCACAAACTTGCGGATGGCTCCGCTCTTCACAGCCTCTACTATCTTGTCTGCCAGGGCAAAGACCTGGGCATGCGCAAAACCGCCAATGATCTCGCCTGTCTCTATCTCCCTAGGTGGCTGGCAGGTCTTGGCAAGCGCAATCACCTCGGAGAAGTCTTTGTGGCCGTCGGCACCCGCCTGGATATGCTTCCAGCCAGGGAAACCTGTAGAGTTGGTGGTGAAGACGCGGTTCCTGTAGCCTGCCGATGGCGATGGCGGTACGATGCAGTTGGTGGTGAAGACTACAGGACCGTTAAAGCTCTCGAATTCCTCCTTCTGTTTCCACCACGCATTGCCGTAGTTGCCCACCAGATGCTTGTACTTCTTGAGCTGCGGATAGTAGTGGGCAGGAAGCATCTCGCCATGGGTATAGACGTCGATTCCCGTGCCTTCGGTCTGGATGAGGAGATCTTCGATATCCTTCAGGTCGTGACCGGAGATGAGGATGCCCGGATTGCTGCCTGTGCCGATGTTCACTCTGGTGAGTTCCGGATTACCGTATGCCTGGGTGTTGGCCTTGTCGAGGAGTGCCATCACATCCACGCCGTACTTTCCTGTTTCGAGCACCATGCCCAGCAGCGTGTTCATATCAGCATCAGGGTTGCTGATGGTGGCGAGAGCACGGCAGATGAAGCTGATAATCTCGCTGTTCTCTTCTCCCAGATGGGCTGCATGCTCGTAGTATGCTGCCATACCCTTCAGACCGAGCATGGTGAGTTCCTTGAGCGAGCGGATATCTGCATTCTCGTGGCGGAGCACGGATTCACGGGTGCCCTCTGCCTCATAGTCTGTCTTCTCGCCACCCCAGGTTACCTCCTGATAGGCAGGGAGGTGGATATTCATGCTTGCTGCCTTTTGCAGCAGCTGTTTCTTCAGTACGATGCCCTTATCTACCTTTTGCAGGATATCCTGGTCGTTGAAGTTGGCGTTGGTAATGGTGGTGAAGAGTGCATCCGTGAGGAAACGGGTTACCTCTGGTGTCGGCTCTTTGCCTATGCTATGCTGTATGGTTCCTATGCCACGAACTACGCTGAGCAGCAGATCCTGCCACTTGGAAGTTGTAGCCTCCTTACCGCAAACACCCTTGATGGTACAGCCTGTACCCTTAGCTGTTTCCTGACACTGGAAACAGAACATTTTGTTTTCTGCCATATTGCTATAAATTAATGAGTTATTTTAATGTTTTCTTCCAGGCGGCAATCTGCCATTCCTGGTTTCCGGCTGCAAAATTACGGCTTAAAAAACTATCTTACGGTAACAATTGTGACTATAGAGTGTTAAATAACAAAAAAGAATATTGATTCTCTATAAATATGTAGTTGAAAACTTTGTAATTTGGATATATCATATTTGGACACTATAAATAGGATATAGTTATTGGAGAGTCAGTGGCTCTCCAATAATGCACAGGGCAGCTTCCTCGCAGGAACTGCATGTACGGTGGTGCCAGAGGTCGGTAAACATGAAAATAGGAGTTAAACACCTATGATTAGTGTTACCACATGCCACGCAGCGGTCGTGCTCGCTTTGCGCCTTGTATTTTGCCATCTGCTTTTATTGATCGGTTAGTTTTTCCAATTGCCCTTCCAGAAATTCTGCCGCATCGGCTACGCAGAGTGGGCATTCTCTGAGTATCTTACCTGTGCCTACACCCTTGAGAAGCTTGCACTGGGTAGCCCCATTGCGCTGCAGGAATTGGGTCATGATCTGTCGCATCGCCTTGACAGACTTAGCCTTATCCTTTGTTGCAAGGCCTAATACCACTCCTGCTCCTACGAGGGCACCGCAGGTTCCTTCCATATTTCCCATTCCTGCAGCGAAGACATTGCCTACATTCTTGAGTGTCTCTTCGTCCATACCAGTATAGTCATGATAGGTACAAACCACTGCCTGAGTACAGTTATGAGACCCACAACGCTTCTTCTCTGCTGCAATTTCTTTTCTTGTTTCCATTTTTATCTTGTTTATTTTAATTTTGCTGAAAAGATACGGCTTTTATTATAGATAAACGAAAGATTATGGCTATTATTTCATAGAATCTATCTATTGTATTCTGCTTTCTGACGGGCTATGCATACGAGTGCATGCCCGTGAGGAAGAAGTTGACGCCGAAGTATGTCATGGCGATGCTCAGGAAGGCAAGGGTGACGTAGATGTGATACACCAGCGGCTTGCGGAAAATAGGAAGGCTCTGCGTATGCACCACTACGGCATATATCATAAAGGTGATTATGAAAGTGGCTTACTATTACGTCGGATTCAAAGACACCGGGACGCCTGGCAGGGGGAGACCGTGCTGAAAGTTCTTCCTGTTTAGACTTACGAACATCTATGCCTAAACACACGCTTTTGCAGGTGATCCAGAAAAAGCAATAAAAAACGAGAGTACTTTCATGTGCTCATGAAAATACTCTCGTAGTATAATGAAATAGGTTTCATTTGCCATTGAAGCCTATTTCATTTTTTATGCATACGAATGCATACCCGGCAAGAAGTAGTTCACACCGAAATAGGTCATCAGTACGCTGAGGAAGGCGATAAGCATATAAATATGTATATGTAACGGCTTATGCATCCATCTGATGTCGTTGTGAAGAGGAGCTGCATAGATGAGCATGGTGATGAGAGCCCATGTTTCCTTGGCATCCCAACTCCAGTATTTACCCCAACTGACATTTGCCCAGATGGCACCGATGAAGATGCCTACTGCTATCAGTGCAACTGCAGGGTAGAGCAGAAACTGGGAGAGGGCTGCAAGCTTTGCCTCCGTCGCAGCTTCATGCCTGATATGGGCAATGATGCCCTGGATGCCTATTAATGCCATCAAGCCGAACAGCGCATAAGAAAACATGATAACCATGACATGTACCGACAGTAATGGCGACTGCAATACCGGCATCAGCTGGGTGAGCTGCGGATTGCTATCTGTAATCATGGCAACCAACAGCGCAAATGCTGCCAATAAAGGTCCGTAGTGCAGGATGATGCTGAATCGTTTTCTCAACAATAAGGTAATCAACAATACAGACCATGAAAGGAACTGCATCGTCTCATAGCCATTGGATAGAGGAAGATGTCCAGAGATATACCATCTTAACCCGATAACAATGGTAGTCTGAAGCAGCATGATTCCTGCAAGCGATGTACTGATGGTGTTCTGAATCTTCCTCTTCTTGTCATCGAGGCTGATGGTAGAAGCGATGACAGACAGGAGTGCTATGGTAAGATAGAGCATGATAGGCCAGCGCTGGGTGTTGATGACATTGTATGCTAGTTCTGCATAGATAGCAGCTTGTGAAGGAATCACTTTTTCACCACGAATGTGCTGGTAATCGTATATCTTGCTAATCAGCGTCTTAGCCCGTTCCTCATTGTTCATGATGATACTTTCGGCAAGATAATCCATGGATTTTCTCACAAAGTACCACTCCTTAGGTGGCAGGAAGCCATGGATGTTCTTTTCGCCCGGTGCCAGCCATGTGATATTGCCTTTCTTATCGGTATAGGGATACATGCGGAGCAGTTCGCCATTATAAAGCATTCTGATGATGTTGAATTTCTCATCAGCATCACGAAGGCTCTTCTGCAGTTCCTTGTTGCCGCTACGGTAAGCCTCCTTCAGCGGCTTGTCGAGCTTGTACTCGTTGTATTGGTTCCAGAAATCGGAAAAGCTGGCCCACTTGCCGGTTATTCCCAGTACCTCCTGAGCTTCCTTGTTTTTCACTTCTATCATCTTGGCATTTTCCCAGTTGGCTACATCAAATACCCAACCGCAGAAAATCTGGTTGGCAGTCATCCCGTTCCAGGAAGGTTTTCCGCTGAGTTTGGTGACGAAAGTGGTGGCTACGGTATTGATTGGACAGATGCGACTGTTGTAGAGTACGCAGATCTTTCCAAAATCATCAGCTATCTGATTGTCTACTTTTCTCAGTTCCTGTGCCTGGACTGGCGACAGGAATGCCGGCATGGTTAGCAATATGGTAAGCAGGAGCACCTTGGTAGCCTGCTGATCTACGGCAAGATGATAGAATCTACGCATGTTGGTACGCTTGCTAATGAGCATATTAAGCAGCGCAATGAACAGGATGAAATAGCCCATGTAGGTGATGGCTATCCCGTAGGGATCATAATATACCCCCAGGTGAGTGCCCTTCATGTCTTCATCATAGCCAGCCTGGGTGAATCTGTAGCCTTGATACGTTCCTATATTGTTCATCGAGATATTCACGGGTTCGTTGCCGGCTGTGATTTCAGATACATAATCCATTGGTGCATCGGTGCCTGGATAGTTGATTACCTTGAAGTCCTTGAGCTTCAGAGCGAAATCAAGTTGTTCGGTGGTCTTGTCTTTCAGTACCAGTTCCTTGCTCGGTACTCCCTGACGCAGATAAACATCGCCGCTCTTAGAGGTAAGCCATGAGGTGAGTGCACCCATCAGGATGAGGAGGAATGCCATGTGTACCATCCATACAGAGATGCGACGGAACAGGCGATGCTTCAGCATATAGATGAAACTGGTCACAGCCAGGATGCCCCATGCTATGACAAACCACAGCGAACTGTAGATATGGGTCTGTGCAAATGTGGTTCCCTTGGAATTCTCAACAAAGGTAGCTGCCATCATCACGATGGTGATGATGGCGGCTAAAGTGATAATAAAACTCTTAAGTTTTTTCATTTAAATTGAATCTACAAATTTAATAACTTGCTGGCGTTGCGTTTTGCTCAGCTTGCGGAAGTTTTCTACTGCCCAGTGAGCATCGCTCTTGCCTCCTTCTGAGCAACAACCATGCCACATGATGGCTTCCAGGGTGTTGCGTGCTCTGCAGTCGTGCAATCTGTCAGAATGTCCTGCACATATCTGCATGAGTCCACGTCCCCAAAGTGGTGCCGTCTTGCACCAGCCAGTACGAAGATCGTTCTTCATGAACAATCGATGCTGTACCAGATCGGTATAAGGCCAGATTTTCTGGTTGGGATAGTGAACCATACGTGTATCATCTGAGCTGAAACGATTGTATGGGTCTCTTATCTTGTCTTCTCCGGTTGTCCAGGTTGGTCGGTGACAGTTGGCACAACCTATCTGGCTGAAGAGACGCTTGCCTTCCTTGAAATCTTCTGTTGTCGTATTTCGGGCAGCAGGAATACCAATACCACGGTGCCATACCATATAGTTGATGTAGTCTGATTCTTTCATCTCAACGGGTAGGTCTGTTGCGTTTCCGAAGGTAATGATGTCTTTGGTAGGGTCTCCAGTTTTGTTCCATTCTGGATAATACTCGTAGAATTTGCTGGTTACCTCAGGATCCTGTGCGGCAAACTGCCAGTATTCCTTAGGTATATAATGCGAACGGAAATCATCTCGTGTTACGTTTTGAACTTCCCAGAACGAAGCATCACTCATCACTGAGGCACGGTCTAGTGCATAGTCAAACTTATAAACGATACCTCCATTCTCTACAGCCAATGTTCCGTCGGGATTCTTCACGAAATCTTTAGTATCATTGTTCCAGAATTGAGGATTAAGTGTAGCATGCTTGCCTTCGTTGCGATATTGTTGCAGGATGTCCTCGTCTGGGATGGCATCAATGAGACCTGTGCCTATAAAACCGATGGTTGATTCCAGTCTTACTTTTGCCTTCGACATCGGCACTTCCTTTCCATCCTTGTCTATGAGCTTTCCATAGATGCAACCTTCTTTCAGAGTTACCTCTGGATAGATGAGAGAGTAAGTCTCGCCGTCGTCAAATTTATTGCCCCATTCGTCGGTGTATTC
>OGKD01000394.1_pt1 | contig 33217 bp, 32 predicted proteins | sample 1572371 | NCBI WGS metagenome assembly OGKD01 (sample SAMEA2582096, study PRJEB24529) | metagenome | biome: Human gut stool | place: China | collected 2011 | reverse complement strand
ATTTACCGGGCAATGTCCGCACTTTACCATGGTAAAGTGCGACAAATGGAAGGCTGGCTGCTATGGTTGCCCGCAGTATAAGGAATATCCTGCTTCGCTCTATGACAATACGAAGAAAATGTGGCAACTAAAAAAGAAGTGGTTCTCCGGCGTAAAGAACATGACGATTGTTACGCCGTCTGAATGGTTGGCAGGATTGGCTCGAGAATCGTATTTAAAACAGTATCCAATTGAAGTCATCAATAATGGCATTGACTTAAATGTGTTCAAACCTACCCATAGCAACTTCCGCAAACAGTACGGGATTCCGGGAGACAAATATATAGTTTTGGGTGTTTCCTTTGCATGGGGTTATCGCAAAGGGTTAGATTGCTTTGTCGAAATGGCAGAAAAGCTGGGCGAGCAGTATCAGATTGTCCTTGTCGGTACGGATGATGAAATCGACAAGAACCTGCCGCATAATATCATTTCAATCCATAGAACGCAGAACCAGAAAGAACTTGCTGAGATTTATAGTGCAGCAGACGTGTTTGTGATGCCGACAAGAGAAGAAAATTATCCAACAGTCAATATGGAAGCTATTGCATGTGGAACACCTGTCGTGACGTTTGATACGGGAGGAAGTCCGGAAATGTTGGATGATAAAACAGGAATTGTTGTAGAAGCAAATGATATCGAGGCGACAAAGAAAGCAATAAAGGACATTTGCGAGAAAAAAAGGTGCAACGATGAGGAATATATCGTTGCGTATTCAAAAAATTTTGATATGAAAAAAAGGTTTGCAGAATACATCGAATTGTACGCAAATGTTTTAGAGGAATAAAGAATGCTCTCAGAAAAAAATTTCACAAGCAGGATGCTATATATACTTCTTTTCCTGTTTTCATTAAACGTATTCAATCAAAGCAGTTTGATCCTTGCGGCAGTATTTATACTTGTAGTGATTTTTGATAGGGGAAAGCTGTATATTTCGGCAAATGATAATGTGTTTGTTGTACTTGTATTTTTTGCGGCTGTCTTTTTTGTTTTTTCAGCGCAGAATGGTTTAAATGCAGGAATATCCGCAATTGGATGCCCTATGGCTTATTATATCGGGCTTCGAGTGCAGAATGAACGAATAGCATTGGCTCAGGCAGAAGAGCAGTTGAAATCGGTGACGATACTGTTGGTAGCAGGCATGACATGTCATGCTGTTGTGAATTTTTTGTATGAGTTGGTTCGTTTCGGCGGAATCAATTCTGGCGGAACACATTACGACTTCTTTAGTCTGGGAGCAAAAACATCAGCAACGGGTGCTGCAACATATTTAACACTTTTTGCAGGTGTGATTTTTTATCTGATTATGGAAAGCAATTCAGTTAAAAAATGGATTGCTGGCATTCTGTTAATAGTGATTGCTTTCGCATATGACATGATTTTAGGTGGAAGAACCTTTTTTGCATTGGTAGGTGTCAGCTTTGCTTTGAGCATGATTGTGTATATCTGTGGGCAAAAGGATGACATAAAAAAGATGAATGCGATTGGAAAACTTATTCTGATTGCTCTTGTTCTTGCTGTTGCGGCTATAGCGGTATACATTAAATATCAGGATACAATAACAAAAATGTTTGAATCGACATATTTGTTCCATAGAATATCGTATGCGAATATAGCGCAGTCACAGGATTTGCTTTCCTTTTTCAAATCCAGCGATAGAGGAAACGTTCGGGATCAATATGTTGCCTTAATGTTTGATTATCCATGGGGCGGAAGGAAGGTGCTAAGTAAAGTTGGATTTTACGCACATGAACTTTGGCTGGATGTCTTTGACTCGGCTGGGATAATTCCGTTTGTTCTTATATGGATTGTGACCATACAGATTACTTTTTCTAATCTTAAGTATATTCTAAATAAAAAAGTACCAATTGAAAATCGAGTGTTGATTACTGGAATAACGGCTTCTGTAACAGTTCAATTCTTTTTTGAGCCTGTTCTTACCGGGTGTCGAGCGCTGTTGTTTTCTTATTTATTGATTTGTGGAATCATCCGAAGTCAGCTGTCACAATACTGAGGGGGAACATATGAAGATAACTTACGTTTCTAATTTTATGAATCATCATCAGCTTCCTTTCTCACAGGGAATTTTAAGTCAAGATGGTGTGGAGTATACATTTGTTGCCTTAGAAGCGATTCCGCAAGAGAGACTTGACATGGGGTATGAGGATATGAATCACAAATACCCGTTTGTGCTTTGTGCCTACGATTCTGAGGAGAAAATGCATCAGGCCGAAAAACTAATTGATGATGCAGATGTAGCGATATACGGCTCATGCCCGGATAGTCTGATTGTGCGCCGCACGAGCAAAGGAAAACTGTGCTTTAAGTTTAGTGAGCGCTACTTTAAGGAGGGAACAGGGGTGTTGCAGATCCCGCACAATTTTGCGAGTGCGTGGAAGCATTTGAAACCGTTTGAAAAGGGACCGTTGTATTTCTGCTGTAGCAGTGCCTATACTGCTGCGGATTTGAATCGCTACACAAATTTTAAGAGAAGAACCTTTAAGTGGGGGTATTTCCCGGAGACCAAAAAATATGATGTCGCTGAATTGATGAAGCGAAAGCTATCGGTTACGTCAGCAGGATGGAAGCATCCTCAGGTTTCAATCCTATGGGCCGGCAGACTGATAGGATGGAAGCATCCGGATGCTTCCATCGAGTTGGCAGCATCGCTTAAAGAAAAGGGATACTCCTTCAGAATGAGTGTTATCGGCAATGGAGAGATGGAAGCGCAGCTTCGTGAAATGATTCGGAGCAAAGGCGTAGAAGATTGCGTGGAAATGCTTGGCGCAATGTCTCCGGATGAAGTACGTACTCATATGGAAAGAGCCGATATATTCCTGTTTACCAGTGATTTTAATGAGGGCTGGGGAGCGGTCTTAAATGAATCGATGAACAGCGGATGTGCGGTCGTTGCAAGCCACGCAATTGGTTCGGTGCCTTTCTTAATCAAGGATGGCGTAAATGGTCTGATTTACGAAAACGGGAATCAAAAGCACTTTGAAAAACAGGTCTGTAGATTGTTGGACGATGACGCCTATAGAAGAAAGATGGGCGAGAATGCTTATGCCACGATTTCAGATACATGGAATGCACAGGTGGCATCCGGGCGATTTGTTGAATTAGCAAGGGAAATCATCAAAGGCAACACGGTGCAGACTTTGTTTGAAGACGGTCCCTGCAGCAGCGCAGAAATATTGGATAATGGATGGTATCATGCAAATGAATCTTAAAAGAATGCTGCATTTAAATGGTATCAAGAGAACGTTAAATCTGTTTTTGATTAACCATGTTTTTGTCGGAACAAAACCGCGTGCGTGCAATATGAAACGAAAATTGCTCCGTGGAATCGGGTGTCCAGTCGGAGACGGGACGACAATAGTTGGCCCTATTGAATGCAAAGGTACCATTGCGATTGGAAATAATTGTTGGATTGGTAAAAACTGTAAGGTCAATGGAAACGGTACAGTCCAAATTGGCGATAATTGTGATCTTGGTCCAGAGGTTACGTTTCAAACGGGCGGACACGCAATTGGAGATAGGACCCGAAGAGCCGGTGAGGGCGAGATTTATCATCAGGTGATTGGAAACGGAACATGGATTGGAGGCAGAAGTACGATTTGCAACAATTCAACTGTAGGTAATGGCTGCGTTGTAGCTGCTTGTGCGTGTGTGGTACATGATGTACCGGATAATACTTTGGTTGGTGGTGTTCCGGCAAAAGTCATTAGGAGTCTAGAAGTATGAAGATACGAGATTTACTGAGCAGTAAGGTGACAAGAAATGCAAGCTGGATTATTGCCGGACGGGTATATCACATGCTGCTTGCGTTTTTTGTTGGATTACTTACGGCACGATACCTGGGACCAAGCAATTTCGGACTGATTAATTATGCTGCAACATACACATCTTTCTTTGCATCATTCTGTACGCTTGGAATCAATTCGGTTATCGTAAAGAATTTTGTGGATCATCCCGATGAGGAAGGCGAAACCGTTGGATCGGCGATTGTCCTTAGAACGGTTTCCAGCGTCTTATCAGTACTTATGATGGTGTGTATCACGCTGATCGCTGATAAGGGAGAGACTACGACGCACATTGTAGTGTTTCTCTGCGGCATTGGTGTGGTTTTCCAAGTGATGGACACCCTGGACTATTGGTTTCAATCAAAACTTGAATCGAAATACTCTGCTTTTGCGACGGTAGTATCATATACGGTTGTTTCCGCTTATAAAGTGTGGCTGTTGGCAACAGGAAAAAGCGTAGAATGGTTTGCCATTTCGACTTCTATCGACTACATGGTGGTGGCTGTTGTCCTTCTTGTCATGTATAAAAAGCACAACGGCCCTCAGTTTAAGTGCTCAGTACGCAAGGCAAAAGAATTATTCTTTAGTAGCTATCACTTCATTTTAGCTGGCTTGATGGTCTCGATTTACGGCAGTACGGATAAGTTCATGCTGAAACAAATGTTGAATGAGTCGGAAGTGGGATTTTATTCAACGGCAGTTTCACTGTGCAATACATGGGTGTTTTTGCTGACTGCAATAATTGATTCTCTGTATCCGGTTATTTTGCAGTCTTTCGATAATAAGAAGCTGTTTGAACGCAAGAACAAGCAGCTTTATGCAATTGTGTTCTATGTGTCTGTGGGTGTTTCACTTCTCTTTTCGCTCTTAGCGTCTCCGATCGTGAGTATTTTGTATGGTGACGCATACGCCCCGGCTGCAGCTCCGTTGAGAATCATTACATGGTATACAGCATTTTCCTATCTGGGAGTAGCCAGAAATGCATGGGTTGTTTCTTACAGTAAACAAAATTATCTCAAATATTTGTATATCGGAGCAGCAATAACAAATGTATTGCTGAATGCAATTATGATTCCCTTGTGGGGAGCGTCTGGTGCTGCGTTGGCATCGTTGCTGACGCAAATAAGCACAATCCTTTTGTTTCCGGCCCTCATAAAAGACTTGCAGCCAAATGTCAAACTGATGATTGATGCAATTCTTTTGAAGGATGTTTTTTGATAAAAGATTAGGAGGAAAATAAAAATGTCTGCATTTGATAACGCAACCCTTATGATCACTGGTGGTACTGGTTCTTTTGGTTCCACCGTTCTGAAGCACTTCCTGGATTCCGATTTGAAGGAAATCCGCATCTTCTCCCGTGACGAGAAGAAGCAGGACGATATGCGCCATGAGCTTCAGGCCAAGCACCCTGACACTGCCAAGAAGGTGAAGTTCTACATCGGAGATGTCCGCAATCCTCAGTCCATCCGTGACGCTATGCCCGGTGTTGACTACATCTTCCATGCTGCCGCACTGAAGCAGGTTCCTTCCTGCGAGTTCTTCCCCATGCAGGCCGTCCAGACCAACATCATCGGTACTGATAACGTCCTGCACGCCGCTATTGACGCCGGTGTTAAGCGTGTCGTTTGCCTGTCCACCGACAAGGCAGCCTATCCCATCAACGCCATGGGCATCTCCAAAGCCATGATGGAGCACGTCATCTACGCTAATGCCCGTGTAGCTGCGGAGCGGGGCGGCACCACCATCTGCTGCACCCGTTACGGCAACGTCATGTGCAGCCGTGGCTCTGTCATTCCTCTGTTCATCGACCAGATCAAGGCAGGCAACCCCATCACCATCACCGATCCCAACATGACCCGCTTTCTGATGAACCTGGACGAGGCTGTGGATCTGGTCTTGTTCGCTTTCCAACATGCAAATCCCGGTGATTTGTTCATCCAGAAGTCTGATGCTTCCACCATCGGCGATTTGGCAAAGGCAGTCCAGCAGTTGTTTGGTGATACCGGTACGAACATCATCGGCACTCGTCACGGCGAGAAGCTGTTCGAGACCTTGATGACCCGTGAGGAGCGTCTGCGCAGCCAGGATATGGGTCACTACTTCCGTGTTGCCGCTGACAACCGTGACCTGAACTACGACAAGTTCGTGGTCAAGGGCGAGGTACATACCATGGCGGACGAGTCCTACACCAGCCACAACACCGAGCGTCTGGATGTTGAGGGCACGGTGAAGAAGATTCTGACCACTGAATATGTCCAGAATGCACTGAAGGGCATCCCCAATGTCTAAGAAAAAGCTGTTGCTGGTTGGTGCCGGTGGCTTCGGCCGGATGGTAGCCGAGCAGGCGATGCTCCAATACGACTGTGCTTTTGTGGATGATGGACAAGACGTGGACACTGAGATCTGTGGCATTCCGGTGGTTGGCGGAATTGCTGATCTGCCGGAGTTGCGGAAGGACTACGACTTGTTAGTGGTGGGCATCGGCAGCAACCAGTTCCGGGCGCAGGTGTATGAGAAAGCAAAAACACTTGGCTATGGGTTCCCCAACATCATTGCTCCCAGTGCCTATATCAGTCCGTATTCCAAGATAGGATACGGCTGTGTGGTGCTGCAAAACGCTTGCATCCAGAACGGTGCATCCGTTGGTAGCGGTGTTTTGCTGAATGCCGGAACAGAGGTCCACTGTGATGCAGCGGTAGGGGACTACGCTTTGATTTACACCAACAGTGTTGTTCGCACCGGCGCAACGGTGGGGAACTTTGCCCGCATCGGCAGCAACTGCACCATCTGCAATCATGCAACCGTGCTGGATGGCGCAGATATTCCGGACTGCACCGCAGTACATTAAAGAGGTGAGAGAATGAACATTCTAGTCACAGGTGCCAAGGGCATGGTGGGAACTGCCCTGTGCAACAACCTGAAAAACATCCGGGATGGGAAAAATAAGACCCGTCCGGCATTGCATATTGAAGAAATCTACGAGTATGACCTGAACTCCACCCCGGCGGAGCTGGACGAGTACTGCCGCAAGGCGGACTTTGTGTTCAATCTGGCAGGGGTGAATCGTCCGGAAAACCCGGAGGATTTCATGAAGGGCAACTTCGGCTTTGCATCCGACCTGCTGAACTGCCTGAAAAAGCACAACAACAAGGCAACCATTATGCTGTCCTCCTCCATTCAGGCTACTTTGGCTGGTCGCTTCGGCAACAGTGAGTATGGTCGGAGCAAGAAGGCTGGCGAGGAGCTGTTCTTCGACTACGCCAAGGAGACCGGCGCAAAGGTTGCCGTCTACCGCTTTGTGAACCTGATGGGACACAGCCGCCCCAAGTACAACAGTGCCGTCAGCACCTTCTGCTGGGCGGTTGCCAATGACGAGCCATTTACCGTCAATGACCGCAGCACTGAGTTGGAGCTGCTGTACATCGACGACTTGGTAGAAGGAATGTTCGACCTGCTGGAGGGCAAGGAGCAGCACTGTGAATTTGACGGTGTGGAGACTGTTCTGCAAGCAGACGGGCGCTACTGCTGTGTCCCCGTGACCCACAAGGTTACGCTGGGCGAGATCGTTGACTTGCTGCAGGAGTTCAAGGCACAGCCCACGACCCTCATGATGCCGAAAATGCCGGATGACTCCTTTGCAAAGAAGCTGTACTCCCTGTACCTGACCTATCTGCCCACAGACAAATTCAAGTACGCTCTGAAAATGAACGTGGACAACCGTGGCTCTTTCACGGAGCTGGTGCATACCGCTGACTGCGGTCAGGTGTCTATCAACATCAGCCGTCCGGGAATCACCAAGGGGCAGCACTGGCACAATTCCAAGTGGGAACTGTTCATCGTGGTGGCTGGGCACGGCTTGATTCAGGAACGGAATATTAACACCGGGGAAACGGTAGAGTTTGAAGTTTCCGGGGACAAGATTGAGGCTGTCCACATGATTCCCGGCTGGACGCACAATATCATTAACCTGTCGGAGACGGAAAATCTGGTGACGGTGATGACCTGCAACGAGATTTTCAACCCGAACCATCCGGACACCTTCTTTGAGCCGGTGTAAAAGAAAATACTGGTTGGCAATAGGAGATTTTTATGGAACATAATTTTACATGGAAAAACGATGGGCGCACCAAGGTTATAATCGGCTGCGGCACTCGCCCGGAGATCATTCGGCTGGCTGCTGTCATTAAGCGTTGCCGGGAATATTTTGACTGCTGTGTGGTCTACTACAACCAGAACTGGGACAGAAACCTTTCCACCGTTTTCTGGGAGGATTTTGAGCTGAAAAACACCTTCGGGGAGTATGGCCCGGACATTCTTGTTCCTGTTGTGGGCGAAAATCTGGGCGTGACCTGCGGCAACATTTTGGGGCGCAGCTATGAGCTTCTGTCCGAGTTGCAGCCGGAGGGCTATCTGGTGCTGGGCGATACTAACTCCTGCCTGTCTGCCATCAGTGCCAAGCGGCTGCATATCCCGCTGTTTCACATGGAGGCTGGCAACCGCTGCAAGGATGAGTGCCTGCCCGAGGAGACCAATCGCCGCATCGTGGATGTGATTTCTGACGTGAATATGTGCTATTCCGAGTTCGCCCGGAAGTATCTGGCGGATACCGGTTTGCCCAAGGAGCGCACCTACCAGACCGGCTCTCCAATGGCAGAAGTGTTGCACATGAATCTGGAGAAGATCCAGAAAAGCGATGTGCTGGAACGTCTGGGACTGGAGAAGGACAAGTATATCCTGCTGTCCGCCCACCGTGAGGAGAACATCGACTCCGAAAAGAACTTCCTGAGCCTGTTCACCGCCATTAACGCTCTGGCAGAAAAGTACGATATGCCCATTCTCTACTCCTGCCATCCCCGCAGCAGGCACCGCCTGGAAAAGAGCGGCTTTCAGCTGGATCCTCGTGTCCGTGTCAACGAGCCGCTGGGCTTCAACGACTACAACAAGCTGCAAATGAACGCTTTGGCAATCGTCTCCGACTCTGGCACTCTGCCCGAGGAAAGCAGTTTCTATCTGTCCATCGGTCATCCCATCGCTGCCGTATGCATCCGCACCTCCACCGAGCGTCCCGAGGCTCTGGAGGCCGGTGACTTCATTCTGGCTGGCATTACCACCCGGGAACTGCTCAACGCCACTGATATGGCGATCGAGATGAAGCAGAAGGGCGTTCTGGGCAAGCCCTGCCCCGACTATGTGGATGAAACGGTGTCCATGAAGGTGGTTCGCATCATTCAGGGGTATGTCAACGTAGTTAATAAAATGGTGTGGAGAAAATACTGATTTTTCACAGCAGCCATGCATCAGCATGGCTGTGCTGCTCAAGTATGCTACCTCTCCGTGGTGAGCAGCAGGCAACGAGAGCCTATCTCGGCTAAAGCATCTAATCGTTAATTCACTCTTTAGATGAGGAAAAACTATAATGGGAAAGTATTTTGGAACTGATGGTTTCCGTGGGGAAGCCGGAATCACTCTGACCGCAGACCACGCCTACAAGGTTGGTCGTTTTCTGGGTTGGTATTACAATATGCTCCGTGAGCGCAACGGCAACAACGAGCCTGCCCGCATCGTCATCGGTAAGGACACCCGCCGCAGCTCCTATATGTTCGAGTATAGTCTGGTCGCTGGTCTGACTGCATCTGGTGCAGATGCCTATCTGCTGCACGTCACTACCACTCCTTCTGTTGCTTACATCGCCCGGGTGGATGATTTTGATTGCGGCATTATGATCTCTGCCAGCCACAACCCCTATTATGACAACGGTATCAAGCTGATTGACTGCTACGGCGAGAAGATGCCGGAGGAGATCTTGCTGTTAGTCGAGGATTACATTGACGGAAAACTCCATGTGTTCGACAAGGACTGGCCGGAGTTGCCCTTTGCCCATCGGGAACACATCGGCTGCACTGTGGACTATGTGTCCGGCCGCAACCGCTACATGGGCTATCTGATCAGCCTTGGTATCTATTCCTTCAAGGGTGTCAAGGTTGGCCTGGACTGCGCCAACGGCAGTTCCTGGAACATCGCTAAATCTGTGTTCGATGCTCTGGGAGCTGATACCTATGTCATCAATGCACAGCCCAACGGTTTGAACATCAACAACAATGCTGGTTCTACCCACATTGAGGGTCTGCAGAAGTTCGTGGTAGAGAAGGGGCTGGACATCGGTTTTGCCTATGACGGCGATGCTGACCGTTGCCTGTGTGTGGATGAAAAGGGCAATGTCATCACTGGCGACCATATTCTGTACATCTACGGCTGCTACATGAAGGAGCGTGGCAAGCTGCTGACCAATACCGTCGTTACCACGGTCATGTCCAACTTCGGCCTGTATAAGGCTTTTGATGAGAAGGGCATCGGCTACGCCAAGACCGCAGTGGGTGACAAGTACGTCTATGAGTACATGGCTAAGAACGGATGCCGTATCGGCGGTGAGCAGAGTGGTCATATTATCTTCAGCAAGTACGCCAGCACTGGTGATGGTATCCTGACCAGCCTGAAGATGATGGAAGTAATGCTGGCCAAAAAGCTGCCCATGAGCAAGCTGGCAGAGCCTCTGAAGATCTATCCGCAGGTGCTGGAAAATGTCCGTGTGACCGATAAAAAGGCTGCGCAGAACGACCCGGCGGTGCAGGAGGCCGTCAAAGCCGTAGCCGAGGCATTGGGCGATACCGGTCGTATTCTGGTGCGTGAGTCCGGCACGGAACCTGTCGTGCGTGTGATGGTGGAGGCTCCCGACCACGACACCTGCCAGAAGTATGTGTCTCAGGTCGTGGAGACTATCAAGAGCAGAGGCTACGGAGTTTGAGTGCAAACCTGAAACGAGGATGCGGAATCCTGCTGATTGCATCTGTGGTTCTTCTGTCTATCTTGGCGTTGTTGCCAGATGCTGATGCAGACCATGATGCAGGATACATTTCCTCAGAGCTGACTATCCAAGAAAACGTAGATGGAAGCGTGACTAGCACAAACTATGTGAATCCTGATGGAGTAATCACAGATGCTATTGATATGGGCTATGCAACCGTATGTAGAATGCGGGATGATAACGGTCGAGTTGTAGAAGAACGTTATCTTGATGCAAACGGATACCCTGTGGCAAGGTATGGGAATTATTACGGTTTATCGTATGAATACGATGAAACGAACACGGTAATCACATATCTTGATGCCGAAGATAACCCAATAATACGCAGTGACGGATATTCTACTATTGTCAGAATGCAGGTTGACGGCAGGGCTTCTGATGATTTTTACTACGATTTGAACGGACAGCAGGTACAGTGCTCCGGCGGATACTATGGGCTTCATCGTGAGTTTAATGCTGAAGGCCAGAACACTAGTTTGACATTTCTCGATAAAGACGGCCATGCAATATGTACTTCATTTGGGTATGCAAGTAAGATATATCAGCGTGATAGGAATGAGACTGTTGTCGGTGAGCAGTATTTTGACACAGAAGGGAATCCTGTGAGGTCTTTGCTTGGTCAGTACGGCGAGTTATACCAGCGCAACGAGCAAGGATATATCAGCCAGATCACCTATCTTGACGCAGATGGCAACCCCGCCCCTACCAATGCGGGCTATACCATCCTCAAATGTACCTATCATAGAGATGGCACGGCAGATACGGATATGTATTTTGATGCGAATGGCAATCCAAAGGCATTATCTAAAGGGCAGTACGGCATCAAACGTAGTGGCAAGGTGAACCTTCTGCTTGACAGAAACGGCAACGTTATGCCGTGTGTGGACAATCTTCTGAATGGTTTCCCATGCATGGTGGTTGTTTTTGGCTGCGTTGTCTGTTTGCTGATGATTGTTCTTCCAAAGAGTTTGAGCGTAGTACTGACGATGGTTTATGTGGCTTTCATTCTTTATGAAACACTGATGTTTCGTGAACCAGGGGATGCAAGAACGAACTTTGTCCTCTTTTCCTATGCTGGGAAGTTCTTGAAAGAGCAATCTGTGAGAGTAGGGGTCATCAATAACATCTGGCTGTTCATACCGCTGGGGACAGGGCTGTATAGGTGGTTTCAGAAAAGGTGGGTGTTGCTGGTTCCCTTCGTGATGTCTGTGACAATCGAAACGACCCAGTATGTTACGGGACTTGGCATTGCAGAGCTCGATGATGTGTTCGGTAATACGATGGGCGGATGGATCGGTGTGCTGGTGGCTTGGACGTGGCTGAGCAGAAAAATGAGCGTGAAAAATAGAGCATAAGGAAGTATACATGTCTAATTTTCTTCGTTATCCTTGAAAACGAGACCTATATAGTATATATTTGAGTTGTGAGAGTTATCCTCAACGGATGCTCACAGCTTTGCCGCTTGAAACTTTGCACACCTCTACGTGGTGGGCGGCAGGCAACACAGCATGGATGCTGTGGCTAAGATGCAAGAAAATGTTGAATTATGCAGTTAAACAAAAGAGGAAGTATACAAAATGTCGATGAAACTGAAATTTTGTAGTATAAAGAATCAAAGTATATTTCAACCAGAATTTCAAAGTTTTTCTGCAAATGGATATAATGTAATTGAATTTAAAAAGCAACCACAAGCTGCAGGAGGAATTGCGGTCGTATATGCGCCTAATGGTACAGGAAAAAGTTCCTTAACAGCTGTCTTAGGCAATGAACAAACAAGAGAAGATTTATCATTTGAAGCAATCTATAACGATAATCAGGTCATTCAACCGGAAACAAAAGCGTTTCATACTATTGGTGATCAAATAAGTCGTAATGTTATAGAGGGAGAAACATCTGATTACTTAATTGGACGCGATATAAGACGGGAATATGCTCTTAAGAAGAAAATAGCAGGTGGATTTGAAACAGCATTTAATGAATTGAATTCAGAGTATAAAAGTGACTACAAGACAACAAAAGTATCGGATTATTTGTTGTCTGTTATGCAAGTAAGAAACCCAGAAGCGTATGCGTTTGTTAGAGATATTGTAAATAAACAGTCAAAGGGGAAAAATATAGACAGAAGTCTTTTTTTAGCTTATATTCGTGATGCTCAGAAACAACCGAGGTTAGTAGAGATTAATAGGAAGAAAAAAGAATTTGTTATAAGTAATGCAAAAATAATAGAATGCCTTATGCAAATTGATCTGGCACAGATTGTTGCGAACGCAGATGTAAAAGAAATTGAACAGAATGACGATGCGATAAATATTCTTGGAAAGTATAAACATTTGCATAGTTGCATTGTCTGTGATAATGACCATATTGATGGAGATTCACTACTTCAAAGAAAACAAGAAAGAAGAAAGTGTATTTATGAAAGCCTGGATGCGAAAACGAAGGGCCTTCTTAAAGATGTTGCAATGGATTCAAGGCTAGGAACAGATGATCCATTTGAAATCAAAAATACAGTTTTAGCTTTTATTTCGTTAGGAGAATTGGAAGCAATTAGCAATCTTCGAGAAGAAATATCAAACTGTGTTAATGAAGTAGTAGACGAAATGATCGTCGCATTGTTTAACATATTTGTCCCAACGCCAATGTACTCTTGGTGGGATGAGTATGCAAATTTACTAGAAACACAACCAACATTAGATAGCGAAGAATTGCTTTACATTCAGGAAATTATTAGTGAAAATATTGGTCGAAATATTCGAATAGCAAGAGATGTTGACAATGATCATAATTTTAAACTAATGCTAGATGATCAGGAACTTCTTGGGTTGGATAGAAGTGAAATGCATTTAAGCAGTGGTGAGCAAAATTTTATATCTCTCGCATTTGCACTTCTTCTGGCAAGACATTCCAAACAGGAATTTGTTGTGCTGGATGATCCAATATCGAGTTTCGATTCGGTTTATAAAAATAAAATTGCATTTTGTATTATCAAATTTCTTGAGAATAAAAAGCAACTTATTTTGACTCACAACATGGATTTGATTCGTTTGCTAAATGTTCAGTTGAAGGACTGCTTTAACTTATATATTTTAAACAATGTAGACGGTGGGCGAAATGGATTTCTTCCAGTGAAACGAGATGAGAAAAAAATACTAATTAGTTTGTCTGATTTGGTAGAACTTTTCCAAAATAAAAGCGGAAAACTGGCATCGATAATTCATGATAAGAGGCTTTTCTTAATGGCCATGATCCCCTTTCTGCGAGGATACATCCATATTATGAAGAACTCAGAGGATTTATATGGCCAGCTTTCTAGGCTAATGCACGGATTTGAAAATGGATCACTTGATATAGCTGATGTGTATAAAAAGGCGTTTGGGTATGAGGTGGAAGCTACAGAAGTAATCTCCGTTTCAGACATATTAAATGTTCCAGTTACTGGGCTTGATATTATTGATACAGACGAGTATCCGCTCTTGGCAGATACGTTAACACAAACATTGATTTATTATCATACACGTATGAAAGTTGAGTATGAACTTGTGAATATTTTTAATATACCTCATCCAGAAGGGCAAGTTCTCTTATTGACAGATATTATTCAAAAGGCATTTAGACCTGCAGCAGGGGCAACACAAGAACAAAAAGATGAGGCGAGAAATAATAGGGTGTTTTTTACTTCAAGAAAAACATTGTTGAATGAGTTTAATCACTTTGAGGGAAATATGAATATTTTCCAGCCGGCAATAGATATAACAGAAGCTGCATTGCAAAAAGAAGTTGCTGACATTGAAAGCAAATTAATACAATTACGAGCAGAGAATGTAGCAGCCCATTGAATAGAATTGTATTGCTAGTTTTTTCCGATAGTGCTAAACTTAAGCTACATTAATACAGAAATGAGGTATCATCCTATGCCCAGAACCAAAGGCAGCAAGAACCGTGTTACCGCATCTACCGACTTCGATGCGCAGATCGCAAAGTTGCAGAAAGACAAGGCGATGCTCGAAGAAGGTCTTTCCAAGACTGCCGCCCAGATCGAAGAACTGAAAACCGACATCAAGTCCCTGCGTGAAGGTCTAAAGCCGCAGAAGGCAGAGATCAAGCAGACCGAAAGAGAAATCGCAAAGCTGGAGGCTAAGAAGGCAGCCGCTGAGGCGAAGGCCGCCGAAGCTGCTAAGAAGGCTGAAGCCGAAGTTGTGCTGAAGAAGTTGCTGGCATCCGGCATGACGGCAGATGAGATTCTCGAAAAGCTGAAATAAAGGAATATGCCGTGTGGACTGTGAATTCCAGAAGTTCACACGGCGTATTTTTGAACACGCTATATAGTTTATAACGGAAATAAAAGAAATGGAGTGTGACATAAAATGAATTTATCAAAAATACATCATATTGCAATCATCGTATCTGACTATGAAGCAGCTAAGGATTTCTATGTGAATAAGCTGGGCTTCTCTGTCATCAGAGAAAACTACCGTCCAGCGCGTAAGGACTGGAAGTTGGATCTTCGTGTCAATGAACACACAGAGCTGGAGATTTTTGCAGAAGAAAATCCGCCGAAGCGTGTGAACCGCCCGGAGGCCTGTGGCCTACGTCATCTTGCGTTCTGCGTTGATAGTGTGGAACAGACGGTGAATGAGCTGGCAGAGGTCGGGATTGAATGCGAGCCGATCCGTGTGGATAGTTATACCAGCAAAAAGATGACTTTCTTCCACGACCCGGATGGACTGCCGCTGGAGCTGCATGAATAATCATGGACGAGAAAATACCATATAAAGCCAGAAATCCGGGCGGCGGTCGAAAGAAGTTGAAGCCAGAGTACAGTGCGGCCAAGAACCTAGCACAGCAGATGGAAGCGGCCGCTGATCTTCATACGGACAAAATGAGCCTGCAAGCCATCGCGGACGCACTGTCCCTCAACCCCATCAAGGTGAGAAAGTTGCTCATCACAGCCGGGATCTATGAATCAGACATAGCAAAGATGGTGCAGCGTACCTTTAACAATTATAGAGAGACACAGAGTTACAAGGATGCAGTTCTCTCCACCGCATCATCCCTTAAGTTGTCCAAAGCCTCCGTCACCTCGTATCTGCCATACGAAAAGGGGGTGTACTTTCCAAAGGAGGCACCCGTGGAAAAAATCAGCGTGGGAGCAGAGCGGCAGCGGAGATACAGAGCAGTAAGAAAACTGCGAACCGAGCCGACAGAGGAGCATTTGTGGGAAGTGGTTCTGCTTTATTCTGGAGTGCGGTTCAAAACCTATTCCGGCTTACCCTTTACCTATGAAATACGAAAAGGTCGGAATGGCCAATACACAAAAGAGCTTTGGATTGACCGCCGGGAGAACAGTAAAAGCCTGGCCTGGAGTTCGGTATTGCTGGCACTGAACAATATAAAAGAGGTGGGAGCGGTGGTGGATAGGCCAAAAGCTCTGGGCGACATCCGAGGCGTGACTTATATTTATGGAATGTTCTACCGATTCGGACTCATTGATATGCCGGATAAATTGAATGGGAAGATGAAAAGAGCTGGTCGGCAGATGTGACATTCTAAGGATGGATGACGTCTTTTATTGCTAATTGCTCCATATCGAACAAATATTCTCCTTCTCCCACCGCACTCTTCAAAAACACGTCCGGTGAAATTTCAATCCAAAAATCGCCGAGAAAAAGTTGCAAGGACCACAAACAACCTACTACACAGCCATCTGGTATCTGCTCACCCCCATAAAATCCACCCCAAGATCGCCCCTCAAAGCCGCAAGATCACGGACTGAGGAGAGTGCCTGGGCAGGGCAGACGCCCCGGCGGAGGCCCCGGGCTCTCCGGAGGATGACGGATGAGAATATGCGCTATCGTTCGCATAAATATACCACCTGAAAAAGAAATAAGAAAAACTTGAAAATAACGCTGAAACGTGGTATAATGGTGGTACGAACAAGCCGGGTTTAGTACGACAACTGTGCGCTGTGGTACTGTAACTGTTGTTTCAAAATTAGGAACGACTACAAAAAGTGTGCGAAAAACCAGCGTAGCTACGACGACACCTACCAGGTCCAGGTCGTGTCTTGGTACGACAACGAGAACTCCTACACCTCTCAGATGGTCCGTACCATTAAGTACTTCGCTGAGAACTGCTAATCGCGCAGCTGCGTTAAAAATTGGATGATTTGTCGGCCGGAGTTTGTCTTGCTCAACTACGAACAAGCTTGATTTGGTACGATAAGCTTATCTAGCAATTTTTCACCCTTTCTTTTGTGGTCCGCCATGAAGGAAAGGGTGTTTTTTTATGTGTTTGAAAGATCTCCGTGATGAATTTATCTATGACTGTGAATGCCGCCATCTGGCTAAAGGCTCCCTGCGCAATTATAAGGCTGCGACCCGGTTTTTGCTGGAATATCTGGAGCTGAAGCAGATCACTGAGCTGGAAGACGTCCGTCCCCGCCACATCCGGGACCTGATGAAGGAGAAGCAGGACGCGGGTAGCACGTCCCGCTATATCAACGACCTGCTCAAGGTGTGGCGTACATGGTTTAACTATCTGGTCAATGAGGGCTATCTGGAGGAGCGGGATAATCCGGCCAAAAAGGTAAAGTGCCTCCGTCAGCCCCGGACGATTATTGATACCTTTACAGTGGCTGAGATGAAACGGATGATCCAGTTCTACGACGGCAAGGATTTTCTGGAGGTACGGAACAAGACCATCATCATGCTGCTGTTCGATACCGGGATGCGCTGCAACGAAATGATCCTGATGGAGCCGGAGGACATCAAGCAGGACTATATTCTGGTAAAGCACGGCAAGGGCAGCAAGGAACGGGTCGTGCCCAAATCGCCCGCACTCTCCAAGCAGCTCGTCAAGTACTGCACACTCCGGGATGGTTACCTGAAGGAGCACCCTACTCGCTACAAGAACCTCTTTCCCAGCAAAAACGGCAAGCCCATGACCGATGAAGCCGTGGCACGGATATTGAAGCACGCCGCAAAAGAGGTGGGGGTCTCGTCCTCGGTGCGTGTCAGCCCTCATACCTGCCGCCACACCTTTGCACAAATGCAGCTGAAGAACGGTCTGGATCTGTACAGTGTCTCCCGCCTGATGGGGCACGTCAATATCATGATCACCCAGCGCTACCTGTTGGGCATCAAGGATAAGGACATAGTGGATCGCGGCACCCAGACCAGCCCCCTGATGAACCTGTGAAAAACTGAATCGTACACTTCAAGAGTGGCCCCGCCGGGTGGTGGGGCTGCTTTTTTGGTGATAATGTACAAAATGCACGAAAATCATGCCAAAAATTCTAACGGTATTCTCTTAATAAAAACGGAATATTGTGATATAATTAGCTTCCTCTAAAGGAGTATACAGCCCAAAGGCTGCAGAGTCCGGCGGGGGCTCATAGATGGGTGATTCGATTGAGAATCGCACGATCGGCGCAAGGGTTAGCTGCCTGATGTCGGCCGCGGCGGTTAAAGCCTGTTTATGATGTAATCCACTGTGAGAGGGCATGGCTCGTGAAGGCAACTCCTTTGCGGATCTGCTGTTCGAAGGGTGGCTGATATTCCGTTTATAGTCAAGCACTTGGTTCTAGTACGTGAATAGATGAAGTGATTCACGTAATTTTCTTGACCGGCTCTGAGTGTAATAACGGACGTCCTGGATGACCAAGACGCACGGACTGACAGAATTAATTTTAAACTGTATGCCTGAAAAATGCTTTCGGGTGTACGGTTTGGTTGTTCTGCCAGTTTGTGCGTCTTTTTTGTTGCCTTTTTTAGGAGGTGCACGATGTAGCGTAAAAAATTATAAAAGCATTCCAAAATCATAAACGAATACAAAGGAGATAACTATGAACTCTTTAAGTTTCTTTCCGCTAATCCCTGCCACGACCACTGCTTCAGCTGCGCCGGTCTACCATGGAGGCATGATCCCGTGTCTGAGAGATGTGGAGCCGGTAAACACCCAGTGGCTTGTTAAAGGATACTTCCCGATGGGCGCCGTGTCGGTCGTAGCAGGCCCCGGCGGTGTGGGCAAGGGCGTATTCATGGCGGATGTGGCGGCTGCCGTGACGACCGGACACCCCACAATGCTCTTCCCTGACGCTGCAGTTACACAGGGGAACGTTTTGGTGCTTACGAGCGAGGATGACCCCGGTATGTCTCTGGCTCCGCGCATGATTGCTGCAGGGGCGGATACGCGCAGGGTGTTTTACGTCACTCCCAGCTGGTACTGGCAGCAGAAGAAGAAAAAGCTTGTTATTGGAGCAAGCCTGTTTGAACTTATTGATGAACTGCGTCCGGCACTGGTTATCATCGACCCGCTCAGGAGCTTTCTGGAGGGGAATGCAGCGGCAAATGGTGATGTAATGCGCGGGGCACTTGATATGCTGCAGGAAAAAGCATCGGCAGACCAGTTCAGCGTGGTTATTGTATCTCACATGGTAAAGAAGGCAGGCGATGATGCACGGATGTTGCTGGCCGGTTCTGGTGAGCTGTGGAATGCCGCTCGTAGTGTGACCATTCTGGGGCGGCTGCCGAAGGACGAAAGCGTTACCTATGTAACGCAGGAAAAGCTGAACGTTGGCACTAAGGCACGCAGTATCCTCTTCCGTACCCAGACGGTAAGCGTGAAGAACAAGGCGGGCGCAGAGGTGGAAACCGTCCGGGCAGTGCTGGCGGCGACCACGGAGAAGCATTATAAGGAGTTGATGGCCGACAAGCCGATGCCGCTGGAACCGTCACAGCAGGATGCCAAGGAGTCCATCATGGCCCTTCTGAAAGAGCAGGGACCGATGGCTGGTATGGATCTGAAAAAGCTGGTAATGGACGAAACAGGATGCAGCAAACGCACCGTTGAGCGGGCACATACATGCCTTGTAAAAGAAAAAAAGATCCAGACCAAGCGGGTGCGGCAGGCTGACGGAAAGTTCAAGTTCATCACTTCCTTGTGCGCTGTACGGACGGTGAGACGACTGTGTGGCGAAGTTACGTAAAAATAACGAATATGCGATAAAAATCAACTTCGCCAGTGTGGCGATGTTGACGATGTTGAGCGGGACGGGAAAATGCGGAAAAGAAACGTAGTATCGTAAATAAGAGAAAATCGGTGTAACTTCGCCAATGAAAGCACGGAAGGAGGTGGTGCGCTATGGATGGCATGATTGCCTGAATGGACTGTCAGGGAGGGGCAGAAGGGAAAAACCAAGCCCTCTTGGAGCGGGAAACGATACCTGATATGACATTTTATACAGATTGTTTTACAACTGTCAGAAAAATGACGTGTGAATGCTATAAAATCAACAAAAAGGCAATATGACCTTTTTAAAAAAGGTTGGATTAGATTTCATGAAAAAAATAAAAGGAAAAAATACGAATGGCTATTGATTTTTAATGTAAGCGATGATATACTATAAGTACAAATAAAACAAAGGGGTTTGATAATGTGTAGAAGTAAAAACAAATGAGCGTAATTAAGTAACACCCAGTTGACTGAAGAAAATACGATCCGATTATATAGGAGGTACAAATTATGATTAAAAATAAAAAGAACACCATAGGAAAACCGACGACTGCGACACCGCTCTCGCCCATGATGACCGTTGCCGAGGTGGCAGAGCTGCTGGGTTTCGGGCAGAATTTTGTCTATCGGTTGGTGAATAAACCGGGCTTCCCGGCCGTAAAGGTCGGCAATAGCTATCGGATCTTCCGCGAAGGGCTGATGGAATGGCTCGAGGCGCAGAAGGTCAATAACACCCCGGGAGGCGCTGCATAATATGCGAGACCCAGAAGTTGCTCCATGCCCCGCCGGGGGAGAGCTGGAGAATACGATTATAAATATGAAGAAGGAGAATGCTATGCAGACATTTTATGACGATACACTAAAACATTTGGACCCATTTGCAACCTTGTCTGCCGGACTGGAAGGCAAGTACATCTGTTGCGGCGGAGGTGTGAAACCGCTTCAGCCGGGAAAATCGTTTGCCGGGGGCTTTAAAATGCGGCTGGCAGACAGACCGGATAACCCGGAAAACACGATAATCAGCGTTGAGCCGTGGCTGAACAAGGACGGCGCACCGCAGCTAAAGATGACTGTTTACCAAGCTGCCGGCAGTGTACAGCGCGCCCAAGCAAATGAGCAGGCTGTGGAATGGGCAGGACGTCCAGAGGCAGTGTTATGCTAAAAAAGGAGAATAAAATGAGCTTTTTAGACGATGTATTTCAGACCGCTGACGAAATCAAGCAGAGTCAGGAGAAGTTGAAGAATGCCGTAGATACAAGCAGTCGTCAGGCGGCGGTACTTATTCGACCGTATCTGAGCGAAGCGCAGAACGAGACCCTATCTGATATTCTGGAAGGGCTGGTCGCGTCCGTTGCCGAGCATTCGTTCCAAATCGGCTACAGCAGCGCCATGCAGACGTTTGCAGAAGCGGCGGCAGCACTCGAGGCAAAGGCCTATGTGCAACAGTAAAACAAAAACCGCCTTACCTGTTGGCGCAGGCAAAGCGGTAATAGTGACGGGAATATGTATTTGCAGTAAAAGTTCCCGCCCCTATAATAGCACAGAACGAAGCGTTTGACCAGAGTTTTTTTCTGGCAGGCGCTGACAAACCGGCGCATGGTCTGGCAAGATGACTGGGCTGTGCGCCTTATATTTTATTATAGAGGAAGTGTAACATATGAAAACGAAACTGCCCTGTGACGGCTTCTACTTGAAGCTTTTGGATGAACAGAACGGAACCCACGAATATGAGGAATATCTACGCAACTGCAAGGAGAACCCATTGACCGAGGAAGAGCAGCGGGAATGGACAGAAAGCGCCCGTGCAGCGATTGCAGAGCTGGAACAATTGAACACAGAGCCGGAGCCCACCAGACAGGCAGCAGAGGCGGAAGGAATATCCAGTCCCCAGACGCCAGAGCCCGCCGAGTTGCAGGAAGAGTGCTGTACCGGACAGGAGGCAGAGGAAGCGCCGGAGGTGGAGGTGACTGCAGCGGAGGAGACGTCTGTTCCACAGGGAGAGGGCGCTTTGCTGCTCTCGGCGGAACCGACAGTGATCCCGGAGGTGGTCAGCGAGCCGAAGCGGACACGCATCACGGAGCTGGTGAAGGAGGACTATAAAAATTGGCGTGACGGTACCAGAATTGTCTTTGATGCAGGAGTGAACTCAGGTAAGACCTACTTTATTCTGAATGTTCTGCTGCCATGGGCATATCAAAAGCACAGGAAAATTATATATCTTTGCAATCGTGTCCCCCTGCGAAATGAGATCCAACAGGAAGTGGAGCGGCTTGGAAGGACGGAAGAGAAGGTTGGGTGTTGGAATCATGACCTTCGGCAGTTCGTTTACGAAACCAGAGTAACGAATAAATATAAAGATACGATCCGGGTAGAGACCTATCAGTGGATGGAGTCGTTCTGCAAGGGCAACCCGAAGGGAGTAACGAACTACTTCAAAATCTTTAACTATATAGTGGCGGACGAATACCATTATTTGTTAACGGATGCAGCGATCAATAAAAACATCGATCTCTCCTATGTGACGCTGAACGATCTGACAATGTATCGCCCGGTGATCTTTATGAGTGCAACCGCACATCCGTTCTTTCACCGTTGGCGGGATAAGACAAATGAGGTCCTGCCAGAGAACTACTATCATATTCCATCGGACTACAGTTATGTGGAGCGTGCGGTCTTTTACTGGACGGACGCTGAGGAAATCAGAATAATCCGACAGGAAGCAAGGCGGGGAAAGGTTTTGGTATTTGTCGATCGGATGGCTCAAATAAGAAAGCTGGTGAAAGAATTAGAAGACGAGTTTGCAGGTGAGATCGCCACGGCATGCTCGCCCTATCGCCCGGAAGCAAGAGAGTTTGATGGACTGGAAGAGGTGCTGCAGGATGGGAAACTGAGCAAGAGGATCACAATTGTGACGACCGTGTTCTACAATGGTGTCAACATCAAAGACCCGGAATTGATCTGTATCATCAGCAGGCTGTGGGATCCGATCATAAACGCGCAGATCTTGGGACGAAAGCGGCCGGTAAGCAAACAGGACACCTGCGCAGTGTACTTTAAAGGCTACAGCAGTGACCGGATCAAGCAGGAACGCGAACATATCAGAAAAAGACAGCTGGAGCCAGCAAAGAAATGGAAAGATGGAAAGTCTGATCCTGAGGTGTGGCAAGAGTACCTGCATAAGCCGGGTATTGTGAAGATGCTGGATAAGTACAGCCAGACGGTTAACCGCGAGGAATACGGTAATGGCTGGGAGTGGAGACGCCGCGCAGAACATCAATACCTCGTTCAGATGGATTCGCTCAAACTGATGATGGAAAAAGGCTATCAATGGGGAATGTTGTATGCTGTTGCAGAAAATGATGCGCTTCTGAGCAAAATCGAACCGCTACGGTTTAAAGAGCTGGAGGACTATATTGAAGAGAACCTTGGAAAACCTATTTTGGGCGAGATCATGAGAAAAGAGCTTGTTGAACGAGGCTGTATTACTAATCCAAATGATCGGCATAAAAATAAATCTGACCCTTCTTTGAAAATCATCAATCGGTATTTAAAAAACTATGGTGTAGTAATAAAATCGGATGAGAAAAGAATCAATGCAGAAAAGAAGGCGACATTCTGGACACTGTATCGATTGTAACTGTGATTCTGTCGATTTTTTTCACATTGTATAATATAAAAAGTGAAAATTTTCGACAAGAATAAATACTGTTTTGAGATAAAAGAGTGTTACGAATAATGAAGCAGAGCGTGAGCGATGCTTTATTACCGTGATGCTCTTTTACTCGAAACAAAACGGAAAGAATCGTTGAAAACGATGAGAGACGTTTGCCTGCAAGCAGGTCAAGAACTATCAGCAAGAATTAAAGTGGACTGCTTGATTGTGGCTTGGTATCTGATCAATAGGAATTTGTCGATGATTGGTAAATAAGTGCTTGTGCCTGTGTATGATCTGATGAAATAGTGGTGCAGTGTGGATTGTGTGGCCTCTAGTAAGTGTCTGCCTGGCGGATGGTATCACAAGCTGTTGTCCTATCTAGATTGATACAATTAAAAAGTATACCTCGAACGGAATATATCGTGTTACCGTATAATATAAGAATGCCTGCACTGTGGACACCGTTTCGTGGCTGAATTTTGGGCTGCCAAAAAAGGGGGTACTCAAATTGATTACCCCTGAGAGTGGGTCAAAATGGTCTGCGTATGGTTTCCAACCTCATTAATCATTAATCTGATTAACGAGCTCAATGGTTTAAGATAAGCTTTGTTGCGCTGATAGAATCACTATACACGACACTGTGCCAAACAGTACGCACCTGCAACGGCCTAAATTGGAGTGAGGTCGCTTAGACTGACCCCATCAAGAAAGGTGTCCCCAATTTTGGGGAGATGTAGATGGTGCTCAAAAATGTGCGCCGTGGTTCAATTCTGTACTTTCGCCACAAGTGGAGATGTGTTTGACAGACCTTATGACTGGAATCAAAGTCCGCTCATAATTCCGTCGCATTTCACGACGCAAATGGATATGCTCAAAAGTGGTGAAAATAATAATCAAGCCGCAAATCCGCCGGGATATCTGCTGTCTGATATTAAACGCGGCTTTTTAAGTTCACTTTCTGACTGAATACTGTATAAAATAGAAGGAGCCCTGCTACTCGTGCTGAGCGGCAGAGCTCTGTTGCTGCTATAGGAAATGGCAGTTGGTGTTAGCGTTCAATGATCTCAGTGGTAATTCTGGTTTGACCTTCACCAAGAAGTTTGCCATACGCGCGGTCTGAGATCCGCTTGAATTCTTCTGCTTTTTCTCTTGATTCAAAGTAATCTTGTCCCAACACGGAATCTCCGTTCTCATGATCGATAATTTGCACCAAGATTTTGTTTTCAGCCATAAGCTTACCTCCTGCTTCTGATAGAAGTGGTGATGATGATGTGGTACAGTGTGCTATTACCGCAGCTTTCTCATATAGGCTTGTGACGTCCTTTTCTGGCTCTCGTAGAAGGTAACGCCGGTAACATCGTTCACAACCAGATCATCATAAGGGATACCCTTTTTATTCAGATGATCAATGAACCAGCGCTTTTTTAGATAGCACCACGGGGTTCTGCTGAGGTCGCCGTAACTCGATGCAGGCCGCTCACATGCGTTGTAGGTTTTGCCGCAGATGCTCCACCATTCTTTACGCACCCGCTCCCGCATTTGCAGAACCTCAGAGGTGCCGTGAAGGCCATGCTCCTCGCCATACTGATAATCTGCCTTCTTGATTTTTGCGTTCTGTCCCGCGCTGACTGCACCAGCTGCACCAAGACCCAACATGCCTAAAAATAACGAAAAAGCGCCTACCATAATATTATCCTCCTGTATTTTGAAGTGTGTTTGCTTTGCTATATCTGAAGTCTACCAAACGATGCATCCGATAAGATGGACTTATAAGTGTGCTGTTAAAAATATGGAGCGTTGTGGCTGCCGTCGCGCGGTCTGATGGATGACCGCACTATCGCAGGCAAAAGTCTCCGGTAAGGCCTCCGGTGGCGGGGAGCACCTCACTCCGTCAGCCCCAACAGATAATCGGTCGACACCTGATAGAATTGGGCAAGCTGGATCAGATGAGGGATCTCGGGACATTTGTCGTGCTCCCATGCGTAGACTGCCCGGCGGGTCACACCCATGGTTCGTGCAAGCTCGGTCTGGGTATAGCCGTGCGTCAGGCGCAGGTGCTGCAAACGTTCTGATATAATGGTCATGGCTGCTCTCCTTTATCGCAATTTTCAAAAATAGTGCCTATCAAAATAGCATATTTGCGATATGCAGTTTGCGGATGTTGCTTGTGCATTAAAAACGCAAACTGCTATAGATAATGGGCGTCCTCTCACAGCCCGGCGGATCTCTGTTTTACGGGTGCGCTTTTAAAACCGGCACTACTCTCACTCGTGCCCTCGCTCTCTGTCTGGTCTTGATTATTCAGCCTTCACGAACAGCTCCATGCAATCTGCACAGATGACCCGCACTTCCTTGGTGCTCCGGATGATGGTACCGCACTTGGGGCATACCCACCGCCGGGTGCTGCTCTTTGCCTTGGGAGGTTTCGGCGCTCCGGTCTGACTGCTGCCGGGTGCTTTGCTGCCTGCTCCGGTGCCTGCCATATCCGACCATGCCAGCCGCTCGCCCATCTGAATATCCTGCCAGCCTTGGAAGATGATGAAGTCCAGCAGCTCCTCGGACGGGCTCGTGATGGTCCAGCCGTATTTTTCGTGGTGGTCGACGGTCAAGCCGTGTACTTCGGCCTGCTCCTTAAAGCGCCGGTTGTGGTAGACCCCGTTGTTGCTGGTGTCCTTGATGCCGGTCTCCATGCAGTGCTCGTGCACCATCTCGTGCAGTAGGGTGGATGCGGTCTCCTCGATGGGACGGTCAAGGGTAGCCGACGAAATATTGATCTCGTACTTGTTCTCGCCGCCTGCCTGCCAGACCTTGGAGCAGGTAATATGACCATAGGCGGACGGGGTCTTTTTCAGGCTGATGATGGGCTCGGGCAGGTTGCCTGCAAAGTAGTGCTTGTTGAGCTCGCGGAACATCTTTTCCAACTGGCCAGCAGCGCGGGAGGTTTTGACAGTCTGTTTCATGATTTTTCGAACCTTTCTATTGATAAAAAAGGCCGGGACAGGTATAATATTGGTATAGCCCGCCCCGGCGGGTGGTTGAGGGCTCTATACAACGTCAGCTTTGGACGGGCGGCGCTGTATGGGGCTTTTTTCGGGTGATGTCAGGTGATGCTCAGGCGGGTGCCGGTGACCGTTTTGCTGTACTGGTCGTACAGGTCAGGGGCTACGGCCTTGATGGCTTTGCTGTCCAGTCGGGTGCTGGAGAAATCGGACAGGCGAACTTTGTGGCAGCCTACTTCCAGATAGTTGGTGGAGCGCTCTGCCAGTGCTTCACGAATCTGGATCTTCAGCTGTTCCTGTTCAGCCTGTGCGGCCTCGATCAGTTGGGCGGCCTCCTTGTACTGCTCGACAAGGGTCAGTAAAACGTTGATACTCATGTGTGTACCTCTCTTCAAATTGTTGGTGAATGGTCGGATGTGAGAACCGGTGTTCCCGATGGCATGAGTATACAGCGTCTCGTACGAGTATGCAAGACGGAATATTCACCAAAGAAAAGTACAAATATCTGTGCAAAGCGCATACTCGTACGAGATAGACAAATGACAGATGTGTGTTATAATACCTATAAAAGTCAAAAGAAAGTTGGTGCGAGGATGGGCGGAAAAACAAGCACAGCCAGCAAACGGAAATTTAACGATAAAACATACCAGCGGATTGTTCTTGACGTTCGGATGGATGCCTTCCCCAACAAAGAGGCTGTTCAGGTAGCAGCCCAAAAAGCGGGGCAAAGTTTGACCGAATACATCATGGAGGCGGTGCGCCTTCGAATGGAGCAGGAAAACGCCGCATCAGGCACTCCGGGGGTAGTTAAAAATCTGGAAGGGGACACTGACCCAGTAGAATGAGATAGTTGTTTTATCTCCCCAGACCAAATTAAAATCTAGCAGCAGAAGGTCTCTGTCTTTCACAGAAATGTGATCGGCAGGGGCTTTTTTAGCGCAAAAAATAGCCTGACCCATGCAAAAGAGCACAAATCAGGCTGACAATGGATATGAAATTCTAAAATTCACTTAGAAAGGAGAGCACGCGTTGTAGGGAAATCCGAACAGATCGTTCGGTACGTTATTGGATCTCCTGCTCCAGTTCATCGAACAGCGCACAGGAAAAGAACTGACCAAGCGTGATATCAAGACCATCACAGAGCTTTTTAATGGTGGCGATGGACACACGCTGACGGGATGGGTCGAGCATACTATATACCGTAGATGGTGTTACACCGGCACGGGTCGCTAACTCGTTGGGACGTATCCCACGCTGGACGCAGAGTTGTTCAAAGCGTTTGGCAACGGCATCTTTTACAGTCATGATGAAGTTCACCTCATCATGATAGTACAAAAGTTCGTGCAGCTTAGTATACGCAGTTGCGTATACTGTGAGAATGTTTTATGATATACGAGGTACGCGATTGCGTAATGATGGGAGAATGCACCTGCAAACAAAATAAAAAAGTATCCTTCACATGGAAAATGGAGGAACGGCAAAGAAATCACGCTCCACTACGTCATTTTTAGCGTGTTCCTACTCCTCATGGACACCTGATGGGAGAAAATTCGGTTCATCTCCCTGCGCTTTCGGGTCAGGTCAGAGTGCACATAGCGCTGCAAGGTGATGTTGGCGTTAGCGTGTCCTAACAATTCGCTGAGGGTCTTTACATCACACCCCGCCTGCAGACAGGTGGTAGCAAAGGTATGGCGCAGCGCGTGCGGACGCACTTGCCGGACAACTGCCTGCTTCAGATATGCCTTGATGCTTTTTCGGTAGCAGCGGGGCTCGGTGGGCTTGGACTCGTTGCCGGACAGAAACCATGCAGCATTGCTGACACATCCGCGCAGCTTTTTCAGCATAATAAGCAGCTGCTTTGGAATTGGAATTTCCCGGCGGGAGGTGCGGGTTTTAGGCGTTTGGATGACCACCTTTGTATGCCCATTTTCACAGGAAATTCGGCAGACCGTCCGGTTGATCTTCAGCGTTCCGAGTTTCAGGTCGAAATCGCCCCATTGTAAGCCGCAGATCTCGCCAATACGTAGTCCCAATTCCAGCCCTAGTAATAAACCAATTTTGCGGGGCGTAGGGTTCTCCTGTACATACTGATAAAGCCGCTGTTGCTCCGCCGGGGAGAGGGGCGCAGAAATTTTGTCGATGGCTTTTGGCAGCGCTACTTCCAGTTCCATCGGACGGATCAGGCGCAAGTGCGCGGCATATTTGCAGATGCGGCGCAGCATGGAGAGGCATTCCCGGGCAGAGGAGTTCCCCAGCGGCTTGTGTGCGGCATCTATCGGCGCAATGATCTGCTGCATAGCCTGTTCCAGAAAACTTTCCTCAAGAGATGCAACTGGCACTTTACTCAAAACCGGAAGAAGATATTTGTGCAGCGTGTACGAATAATGTGCATGGGTGGATTCTTTTACGGCATTCCGCTGGGAGTGCAGCCATACCTCAGCCAATGCTTCAAAGGTCAGGTCGGTTCTTTTCAGGTTGTAGAACCCCGCCTCAGCTTTCTTTTGGACCAGCACACGTTTGACCTCAGCATAGACCGTGCCATAGACGTAGCCCCACTGGATTTTTCCCTCCGGTGTACGCGCTTTGATGTAGCGGCCTTCCCACCGGCCATCCTTGCGTTTGTGAATGTTTTCTCCCCGTCGTGCCATTTCTGTTTCCTCCTGCGGCTTGGACACCCACCTGACCACTTATTCTGTCCACCTTCGTTTTTTGCTGGATTTTTCATGCAGAACTGGGCAATGTGCAAAAAACTTTTAGCTTCTGCGAGGTTTTTTCTAAGGTCAGGTGGGATGCATTTGTAAGGATTTCTATTGATTCCCAGATATAACCATGATAAAATAATAGAAGAATTCAAACAACGATGTCGAAAGATCGGTATCCTCCATTATCACTGTGGAGGATACCCCTTTATTGCGGAGAGGGGTGAACAGGGTGGCATTGCGTCTGTTTGAGCACAACGAGAAAGCCTATCATGCGGCAGTCCGGATGATGGAGCAGTTTGGCAAGGCTGCTATTGTCCACCCGACCGGCACCGGAAAGAGCTACATTGCGTTCAAGCTGATCGAGGATAACCCGGAGAAGGTCGTGCTCTGGCTTTCTCCCAGTGAATATATCTTCAAGACCCAGCTGGAAAGCCTGAAAAGGAACGACCCGGATTTTCCGCTGGCAAACGTTCACTTTTATACCTACGCCAAACTGATGTGCTGTGCGCAGGCACAGCTGGACGAAATAGCAGCGCAGAAGCCTGCCTATATTATACTCGATGAATTCCACCGTGCCGGTGCGGAATGCTGGGGCGAAAGCACGGTGGCTTTATTAAAGTTGTGCCCGGAGGCAAAGCTTCTGGGGCTGACGGCAACAAACATCCGGTATCTGGATAATAACCGTGACATGGCCGAAGAGCTCTTTGATGGGCATACGGCGAGCGACATGACCCTTGGCGAAGCAGTCGTCAGGGGCATTTTGCCTGCCCCGAAATATGTGACCACGGTTTATCAGTACCAGAAAGCCCTTGCAAAGTATCAGGCGCGGGTGGATAACCTGCGGACACCGGGCATTCAGGATGTGAATCAGAAATATCTGGATGCCTTGCGCCGGGCACTGGAGCAGGCGGACGGCTTGGACAGGGTCTTTGCCCATCATATCACAAATAAGTCTGGCAAGTACATCGTCTTCTGCGCCAACAAAGAGCATATGGACGAAATGGTGTCCCATGTGCCGGAGTGGTTCGCCGGGGTCAACTCAAATGTGGTGGTGTATCAGGCTTACTCGGATGACCCTAACACGGACAAGGCGTTTGCCGACTTCAAAACTGATACCAGTGACCGGCTCAAGCTGCTGTTCTGCATCGATATGCTTAACGAGGGCGTCCATGTGGAGGGAATTTCCGGGGTCATCCTGTTCCGACCAACGATTTCGCCCATTATCTACAAGCAGCAGATCGGACGTGCCCTGACCGCTGGTGATAATACGACACCACTTATCCTAGATGTTGTCAACAATTTCGAGGGCTTGACCAGTATTTCCGGTTTGCAAGGCGAGATGCAGGAGGCGGTCCACCGGCTCTATGCCAACGGCGAGGGCGACAAGATTGTGACCGAACGGTTTGAGGTCATCGAGCAAGTGCACGATTGCCGGGTGCTGTTCGAGCAGCTGCAAGCGAGCCTTTCGTCCGGTTGGGAGCACTACTTCTCCGAGGCAAGCATCTACTATGCGGAACACGGCAACCTGAATGTCCCGAAACTGTATACCACGCCCGGCGGTCTGAGCCTTGGGGTGTGGCTGGTGACCCAGCGCCGTGTGCGCGAGGGACAGATCCAAGGCAATCTGACCGAGCAGCAGATCGCGCGGCTGGACAGCATCGGGATGGTCTGGGGCAACCGGAAAGAAATCGCGTGGCAGCACGGATTTGAGGTTGCAAAGAAATACCACGACACCTACGGAAACCTGATGGTGCCCGGAAAATATGTAGACCCAGACGGCTACCCACTGGGACAGTGGATCATCAAGACCCGGCAGCAGAAGCTGAATGGACGCTTAAAGGAAGAACGCATTGCACAGCTTGATGAGATCGGCATGGTGTGGAACATTTTCGATGCCAAGTGGGAAAAAGCTTATGCACTGGCTGCCGCCTACTATGAGGAAAACGGCAACCTGAATATCCCACGTTCCTATGTGACAGCGGCTGGTGAACGGCTGGGGCAATGGGTCGCAAGCCAGCAATGGGCGTACCCGAAAGGAAAGCTGACGGACGAACAGGTCGAACGGCTCAACCGTATCGGAATGTACTGGGGCAACCGCAATGACCGCCAGTGGAACGAAGGATATCAGGAGGCAAAGCGCTACTTTGATGCCCACAGCGACCTGAACGTCCCTGCCGATTATGTGTCACCGAACGGTTACAACCTCGGAAATTGGGTCAAGCGGCAGCGGTATACCCGTCATAATCCTGAAAAAAGCTGCGCTGTTCTGACAGAGGAACGGATCGCAAAGCTGGATGCCATCGGGATGCGGTGGGAGAAAAGCAACCTGAAGCACTCGTCTAGGCAGGCGGTACAAGCTGAAACCGTTACGGCAAAAGCAGGCTAAAACAAGAAATCTATAAACAAACGCGAATTTATGTGAGGAGAAAAAATGGCTACGAATACTGTCGGAATCGATAAGGAAGTTGAAGTTGACCGCAAGGAAAATCTGCGCGACCATCGCCTGTACTGGATCGTGCGTCGGACGCAGGATGTAATTTTGTCATCTCTGGCACTGGTGGTATTGTCGCCAATCATGCTGGCTACGGCCATCGCAATTGTGGTGGATGACCCGTCTGCGGGTCCTGTCTTCAGTCAGGAGCGCATTGGCCGCAACGGAAAACCCTTCAAGTTCTATAAGTTCCGCTCCATGTGCCCCAATGCAGAGGCAAAACTGGACGACCTTTTGGATCAGAACGAGATGGATGGTCCTGTGTTCAAAATCAAGGACGATCCCCGCATTACCCGTGTGGGCAAGTTTATCCGCAAGACCAGCATCGATGAGCTGCCGCAGTTGTGGAACATCCTGAAGGGCGATATGAGCATCGTTGGCCCCCGCCCGGCACTTCCCCGCGAGGTGGAGCAGTACGGCGACTACGAAAAGCAACGTCTGTATGTAACTCCCGGCTTGAGCTGTTATTGGCAGATCGCCCCGCACCGCAATGACCTCTCTTTTGAGGAGTGGATGGATCTGGACGTGAAGTATGTCAAGGAGCGCAGCTTCTGGGTGGACTGGAAAATTATTTTTAAGACCTTCAAGGTGTGCCTGCTGGGGCATGGGGAGTAAAAAATAGTACATGGAAGGAAAACGGTTGGAGAGACGAGATGGAGAGAGACCTTAGAATTGCGGTATTTGGACAGAAGCGATTGTCGAGAGAGGGCGGCGTAGAGATCGTTGTAAAGGAGCTGTGCACGCGGATGGCACGGCAAGGCTGTCAGGTGACCTGCTACAACCGGTCTGGACATCATGTGAGTGGTGCAGAGTATGACGATATCGATAGTACGAACTATGAGGGGATCCGGCAGAGGTGCGTTCCAACAATAGAGAAAAAAGGGGATGGAGATATAATACGCGGCTGTCATAATAGGGACAATGGTACGGCAGAGAATGAAGGGCTCCGCGACCCGAAGTTCATATTTTCTTACCCGGAGAATGAACGACTGATCTTTCTGAACGGCAGAAATGCCGCACAGGAAGAAATTTCGACCATGAGGGTGGGGTGACAGCCAGCGGACAGGTGTACGAACCTATCCGCTCTTTGTGTTGTCTGGAAATATATTGGTTTGATGTGAAAATAGATGAGAAAAACGTTTTAACGAATAGATTTTAAAAGCGTAGGAGGAGAAAAAGGTGGAAAATTATAAGATTGCTGTTGCGGGTACAGGCTATGTTGGTTTGTCGATTGCGACCCTGCTTTCCCAGCATCATCATGTGACCGCTGTGGATATTATCCCGGAGAAGGTCGAGATGATTAATAACCGGAAGTCTCCGATTCAGGATGACTATATTGAAAAATATCTGGCAGAAAAGGATCTGGATCTGACTGCAACCCTCGATGCAAAGGCTGCATACTCGAATGCGGATTTTGTTGTGATTGCGGCCCCCACAAATTACGATAGCCACACCCAACACTTTGACACATCTGCCGTCGAGGCTGTGATCAAGCTGGTCATGGAGTATAACCCGAACGCTATCATGGTTATCAAGTCTACGATTCCTGTGGGCTATACGGCAAGTGTAAGAGAAAAGTTCAACAGCAAAAATATCATTTTCAGCCCGGAATTCCTGCGTGAATCCAAGGCCCTCTACGATAACCTGTATCCTTCCC
>OGKD01000370.1_pt1 | contig 34734 bp, 22 predicted proteins | sample 1572371 | NCBI WGS metagenome assembly OGKD01 (sample SAMEA2582096, study PRJEB24529) | metagenome | biome: Human gut stool | place: China | collected 2011 | reverse complement strand
AGAAGTCCGGCCTGCTGGGCATCTCCGGTGTTTCCAGCGACAAGCGTGACGTGGAGGAGGCTGCTGAGGCTGGCAACAAGCGTGCTATCCTGGCCTCTGATATGCTGAACTACCAGATCAAAAAGACCATTGGTGCTTACATCGCTGCTATGGGCGGCGTGGACGCCATCGTCTTTACCGGCGGCATCGGCGAGCATGACGCCGACTCCCGCGCCAAGATCTGCCACCACATGGATTGGCTGGGCATCCGCATCGACACTGACAAGAACCGCGATGCACACAAGCAGAAGGAAGATGTCGTCGAGGTCACTGCCTGGGGCGCCCGTGTCCGCACCCTGATCATCGAGACCAACGAGGAGCTCATGATTGCCCGCGACACGAAGGAAGTCATCGAGAAGTAAGTTACTTTTCTTATAAGAAAAGTAACCAAAAGAATTTCAATATTTGTTCCCGGGAACGGGTTACAGCGAGAGGCTGCAGCATGGGGTTTAACCTTGTGCGGCAGCCTCTTTTGTGGTATAATCAGCGGTAAGAGGTCCTATATTTCAATTTCAGGAGGTTATTCGCATGAACAGCAAGGTTTCAAAAGGCATTGCACTGCTTCTCTTTGGCATCCTGCTCTGCGCAGGCAGTGAGGGAATCAACACCATGATTCTGTCCGGCTTCGGCGATTTTCCGTTTGCCGCAATAGGCGTCCTTGTAGGGGCTGTGGGGCTGTATATGGTGTTCTCTGATAAGGCGGAGTAAGCGGCGCGGGCGACCCTGCTCGTTTATGATTATCTGAAACCTTCCGGCTTGACACTGTAGGGGGCGGCGTCCTCGACGCCCCGCGGGAGGGATAAATCCCTCCCCTACAATGTAACCCATGAAAGAGTGCTGACATGAGTCCGCTCTCCGCCCTCCCGGCCCCTACAGTGCAAGCAAATTAAAAAGGGAGCCTGCCGATTCACGGCAGACTCCCTTTTCTTGTTTTATTTGTTTGGAATTTCTTCGGTTCCTTCTTTGCAAAGAAGGAACAAAACCCCCGTAATCACTGCTGGGCGGCCTCGGCGCGCTTCTTGGCGATGGCGGCGATGGCGTCCTTGCGGGACAGGTTGATGCGGCCCTGCTGGTCAATATCCGTGACCATAACAAAGATGGGGTCGCCAACGGCAACGACATCCTCGACATGCTCCACACGGTGGTCATCCAGCTTGGAGATGTGGACAAGACCCTCCTTGCCGGGGGCGATCTCAACAAAGGCACCGAAGTTCATCAGGCGGGTCACGCGGCCCTTGTAGATAGCACCGATCTCCGGGTCCTCGACAATCGTCTTGATGGTCGCAATGGCGCGCTTCGCGTCGTCCTGATCGACAGCGGAGATAAAGACGTGGCCGTCCTCCTCAATGTCGATCTTGCAGTTGAAGTTGGCGCACATCTCCTGAATGACCTTGCCGCCCTTGCCGATGACGTCCTTGATCTTGTCAACGGGGATCATCATGCTGAACATCTTGGGCGCATACTTGGACAGCTCGGCGCGCGGCTCAGCGATGACCGGCTTGATGATCTGGTCAAGGATGTACAGACGGCCCTTGCGGCACTTCTCCAGTGCCTCCTCAACAATCTCATAGGTCAGGCCGTCCACCTTAATATCCATCTGGATGGCGGTGATGCCGCGGCGGGTGCCGCCAACCTTAAAGTCCATATCGCCGTGGAAGTCCTCGACACCCTGAATGTCCAGCATCGTCATCCAGCGGCCGCCGTGCAGCGGGTCACCATCGGTGATAAGGCCGCAGGAGATACCGGCAACGGGTGCCTTGATGGGCACACCGGCGTCCATCAGAGCCAGCGTGGAGCCGCAGATGGACGCCTGGGAGGTGGAGCCGTTGGAGGACAGGACCTCGGAGACGCAGCGGATGGTATACGGGAACTCGGCCTGATCGGGCAGGACGGGAATCAGCGCGCGCTCGGCCAGGTTGCCATGGCCGATCTCGCGGCGGCCGGGGCTGCGGGGTGCGCGGGCCTCGCCGACGGAGTACGGCGGGAAATTGTAGTGATGGATGTAGCGCTTGGTCTGCTCGTCGGTCAGGTCATCCATGAGCTGGTTGTCCTTGGTGCCGCCGAGGGTGCAGGTGGTGAGCACCTGGGTCTGGCCGCGGGTGAACATACCGGAGCCATGCACACGAGGCAGGATGCCGACTTCTGCGGCCAGCGGGCGGATCTCGTTGATGCCGCGGCCATCCACGCGCTTGCCCTCGTCCAGCAGCCAGCGGCGGACGACGTACTTCTGCATCTTGTAGCTGACGAGGTCGAGGTCGGCCTCGGTCAGGTCGGGGTACTCCTCGGCGATCTTGTCCATGATGGGCAGCAGAGCGGCATCACGCACATTCTTGTCGTCGGTATCCATGGCGGACTTGAAGTCGTCGAGATACTTCTCCTTGATGGCGTGGAACACGTCCATATCGAGGCCCACGACCTGGAAATCGATCTTCGGCTTGCCGCGCTCGGCCACGATGCCGTTGATAAAGGTGATGATCTTCTTGATCTCCACGTGAGCAGCCTTGATGGCGTTCAGCATGGTGACCTCATCGACCTCATTGGCACCGGCCTCGATCATGACGATCTTGTCCATAGTGGCGGCGACGGTCAGGGCCAGGTCGCTCTTCTTGCGCTGCTCCTGAGTGGGATTCAGGACGATCTCGCCGTCCACCAGACCCACCTGCACGCCACCGATGGGGCCGTTCCAGGGGATCTCCGACACAGCGGTGACCAGCGAAGCGCCGATCATACCGGCGATCTCAGGGCTGCAGTCGGGGTCAAGGCTCATGACGGTCATGGTGATGCAGACGTCGTTGCGCATCTCCTTCGGGAACAGCGGGCGCATGGGACGGTCCACGACGCGGCTGGTCAGGATGGCGCGCTCGCCGGGGCGGCCCTCACGGCGCATGAAGCTGCCGGGGATGCGGCCTGCGGCGTAGAGCTTTTCCTCGTACTCCACGTTCAGGGGGAAGAAATCGACGCCCTCGCGGGGCTTGGGGCTCATGACCACGTTGCACATCACGCAGGTCTCGCCGTAGCGGATCAGTGCGCTGGCATTGGACAGGCCACACATCTTGCCCATTTCAACCTTGAACGGGCGGCCGGCCAGCATGGTTTCGTAGACCTTGAAGTTGTCAAAGGTCTCTTTGCGGGAACCAAATTCGATTGCCATTGTTTCTGCCTCCTTGTTTTTCGGATCGTTCTATCCAAAAAGCCGTGGCGTGCGCATTATAGCAATAAATCCAGCGTCCCTGCCCGCAGGCACGGGCGTTCGATTTACTGCTGCAATACGCTGCCACCGCTATTTTGTGCGCATGGGATACATGGAGCTATACATAAAGCAAAGGGCAGGTACCATTGCGGTACCTGCCCTCCGTTAAAATTACTTACGCAGACCCAGAGTTGCGATCAGAGCACGGTAACGCTCGATGTCCTTCTTCTGGAGATAAGCCAGCAGATTGCGGCGACGGCCAACCATCTTCAGCAGACCGCGGCGGCTGTGGTGATCGTTAGGGTTCTTCTTCAGGTGCTCGTTCAGCTCGTTGATGTGAGCGGTCAGCAGAGCGACCTGAACCTCGGGGGAGCCAGTGTCCTTCTCGGTCAGAGCGACTTTGGCCATAACTTCCTGCTTATTCATAATACAGTACCTCTTTCAAGTAATTTATCTGCCTATGGCACAGCGACGGGAAACGGTTCTCCCAAAAGCGGGCATACTCCCAGCCCCGTGCCACGGTAACAGATACAGTATACCAGATTGCACAGCAGATTGCAAGAAGATTTTTGTCCGCAAGCCTTAATTTTTTACAATGCCGCCCCAGTACAGCTGCACCTCCGGCAGCTTCTTTTTGCGCAGCAGAAACACGGTGGGGATCAGGTACACCGCCACCGACAGCAGCCGCGAAGCATCGTAGCCGCTTACGCTCTCGGCCACGCTGGTGGTGCCGTACAACCCGCCGATGAGCATGGCGGCAATGTCCATGGCGCTGTGCAGGAACACCGTTACCCACAAATTGCCGGTGCGGAAGTAGATGGCGGCCAGCATCACGCCCAGCGAAGCCGCAAACACGCACTGCATCAGCACGCCAAAGGGTTCCGAGCCGAGCAGGTTGCTCAGGTGTGCCGCACCGAACAGCACGCCGGACACAAGACAGGCCTTCCACACCCCGGCGCGGGCGGTGCCGTAGCGCTCCAGCAGGGTCTGGGCGATGATGCCCCGGAACACCAGCTCCTCGGCCACGCCCACAAGGATCATGTTCAGCAAAAAGGTCAGGATGCGGGGCAGCGGCAGCAGCGGCGTGTCCGGGCGGCCAAAGGCCAGCGTCCCAAAAAACGTGTACCCGATGAAGAACAGCGGGTACATCCCCACCAGCAGCCCGTTCAGAAAGCCGCAGCCGCGCCGGCGCAGCAGATCCAGCCTGCCGGTGCGGGTCAGCAGCAAAAGTGCCACCGCCAGCCCGACAGCTTCCTGCACAGAGCCAAACAGATAGCCGTCCATGGTGTCAAAGTCCGCGCCTGCCGCTGCCAGCACGATGGTAGCCAGCAGGCTGAACACGACCATGCTGCCAAGGAACAGCACCTCGGACAGGATACAATAAAGAATGGGGTGCGCGGTGCGCAGCCGTTTGAGCATAAGTACAGCCCTCCCTATCAATGATAGCCCTATTCTACCACGATTCCCCCAAAAGCGATAGGGCGAAAATAAAGCGTGCCGCCGGGGTATCGGGGAACTGTGAACGGCCTGCAGCATCTTTTTACAGAAAGTTCATGTAAAAGCGGGCTAAAATAGCCTTGCAGGTTTGACGTGTCTGCCGCTTTGGTGTATCATATACTTGTATTGTTATGCGCGATCCCGGGCGCATCACAGCCCGATTTTTAAGATTTATGAGGTGTGACCTATGTCCCTTGTTGAAAAACTTTTTGGCAGCTTCTCTGACCGGGAGCTGAAAAAGGTAAATCCCATCACCAAACAGGTGCTGGCGCTGGAACCCAAGTATCAGGCCATGTCCGATGCCGACTTGCAGGCGCAGACTGCCGCCTTTAAGCAGCAGCTGGCCGAGGGCAAAACGCTGGATGACATCCTGCCGGATGCCTTTGCCGTCTGCCGCGAAGCCGCATGGCGTGTGCTGGGCATGAAGCATTTCCCCGTGCAGGTGACCGGCGGCATTGCCCTGCACCGCGGCGATATTGCCGAGATGCAGACCGGTGAGGGCAAGACCCTTGTGGCTACCCTGCCCGCCTACCTGAACGCCCTGACCGGCGAAGGGGTGCACATCGTTACCGTCAACGACTATCTGGCCAAGCGCGACAGCGAGTGGATGGGCAAGCTCTACCGCTGGCTGGGGCTGACCGTTGGTCTGATCGTGCAGGGCATGGACGGCGACGCCCGCCGGGATGCCTACAACGCCGATATCACCTACGGCACCAACAACGAGTTCGGCTTTGACTACCTGCGCGACAACATGGTGACCTATAAGGCCAACATGGTGCAGCGCGGCCACGCCTATGCCATCGTCGATGAAGTGGACTCCATCCTGATCGATGAAGCCCGCACGCCCCTGATCATTTCCGGCCGCGGCGAGGATTCTTCCAGCCTGTACACACAGGTGGACCGCTTTGTACGCACCCTGCGCAAGAGCGTAGTGGTGGAGCTGGAGGATAAAGTCTCTACCGACGAGCAGACCGACGGTGATTACGTCGTGGACGAAAAGCACAAGACCTGTACCCTGACTGCCAGCGGCATCAAGAAAGCGGAAGCCTACTTCAAGGTCGAGAACCTTGCCGCCGCCGAGAACATGACCCTTGCCCATCACATCGATCAGGCCATCAAGGCTTACGGCGTGATGCAGCGGGACATCGATTACGTGGTCAAGGATGGTCAGGTCATCATCGTGGACGAGTTCACCGGCCGTCTGATGATCGGCCGCCGCTACAACGAAGGCCTGCATCAGGCCATCGAAGCCAAGGAGGGCGTGAAGATCGCCGCCGAGAGCAAAACGCTGGCTACCATCACCTTCCAGAACTACTTCCGCATGTACAAAAAGCTGTCCGGTATGACCGGTACCGCCAAGACAGAAGCCACCGAGTTCACCGAGATCTACGGCCTGAACATCGTCACGGTGCCCACCAACCGCCCCCGGCAGCGTATCGACTACCCGGATGCCATCTATAAGACGGTCAACGGTAAATACAATGCCGTCATCCAGCAGGTGCTGGAATGCCACCAGAAGGGTCAGCCCGTGCTGGTGGGTACCGTCAGCGTGGAAAAGAGTGAAACGCTGGCCAAGATGCTGCAGAAGTACACCCGCGACTTCAACGTGCTGAACGCCAAGAACCACGAGCGTGAGGCAGAGATCGTCGCACAGGCCGGTAAGAAGGGCGCTATCACCATCGCCACCAACATGGCTGGCCGTGGTACTGATATTATGCTGGGCGGCAACGCTGAGTATATGGCAAAGGCCCAGATGCGCAAGGAGCACTTCTGCGAGAAGCTGCTGGATCCCGAAAAGCCCGAGGAGGCTCTGCCTGCAGCCGTGGAGCTGCTGCTCATCGAGGCCGACGGCCATGGTGAGACTACCGACGCCAACATTCTGGCTGTCCGCAAGCGGTTCGATGAGCTGTATGCTCAGTACAAGCCCCTGACCGAAGCGGAGGCTGAAGAGGTGCGTGCTGCTGGCGGTCTGTTCATCATAGGCACTGAGCGCCACGAGAGCCGCCGTATCGACAACCAGCTGCGCGGCCGTGCAGGCCGTCAGGGCGACCCCGGTGCATCCCGCTTCTATCTGAGCCTCGAGGACGATTTGATGCGTCTGTTCGGCGGCGACCGCGTGCAGGGCCTGATGGGTACTCTGGGCATCGATGAGGACACCCCCATCGAGAACCGGATGATCACCAGCACCATCGAGTCTGCCCAAAAGAAGCTCGAGGGCCGGAACTTCGAGATCCGCAAGAATGTTCTGAAATACGACGACGTCATGAACCAGCAGCGCGAGATCATCTATGGTCAGCGCCGCAAGGTCCTGGACGGCGAGGACATCAGCGCTGAGATGCACAATATGCTGAAGGAGAACATCGAGTCCAGCTGCAAGCAGTTCCTCGCAGGCGATGTGAAGGACGAGTGGGACTTCGGTGCGCTCCGCCGCCACTATCTGGGCTGGCTGACCACCGACGCCGACTTCCACTACACTGTCGCTGACTACGACAGCATCTCTCAGGAGAGCATCGCGGATATGCTGTATCAGCGCGGCATGGACGTCCTGAACGACAAGGAGCAGCGCTACGGCGCACCCCTGATGCGTGAGCTGGAGCGTATCTGCCTGCTCAAGTGCGTAGACCGCCAGTGGATGGACCATATTGATAACATGGACCAGCTGCGTCAGGGCATCGTTCTGCGCGGCTACGGCCAGAAGGACCCTGTCGTCGAGTACCGTATCGAGGGCTTTGATATGTTCGACCAGATGGTCGATTCCATCCGGGAGTCCAGCGTCAAGATGCTGCTGACCATCGAGGTGCGCGAGGCGGGCAAGGCCCCCAAGCGTGAGCAGGTGGCCAAACCCACCGGCGAGGGCTATGTGCCTGGCAACGGCGCACCCGGCGCAAAGGGCGCACCCAAGGGCCAGCCTGTCCGCGTCATCAAGATCGGCCGCAACGACCCCTGCCCCTGTGGCAGCGGCCTGAAGTGGAAAAAGTGTACCTGTGCCAAGTACCACCCCGAAGGAAGCCACACCGAGGGCTGAACATAACACAGCAAAAAGCTCTCCCTCAGGAGAGCTTTTTCTGAATCAAAAACAAAGGAGCGGATGAGTATGAATATCACATCGGAAGAGCTTTTGAAGGAGGCCCGCGCACTGGAGCCGCAGCTGCAGCAGTGGCGTCGGACGCTCCATCGCCACCCGGAGGTGGGCTTCGATCTGCCCCACACGAAGGAACTGGTCAAGAAGGCGCTGACGGAAATGGGCTATGAGCCAAAGGACTGCGGCAAGGCCGGTATCATTGCGCTGGCAGGCGGAAAAAAGCCAGGCAAGACCATTCTGCTGCGTGCCGATATGGACGCCCTGCCCATCCCCGAGGACTCGGGTGAAGAGTTCAGCTCGGAAGTCCCCGGCAAGATGCATGGCTGCGGCCACGATATGCATACGGCCATGCTGCTGGGTGCAGCGAAGCTGCTCAAGGCCCATGAGGACGAGCTGGAAGGAACGGTCAAGCTGGAATTCCAGCCTGCTGAAGAAATTTTCCAGGGTTCCCCGGATATGATCGCGGGCGGCCTGCTGGAAGACCCTCATGTGGACGCTGCTGTGATGTTCCATGTGCTGGCCGGAATGCCGCTGCCTGTAGGTACGGTGCTGGTGCCGGGCGGCGGCATTACGATGGCCAGCTGTGAGCAGTACCATATCGTGGTCAAGGGCAAGGGCGGTCACGGCTCTACCCCGGAAAACTGCATCGATCCCATCACGGCTGCGGCCCACATCCACATCGCCCTGCAGGAGATCAACAGCCGGGAGCTGAAGCCCGGCGACTTCGGTGTGCTGACCACCGGCCGCTTCGAGGCTGGTGCGGCATCCAATGTCATCCCGGATGTGGCCCAGATGTGGGGGACCATCCGTACCACCGACCCGGAGAATAAGACCGGCGAACTCATTCGAACCCGCATGACCGAGATCGCGCAGGGCGTGGCGGCGGCCTTCCGCTGCACCGCAGAGGTATCCTTCGCCGATTACTGCCCCTGCATGGTGGTGGACAAGCCCCTCGCCGAGAATGCGATGGACTATATGACCGAGCTGCTGGGGAAGGGCGCTATGGACATGACCGCCCTCACCGGCGGCAAGCCCGGCGGCGGCAGCGAGGATTTCGCCTTCGTGAGCCATGAAGTGCCTACTGTGAGCATGTTCATCGCCGCAGGCGGCCCGGAGCAGGGCTGCTGCTACGGCCAGCACCACCCCAAGGTGCGGTTCGACGACAGCATCCTCTACGAGGGTTCTGCAGCTTTTGGCTGGTTCGCACTCCGCTGGCTGTACGACAACGCCGGCATCGCGTTCTGATATTAAGACAGCAAAAGGCCCTCTCAGCGCCGCTGAGAGGGCCTTTCTATCGCTATCAGGTGTGGGTGCAGAGATAATCCACCCATGCGTCGTACCCGGCGGGCAGCAGATGGTAGCCGTCCGGCTGGGCGTATTCCTCGATGAGGTCGCCGTTCTCGTCGGCCAGCGCCTCCCAGAGGTTCAGGAAGGTACAGCCCTTTTCCAGCGCGATGGCCGAAAGAGCATCGTTTATCTCACAGAGCCGCTCCTTGTAGAGGCCGGGGGACTTTTTGCTCACTTCAGGCCGGACCGGGGTGATGGACTGGACGTAAATTTTCGTGTTGGGCAGTGCCTGCGAGATCATGTCCAGCATCAGCCGGTAATAGGTGAGGAAACTGGTATAATCACTGTCAGTGGTCAGCACATTGGTACCCAGCAGGATGTAGAGCGCCCGGGGCTGCTGGGAGGCCAGCGCCTCCATCGGGACTTCCTTTTCGCCGTCGGCCCGGCGGCAGGTGGTGTTGTTGACGACAGCATTGGGGCCGACGCCCTTATAGGCGCAGAAATGCGCGTTGGGCAGGCCGGTGTCGTACAGCTGCATCCCCTGCGTCAGGCTGTCGCCTAAAAAACTCACGTCCGAAAAGCTGCTCCGCTCCACGGCAGGGCTGGCAGGCTGGGCCGCGAGGCGGAAGTCCATCGCGGTCATCCCGTTGTCAAGGCTCTGGACACTGAGGCGTCGGGCCGGGGTGTAGCTGATGGTGTTCCACTCGCTGCCGGTCAGCTCCTGCTGCAGAATGGTGGGGCCTTGGGCCGTATTAGGGGCTGGCTCGCGGTGAAGGCGCTTCCAGAGGACGCCCACAGCGGCCAGAAGCACCAGTAGGATGAGCAGCGCAGCGGTGGTGAACATCCTGCGCCAGCGCCGGTGAAGGATGCGGCGGCGATATTCCTGATAATCTGCCATAATGTCCTCCTGTGGCGGAATGGGTACTTTCGCCCCTATTATACAGCACAGCCCCGGCCCGTGCAACCCGTGAGGAAAAATTCCCATATTCCGGGGGCCTGCCCTTGCGTTTTCTGTTATAAATATGATATACTAAAGTGAATCAAGTATGATAGGGAGGCTTTCACGATGCCATTTACTCCGAAACTGACTTATAAAGGCAAGCCCCTCGTCCGCAAGGACAATGAGCTGTATTACGGCTGCATGACCGACCCGTATGTGCTTTATCTGCAGATCCAGTCCACCAAGACCGTGGGCGGTGTGGATGTGGCAGACAAGGTCCATCTGCAGCTGCTCTCTACCGATGAGTCCAAGCCCCGTGAGGCCCGCGTGGCACGTCAGACCACCAAGAACGGCCTGTACAATGCGCTGGACATCGGCAGCATCTGGCTGCAGAAGGCAAACGAGAACGGCTGAACCCAAACGCGAACTGCAAGCTGCTGAAAGGGACTGCTCCTGCATGGAGCGGTCCTTTTTTTGCTGTGCAAATATTTTGCGTTATGCGGAACTTTGTGGTATACTTATTCTGATATTTTATGCACAAAAGGCAGGAATGAAATTATGCTGCATGATCCGGAACTGCATTATCTGGATAACGCTGCCACCACCATCGTTGCTCCCGAGGTGGCAGACGTGATAGACAAAGCCATGCGGGAGCACTGGGCCAACCCCTCCAGCCTCTATGCCCCCGGCGCACGGAGCGAAGAGGCCCTGAACGCCGCCCGTGCCGCCGTGGCCCGTACCCTGGGCTGCAAGTCGAAGGAGCTGTACTTTACCTCCTGCGGCAGCGAGGGCAATAATCTGGCCCTGCTGGGCGCCGCCCAGACCCGCACTTTCGGCAAAGGCATCGTGGTGTCGGGCTTCGAACACCCCAGCGTCCAGCGCCCGCTGGAACGTCTGGCCGCGCAGGGCTATAACGTCACTGTCGTGAAGCCTCAGGCCGACGGCACACTGGACATCAACAAGATGCTGGATGCCGTGGACAAGAATACCATCCTCGTGGCCTGCATGATGGTCAACAACGAGATAGGCACCCGCAACGACGTGGAGCGTCTGGCCGCCGAGGTCAAGCGCCGTAACAGCCGCACCATCGTCCATGTGGACGCTGTGCAGGCGTGGATGCGCGTCCCCATCAAGCTGGACAACATCGACACGATGACCGTCAGCGGCCACAAGATCCACGCACCCAAGGGTATCGGTGCGCTCTACCTGAGTGACCGGCTGGTGCAGGCGTTCCAGCCGCCCTATCTGGGCGGTGAGCAGGAGCGCGGCCTCCGCCCCGGCACCGAAAACCTGCCCTATGCGCTGGGCCTTGCCGCTGCGGCCACACGTCTGGCCGGCAGCATCAAGAGCCGTGACAAGGCTGTGCGCGCCCTCAATGACCGCCTCCGCGAGGGGCTTTCTGTGTTCTCGGAGGTGGAGATCAACAGCCCGGCGGGCGCTGTGCCTGAGGTGCTGAATTTCAGCGAGAACTGCATCAAGAGTGAGACGATGCTGGCCTGGCTGTCCGAGAAGCAGATCTACGTCTCGTCGGCCAGTGCCTGCGGCAGAGGACAGCCCAGCCACACGCTGGCGGCTATGGGCCGCGACCCGCTGGCCATCGACACGGCCATCCGGGTGTCCTTCTGTGCCGATAACACCCCGGAGGATGTGGATGCCTTCCTCGAGCGCTTTGAGGATAGTATGAAGCACTTGCAGAGAATCAAAAAGTAAGGAGTAACGATGAGAGAAGTCATTATGGGCTATCAGGGCGAAATGTCCCTGAAGGGCCTCAACCGCAACCAGTTTGAATCGACGATGATGAAGATCCTGCGCTACCGCCTCAAGACGGTGGGCAAGTTCCGCGTCTACTGTACCCAGTCCACCTTCTACATGGAGCCGGAAGAGGAAGACATTGATATGGACCTCGCCTTTGAGCGGGTGAGCAAGGTGTTCGGCCTCGCGGCCCTCAGCCGTGCTGTGGTCTGTGAGAAGGATTTCGACACCATCTGCCAGACCGCCGAGGATTATCTGGGCGACAGCCTCCACGGCATCAAGACCTTTAAGGTCGAGGCCCGCCGTTCCGATAAGACCTTCCCCATGACCAGTCCCGAACTGATGCGGGAGCTGGGTGCCTATCTTCTGGGCAGGCACAACTACCTGCGGGTGGACGTCAAGAACCCTCAGTTCAAGGTCATCGTGGAGATCCGCGATTACGGTGCGTATATCCATGGCCCGAAAATACAGGGTGAGGGCGGTCTGCCTGTCGGAACCTCCGGCCGCGCCCTCAATATGCTGTCCGGCGGCATCGACAGCCCTGTGGCGGCATACCGGATGGCAAAGCGCGGCCTCGGCCTCGACCACATCCATTTTGCGTCCCCTCCGTATACTTCTGAACGCGCAAAACTGAAAGTTAAGGCTCTGGCCCAGCTCATCACCCCCTATACCGGCAGCACCAACCTCTTTGTGGTGCCGTATACCAAGCCTCAGGAGTATATCCGCGATAACGCGCCCGATGTTCTCTTCACCGTCCTCATGCGCCGCAGCATGATGCGCATTGCCAACATCATCGCCAGGAAGCAGGGCTGTGAAGCCCTCGTCACCGGCGAGAGCCTGGCACAGGTGGCCAGCCAGACCGTCAAGGCTCTGCAGTGTACCGACGCCGCCCAGGACCTGCCCATCCTCCGTCCCCTCATCGGCATGGACAAGACCGAGATCGTCGAGACGGCCCGCCACATCAACACCTTCGAGACGAGCATCCTGCCCTATGAGGACTGCTGCACCATCTTCACCCCGCCGCACCCGAAGATCCGCCCCGAACTGAGCGAGATCCTCGAAGCCGAGGCCGGGATGCCCGGTCTGGCAGAGCTGGAAGCCGAGGCTGCAGAGGCCACCGAGCGTATCCGCCTGCGTATCACCGACGACGTGGAATTCGAGGGCTGAGCCATGACAGCAGAGATCATCAGTGTGGGTACCGAGCTCCTTCTCGGCAACATCCTCAACACCAACGCCCAGTACCTCAGCCGGGAGCTGGCCGATCTGGGCATCACAGTCCAGCGGGAGAGCACCATCGGCGACAACCATGGCCGTCTGGCCGATTTCGTCAACGAGGCCAAGAGTCGCTGCGACTTGCTGGTCTTTACCGGCGGCCTCGGCCCCACGGCGGACGACCTGACCAAGGAGACTGTTGCCGCCTGCTTCGGGGATGAGCTGGCCTTCGATGGGGCCGAGTGGGATAAGATCACCAGCTACTTTGCCCGCACCGGCCGCGAGACGACTCCCAACAACCGCAAACAGGCGATGGTCCCCACCAAGGGCCATAAAATCATCAACAACCACGGCACAGCCCCCGGCGCGTGGTTCGAGCAGGACGGCCGCTGCGCCGTCCTTATGCCCGGTGTCCCCCACGAGATGAAGGCTATGTGGACGGAGAGCGTCCGCCCTCTGCTGATGGAGCGCCAGAACTGCACCCTCCACTCCGTCACCCTCCGTGTGCTGGGCGGCGAGAGCGATATTGAGTATAAGGTGCGTGACCTGCTGGAAAATCCGAATCCCACCGCCGCCATCTACTGCAAGACCGGCGAGTGCGAGATCCGTATCACGGCCCGCGCTCGCTCCGACGAGGGCGGCGAAAAAATGTGCCGCGCGTATGCCAAAAAGTTCTATGATATGCTGGGCGATGCGGTGTATGATGAAAATGTGGCCGGTCTGGAAGAAACGGTGGTCCATACCCTGCAGGAAAAGGGGCTGACCATCGCCACTGCCGAGAGCTGCACCGGCGGACTCATTGCACAGCGCCTGACCTCTGTGTCCGGCTCCAGCGAGGTGTTCGGCTATGGCTTTGTCACCTACTGGGAGCAGGCCAAGGCAAAGCTCGTGGGCGTGGACCCGGCGGTCATCGAAAAGTACAACGTCGTGTCCGCCCCCGTGGCGGCACAGATGGCTCTGGGCGCGGCAAAGGCTTCGGGCGCTGACATCGCTGTGAGCGTTACCGGTGTGGCCGGCCCCACCGGCGGCGACGAGGTGCGCCCTGTCGGCACCGTTTATCTGGGCGCTGCCCGGGATGGCGTGGCCTACGTCAAGAAGCTTTTCGTCTCCCGGCCTGACCGTGCGCTGGTGCGCGCCCGGGCCGCACAGGCTGCGCTGGAACTGGCGCTGCGTCTGGCACAGGGCAAAGTCCCTGCCGGGACGCAGGCCCTCACTGCAGCTCAGCAGTCGGACGACGAAGCGCTGGCCGCACTGGATGAGGTGTTCGTCCGGTAAAAATCAAAAATGAGGGGTTGATGGGATTTGGCAGAGGAGACCCGTTGTGTACTGCGCCTGTACGGTGCGCCGCAGGGACGGTTGGCGGCCGCTGTGGCGCTGTTTGCGCCCCAATGGAGGGCCGAGGCTCAGTGGAAGAGCCGGGGCGCAGAGACGCTGCTGGCTGTCCATGCGGACACGCCCACGGGACTGAAAAAGGCGGCCCAGAGCCTCCGCAGCAGCTTTGGCGCGGACGTATATGGTGCAGGCGATACCAGTCTGGCCGCTGCCGCCGTGCAGGCGCTGGAAGCCCATGATCGTCTGCTGGCCTGCGGCGATGCCGCCGCCGGTGCGCTGCTGGAATCCCGGCTCGAGAAAGTCCCCGGTGCCGAGAAGGTCTACGACTTCGGCACCATGAGCTATGCCGACGCCAAGGTCGGCCCCCAAATCGAAAAGCGCGCCCGGGCCAAGCTCGGCGGGGAAGGGGACAACCCCGACCCTGTCCGTCTGGCCCTTTCCCGAGCGCAGGCGGCTCGCCGCATCGTGGGAACAGAGCTGGCCGTGGCCTGTGCCGAGCGGGAAAGCGACCATGTACTGGTGCTCTGCACGAAAAAAGGCTGCTGGCTCCGCACCGTCCCCGCCGCAGATAACCCCGGCCTCTGGCTGCTGGATATGGTGCGCCGCGCCGCTGCCGGTCTGCCGCAGGCCGAGGGGACAGGCTTCCTTCCCGCCGGACAGGCCAAACAGAGCAATCCTCCGGGCCGTTCGCAGAGCAAGGACCCGACCTCAAAGAAGAAGCATCCTCTCCGCGTTCTGCTGGCGGTGCTGGTGATCCTGACGCTGGCGGCGTTCGGTGTGGCATGGTATCTCACGGACGGCGATCTCGCCGCCCTGCCCCAGCGCCTGAAGACCCTGCATCTGCCCGAGTGGGTCACCCTCTGGCAGGCCCATGAGCCGAAGCCCGGTGCAAGACTGATATAAAACACAAAGGGGCCGCTTCCCGGCAGAAATACGGGAAGCGGCCTCTTTTTATACAGCACAAAACCCCGCCGCAATGGGATGCTTCCCAATGCGGCGGGGCATTTGTGTTAAAATACAGTCAAGTGACAGTGCTTAGAGCTGGCTTTGATATTCCTTGCGGTAGCCTTCCAGCTCCTTCTGGTTGCCATAGACGAAGTGGCCGTTGGCGATCTCCTCCCAGACCGGCTTGTCCACGCTGTAGTCGTGGATGGAGGGGTCGTAGACCAGAAGCTTCTTCTTCTTTTCCAGACCCGGGTCGGGGATGGGAACAGCGCTCAGCAGAGCCTTGGTGTAGGGGTGCAGGGGATGGAGGAACAGCTCTTCAGCCTCTGCCAGCTCCACGATGCGGCCCTTGCTGATGACGGCGATGCGGTCCGAGATGAACCGGACGACCGACAGGTCGTGGGCAATGAACAGGTAGGTCAGACCGCGGGACTTCTTCATGCTGTTCAGCAGGTTCAGCACCTGCGCACGGATGGAAACGTCCAGTGCGGAGATAGGCTCGTCGGCCACGATGAACTCCGGCTCCATGACCAGCGCACGGGCGATGCCGATACGCTGACGCTGGCCGCCCGAGAACTCGTGGGGGAAGCGGGAGGCGAACTCCGGCAGCAGGCCGACCTCGTGCAGAGCGTTCATGACCTTTTCGTGCAGGTCATTCTGGTCCTTGTACAGGTGGTGGTTCAACAGACCCTCAGCCACGATGTACTCGACCTTGGCGCGCTCGTTCAGGGAGGCCATGGGGTCCTGGAAGATCATCTGCACCTTGCGGATGACCTCACGATCCAGCTCCTTGGAAATCTTGCCGTTGATCTTCTGGCCCTTGAAGAAGATGTCGCCGCCCGAGGTCGGGTTGATGCGGCAGATGGCACGGCCAATGGTGGTCTTGCCGGAGCCGGACTCGCCGACCAGCGAGAAGGTCTCACCCTTGTAGATGTCAAAATTGACGTGGTCCACGGCAACGAACTTCTTTTTGCCGGAGCCAAAGGTGATCTGAAGGTCTTTCAGCTCAATCAGCTTTTCACGCTCAGCCATTTAAGTTGGAACCTCCCATCTTTCCCATTTTCTCACGCAGGTTCTGGATGGAGTGCGGGCGTTCCATCTTGGGAGCCCGGGGGTCCAGATACCAGGTCTTTGCCGCGTGGGTCTCGGACACCTGGAAGAACGGAGGTTCTGCCACGAAGTCGATGGCCAGCGCGTGCTTGTTGCGGGGTGCAAATGCATCGCCCTTGATCTCATTGAACAGGTTCGGCGGCGTACCGTCGATGGTGGGCAGGGCCTCACCCTTGGTACCCAGCTGAGGCAGAGCCTGCAGCAGAGCCCAGGTGTAGGGGTGCCATGCGTCGTAGAAGATCTCCTCGACGGTGCCGTACTCGACGATCTGGCCGGCGTACATGACGGCCACGCGGTCTGCCACGTTTGCCACAACGCCCAGGTCATGGGTGATGTAGATAACGGACATGCCCAGCTCCTTCTGCAGGTCACGGATGAGCTGCAGGATCTGTGCCTGAATGGTCACGTCCAGAGCGGTGGTGGGCTCGTCGCAGATGAGGATCTGCGGACGGCAGGCGGCAGCGATGGCGATGACGACACGCTGACGCATACCGCCGGAGAACTCGTGCGGATACTGCTCGTAGCGGCGCTCCGGGTCGGGGATGCCGACCTTGGCCAGCATCTCGATGGCGGCCTTCTTGGCCTCCGCGCCCTTCAGGCCCTGATGGTGCTCGATGCTCTCCTGGATCTGCTTGCCGATTTTCTTCAGCGGGTTCAGGCTGGTCATCGGGTCCTGCATGACCATGGCAATCTTCTTGCCGCGCACGCCCAGCCAGTCCTTCTCGGTGAACTTGGTCATGTCGCGGCCTTCGTACATGATGGAGCCGCCGGTGATCTTACCGTTGACATCCAGCATACCCACGAAGGTCTTGGTGAATACGGACTTGCCCGAGCCGGACTCGCCCACGATGGCCAGCGTCTCGCCGTCATAAAGATCCAGCGAGCACTTGCGGATCGCGTTCAGCTTCTTGCCGCGCAGGCTAAAGGTGATCTCCACGTCTTTGGCAGAGATGATCGGTTGTCTATCCATTTTTGTGATTTTCTCTCCCATCTGTTAAACGTGGTTGCGCGGGTCAGCAGCATCCGAGAAAGCGTTGCCCATGATATAGAAGGAAATGGAGATGATGGACACGATGGATGCGGGGAAGACCAGCAGGTAAGGATAATCGAGGAAGAAGCCGCGCACCTTGCTCAGGATGAGGCCCAGAGACGGAGTCTCGATGCCCAGACCGATGCCCAGATAGGACAGGGTGGACTCGAGGTTGATGGTGGCGGGGATGCTCAGCGCCATGCGCAGGATGATGACGGAGACCAGATAGGGCAGGATGTTCTTGGTCAGAACGCGCCACAGCGGGGTGCCAAGGCAGCGGGACGCGAGGTTGTACTCGCGGTCACGGAACATGAACACCATGTTGCGGACGCGGCGGGCCATGACCAGCCAGCCGATGGCGATCATCGAGACGGCCATGATGGTGAAGCTCTGGCCGACGACCAGTGCGATCAGGGTCATGTAGATGATGTAAGGCACATTGTCGATGAGGTTGTACAGCTCGGTGAAGAAGCGGTCCAGCTTACGGACATAGCCCCAGATCAGGCCGATGATGACGCCGAGGATACTCTCGCCCACGGCAACGATGAGGGCCAGACGGATGGACACCTGAGTGGCGTACCACACCTGACACCAGTAGTCGCGGCCAAGGTTGTCGGTGCCGAACCAGTATTCACTGTTGGGCTTCTGGAAGGCCAGAGAGGAATCCGACACCAGCGTCTGATAATCGTACTTGCCGATGGCCAGTGCGATGAAAGAGAAGATGACGAGGAACAGGAACAGGAACAGGCAGACGACAGCAGCCTTGTGCTTGAGGAAGTTCTGGATGACAGAACCCCAGTAGCTGTAGTTGGAGTAGCCGACACGCTCGGCTTCTTCCGGAGAGTAATCGACGAAGTAGAACAGTTCGTCCTGCTTCTTGCCCTCAAAATCAGATGCTTTAGCCATCAGCGTGCGGCCTCCTTTCCGGTCAGAGTAATGCGCGGGTCAACCAGCATCATCAGCACGTCGCCCAGGAAAACACCCACGATGCCCAGTGCAGCGTAGAGGATGACCAGAGTCTGGACGACGTTCAGGTCATAGCGCTGGATGGCGTCGGTCAGCAGGGGACCCATGCCGGGAACGGAGAAGAACCGCTCCATCAGCAGAGAGCCGCCGACCGTCAGCAGGATGGACTGGGGGATATACTGCACCATGGGGACCATGGCGTTGCGCAGCACGTGCTTGAACATGATCTCGCTGGAGCTCAGGCCCTTGACGCGGGCCAGCTTGATATAATCGCGGGTCAGCTCGTCCACCATGTAGCGGCGGGTCCACAGAGCGTAGCCTGCGATAGACGCCAGCGACAGGCAGACGATGGGCAGCACGCTGGACGGGCCGACATTACGGGTAGAGTACAGCGTGGGGAAACCCAGGTATTTGGAGCCGAAGACCAGCACCAGCGAATAGGAGACCAGAGAAGGCACAGCGTTGACGAAAACGGTGTAGGCAGTGCCGATCCAGTCAAAGACCTTGTCCTTGAAGGCGGTCTGCAGGATGCCCAGCATGATGCCCACCAGCAGAGAGATGCCGGCGGAGATCAGGCCGAGGCGCATGGAGACGCCGAACTTTTTGCCGATGACCTTCACGACGGAGGCACCATTCTGGATGCGGCGGGAAGTGCCGAAGTCCAGATGGAGCAGGTCGTTGTAGAAGTGCAGCAGCTGAGTGCCGATGGGGTCGGTCAGACCGGCGGCTTCCAGCGCGGCGTATTTCTGCTCTTCGGTAAACTTCATGAGCTGTTCTTCCGTGAAGTAGTAGTCCGTAGGCAGGCAGCGCATCAGCAGAAAGACGATGGTTGCGATCAATAAGATCGTGACGAGCGACTGAGCCAGCCGCTTGACGGTGTATTTTAACATGATAACCAAACCTTTATAAAATAATCATCAGGCTTTGGTTGCTGCATTGAAAGCAGCGGAGAAAGCCTCGTACTCCTCGGTGGTGTAGCCGTCGCCCTGACGGGTCTCCCAGTTGACGGCCTTGTAGTTGCAGGGACCGTACATGGCGTTGATCTTGGTGTACTCGTTGACGTGGGTCAGGCACCAGAGCACCTCGTACAGGCAGGGGATGCACAGTGCGTTGTTCAGCATGGAAGCCTCAGCCTTCGCGAATGCGGCATAGCGTGCATCGGTATCGGTGACGATGGCCTTTGCCTCAGTGACCAGATCGGTGAACTCCTGATAATCAGCCAGCAGGTCCTTCTGGTAATCCTGAGGATCCTTCTCAACGGCTGCGATCCAGGAGGTGGTCTGAGCGTAGTAAGCGTTGTCGTCGCTCAGGACTTCCTGGCCAAGGAAGTTGACGGGGTCGCCGAAGTCAGCGCCCCAGCCGTTCTGCAGGATGGAGTGCAGCTGGACGTTACGGACTTCCTTATAAAGAGAAGAGACATAGGTGCCGATGTCCAGCACGACGAAATCATCGCCCAGACTGTCGGAGAAGCACTGCTTCAGAACGGTGGCGGTATCCAGAGCAGTGGTATCGCCGCTCTGGATGTAGTGGTGGCAGTGGACGGGGAAGGTGACGCCGATAGCGCTCAGCTCTTCCATGGCCTGCTTCTTCAGGTCAGCGATGTCGCCACCGTTGTCGCGGAGGCGGATCATGGTCTTGCCGTCGTAAGCCTGACCGTCGAAGCCCATCTCCTTGGCGACCAGAGTGGTGTACTCCTCACCCTTGGTGTTGTAGCAGACGCCGGGCATGGTGTAGTAGTCGTTCTCGCACTTCAGGGGGTTGATCTTGTTGGTGCGGGCGTAGTAGTTGGTGAAGTCGATGCCCTTGTAGAAGCACTGACGGAACGCGCGGTTGGAAACAGCCTTGTTCCAGTTCTCGTCCAGATTGCCGTTCTCATCCTTGCGCTGGAAGTTCAGGTGCATCTGGAAGCTGAACTTGGTGGGGCGCTTCTCGCACAGGAACTTGTTGTGCTCGTTGTTGGGGTCGGAGGTGATGGTGGTCAGGTTGGACTCGGTCAGGTCGATGTTATCGACTTCGCCGTTCTCGTACAGCTGCAGGCCCATGGACAGGTCGGGGATCATGGTGATGGTGTGATGCTCGAAACGGGTGCAGTCGTTTGCGGCGTAGTAGTTGGGGTTGGGGATGAAGCTCTTGGTGTTCTGCTGGATGTACTCCTCGATGAGGTACGGACCATTGTACCACATGGTGGAGTAGTCGCAGGAGCGGAAGCCATCGATGCCCAGCTCGTTGATGAGGTCCTCAGAGGCGGGGTAGAAGCTGTTGTAGGCAACGACAGTGTCGAAGTAGGGGCAGGGGTTCTTGCAGGTGAAGACCAGAGTGTAGTCGTCCGGTGCCTCGACGCCGACACCGGCAGCCAGCATATCCTCGTAGGTCATGTCAGCAGCAGCGTCGCCCTTGTCCTTGGTCAGGTCGTAGTACTCGGCAGCGCCCACGACGGTCTCAGAAGGCATGGAGGTGTTGAAAGCCTCGTTCTTGAGGGCGTTCAGGACCCACTCAAGACCCACGAGGAAGTCCTTGGAGGTCAGGTGAGACTTGACCTCGCCGTTGACGTCGCACCAATCGACATTGTCGCGCAGGTGGAAGGTCCAGACGGTGGAGTCCTCGTTGTGCTCCCAGCTGGATGCGATGGCGGGGGCTGCCTTGCCGTAGCAGTCGAAGCTCAGCAGGCCGTCCCAGCAGTTGGTGATGACGTTCAGGTCGGAAGCGGACTGGCTGTACAGGAAGTTCCAGGTCTCCAGCTCACGTTTAGAGGTCTCGAAGGAGACGTAATCGGTGATGGCGTCGGCTGCGGGTGCAGCTGCGCCGGAGGCAGCACCGGAGGTGCTGGCAGCAGTGCTGCTGGAAGAACCACCGCAAGCGGCCAGGATGCTTGCAGCGCCCACGACGCCGGAAGCCTTGAGGAAGCTGCGGCGGCTGATGGAATGAGACTCAAAATTTGCGTTCATTGTGTTTTCCTCCCAATTATTCTTTCGTGTCTCGGCTCTATGGCGCAGGGTACCTTGCCCTGCCGATTTCCCACTCCTACGAGATTATCTGCCCCTCTGTATTACCAGAGAATACAAAAGAGCGCAGAAACAGACCCCTCTGTCTGCGCCTGTGCTCCTCCCGTAAAATCCTTAACACGACATATATTGTACCATCGAAATAAATAGTTGTCAATGGAATGTGAAATGCCTTTTCTTTCAAAAGAAAGTTGTACTCTGCATAGAGATGAAATAAATTTACTTTACTGTGGTGAAGAGTGACGAAAATAAGATAAACAGACCCAAAAACAAAACAACGGGAGCTGTTCTTGGGCTAAGAACAGCTCCCGTGTGTGGATCACGGGCCGGAAGCAGGAACTCCCGGCGGAAAAGATTTAAGAAAAAGTTAAGATTTTGCGGCGTCGAAAGCCTTGGCAAATTCCTCGTACTGAGCGGTGGTGTAGGCATCCTCACTGGTCTCCCAGTTGACGTACTTGAAATTGCAGGGGCCGAACATGGCGTTGATCTTGGTGTACTCGTTGACGTGGGTAAGGCACCAGCGGACATCGTAGTAGCAGGGGACGGCCAGCGAGTTGTTGATCATGTAGGCCTCGGCCTTTGCGAAAGCCTCATAGCGGGCATCGGTGTCGTCCACGATGGCGTTGGCTGCGTTGACCAGGTCGGTGAACTGCTCGAACTCCTCTACCAGCTCCTTCTGGTAATCGGCGGGGTCCTCCGCCACCAGCTGGATGTTGGAGTAGTTGACGGCATAGTAGGCGTTGGAGTCGTGCAGGATCTCCTGACCCACAAAGTTGACGGGGTCGCCGAAGTCTGCGCCCCAGCCGTTGATGACGAAGCCGTGGAGCTTGGGGATACGGACCTCCTTGGCGAGGCTGGAGACGTAGGTGCCAAGCTCCAGCTGGATGAAGTCGTCGCCGAAGCTGTCGGTGAAGCACTGCTTCAGAACGGTGGCGTTGTCCTGAGCCACCGTGTTGCCGGCTACGAAGAAGAAGGGTGCCTTGACCGGGAAGGTGACGCCGATGGCAGTCAGCTCATCCATGGCCTGCTTCTTGAGAGCGGCGATGGAGTCGGCGGTGGACTTGCGCAGATGGACCATGGTCTCGCCGTCATACTTCTCGCCGTCGATGCCCAGCTCCTTGGCCACAAGGTCAACATAATCGGTGCCTTTGGAGTTGTAGCAGACGCCCTTCATGGTGTAGTAGTTGTTCTCACACTTGAGGGGGTTGATCTTGTTGAAGCGTGCGTAGTAGGGGATGAGGTTCAGGCCCTCCTGGAAGCAGCGGCGGAATGCCCGGTTGGCCACGGCCTTGTTCCAGTTCTCGTTGGGGGTTCCGTCGGAGTTGAGGCAGTGGAAGTTGAAGTGGAAGTCGTAGGCATACTTGGTGGGGCGCTTCTCGCAGAGCTGGTCGTTGTAGGCGTTGGAAGTGTCGGAGGTGATGGTGGTCAGGGTGCTCTCGCTCAGCTCCAGCTCGTCCAGCTCACGGTTCTGATACAGCTGGTAGCCGACGGTCAGGTCGGTGATCATGCTCAGGGACACGCGCTCGAAGCGGCTGCACTCGTCAGCTGCATAATAATGAGGGTTCGGGATGAAGCGCTTGGAGTTGTCGGCCACAAATTCCTCGATGAGGTAGGGGCCGCAGCACCACTGCTGGGTGTAGTCCACGCCGCGGAAGCCCTCGACGCCCAGCTTTTCCACCAGAGCCGGAGGTGCCGGGTAGCAGCAGACGTAGGAAGCCACGGTGTCGAAGTAGGGGCAGGGATTTATACAGGTGTAGACGACGGTGTAATCATCCGGTGCGTCGATGCCGACGCCTGCGGCCAGCATATCTTTGTAAGTAAGGGCTTCGCCTGCGGCGTCATCCATTCCGTAAGTCTTGTCGTAGTAATCGGCTGCGCCCACGACGGTGGTGGAGGGCATGGAGGTGTTGGCAGCCTGATTCTTCTTTGCGTTCAGCACCCACTCGAAGCCCACGAGGAAGTCTTTGCTGGTCAGGTGGTCCTGCACCTCGCCGTTCATGTCCACCCAGTCCACGTCGTCACGGAGGTGGAAAGTCCAGACAGTGGAGTCCTCGTTGTGCTCCCAGCTCTTAGCCAGAGCCGGCACCGGCTTGCCGTAGTTGTCGAAGCTGATAAGACCGTCGATGATGTTGGTCGATACGTTGAAGTCGATGGCCTGCTGGCTGTAGAGCATATTCCAGCTCTCGATCTCGCGGCCGGAAGTCTCGTAAGTAAACAGCTCGCTCAGGCCCTTGCTGGAAGCAGCTGCACCGGAAGAAGCCGACGAAGCACTGGCTGCGGTGCTGGAAGAAGAGCCGCCGCAGGCAGCCAGCAGACCGGCTGCGCCAACAGCGCCGGCACCCTTAAGGAAGCTGCGGCGGGTGATGGTGTGAGACTCAAAATCGTGGTACATATTCTTTCCCTCCTGTAATGACTGGTACGGTCCTGCCTTTCCCAAATCCCTGTCCTGTCCATACTATTTTACCTTCCCACAAGGTTTGGAAGCCGTCTTCATAACCATTGTACGCCGTCTGAACGGTCTTTTTGCTCACATACTGCGTTGCTCTCCCTTGCAATCCATCAGGATTGCTGCGGAAAATCGCCTTGTCTGTGGGCAAAAATCCTCGCCTATCCGGCGCACTCTGGCCATGAACCCGGCTTCAAAAGGGTACAAAAAGGGCGCAGAGACAGATTTTATTGATCTGTTTCTGCGCCATTGCAGAACCCGTATCGATTGCAGATATTCTATCATCCCACAGGCGGGAAGTCAAGAAAAACCACTCTGGTATGGATTGAATCTTATTGATTCAGCAAACACATAAAAATGAAAATATTTCATGTGCCGACTGAAAAGGAATGGCTGTTCGCGCCGGATCAGCCCTGAGAAGCCTGCTCGAATGCCTTGGCAAACTGCTCGTACTGGACGGTGGTGTAGGCCTCTTCGCTGGTCTCCCAGTTGACGGCCTTGTAGTTGCAGCTGCCGTACATGGCGTTGATCTTGCTGTACTCGTTGGCGTGGGTCAGGGACCATGCGATGTCGTAGTAGGTGGGGCTGACCAGCACATTCTCCAGCATATAGGCCTCAGCCTTGGCGAAGGCCTCGTAGCGGGCGTCGGTGTCATTGACGATGGCGCTGGCGGCATTGACCAGATCGGTGTACTGCTCGAAAGCATCCATCAGGTCCTTCTGGTAGTCGGCAGGAGCCTCAGCCACCCGGGCGATGTTGGAGTAGTAGTGTGCGTAGTAGGCGTTGTCATCGTGGAGAATCTCCTGACCGAGGAAGTTGACGGGGTCGCCGAAGTCGGCGCTCCAGCCGTTGATGACAAAGCTCTGGAGCTGAGGAGTGCGGACCTCCTGGGTCAGGCTGGAAACGTAGGTCTGGACGTCCAGCTTGATGAAGTCATCGCCGAAGCTGTCGGTGAAGCACTGCTTGAGGATGGTGGCGTTGTCCAGTGCGGAGGTGCTGCTGGCGATGATGAAGTAGGTGGCCTTGACGGGGAAGGTGACGCCGATGGCGCTCAGCTCCTCCATGGCCTGCTTCTTCAGGGCGGAGATGTCGCCGCCGTTGGCACGCAGGCGGATCATGGTCTCGCCATCGTACTTCTCAGCGTCGAAGCCCATCTCCTTGGCCACCAGAGCGGTGTACTCAACGCCCTGCGTGTTGTAGCACAGGCCCTTCATGGTGTAGTAGTCGTTCTCGCACTTCAGGGGGTTGATCTTGTTATAGCGGGAGAACCATGCCTTCAGGTTCAGGCCGCGGTAGAAGCACTGACGGAAAGCGGTGTTGGCGATGGCCTTGTTCCAGTTCACATCGGGGGTGCCGTCGGCGTTGTTCTTCTGGTAGTTGAAGTGCATGGCGTAGGCAGTGGGGCGGGCGCGCTTCTCACAGAGCTGGCTGTTGTACTCGTTGTTGGGGTCGGAGGTGATGGTGGTGATGGTGCTCTCGTTCAGGTCCATCTCGTCCAGCTCGCGGTTCTGGTAGAGCTGGAATGCGATGGCCTGATCGGAGATCATGGTCACAGTCAGACGCTCGAAGCGGCTGACGTTGGCAGCATTGTAGTAGTGGGGGTTGGGGATATAGCTCTTGGTGTTTCCCTGGATATACTCCTCGACGAGGTAGGGGCCGCAGTACCACATGTTGGTGTTGTCGCAGCCGCGGAAGGTCTCGATGCCCAGCTCGTCGATCAGCACCTGAGAGGCGGGGTAGAAGCTGGTGTAGGAGGCCACGGTATCAAAGTAGGGGCAGGAGTGCTTGCAGGTGAACACCAGAGTGTAGTCGTCGGGAGCCTCGATGCCCACGCCTGCGTCCAGCATATCCTGATAGCGCAGGTCGGCAGCGGCCGCGCCCATATCCTTGGTCTTCTCGTAGTACTCCTCAGCGCCCACGATGTACAGGGTGGGCATGGAGGTGTTGTTGGCCTCGTTCTTGGAGGCGTTCAGCACCCACTCCAGACCGACCAGAAAATCGGTGGCGGTGATGTGCTCCTTCACCTCGCCGTTGCAGTCCACCCAGTCCACATCGTCGCGCAGGTGGAAGGTCCAGACGGTGGAGTCCTCGTTGGCCTCCCAGCTGGTGGCGATGGCGGGCACCAGCTTGCCGTAGCAGTCGAAGCTCATCAGGCCGTCCCACAGGTTGGTGACGACGTTGGCGTCGGTGAGGGTCTGGCTGTACAGCATGTTCCAGCTCTCGATCTCACGGTTGGCAGACTCCCAGGAGATGTACTCCTTGAGGGGGGTGGCACCGGTGGAGTTGGGGGCCTGTGCGCCGGAAGCAGCCGTGCTGCCGGAGTTGTTGGACTTGCTGCCGCCGCAGGCGGACAGCAGGCCGGCGGCACCCACGACGCCGACGCCCTTCAGGAAGCTGCGGCGGGTGATGTTTCGGGACTCAAAATCGATGTTCATTGAGATACGATCCTCCGAGATATTGTTTTCCTTTTTTCCTATCCTAAATGCAAAAAACGGTACGCTCCGGGTGCCAAAACGCACAAAGCGCCCGGGGCCGCACCTTTCGTATTCTAACATTGTGGGCAAAAGAAGTCAATGAAATACAGCGCTGAAATAGAAACAAAATAGTAACGGATGCTTTTCTCTGAAAAATGACGGCAAAAAAACGGTAAAGAATGGAAAGAAGTCGCACTTTTACGAGATGACGAATGGATACAACGAAAGTTGGAAAACGCAAAGCGGCTATCTTTTTTCACAAAATCATGCTACAATAAAAAAGAATGTTACTTCTATAAAAGGAGCGTCCTTGGATGAAAAAGCTGGTTTCGATGTATCAAAAATATATGTTCCGCCCCATTTTGTATAAATCCGTCACCCGGGTGTCGGTGGTGGCCGTGCTGATGCTGCTGTGGGACCGCTACGTCAGCGACGGCACCTTCACGATGTGGCAGGCCCCGGCCCTGCTGCTGGGTGTTGTGCTGCTGGCGTGGGCGTGGGTGAACTACCTCCGTCTGGACGGTGTGACCATCCATCATCTGGGCGAAGAGTTTAAGGATATGGGCAAAAAGAAGAAGTTCCACTCCACCAAGTCCATCGTGGACTTTGCCGATGAACGCATCGTCTCTTTCGAGGAGCTGGAACCCGAAGAGCGCACCTATTGCAGTATGCTCTCGAATCTGCTCCTGGGCGGAGCGCTGCTCATCATCGGCCTCATCGCAGGCGCAGTGTGAGGGCAGCGGACATGGCAGAAAAAAGCGAAAAACAGCTGGTGGTGGGCATCCTTGCCCATGTAGACTCCGGCAAGACCACCCTCTCCGAGGCAATGCTCTACCGCGCGGGCAGCATCCGCAAGCTGGGCCGGGTGGATAACAAAGATGCCTTTCTCGACACCGACACGCTGGAAAAGGCGCGTGGCATCACCATCTTTTCCAAGCAGGCCCTGCTGAAAACGGGAAGTACGAATATCACCCTGCTGGACACCCCCGGCCATGTGGACTTTTCCACCGAGACGGAGCGCACTTTGCAGGTGCTCGACTACGCAGTGCTGGTCATCAGCGGCACCGACGGCGTCCAGAGCCATACCGAGACGCTCTGGCGTCTGCTGCGGCGGTATCATATCCCGACCTTCGTGTTCATCAATAAAATGGACCTTCCCGGCCCGGGCAAAGAGGCGCTGCTGAGCCAGCTTTCCCACCGTCTGGGCGACGGATTCGTGGATTTCGGCGCAGAGCAGGCCGAACGGGACGAGGCACTGGCCCTCTGCGACGAGCGCCTGATGGAAAAAATGCTGGACGCGGGCAGCCTGACGGCGGAGGACATCATCCCGGCCATCGCCCGGCGGCACGTCTTTCCCTGCTGGTTTGGCGTGGCCCTGCAGAGGGAGAATGCCGGCGGACTGCAGGGTGTGGACGAGCTGCTGGCCGGCCTCGACGAATACACCCGCGCCGCCCCGGCGCTGGAAGCTTTCGGTGCGCGGGTGTTCAAAGTCTCGCAGGATGAGCGGGGCGAGCGGCTGACCTGGCTGCGGGTCACCGGCGGTGAGCTGAAAGTCAAAGCCCAGCTCACCGGCGAAGCGGACGGCGAGCCCTGGGCCGAAAAGGCCAACCAGCTGCGGCTTTACTCCGGCGCAAAATATACGCTGGCAGAGGCCATCGGCCCGGGGCAGGTCTGCGCCGTCACCGGACTGACCCGGGCGAAGCCCGGCACCGGCCTCGGGGCCGAGCGGGACAGTGACCTCCCGGTGCTGGAACCTGTCCTGAGCTATCGGGTGTGTCTGCCCGAGGGCGCGGATGTTCATGCCGCATTGGGCAAGCTCCACCGTCTGGAAGAGGAAGAACCTCAGCTCCACGTCGTCTGGAACGAGACGCTGGGCGAGATACACGTCCAGCTCATGGGCGAGATACAGCTCGAGGTGCTCAAGAGCCTGCTGGCCGAGCGGTACGGGCTGGACGTGGAGTTCGACTCCGGCGGCATACTATATAAGGAAACGATCACCGAGGCCATCGAGGGCGTAGGCCATTATGAGCCTCTGCGCCACTATGCCGAGGTGCATCTGAAGCTCGAGCCGCTGCCCCGGGGCAGCGGGATGCAGTTTGCCGCCAACTGCCGGGAGGAAGAGCTGGACAAAAACTGGCAGCGCCTCGTGCTGACTCATCTGGAAGAAAAGCAGCACCTCGGCGTCCTCATCGGTGCGCCTCTGACGGATATGAAGATCACCCTCATCGCGGGCCGCGCCCATCTCAAGCATACCGAGGGCGGCGACTTCCGGCAGGCCACCTACCGCGCCGTGCGGCAGGGCCTTATGATGGCAAACCAAATCAAAAAGACCCAGCTCCTCGAGCCGTGGTATTCCTTCCGGCTGGAAGTGCCTGCGGAGAACATTGGCCGCGCCATGAGCGACGTCCAGCGGATGGAGGGCAGCTTTGACCCGCCCGAGACGGCACCGGACGGCCAGACCGCCGCCCTCACCGGTTTTGCACCGGTGGCCACCATGCGCAGCTACCCCATGGAGGTGGTCAGCTACACCCGGGGCAGGGGACACCTGAACCTGACGCTGGACGGCTACCGCCCCTGCCACAACGCGGCGGAGGTCATCGAGGCAGTGGACTATGAGCCGGAACACGATCTGGACAACCCCGCTGACTCGGTGTTCTGCTCCCACGGCGCGGGCTTTGTGGTGCCGTGGGAGCAGGTGCGCAGCCATATGCACGTGGACAGCGGCTGGGGCCACACCGCCCCGGCATCAGAAGAAACAGCGACCCGTCCCCGCCGGATGGCGGCTTACCGCGCTACGCTGGAAGAGGACGCCGAACTGCTGAAAATTTTTGAGCGCACCTACGGCCCCATCAAACGGGACCCGCTGGCGGCCTTCCGCCCGGTGCAGAAGCGGGAGCGGCCCGATTTCGCCGCCGAGCAGTGGGAGATCGCCCCCGAATATCTGCTGGTGGACGGCTACAACATCATCTTTGCGTGGGACGAGCTGAACGCCCTCTCCAAGGAGAGCCTCGACGCCGCCCGCCACCGGCTGATGGACATTCTCTGCAACTATCAGGGCTTCAAAAAGTGCGTCCTCATCCTCGTGTTCGATGCCTACCGTGTGCCGGGCAGTCCCGGCAGCATCGAGCAGTACCACAACATCCACGTCGTCTACACCAAAGAGGCCGAGACGGCGGATATGTTCATCGAGCGCGTCACCCACGAGATCGGCAAAAACCGCCGGGTCCGGGTGGCGACCTCCGACGGCATGGAGCAGGTCATCATTCTGGGCCACGGCGCCCTCCGCGTCTCGGCCCGGATGTTCCACGAAGAGGTGCAGGACGTGGAAAAAGAGATAAGGCGCTGCATTCAGGGGGAGGCGTGAGCATGGCACCCGAAATTACGGCTGAATTTGTCTGGTCACACATCCCAAAACGCCCGAGGGAGAGCAACAAGGGCAGTTTCGGCGCGGTGCTGGCTGTGGCGGGAAGCGTCTGCTACCGCGGTGCGGCGTCGCTGACCGTCGAGGGCGCTCTGCGCACCGGCGCAGGCATCGTCACACTGGCAAGCGTCGAGCCGGTGCTGGCGGCGGTGTCGGCACGCCTGCCGGAATGCTGTCTCTGCCCCTGTGAGCCGGGGGCAGAAGGGGGCATCTCCCCCCAGAGCATCCCCCGCATCCTCCGGCAGAAGGCCACCGTCCTGCTCATCGGGCCGGGACTGGGCTATCTTGCCCAGAGCACGGCCCGCGCCGCCGAGACGCGGACGCTGGTGAAGAAGCTGCTCACCGGCTTTTCGGGCAGTGCGGTGCTGGACGCCGATGGCCTCAACGCCGCAGCCAGCCTCATGAACGCGGGTGAGGAACTGCCACGCCCGGCCCAAGAGCTGATTTTGACGCCACACCCGGGGGAGCTGTCCCGGCTGACGGGGCTTTCGGTGGAGGCCGTTCAGGCTGACCGGGAGGGTGTCGCCCGGCGGTATGCCGCTCAGTGGAATGCGGTGGTGGTGCTGAAAGGGGCGCGGACCGTGGTCGCCGCCCCGGATGGCCGCGTCTGCGTCAACCCCACCGGCAATCCCGGTCTTGCCCGGGGCGGGAGCGGCGATGTGCTGGCCGGTATGACGTCGGCCCTGCTGGCCTGCGGTCTGTCCGCCTACGAAGCCGCCGCCTGTGCGGTCTGGCTCCACGGTGCCGCCGCTGACCGTGCCGCCCGCCAAAAAGGCGAGTACGGGATGCTCCCGCAGGATATTTTCGCCCATCTGGGGCAGATGTTTGCGGAAAACGACCGTTGAAATGTGAAAAACAAAATGCAGAATGCATAAAATTTTGCACTGATTTCCGTCGATAGATACAAAAGAGGTGTTGAATATGGTTGAAAAGTTGGAAAAAATCATTTCGCAGAGCCAGAACATCGTCTTTTTCGGCGGTGCGGGCGTGTCCACTGAAAGCGGCATCCCGGACTTCCGCAGTGTGGACGGCCTCTACCATCAGAAATACGATTACCCGCCCGAGACGATTTTGAGTCACACCTTCTGGGAAGAGCGCCCCGAGGAGTTCTACCGCTTCTACCGCGATAAGCTCATCGTCAAGGGAGCAAAGCCCAACGCGGCGCATCTGCGTCTGGCGAAGCTCGAGCGGGAGGGCAAGCTGAAAGCCGTCATCACCCAGAACATCGACGGCCTCCATCAGGCGGCAGGCTCCAGGACGGTGTACGAGCTCCACGGCAGCACCCTGCGCAACTACTGCGTCAAGTGCGGCGCGTTCTACGATGTGGACTTCATCGCCAACAGCACCGGTGTGCCGCGCTGCCCCAAATGCGGCGGTATCATCAAGCCGGACGTCGTCCTCTACGAAGAGGGGCTGGATGAGCAGGTATTGTCCGGCGCAGTCTCGGCCATCCGCCGCGCCGATACCCTCATCATCGGCGGTACCAGCCTTGTGGTCTACCCGGCGGCGGGACTCATCCGTTACTTCCGGGGCGACCACCTCGTGGTCATCAATATGCAGCCCACCAATGCGGACGCCGAGGCCGATCTGTGCATTGCAAAGCCCATCGGACAGGTGCTCAGCGAGGATATTGTGGTGGAGGAGTGAAGTATGGGAGCCCCCGGCAGTGCCGGGGGCTCCCATTTTGTCTGCAGAAAGATCAATCAATGGTCGTCTTCGTCCGTCCAACACCCAGCACGGCGGTGGAGATCTTTTTCCAGCTGTTGCAGCCGCAGACGCCGTCGACGCGCAGACTGGTGCGCCGCTGGTAGCCCTTGAGAGCTTCTTCCGTCCGGCTGCCGAAGATGCCGTCGATGCGGTTCCCGGTCTGGTAGCCCAGCGTCGAGAGGGCGTCCTGGAGGATCATGACGTAGCAGCCCCGGCTGCCCCGGCGGAGGGTGGGGTAGCCTGCCGTGGTGCCTCTGCAGGCAGGTGTGCCGTAGCGCCGGTCGAAGTGGACCCATGTGGGGGTCTGGCTCAGCGGCTCGACATAGCCCCACGCCCCGGTGGAGCGGGCGGCGTTGTAGATGGCGGTGCGCTGGGTCTGGCTGAGACTCTGCCCCACATCGAAGGCCACGCCGGCATAGTGTTGGCTGCGGGTGCCGTGGCCTCCCTCCCAGATGCGGCGGAAGGCGTATCCCACCGGGATGCCTCTGCCGTATTTGCGGCGGGTGAGGTTCCATGCTTCCATTGCCGCGATGGTCGTCCAGAGCACCGGGCTGTTCGATTTGCCCCGGAACTCCCGCACGGTCAGAGTCCTGCCGGTGCTGTAGGGCATGGGGTCGTTCTCGCGCAGGCTCGAATAGGTGTAGACTTTGTTCTCGTAGGCGTCATAGACCAGTAAGCGTGCCATCTCTCATCCCTCCTCGGTGCAGTTGTCGCAGGCAGTATGGCTCTGGGCGCGGAGTGCGGCCCAGGTGGGCCGGTCCACGACGCCGTTTGCCTCAAGACCCGCCCGCTGCTGCGTCTCCTTCACAGCGGCGGTGTCCTCCGGGCCGAAGACAGCGTTGTCGGCGACGTAGTCCTCCTCGCAGTAGAGCTGGGAGCGGCCATTGAGCCAGCCCTCGATGAGGCTGACGTCAGGCCCTGCGCTGCCCTCCTTCATGGCCCGGCCCGGGTAGTCCGGCCCCTGCTCGGGATGCCGGTCGGGGTTGGGGGTGAAGGCCGCCAGCTGTAAGCTCAGGGCTTCCACTGCTGTCCACGTCTCGGCGTCTGCCACGCCGGTGGCGGGCAGGCCCAGAAGCTCCTGCGCGCTGGCGGTGGCGTCCGCGGTCTCCTGTGTGTACTGTCTGGAAAGCGCGGGGGACGCTACACTGTCGTAGTAGTAGGCGATGCGCTGCAAAAGCAGGGTGTAGTAGAGCACGGCGCTGCTGTCGGTGCCGACGGTGAGCGGTGTGCCGGGGTAGGGGAGACGCTTGAGGGTGACCACCGGCCCGGACGAGCGGAGGGCCGACGCTTTGCCGTAGAGCGAATCCCATGTCTTCCGTCCTACGATGCCGTCCACCGTCAGCCCGGCGAACCGCTGGTAGGCCCGCACGGCGGCCTCAGTGGCCGCGCCGAAACGGCCATCAATGGAGACAGAGGGGATGCTGCTCTGGTAGGCGCTCATGAGGTAGAGATAGAATTGCAGCTCCCGGACGGCGGTGCCGGTGGAGCCATTGCGCAGCACGCCCGGGTACTCGCCGGGCCGCAGGCTGGGCGAAAGCAGGCGGTTGGCGATGTCGTTGTAGACTTCGTAGAGCTTGTTCCATGTCGTCCGGCCCACGACGCCGTCGCTGGTGAGGCCGAAGTAGGTCTGGAACCGCCGCACGGCCGCTGCGGTAGACGAGCCGAAGATGCCGTCCACGGTGATGTTGTTGAGACTGGAATAGACCGTCCGTGCGATCTTCAGCCAGAACTGCACCAGCCGGACGTTCTGGCCGCTGCTGCCCTGGCGCAGGGCGGTGCCGGGGTAGGCGTTGGGGGTGCCGTTGTCGGACTGGATGCTGCGGAACTGGTCGTACAGTTCGGTCCATGTGGTGAGGCCTACGATGCCGTCCACCGTCAGGCCGTAGCGCCGCTGGAACGCCCGGACAGCCGCCGCTGTGCCGCTGCCGTAGACGCCGTCCACCGTGACAGAGGGGATGCTGCTCTCATACTGAGCCAGCGTACCCAGCCAGAACTGCACCTGCTCTACCTCGCTGCCGGTGGAGCCCTGTTTGAGGACGCTGCTGCCGAAGTTCCATGGGCCGTCCGGGAGGGTGCCGCTGAATGTCTCGCCTTCACTGGTCAGCTCGGCGAGGTCCTTCACCGAGACGTAGATATAGCTGATCTTATACCAGGTGCTGCGGCCCACCACGCCGTCGGCGGTGAGGTTGAACTGCTTCTGGAACTTTTTGACCGTCTCGGTCATCTTGCGGCCGAAGATGCCGTCCACCGTCAGCAGGCCGAGGAAGGGATAGTCTTTGGTGATGCGGTTGAGCTGCCGCTGCAGGGTGAACACCGCCGCTCCAGTGCTGCCCTGCCGCAGAGGGCTTCCGGGGTAGCTCTGGGGGATGGACTGGATGTTGTTAGTGCGGATGATCTCGATGTTGTTGCCATAGTAGTATTTGAGGATGCTCAGTGCGTTGCGGCCCTGATTGGCCAGCGTGACCGTCCCCCACTGCTTGAGGCCGGGGCAGGTGACGGATTTTCCGTCGCAATATTCAGCGTAGTAGGGGTTCACGGTGCCGGTCTTGCGGATATAGGTGTTGAAGATGTCGTCTGTCAGCCGCACCATGACGTCGAACACCGTCCGGCCATGGACGTAGTATTGGTCGTAGCTGGTGGAGTTGGTGATGTTGAAACTGTAGCCCTTGCTGGGGTACCACTCGGTGTAGATGCGGTTGAGAGCCAGCGAGATCTGGCAGTGGATGTTGGCCCGCAGGGCCTGCTCGGGCCACGGGGAGCAAAATAACCCAACTGGCCAAAGCTGCCTGCCCGGACTGCCGCAAGGCACGGAGCGAGATGCAGGAACTGGTCCGGGCGGCATCCTCGACGGCCTTTTTGATGTTGCGCTGATTTCCTGACTTGCGATAATAATAGAATATAAGCAGTATTCACAAGCATAAACTCTTGAAATGCTTCTGTTATGATGTTACACTACATATTGTATACGTTGGTATATATACTGTTCAAAAAAGCTGCTGACGATCTGACGGAATCGATGCTGCAATGAACTTTTTGAAATCTGTGCAATGGAAATAAAACCGGAATGAGACCGCCTGGGGCAGAGAAAGATTGGGGGATCATGAAAAACTCTGGAATGAGCGAAACCATGCAGACGCTGATGCGGAAAAGCGTCTGTGCGCTGCTGAGTCTGCTGCTGTTGCTGTCAGCCGTGCTCCCTGTAAAGGCTGCCGCAGAAACCGCCCCTGTAAAGGTCGTCCGCGTTGGTTCGTTTGAGGACACCTTCAACTATTGCAACGAGAAGGGCGCAAGAAAGGGCTACG
>OGKD01000360.1_pt1 | contig 35640 bp, 39 predicted proteins | sample 1572371 | NCBI WGS metagenome assembly OGKD01 (sample SAMEA2582096, study PRJEB24529) | metagenome | biome: Human gut stool | place: China | collected 2011 | reverse complement strand
GCCCGACCTACACCCTTAGCAGGGGCGCCTCTTCAGCCTCTTGAGTATTTCTCCATGAACCGAACATCGTCTCTACCAATATGTTATTGGCGTCATTTCGTGACGCAAAAGTTATTATACATAAGCTCTATGCTTTTGTCAATTGCTTTTTTTATTATTTTCCTAATTGTAGATATTGTTTATGAATATTGCCGAATAGCTTCTTCAATCTTCGTTTTTACAATGTCCGCAATCTCCGGTGTTTTCAACTGTTTATACTCTTCATAACAGATTGGCGGTAAATAGATCAGCTTTACCGTAACCGGAGCTATGGACTTCTCATCAAACGGTTTGTAAGAATCAATCAGAGCACATGGTACAATGGGGCACTTTGCTCTGACTGCGCTTTTGAATGTTCCTCCCTTAAATGGAAGCAGTTGATTTCCCATACGGCTTCTGGTTCCTTCCGGGAAGATCAGAAAGTTTCTGCCCTGCTTTACTTCTTCTGTCATCTGATTGATCACCTGAAGCGATTGCTTAATGTCTTCTCTGTCTATGGCAATCGCGTGCAATGCCCGAAATACTTGTTTTAACAGGATTACATTGCTTACTTCTTTCTTATAGACTACAGAGAAAGGAACCGGGCAGGACTCCAGAAACACAAGTGCATCAAACATTCCCTGATGATTTGGGAAAAAGATAAACCCGTTTTCTTTCGGAATATTTTCCACACCATAGCTCTCTATGGTTACTCTTCCGGCACGGTTTGCCGCTTTTGTTACCTTTTTGATAAATGCATAGTTCTTTTCCAGGTCAAAATTCTTTCTGGTTCCCAGCCACCATATCCGAATCAGATAATACGGCACCTTATAGAACAGTCTTACCACCATCAGTATGATTCTATACATAGTCCGCCCCAGTCTACTCTTCGTTGTATTCTTTTACCGCCGTTTCATACAGGTTATTACCTTCTGCATCAATTACTACAATCGCAGGAAAGTCCTTTACGGTCAGTTTACGGATAGCTTCTGTTCCAAGATCATCATATGCAATGACCTCAGAAGAGGTAATTGTGCGGGACAAAAGTGCTCCTGCACCACCTACGGCTGCAAAGTATACCGCTCCGTTTCTTACAATGGCATCCCGGACTGCCTGTGACCTTTTTCCTTTTCCGATCATCCCCTTCAGTCCCAGATCCAATAATCCCGGTGCATATTTATCCATTCTGCTGGCTGTTGTCGGGCCTGCAGACCCTATAGGACGGCCTTCTCTCGCCGGAGACGGTCCCATATAGTAGATTACGTTATTTTTCATTCCTATAGGAAGTGTTTCTCCCCTGTCCAGAACTTCCTGCATTCTCTTGTGCGCCGCATCCCGGGCTGTATAGATGGTCCCTGTCAGATATACATAATCTCCTGATTTCAGAGAGCGGGCATCTTCATCGCTGAGAGGTACTTTTACATATTTATCCATGTCGCTTACACTCCAATTATTATAATATCCGGACATCTTTACTTCAGATCTCTCTAACTGCATGCCTATTGACATGGCAACAGATGTTTACAGCTACCGGCAATCCCGCTATATGTGTGGGATATGTATTAATATTGACCGCCAGTGCTGTGGTTGATCCGCCCAGTCCTCCCGGTCCGATGCCTGTTTTATTAATCTTCTCCAGCAACTCTTCTTCCAGTTCCCTCACATAGGGTATCTCCGAATGTTCATCCACCGGACGTGTCAATGCTTTCTTCGCCATCAATGCACATTTTTCAAAAGTACCGCCAATGCCCACTCCGACCACCATAGGAGGGCACGCATTCGGTCCTGCATCCTTTACCGCCGTCAGGATTGCGTTCTTCACGCCTTCTATTCCGTCTGCTGGCTTGAGCATAAATACTCTGCTCATATTCTCACTGCCAAATCCCTTTGGTGCCACGGTTATCCTGACACGATCCCCCGGAACAATACTATAATGAATGATCGCGGGTGTATTATCCTTCGTATTCTCCCGGTAAATGGGATCCTTCACCACAGATTTTCGCAGATAACCGTCCACATATCCCTGTCTGACACCTTCGTTGACGGCATCTTCCACATTGCCCCCTGTCAGATGCACATCCTGACCCACTTCCAGAAATACAACCGCCATTCCGGTATCCTGACAGATGGGAATCATGTCCTTGCCTGCAATATCCATATTCTGCTGCAACTGTTGCAGGATCTGCTTCCCCAAAGGTGCTTTTTCCTGCTGTTCCGCTTTTGTAAATGCCGTCTTCATGTCATCAGATAAGAAATGATTGGCCTCTATGCACATTTCTTTGATATTTTGCGTCAAAGTAGCTACATCTACTGTTCTCATGGTTTCTCCCTGTTATTCGGTAATGGTTTTGCGAATCTCTTCCAGTTCTTCCGGTGTACTTTTCCCGGGATTCCATAAAATATGCTGTCCATCATTCTCATAACGGGGAATCAAATGCATATGAAAATGGCGAACGGTCTGTCCGGCAGCCTCTCCATTATTCTGTACGATATTGAGACCATCGCAATGTAATTTCTCTGTCATCTTTGTTGCCATCTTTTTTGCAAGAACAAATACTTTTGCCGCTGTATCCTCCGGCAGTTCATAGAGATTATCCGCATGCTCCCTGGGCAGGATCAGCGCATGTCCTCTGGTAGCCGGTCCCAGATCCAAGATTACTCTGAAATCCCCGTCTTCGTATAATGTCTTGGAAGGGATCTCTCCGTTTGCAATTTTACAGAAAATACAATCTTCCTTTTTCATCGTTTTGCTCCTATCTATTATTTTCTTCAAAGGGAAACATCTGATCCAGTGTTCTGAGAATTCGGAAATCTCCCTTCATTCGCTTCATAATGCCTGACATAAACGCCCTCTGGAAGGTCATTCGTCCGTTCACAATATCTTCCATGGCAGCACGATTCATCTGCATCTCCACATCCGGCTTCTCCGTCTCACCGTATCCGCATTCCAGTGCGCCACTGCCAATAGCGATCCACAGAGGATTCTTCTTTTCTTCTATATTAATAACATATCTTGCTTCAAAACCAGGCTGCGGTACAAAAACTTTTCGGAACTCTTCCAGATATTCCTGTTCATTATCCGTTCCGCTGTTATCCAACATATCCCGGAACATGGAAGTCAATTCCTGAATATCTTCCTTCTGTCGCTGTACAAACGTATCATCCGATACATATTCCGACAACTGTTCTGTCTCCTGCGGTGTCAGGTTGATTGCCTTGGGGATCGTTACTTTCTGACGCATCACTTTATTGCTGGCTGGGAAACTGGCAATCTTCTGGTTGATAGTACGGTACATGTTCTCAGCCTTTTTCTCAATGATCTGGCCGTACTGTCCGTTCATCTCCAACGTTACTGTATTCTCTATATATCCGCATATGCCGCTGCAGGGCAATCCTCCCAGAATCTCCCAGGCCGCCGCAAGACTGAGCTTGCCTTCTCTCTCTCCGTAGGTGGTAGACATCACGACCGGACACATATAAATTCCCGCGATCGTCTCTTTATCCCCATACAGCCAGCAGGCATCCAGAAACTGCTGCATATAGCCACCGATACCGTACCACTCCACTGTCGTTGCCAGAATAATTCCGTCTGCCTCTTTCAGCGTCTGTGGCAATGTCGTAATATTGGTCTTTCCATCATAAAGATTGTATCTCTCCACATGCACCCGCAACTCTTCCAGCACTTCCTGCATCTTATTGATCACATAGATCGTAGGATCATCAATGATTCCTCGTCCGCCATAGTAAATGTTGATATTCAAGTCCACACCTCTTTCGTTTTCTTCTGTCTTCTGTGTTTCCTGAACGCGCAAAACAAAAGTCCCGCCAGGAATCCGGTCACCAGTCCGCCCACATGTGCCGCATTGTCAATATTTTGTGCAGTAAAACCACTGTACAGAGATAATGCTATCATCAGAATCACCCGTTTGGGTGTCACATCCGGCATAGATTGCCGATCCAGCAAAATCCAGGCAAGCAGTACTCCGTCCAGTCCAAAGATGGCTCCGCTGGCACCTACAGATGCCGAATAATCCATCTGCAGAAGCTTTACCAGCAGTGAGCATAAATTCCCTCCGATTCCGGACAGAAAATAAAGCACCAGAAACGTGACATGACCTGTCACCTTCTCAATCATGGCCCCCAGAAAAAACAGGAGGACCATATTATTAAAAATATGCTCTATGCCAGCGTGCAAAAACATTGCCCACAAAAGCCTGCCGTACTGTTTACCGGCCAATACACTGACTACATCCAGTTCGCCTTTATTATATAACACATTTCCCGAAAAAGTACACATCAGGAACACAATTACATTGATCACCACAAGCATTCCGCTTACCCAGGGTACATTACGAAGCCTTTTCACCTTCATTGCTCCTCTCAATGTTCTCTCCATCCGGTATTGTATTTCAAATGTACCACTGTTTATATCACTCCGTCAACAAAAAGGGGGTTGCACACTGCCTACCGGTAGATTACCGTGATCTTACCCAATGTAATCTCATCTCCTTCTTCCAACTTTCGCCTCTCATAAGGCTGCAGTTGTAATCCGTTCTTAAATGTACCGTTTGTGGAATTCATATCTTCAAGATAATACCCATCTGTTTCCTTTATGATCCTTGCATGCAGACGACTGATCGACTGATCATTCAATACCAGATCCGTTTCTCCCCGTTTTTTTCCGATCGTGTAGATTGGTTGTTCTAATGTTGCAAGCAGCTTCCCTTCTTCCGACAACAGGCGGTGTGTACTCTCTCTGGGGGCCGGTCTTTCCTCCATATACACAGTCCTTCCCATATCTTCTTCCTCATAAGCGGTCTTCTCCGCCACCGCATATCCCGTCATGGTCAGTTGCAGACTCCGGGTATAATTATCCCGTTCCTGCTTCTCTTTCTTTTTCCGGTTTTCCCACAGATTAAACAGGCCTTTCTTTTCCTTTATTACTGTAACTTCTCCCACCGGCATTTCCTTCTCTTCTTCCCTTATCGCATCCTTCTCCTGATCTTGTCCCACGACAACAGTTGTTTCCTCCTCTACGGCATCCATTTTTTCAGGGATTCTCAGGCACTCTGCATCCTCAAAAATTTTGGCCTGCAAATAGACCTCTCCTGCCGATTCATATTGCTCGTAGGCTTTATAGACATATTCCACCAGGCTTTCATCCTGATAATCCACATGTTCCACCAGGTATTCCATCAGCTCATCAAATCCTGTATTTTCCGTGCAATACGGGACATATATAAAATAAAATTCTTTCTTCTCCAGATCCTGATAGACATGTTGCGGAAACCACACGATGTTACTCTCTTCCAAAAGGAAACGGGACATTTCCTGCCGCACTCTGCGCATACTCCACAAAAAGTCCATGATCCATTGTCTTGTAATAGGCTTCTTCTCAAAAAGCTGTGCAATATTCTGTCTGGAAGTAATATCATAATAGAGATAGGCCTCTCCGTCTATGTATCTCAAACTGCAGGGCAGCAATCCTTTGATCCCTCCCCGGCTGATCATACAATACTGATATTTCTTTTCCTCCGGTTTCCGTTCTAATAATAGTCTCTCATAATTCGCATTTAAGCTTCTGATATATTCTGTATTTAGCAACTATTCTTCCATCCTTTCTCACTGTACCGCACCACTTGTATTTTCCTTGTTATCACTCTCTGTTGTTTCTTCCGTCTTCCCACGATACCTCTGACTGTTTCGCAGAATCTCCACCGGATTGTTCCTCTTCACCTGAAATGCGGCTTTTGCGCTCCAATACCTAGGTACTTCCGCTATTTCGGAAAACGGATAAGGCATTCTTCCCGTCTGTTCCACGGTTACCTGATTCTTTTCCAGTTTCCAGACCGGCAATTCACTCTCCCAGGCAATATATTTCTCCGTGTCAAAAAACATATCTTTCTCCTGCAGCTGTCGATTCAGTTCCTCTTTTTTCTGCATCCATCTACTGCCGCTTCTCACTGCCGCCCTTCCCATATCCTGTTCCAAAAGGCAGCGATCATATTGAAAAAACAGTAAATACGTCATCAACACTATCACTCCCAACACTATAGGATACAGAACTGCCGCCTCCACGGTAAAATACGCTTTATAATTCTTTCGTTGCATACGATTGCTCCCTCCAATCATCCTGTCATCCATGCCGTTATATATGCTGCCAGTAAAAAGGGAAGATATGGGATCTGCAGGCTGCGATTCCGCTTTCTGCAAAACAGGATCATTGCATAAAGAAAGATATACAGAAGGCTTATGCCTAAGATAAGAAGAATATTTTTATCTCTGCTTATAAAACCGGTCAGCGCCAGTACGATACCATCCGCCTCACCGATTTCCTTTGTTGCCTTTGACAAAAGCAACAGCAGAATTCCGGGAAGTAGTGCGACAAGCCTGCTGCATTCAAAGCCTTTCCAGACAATAACCATAACAGCCAGTACTCCGCCCAGGAACAATACCCCCACCGGAACCGCTCTCTTCCGGATATCATACCAGCTGCCCCATAGCAGATAGCCGGTCAGTATCACATTTTCCCACAACTCCATCTTCACCATTCTCCCGTTTTATATTCTTCCGCATCTACTGCATTCTCTGTACCCGTCCACATCTTTCCTGGCAATGCAATATACGGTTCTCTTAAGCCCGGGGCAGTCCCGCCTTCTGTGATAACATTCACCCTCCGAGCAAATATAGTAGCCATTCTCTTCCGGGGCAGCGGCATCTTTTTTCTGTACCATACACTTCTCACAGGGATGATAACCCTTAGGAATTTCCGCTGCTTCCACCCGTCGAACCGACAATCTCAGATGTGTACATTCTCTGCTTCTATGATATACTTCTGAATCTTCCGTTACATAGACATATTCTTCATCATTCTCAGTCCCCGGAATCGCATAGCCGTTCCACAAATGACCATAGTATCGGTTCGCCATACGGAATTTTCGAAATCCCAAAACCTCCGTGAGCGGACTGATCCCATAGGTGACTACAATCTCACAGATATCATTCTTTGTGCTGCTCTCCAGAAATTGCAGGCTGTCTGCCCCCTGTTCTAATGGCGACTGCTCCAGATATTCTTCTCCCAGCTGATTGCAGATCTGATTTTTAACATAGGTATAGGAAACAGCCACTGTTCCCAACCTGTCATCGTTATCCTCTTTCTCTCCGGCATCTCCTGCATTCAGTATTCCGCCATAGATTCCCACCTGTCTGCCGGCATCCCACAATGCTACTTCCAGGTTTCCATGCAAACGCATCATTTCTATAGCGCTTCCCATATGGATCATAAAAAAGCAAAACAACGGCAAAACCAGTGCTGTTTCCACCGTCATACTTGCCTTCACCGGTGTTCGCGGGAGTATAAGCAGTGATATCCTCTTTATGAAGTTTGCTGTCTGTAAGAATTTTACGGGGAGTAAATCGTTACATGGGTTAAGAGTTTTTCTTAAAGTCGGAGTAGAACTTGAATCATTCTTGTTAATAGTTATAAAGCTGTACTTGCATAAAGAGGACATCGCTGCTCACCTCCCTTCCCGGCTCATCTTCCTAATTACCAGTATTTTCTATTGCCTCTAAAGATCCTATATAAGATTTCTGTCTCTCGATCTCAAAAGAATAGCCATATTTGCTTTTTACTTTCACATTCATTGCAATTTCCACAATGCAGGTATCCAGTCGGAATGCTCTGTTTCCCGGAGTATTTCGAATATCCATTTCCACCACGTCCATAGCCCGGCAGGTAACAGACTTTTCCTCACAGAGCAGCAAAAATATTCTCAGATAATCTTCATATCCCATTCCCGGTGAATCGGAACCGGAGGCATCCTCTTCGGAAGTCCCGGACAATTCTCCCTGTAATGCGGAAGAAAGTCCGTAATGCCAGGTAGCATCTGTTTTTAACAGGGGAATCTTTTCCCCGGCAAGAAGTTCCTTTACATCATAAACACTTTCTGCAAAAGCCCATCCCAGGATCAGTGTCGCCGCAAGCAACTCTCCAATCTCCGGAACCATCATTGCCGCTGCAAGTGCCTCTCCCAATAGCTCCGCTATTGCCCGTTTTTCCTCACTACCGGTCAGATACATGGTATTTGCAGCTTCTCTGATAACGAATATTCGGTTCACTATTCCCTTGGGTCTCATGATAGACAAATTGCCAACCGTAATGTTCCTTTTACTAACTTCATCTAACAGACAAAGAGCAATCAGTCTTTCATTCTTTGCCATCTGCTTTACTGTGGCTCCCTCTTCTTTGGACTGGCATCTCTGCAAAAAGATATACTTCTGTGCACTACGCAGGTTATGGGGGATCCGAACTTAAGTACTCTATTCGTCTCTGCAGATTTCCACCAGACAGTCCCTTGTCAAGGCGTAAGGCATCTCTGATACCGGAGATTGTCTCTTCTTCGTTTGCCACTAACTCATAGATTTCATAAAAAACCACAAATCTCTTTAGCTTTGACATATCCATGGGTAATGCCCTCCTTTCGTCATTCAACCATATGTGGGGCATTTATGCAGCCAATCCGTATTAGTCCGCAAGCGGAATTACAATTTTCTTTATAAACATTTTTCCTGTGAATTTTCGTGCGACTGCACAAAGAAATTCCGCTCCCGGAATCGCCAAAAGTATTGAAAATACTGCACGGTTCCAAAAGCGGAATCGGGAACGACATATAGAAGGAAATACTTAAAAATAATAACAGGATACGCCTAAAGTTGCAGGCAATTTAGGTAAACCATCTGCCTACGGCATCTGGAACAGGGCGATCCCTATAACCCCGGCGATATCAAAATATGCAAAATGGAAGGGCAACGTCATTTAGGTGTTGCCCCATACATTTAGTTGCGTCTTTTAGACGTCACCTTCGCTGCTCAATTATTCATCATCAATTGGCTTGTGAATTTCAAAACCTCCACTCACTATAAAATCGCGAATAAAATATATCAACTTTTATGTTAACCTTTGGCAACTGAATCATCAATACGGAATCCAGAGCAGTCAACTTGTGTATCTACTGCAAATCCTCTAGATTTCAGGTAGTCGCACACATCAAATTCAAAATCAGAATCGAATTGCTCAAACGGACTGACGAAAATTGATCGCTCTAGCGCAATGCTACCATTTTCAGAATGATCAACATATTCACGAAGCAGCTTTGCGTCTTCTACGGATGTACGCTTTCAATCTTTTTATAATTTCCTTCTTTTGCCTGGTCATTTGCTCACCCTCCTGCACAAATCCTCACCATAAGCGATACCAAGACCGAAACCACAATCCCAATCAACATGAATTGTTCCAATATCATCAACGCCGGTAACCGTTCCCTTATCACCAGGATTTAATCTGCTATACTCATCCTCCATATGAATAAGCTCTACTCTAGTACCTGCTGGATACTCTTCTCTTAATCTATCAACTAACTGCTTTGATGCTCCAAACATAAAATCATCCTTTCCATGCGCTATCTCCGGTAAGTCGGCTAAGAAGAACTTGTCGGCAATCCTTAACTCATCGCCGCTAAGTCCCAGCCTTATCAAAAAACACCGGAATAAATATTTGTCATTGTAACTACTGGTCTTCTTCATCACAGCCTTCTTATGAACATGCGCCTGCTTACAAAGTACCCGCACAAACTGGATATAGAATTTTAGCGTTGAATTAAACAATCGAAACTCAACTGCTCACTTGGTAAACCTGGCATGCAAATTCAAGCCATGATATCTGGTGCTGTGATATTTTCCAGTCACCGTTTCATCGGGCGATTCCAAATACAACTCTTTCCTAAGCGCTCCATAGTTTCTGGTTTCTTCTTAAGAATACTCTCCACCAGTTCATCATTTATGCGCTTACAATATCGCATTCAATCCTTCGGTATTCCAAGAGCCCGATATAAAAGTTGTTCTTTGCTTCCTATCAGGGTAACCAGATTTACAACAGCCTTTGGAGTAAATCCCTTTACATCCACATGAATATGCAATCCACAACTTTTATTTACGTTTGCTCCTGCTTCTTTTAATCTTGCAACAAGCAGTTGCAAAATCTCCAAATCAGAATACGTAAGAATCGGTGTGACCAGCTCGAATTGTCCTTCTTCCGAGTAATCAAATCTTTTCCTGCTTCTAGCTTCTGCTTTTCAACTCCAAACACTGCGCCTACTTTTCTGCCAGGTCGAGTGATATGAGAGGCTCTTTTCTTATCTTTTATATGATCCATTGCTTATTACCCCTGCTTTCATTCGGTAAGTTTTTGAGTTTGTCTTAATCATTTGGTAAGCTCGTAGTCAAAAAAAATTGCGTCGAACTCCGCAAAAGATAAATTTAGCTGCTTAACAAGGATTAACATTTCCTCTGCTTTGAACTTATTCTCAGAGCTACACTCTTTGTGGCACATCGTCCTTTCTGTGATATTAGGGGTTTTTTCTAGGTCCTTCTGCTGAATATCACATTCTACACGCTTTGCTTTTAGAAGTCTTCCGTTCATGTTATTCACCTTCCTTTCGTTTGATTGTGATTTTATGATATTAAACAAATGGTAAGTTGTCAATCAAAAATTACTACCCAGTTTTCTTATTTTTCCAGAAATCCTTTATTTTCAGGCACTCTTCGCCCTTTTTACATCAAAAAATATTTTTTGCTATTGACAAATACATACCCTTATAAAACAATGGAAGTAAGCCAAACACTGCAATGATACTAACGACGCAGAGCCAAAGTGCCATGCAGGAGCATATGCAAATCTATATTAAAAAGAGGTAAATCACTATGAAGGAGAATACTTTAGGAGGAAGAATTCTTGAGTTGTTGAAGCAAAACAATATGACTCAACGAGAACTAGCTGACATCGTTGGAACAACTGAAGTTTCCATGTGCCGCTATGTAAAAGGCGAAAGAACCCCTAAAGGTCCTATCATCGCTAACATTGCTAATGCACTTCATACCACTTCTGACTATCTCCTCGGTACAGAAGAAGTCGATGATTTTGAGAGTGAATACTATAAGATTCACCGTCTCATCGCAAGAAATGCTTCAAAGATGTCCTCATCACAGAAGCGCGAGTTAATAAATGCTCTCTTCGAGTCTGATGATCAGGAAGGGTGATGATGATTGTATTTACCCGTCACGGGGTATGACCAAATTAACATGAGGTCCTCTACCTATACGAAGAATGTGAAATCACTGCCTATCCTATCGATTACTTTGAGATAGCAAGAAAACTGTATTACATTGTAGTGCCATATCTGCGCTAACTGACCATCAACTAAGACTGGCAATGGAGTATAGCTCAGAAGAGTTTCCGATAAAACAATAAAAGCATACTGCTTGTACTAGTTGCTGCATCCAGGTACGAATGAAGTGCTTTTTCTGGCTTCATTAAATAAACCTTCTAAATAAGCCAGGATCCTTCTCTCCTGTTGTTTTGCCGAGACATATTCTTCCAATTGAATATAATCTCTTAAGGAATCATCAAATCCATAGAACTCTCTTTTACGTTCCCTCCCGTCGAAATTGTCTATTGACCTTAAGTCCGGATTAAGTTTATATTAAATCATGTAAAACAAAGTCCGTTAATCTCGAATTCACCTCATATATAGCATATGCACAAAACGCAAAAGGAATAGTGTCACTTAGATTTAAATCATTCATTCTTTTTTTCAAGATTATCAACATAACCTATTTTTACATAATCCGGGAAGGATGGGTTTATCAAAATATATATTACTCCTTTTTTCACTTGATCACCTCCCGCTAGCTTAAATACTCTTGAATCACTTCTTTAATATCTACATACTCCTCAGTAATAACCAAATCATTGCATGTGCCATACTCTTGGGCCAATTGAAAATGAATTTTCGTACTTCTAGAATCTGATGGTAGTATCAATGCTGAATGAGTAAAATTATACTTTGGTCTTCCAGTTGTTGGATCAATCATTTCTCTAAGCATAAACATATAAGCAATCTGCTTATAATTCATGCCATTTACCCTTGTGTAATATTTTGCATCAAAAATCATCTGTACATCTGCATCTTCGCAATAATGATCCGGCGATATGTATTGCGTTGGATTTGCAGCGTTTGTATGGAAGGATCTTTTTGAAAATGTTAATCCGCTTGGAGCAGTCTTATCAAAAATAACACTATGCGAAGCATCTACCTCTTTATAATACTTACAGAGATACTCTGTAACCATATCCTCCCAAATCGAGGAAAACGAGTAGTGTTTCAAATAATAATCTCCTCCGATATTTACTTCTGAAAAGAATTCGATCAAATCGTCAATTAATTTAACTACGTTATCTTTAAATATCTGCTGCCTGAGCTGAAGCAGAACATTTACAACATATTCTTTTTCTTCCAAATAATCAAATTCCGGAAAATCTCGTCCCGTTTCTTGAGCATCTATCAACACACCAAATTTTGCTATTGTGTAATCTATGGCATATATCATACACTCTGTTACAAAATTTGAGAAATGATAACTCTTTCTATAGTAAAACGGAAACATTACTAGATTACCGCCTATTATAAATTTATCGCTTCTACTTATGGTTTCTTTCCAGCTTATTCTTCCACCTGTATTAGGCTTAATAAATGTTTCATCTTCAAAATATAATCCGTAAGTTTGGTAGTAATCATATATTCCAAAAAATGCTGAAAATGGAAAATTTGATTCAAATTTATCCTTATTATCTTCCCCAATATATTTATCAGGGCGTTTTTGCTTATGATTTGAAATACATTCAAACACCATACGGCTATCAGATTCAGAATCTAATACCTTAAAGTTCTTAGGAAACACTACAAGCATATCGTTGTTTTTATTCGTAGCAAAACCCACAAAATTAAATATTATTTCTGTTTGATCTGTTTTCTCTCCTGTTACAGGATCATATATTGAGACTTCCTTAATATCTCTTTTAGAATCCAGCTTGAAGCCATGTGAACTGATTAATGCATCATTATATAATGCACCATCGTAAGCACATGTTAATATCATATAAAAACCTCCCTTAGTAAGGATAGCTTGTTAAACCTGGTGTTAAGAACCCATCAATAAATTCATCACTGAACACTTTGTCAACACCAAACTTTTTGTATAAATCATCATAGCTATTAATAGAGCTATCAAACAAGCTAACTGATGATCTCATTGATGTAACACCCTGAACATCCTGCCATAGATATATTAATAACTTATTCTTTATCATTCTGTTGATTTTATCCGCAGCAGCGGAAGCAGTAGCCGCCACAGTCGAATGAGAATCAGATACTAAAGTATCGTTAAAATCAATAAAAAACTGCCCTACCTGCTTATCTTCCTTTTTACCCATACCATTCTGCTTATCTGTAATAAATTTATTTAAAGCCATATAGAATGACTGCCAAGTTGTAGTCAGGTCACGTGCTCTAGTTGTATCAACAGCTATGCATACTTTAGGATTATTTAAATGTGAATTTCTCACTCCAGTTGTTCTATCTATTACAGGATCTGTAGAAATATATTCCCAATTGAAACGTCTCTTGAATGCTGTATCCATAGGAAATACATTCTGATCGTTCATGTTCACAGTACAAATAATATTAAAATTGGATGGTAATTTTACCTCATCTGTTAATAGTGTTGGAATTTTATCTGCTATATTTTTATTTCTGATAGGATATCTACTTTCAAAATGACTATCCCTATCTAATAACTGAAAAACATCTCCAAAAATAGCAGCTACATTGCCTCTAGATAATTCTTCCAAAATAAGAAAAACTTCCTTGCTTCTATCTGCATAGGCCTCCATTAAGGCCTGTGTAAAAGGACCTTCCTTAAATGTAAAAGGCGAAGCTACTCCTGGTGTTGTATCAGGCAACAACTGTCCAACAAAATAGGTATATAAAAATTCCGGATGAATTGTAACTCTAAATTTCTTATCATCCCCGTATGATGCGAGTCTATCCTTAATCTCATAACTTTTACCTGTTCCAGGGGCTCCAAATAAAATTAACTGTTCATGCATATATGTAATCTCCTTATACGAAATATTTTTTTATGTAATTTAACAGCACTTCACATCTTTCAAATTTTTTACTGGTGGCAGGAAATCTAGGTCTATACGTAGTAATAAAATTTGAATAGTCGGAGTAATCAACTTTATATCCCTGATTGTAAGCGAAGATAGCCATTGGAAGAGTCTCAATCCAGTAGAATTTTTCGCTACTTCCATTAAAATCTACAGTTGTTGCCGTTTTAGGAATAATTTTTGAAGCCGCCATTTGTGTTGCCTTCCAAATAAACAGCTTGTTAGCAAACTCGATTCTATAATTATCATCTTCATATGTGTTTGTTATTGCATTGTAATTTGTCGTATAATCTGATGAATAATCACTTAAAAACAGCTTCAGATCTTTCGGAATCTGTTTTACATTAATTGAAGCATTTCCAAATACCTCGACATAATCCATTCCAGCAGCACAAAGGCTAGCTAAATGTCTAAGAATCATAGTTGATGTTATTGTCTTATTCAAAATATTAATAAAACAGAATTTATGATTTGCAATTGTATAACTTGGTGAATTCATGAACTCTTGAGCATAGTCTAATAACGTTGGAAAAACTGTCTGTGAAATAAACGCAGTTCTCGTGTTTTCGTCAGCACCTGAAACAAAAATATACATCATTATGCGCCTACATTTGCAAAGTCCTCCCACAGAATATACATGGCACCCATTTGCTCTGTAGGTAGCTGTAAGAGCTGAATCAATGTCAAATTCTTCAATCAACACACCATTAGACGTTCCTTTTTTATAATTGGAAAACTGTGTTTCAATTGGCATATATTCTATTCTTGAAACATTCAATTTAGGATTGTATTGGTTTAATGCTGCAAGCATTCTGTTCTCTGTATATGATACTTTTGTCATTCCTGCCGGCGGAGTTATAATTACCGAATTAAATCCATTCGGGAACTGGCTATCATTCAATATTAAAATTCTATCCAAGTACATTCCCTCCTTTAATCATAAATATCGTAATTCGTTACAACAATTTCTTCTCTTGGGTACTTTATTCCAGTTTTGCCAATATTAATCAGGTTATATCTATGCTCTTTTATCCAATCTAAAAGTAAATGATGAACCTTGCCATTATGTGTTACAACATTCGATAACATGAACTTATATCCGGCCTTGTCAATCTCATGTAAATACGCCAAAAGTTCAACCTCATTATTTGCATTCCAACCTTCCAACCCTCTCTTGCCATCATTGTATTCAGCATTGGTAATAAAATAAGGAGGATCAAAGTAAAATAACGTATCTTCAGGGAACTCTTTATAATTCTTAATGTAATAAGGACCCTGTATAAGCTCATATTCAGGTGATCGAACGTCAAATTTTGTTATCCTCTCTGTTATCCCTTCGCAATATTCATTATTACCTACAGGTGTATTCATTTTTTGACTTGAGTTATATCTAATCATATTCTGGAAGGCATAAATTTGAAGCACAAATAAATTAATAGCTGTTTTTTCTTCATCGTTGTAATGATCTCGCAATCTTAAATAAGCATCCTTATCCTTCTTTACAAGACCAAATTTACTTACAATGCCCTCCACCTTTTCTATTATTTCCTTGGAGTCAGTATTCACAAGCATATCAATTATTTCAAATACATATTTATTGTATTCGAAATAGTAGACTTTATCCATTGCCACAATATTGGCACCAACATTAAATGCTCCACCCATAGCATCAACAAATGTCCCTACATGTTTTGGAAGCTGTTTTACGATCATGGGAAGCAATGTATCCTTGCTACCAGAATAATTTAATGGAGACTTATGTATTTCAGTATTCTTCTTAAAATATACAATTGCCTCTTTTAATTTATCCTCAGTACCTTTATAGCTTGAATTATTTGTAGAATATTCTCTATACTCACTTGTTTCAATGAAAACTTCACCATCTACACCAAACCTTTTTGCTATTTCAACTAACTCCTCCAAAGAAATAAGTGACTGGTTGCTATAACTGATTAATACATGCGTAAAATTAATTTGTCTAAATAAATCTTCAAACTCAGCAGCTACCTTTTGCTTATTTGAATAACCCGATAATTCTCTGTTACTTCTTCTACCTGTTTTTCCAAATATTGATGGAGAATCATATCTAGTTATAGTTTCCAATATATGGTAGGAGTTCGTGTATTGTGTAATTGTATATGGCGGATCAATATACGCAATATCTCCCGAAATCTCCCTTACAAGTTTATTTGTATTTTCATTATAAATCACATTGTTACCATGTAATTCTTTTTCGCAGATTTCCAGCGGCTCAATAATAAATTCCTTCAATGATCGCTGTTCCCAAAACTTAAAAAAAGCTTGATAAGTTCCTGAAGTATTTGATACTTTCAATACCGATTCCAACAAAGAAGCTATCAAGAAAGAGTATTCCGCCTCTGAGATAATTTCTTCTTTGTATAAATTTTCGATATCAATTCTCATTCCATCGATTTTCAATGCATTTCCTTCAGTAAAATACATCCTCTCTCCCACAGGAGTGTAGTTATTATAAACAAAAAACTCCGGCGATGGACTATATGTTCTCTCATTTAGCCATTCAAATGGGGAAACCTCATATTTTTTTTTAAATTTAATAAACTTAGGGATACCGCAATTCAATAATTTTGCTTTCGCTATAACACTGGCGTACCCCATATAATCATTCGCAATAATGGTATACCTATCTTTAAAATAGTCTCCCACTGATGAAGTCCCGGAAAATAGATCCGCAAACACTTCCCCCTCAATATTGTATTTCTTAATAACATTATCTATAAAATCAAGTAATTTTGTCTTATTACCCAAATATCTCATTAATTTCACCATCTTGCTTGTATTTTTTTCTTGGATCAATAGGTTTTATTACTCCTTTGGGAATCAACCACATATTCCCCTTGAATATTGCGCCTTTAATCCTTCCAGACTTACAGTATAATGAAACACGTCTTTGTGACACATTCCATATTTCTGCGTATTCCGCTGTTGTTAAATACTTCATAATTATTCCATTAAAGAATAGCAACTATAAATAATTATATTCTTGCGGCGGAACATTTTCAATTAAAAAAGCAAAGGTGCAAAATCAAGTATCTAATTAATACTACAATACGTTGTGTACAAAATATCGTACTCATTCTGCACTTCAATGTACTTTGAGTTACAGTTCACAGCCGCTCCAGTAAATAGCTGTTTTTGTGCATTTCGCCGAAATATGTTTTGCATTTTGCACAACTATTTCCGCTGCAATTTTCTTATTCACATCTGTGTCCGTCCTCTATTAACACTATTACCGTCTTCCCTTTATTTCCATAAGGGCTGTAAGAATATCTTCATTCTGTTCTCTGATGACAAGATCCGGCAATGCCACAACATATAAACATCCCATAATTCCAAAAAAGAAGACAATCGGAAAAGCATGAGCCTCTGCCTGTCCCTTCTTAATAGCCACGCCATTCATAATAGAGGCAAATAGGATTCTTAACATAATAGCCACAAGAATAATTATTACATAAATCAATACTACCATTGCGTTCATCATATTTTCTCCCTCTTTCTAAGAAATTCGCTGTTGTTTTTAAATACTGCGTTAATCGATACAAAATAAATTTTTATGCTGAACTCCCACAATCTTCACATCCGTTTCCTGATTGGTTTTTATCTCGGATTCCTCAATGTTCTTCCCATTTACCCGGATTGCGGATACATACAGCGAAAGAAGCGGAAACTGCATGGTTTTTATGAGGTCATATATTTTTTCATCCTTTGTCACAAAGGAGACCTTGGAAGTACTCGTAAAGTTCTGCTCATTCATAAGAGCTGCCATAATGTCTTCTCTGGTGATATTTTTCTTGGTTACCGGGATAAAATACCATTTTTTTACCGGTGCATTCTCTATTTCGATCCGTACCGGTTCCCTATCCTGATATCCTTCATAGGTAAATGACCATTCATAGGCGCTGTTCATAATATTCGCAAGTACCGGCATAATCAGACTCTGCGACACATTGCTTTCTCTTCCCTCTAACGGTTCTTTCCGCTCATGCTGCCCCGGATCATACCCTGCTGCAGCAAGAAGTTCTTCAAAGGATACATCCTCTGTCGCATCTGCAATTTTTTCTATCGTCCCGATGGTAGGCGATTTGTCCATCATTGCGTTTATATACTTATTGATATAGGAACGGCTAAGTCCGGCATCCTCACAGAACTGTTTCTGATTCCTTCTCCCCAGTGCCAGTTTTAAAAGCCTTCCATACTCTTCTTTCTGAAACGGATTCTCTGCATACTCTTTTCTAAGCATAAATCATCCTCATTTACTTTGGCTTTTTAGTTTTTCATACCCGGTTAAAATGCTTTCCCCGGTTTCCGTAATTCTCTCAAAGGTCGTTACGAGCATCTCCTGTGTGATTCCTTTCGGAAGGATGGTATAATCTACATCTTTCCCCCAGTTCTCCTTATATTTCTTTTCCAATACTCTGATCCTTTCAAGTGCTTTTTCATTCACCATTTTTTAGTCTCGCAAAGAGAACTTTTTAGACCTTTTTCTCATTTTAACACACCTCTATTTCGATTGCACCCTTTTTGTGTTCTATGTGGAACCTTTCTTATTCCTTGTGTGCTCTGATTGTTCTATATTTTGATTTTACTCTTGACTTTGTGTGTTTTATGTGTTTTATTGTTTTATAGAACACACTCCTTATGTTTTATGAAGTGTTTTATATGTTTGTAGAACACACTTTATACATTTACTTTTAAATATCTTACGGATTACGTGTTTTGTGTCCCACATATCCGGTAGAAAGGAGGCTTCTTATGGCAAAGTGCATATCGGGATCTGCGAAAAAGGGAACTACTACCTATTACTTTGTAAAAAATGCTGTTACCGGAAAGCTAGATACCGACTGCACCAGATACTTAAAACATATGATCAGGCAGAACCGGGCAAACAATACCATAAAGCGCATTGCCTACATCCTGCCCTTCTACATGAATTTCTTATCCGACAAAGGACTTACTCTTCGGGTGGTTTAGATCTTAAGTTTTCCGAGCAGTCCGAACACTTCTCTGATTTTCTCATGGAAGTGAAACAGGGTGCTCATACTGGGAGTATGAAGGAAGTAAAGAATAATACCGCAAACTCCTATTTACAGGCAGTGTTCGGGCTGTACGATTTTTTACACCGTGACGGCACTCTCCCCTACCTAAAAGTACTGGATGACAGAAATTTTTCTTATGTTATGGACATAGGCACCACCAGTTATTCTACCTACAAAACCTTTGACGGGTACTTAAGGCCCAACAAACACACTGCCCGTACCGTCCTGGCTGCTATCTTAAACGCCTACTCCTGCAATCGTGACAGACTTTTACTTCTTCTCTTGGAAGAGACCGGGATTCGTATCGGAGAGGCACTTGGAATCAAATACACCGAAGACATTGATTTTACAGGCAGACGTATTTTTGTCAGATACCGCACGAATAATCCGAACGATGCTCACGCAAAAAACGCCGAAGAGCGCTGCATGAGAATCAGTGATTCCACCTTTGCTCTTTTGAATGTATATCTTGCGGAAAATGCGGTCCTTTTTGAAAAGACGGACTACCTTTTCATCGTATTACATGGAAAAACGAGGGGGAATCCCTTAAGTGCCAATTCCTTTTACACGTGTCTTGAGACCATCGGGAAAAAGGCGGGGCTTACTGTGACAAACCATATGTTAGGGCATTATTTTGCAAATTCCAGAAGGGAAGCCGGTTGGGAGATCTTAGACATTTCGCTCTCCATCGGTCACAAGAGTATCAAGACCACCATTGACTATTTAGATGAAGAAAGCAGGTTAGTGGAGAAAGCGCAGGAACAATACCTTGCAAAAAACGAAGGGACAATTCCAATTTCCGACTTTCTATAGGCTTATGGTATTTTATTCTTTTTATCCACCTTGTAAAGCCTTTTACTTAAAATCATCCACTTACTTGACAAGGTATTAAAAAAGAATCGGTGGGTTACCAAGCCCACAGAAAGGAAAAGTTCTCTTAATTCTTAAAAGTCTGACTGGATGGACAAGCAGTTAAAAATCGTAAAAACTTCATACACCTTAGAAGAAGAAATCTCCTATGCCACCTCTTTATTTCCGTCAAAAGCCGTGCATCTTGTGACGGCTCTTACGTCACTTTCGATCTCTTCTTTGACGGAAGTGACGGTTCCCATTTTAATTTCCTACAATCGTTTTGTTTTCCAGGAATTTTTCGGAAAACAAAACAAGTACAGTTCCTACAAAGGGGATTTAGAATGTGCCATGTTTTCCTACTTTTCTGCCACCGGACACGCTCTTTTTAAGATGCCCTTCCCGGTAGTGCTAGAGGATTCCGTCTACAAAAAGCTGCTGGTTTACCTGATTGCTTCCGGGATCACCTCGTTCGATCAGATAGATGATTCCTTACGGTATTCCTGCGGCAAATATGTACAGCTTGGGAAACTGATGAAAGCGGAGAGTTCCGCTCTCATTTAAAATTGCCTGACATGTCGGCTGTAATGTGTTCAATGCCTCCTCACAGGAGGATTCCGCCACCACCAGCATTGTTACCTCCCCGCTTTTCTCTCCCGCCAACAGTTCTTCCGCCCTGGTATAAGTATGGATCTGCCAGGGCAATTCCTTTTGCCTCTTCAGGTATTCTGAAAAAAGCCGCGCGTATTCTTCCTCCCGGTCATACAGAACCAGAACCGGTTCCTTTTGTTCCATCAATACATTCCTCCCATATACATCAATGCACTGCAGAACACCGGTCCCGCCATGCAAATCCCTGCTCCGGCACCTTCCCGTTCTCCGGCAAAATAAAGTTTCCATCTTCCACACCGGAATATGTCCCATAAGTACTCTCCCAAATAGTACAAACGGTCTTTCATATTGCGTTCCAGATACATTTTGAAAAGTGCAATTACTGCTGCAATCATGAGCGCGAAAAACAGAAAATAAAGTACTTTATTCCAGGGAAAAAAACCGGCACAGACTCCCAACATCTTAACATCACCGGCTCCTATGGCTCCGATCCAAAAAACAAAATAAAGTAATATCGTTGTCAGTAATGCACTTGCCAGATATTCCAAAACGCCTTTGTGCCCGCCGCTGATCAACCGATACCCCAGGCCTGCAAACATGCAGCATACGATCAGCCAATTGGGTATCCTGTGCGTTTTGTAATCAAAACAGCAAGCTATTGCCAAAAGTATACATAATACCCCAAATATCTCATCTCCTTCTCCTGATTTCACATTATTTTCCTGCGTATAGTCCTGTCGTCACCTTCCTCCCAACTATTCAAAATCAGTCTTCTGGTAATGCGGGATGAATCTATCCCAAAATAGAAATTCTAAAAGATCTTATAAGATGCTCTGAACAACCATCGCGATTGGTTGTAAGATGAATTATAAATGCTCACTTTCCGTCTGGCAATACCTTTTTCGTAAAAAGATAAACTTTAGTACATTTTAACAAACAGAATTGTTTTTCATATTTTCAGTCATCATGAAATACGCTATTTTACACGCTTTCCGTATGTCAAAACACCTTTTTATAATATTTCATAAATACTTAGTCCGTACAGCATCACAATGCCCGGAATTCCAAGGATTCCCGTTGTCAAAATACTTACTGCATTGATTCCAACCACTGTAGTAAATCCAAGGAAAGTCACACCCATATTAATAAAATAAATGGCAATGGTTCCCATAATGCCCCGCAATGCAAAATTGAGGAGCCACTCTGCCTTTTTCCCCAAAAAGCTTATGAGCAGCAATAATGCCGCCACTGCTATCAGCCATAATAAATTTTCCGGATGTTCCACTGTTGTTCTCGCATTCCCGACAATTCTTTATCCTAATCTATTCCTCTTTCCGTGTAAAAATGTCTTCCGTTTTCCTCCATGTCAGGTATATTTTTCCTTTTTTGTTCCTATACTGTTAGCAGAAAGGACGGTTAATGTTATGAAAATCTTTTTTAGTCAGGCAGATGCCTCCCCGGAAATCATTGAAGAGGATTTCTCTCCCATAGATCTGAAAGAATCCATAAGAAAAACCCGCCAGGCGTTGGAAATCGCCTATGCGGGTTTCGATAATGCTTTGGAAAGTGATCTCATTGACAGTTATATTTATGAAATCAATGCGTTACAAAAAAGGTATCAGCATCTCACAGAGCTGGCCGCTCTGCAGCCGGCGGATCGGGAAAAAAATCTATACCAACATTCCCCGATTCGTGCCCTGGTCAGCCATGTTTTCGGTTAACTGGTTCCTGCCGTAAGTCAGTCCGGCATATACTGTCTGAGAATTGTTCATCACCGGGCCGGAAGTATCCTGATCCTGGATCTGCCTGTACGCATCGCAGAGAGGTGCGATCACTTTGCGAATCTCTTCCAATATTGTGCGGTCTCTGCGGACTTCACATACAGCAAGTCTGCGAAGGCAGAACAGGTACAGTCTGGAAAGCTCTCCTGCCGGGCTGTATTCTCTGTGCAGAGAGTTCAGGAGCTCTTTGATACATCCCCTGGCTCTGTGAACAGCTTCCACCAGTCCGGCATCATCTACTGCCTGCTCTCCGTCTGCCAGATATTGTAAGGTCATTTCATACAGGATCACGATCAACTGCGTGGAATTCGCCTGTGTAATCCGAAGTGTAAATTGTTGTTTGCATTCTTTTGTCATTCTGCCATGTCCTCTTATTCAGAACTTTCCTACTGTAACAACTGCAGTACCTGAGACGGTCTCTCGTTGGCCTGTGCCAGCATGGAGGTTCCTGCCTGTGCCAGGATCTGATAAGTCGTATAAGAAGTCATTTCTTCCGCCATATCTACATCCATGATACGGGAATATGCGGAAGTCATATTTTCGCTGGTAATATCCAGACTGTTGATCGTAGATTCCAGACGGTTCTGGAATGCACCCAGTCTGCCTCGAACGGAAGATACATATTTGATGGCGCCGTCTACGCGATCAATGGCATCGTCCGCACCTTCTGCAGTACTGACATCAACATTCTCGATTCCCATATTCTGTAAAGAAACCGCAGGAATATTTACTTCCAGCACCTGATGTTCATTAGCTCCGATCTGTAAGCGCATAGCGCCGATACCTGTGGCATTGATCTTCAGATCCTGAACCGTTGTTCCTGTCTGTGCTCCATTCAAAGTTCCGCTCACATCAAGGCGCATCTCAAATCCGTTTTCTCCGGTGATGGTCAAAAGATCATCCTTCAGTTCAGTCTTCAGTGTCTTCGCATCCGGGAAACCATCTCCGAACGTCACATCTCCGTCCAGCACAATATTGCCGTCCGCATCCTTTGTCAGCGGTATAGACTTTATGGTATATTCTTTTACCGGCACGTCGGTAGAATAGTAGTTCACCTTAACTTCCTGCTTGTTGGTATATCCCTTCAGATCGTACTCCCCATTCAGCAGTTTCTGTCCGTTGAACTCTGTTACGTCAGAAATTCTGGTGATTTCCTCTTTCAGTTGCTTTACTTCATCCTGTACGGTAGCCCGGTCATCATCCGTCATTATACCGTTCGCAGCCTTGACGGAGAGCTCATTGATTCGCTGCAGCATCTCACTGATCTCGGTCATGGCGCCATCTGCAATCTCGATAATGGATACGCCGTCGCTGGCATTCTGGTTTGCCACGGACAGGCCCTCGATCTGGGCATTCATACGTTTGGACATTGCCAGTCCTGCCGGATTATCCTTTGCATGATTGATCTTTAATCCGGAAGAAAGTCTCTCTAATGATTTGGACAGCAGGTCATCATTGGTAGATAAGGCATTGTTGGATAACATTGCCGATACATTGTAATTAATTCTCATGTGTTGTTACTCCTTACTTTCCGCTGCTGTCTGCGACAGCCTGCAGGAATCCTTTTGCCAGGCGGTACAGTTGCGCCGCATCTGCCCGGCTCTCTATTGTTTCTGCATTTTGCGTCTCACCGGCAGCCATCCTTGTCATATCCCGGGAGCTGACAACAGAAAGCTTTTCCGCTTTCCAGTCTGCAGAGGTATCTGTCTGAATCCATTCAAGGAATATATCGGAGGTCTTTTCCAGTTTCGTAACCTCTTCCGGGGTATTTCCTACGAGATAACCTTCGATGTGTTCTCCGTTGACCTGTAAATGCGCTTCCAACTGTTCGTCTCCCGCATCTACCCGGATATCCACAGCCGAGGTCTCTCCGGTTCCCTGCTGTAGGGTAAGATGCACTCCTGCCAGCTGGTCTCCCAGATACATCGGTAGGAAATACTCCTGCCTGTTCTGAAGATTTCCTGCAAGGCGCAGCTGTTTGTGTACCAGCTGTAACTGTTTCACATCCAGATGGCTCTCTGCCTGTTCCAGACTGATCGTCTCTGTCTCCTGTAAAGCATCCTGAAGCATGGTCCGGTAATCATCTGCAAAATTCTGCTGATCCAGCTGTTCCCACAATCCGGAGGCTTCTGTTCCGGCAGGCTCCTCTCCGGTTGCCGCCACAGGTATTTCTTTCTCTTTGTTGTATTTCTTACGATAGCGTTGCAGGTCGCTGAACAGTTCCGCCGGATCCTCCAGCAGAGCCTGCGCTGCCAGCAGGTTAGAAGTACTGGTATTTACCTCTCCCCTTTCCAACATTTGTGCTGCTCCCGGTTCGGTCTCTACCGCTTCCCGCATCTGCTGCAGACATTCCTGATAATATGTGTCTCTGCTCTCAGTGTCTTCTGACACATCTGTCAATATTTCTTTTGCCATCCCTACAGAAATCTGCTCTGAAATATTGTTCTCCGATAAACGTACTTCCTGTGTCAGTCCGGTATCATCCGACACTTTCCAGTCCATATGGGAGGTTCTTCTGCTCCTGGAAGCTGCCAGGAGTGTGGAAAATTGCAATTCTGCGCCGGTATTTACCACCGCACCTACTGCGGCACCATCTTCTCTCTCAATCTGGTGTACCATACGATAGATACCGATATAAGCTTTCCGCTCATTCTCCGTGATATCTTTCTTTTGTTCCAGCTGATACAGGAAACGGCTGTAGTCCTCCGCCTCTTCCTCATAACTCTGAGGATTTTCGGCAAAATAGGACTCCAGTTCCCCAAAAGTCTTCTCCAACGGATTTACGCCGTCCCGGATCATCTGCAATACATTCTTCGGTGTCAGTTTCTCAATCACTGCAGTGACCTGTTTGTCTGCTTCTTTGACTCTTTCGATATTTTCTGCAGTAATCTCCATCCGGTTATACGCGAGGATGCGGACCGCCCGCTGGTTCTCCAGTGTTTTATCCAATGACATATCTGTCAGAATGTCATCTACATTGGAAAATGCCTTGCGGATGCTGTCCCCCAGATCTCTTCTGGGGGCTGTCATCAGTGTCTCATAACGTTCATTTGCTTCTGTATAGGCCGTCTGCAACGCCTTACCTTCGCTGTGAAATTCTGCCACGGTCTCCTGCGAAACTTTCTGTTTCAGGCTATAGGGTCCCAACACGCTGACCGGCAGTCCCGGCAGTTCGTTTGTCACCTGTACGGTCTGTGTATAGGTCTCATATTTTGCCACGGCATCCGCATCGTTGGGGAAATACTTATCCGCAACTTCTGCCTCCGCTCTACGCAGTGCTTCGATCAGCTGCTCCATAGGGGCCGTATCAATGGAAAAATCACTCTGTAAGAGTTTCACATTCACTTCCGCTGTCATGCGCAGCCGGATCTCTTCCAGTTGTTTTCTGGCCGCCAGATTCTCCGCCGTGACATCCCATTTTGCATCCGAGAACCAGTCCTGTACCATTTCTGTGGCTTTCTCGTATATATTTTCCTGCCGTGCCAGATTCGCATGAACAGGGGATTTCCCCTCCGCGAGTGCCGATGCCGCTGCCTGTGCAAAAGCATCCTCACTGACGGGATAGTCAATCGTATCCAGTTCTGCCAGCTGCTGCAAGGTATCCGTTGTCAGCGGCAAACCTGCTCCCACCAGCCACTGCGCTTTCTGGCGGTTCTCATCATTGACCGGCAGGCCGGCATCCGTGATCACCTTATCCATCTGGTCCTGCAATTCCTGCGGTACGGTATTCTGCTGTACTTTCGCACCGCTGTTCTCTGCCACATACAAGTTCCAGATCTCCGGCTCCAATCCATTATCTACAAGATACCCGACCTCGCCTTCCTGGGGCTGCTGCAGAGAAGATGCCAGCTCCCAGGCGGTTTTTAATTCATCTACATTTTCAGGAGTCAGCGGTATATCCGTTGCCCGGAACTGTTCTTCAATACTTTGTGCCAGTGTATCGCTGCCCACAGCTGCCGCCAGGGTGTCCAGATCTATGTCGTCCGTGTATCCGGCAATGTTCTGTCCGGAACGCACCAGTTCTGCTTTGATCCTGTCCACGATGGTAACTGCGGTATCCTGATCCAGTTCTCTGGGGTCAAATCCGTCCTCACAAGCCTTCGCATAATCCTCCTGGGACATAGTATGTGACAGCAGTGTCATGTAATCCTGCTGTAATGCCACATTGGTGTTCCCGGCATCCTGCTGCAGTTCAATCAGGGATTTTCCCTTATTATTCTCTTCATTTCCCACAGGCATTGGGATCTGCCCACTCTCGTATACGGCTCCAAAAGTATTTGCATTCACACTTTTTTTATTGCGCTGTATTTTATCTCTGCCCCAGGTATTTTTCTCCGTCTGGATACTTTCTGTTCTATTTTCTGTATCAGTTACCGTCTGATTCTGAAATGTTATCTTCACGCTTGTCGTCCTTCCTGGTAATAACTCTTGAAATAACTATTCAGAGACTCATTCGCAAAATCGCTCTTTCAGAGCTTTCCTTTTGCCCATTGAGGCTATATCGCCCTATAAATATCACTAAATCCTCTTACGAATGCAAGCATTCAAAGAGGCCTTAGTGATATTTACATGTCTCTGAATAGTTAAGAAAAAAGATGAGTGCACCTTTGGGTCACACTCATCTTTTATTTCGGTCGTTTCTTATAATTTCTTAACCGGACTTAGAACAGAAATACAGCAGCTCCGTAAGGGGGCAGATCAAAGCTGATAGAATAATCCTTGTAATGGTAAGGCTTTTTCTCTGCCATGATCTCTGCGGGAATTTCATTGCCCCAGCCGCCGAAACGCTCCTCATCGCTGTTGAGCAGCAGCTTATATTTCTTCTTTTTCGGCACGGGTACGGTATAATTCTCCCATTTCATCGGAGTCATATTCAATACAAACAGCAGATTGTTCTTGCTGCTGGAACATTTTCTCACAAAGCAATAGGTGCTGTGTTCTGCATCATCCGCATTCATCCACTCGAAACCGTCCCAGGTATTGTCGATCTCATACATTGCAGGATACTTGCGGTACAGTTCCAACAGTTCCTTTACATAGGTATGTACGCCCTGATTCAGCTTCTCACCTAACAGATACCAGTCCAGTTCGCGCTCTTCACTCCACTCACGCTCCTGTCCGAAATCCTGTCCCATGAACAGCAGCTTTTTGCCGGAATGTCCGAACATGTAGGTATAGCCCACACGCAGATTTGCGTATTTATCCGCAGTATAACCTGGCATCTTATTTACCATGGAACACTTCAGATGTACCACTTCGTCATGAGACAGGGGCAGAATGTAGTTCTCACTGTCATTGTAGCTCATGGCAAAGGTCATAGCGTAATGATTGCCCTTACGATACAGAGGATCCAGCTTCATGTATTCACAGAAATCATGCATCCAGCCCATATTCCATTTAAAGGAGAAGCCTAATCCCTCGCCTCCGATATCGCTGGTCACATTCGGCCACGCCGTGGATTCCTCGGCAATTGTCACAAATCCGGGATACGTTCCACGGATGACAGAATTCAGATGGTGGAAGAACTCAATGGCCTCCAGATTCTTGTTGCCACCGAATTTATTCGGCAGCCACTCACCTTCTTTTTTACCATAATCCAGATATAGCATGGATGCCACCGCATCTACACGGATGCCGTCCACATGGAACTCTCTGAGCCAGAACAAGGCATTGGCTACCAGGAAGTTCTTTACTTCATTTTTGCCGTAATTGAAGATTTTGGTTCCCCATTCGGGATGCTCTCCCAGACGGGGATCGGGATGTTCAAAAATGCACTGACCGTCAAATTCAGCCAAGCCATGGGCATCAGTTGCAAAATGCGCAGGTACCCAGTCCAGAATCACGCCGACTCCGGCCTTGTGCAGTTCGTTGATCAGGTACATGAAATCTTTCGGCGTTCCGTAACGGGAAGTCGGTGCATAGTAGCCGGTCACCTGATATCCCCAGGAACCGTCAAACGGATGCTCTGCAATACCCATCAGTTCTATATGGGTATACTTCATCTCCTTCAGATATTCTATGATCCGGTCCGCAAACTCCCGGTAATTGTAGAATCCTTCGGCGGTACCGTTGTTAGGATGCTTCATAAAAGAACCGATATGGCATTCATAGATCGCCATAGGCTCTTTATTCATGTCCTTTTTGTCCCGGGCTTCCATCCACTTGGAATCTCTCCAGTCAAAGCCTGTAATATCGGTAACGATAGATGCAGTGCCCGGCCGGTACTCCGCATAATTGGCAAAAGGATCGGCTTTGTAGAGCTTTCTGCCATCCCTTGCATAGATCAGGAACTTATACATCGTTCCCTCTTCCACGCCGGGAATGAACAGCCCCCAGATACCGCCTTCTCCCAGCTTCTGCATGGGATGGGATTCCTCATTCCATTCATTGAATGTGCCAATGACATTCACCTGTGCTGCATTTGGTGCCCATACTCCGAAATAGACTCCCTGCACGCCGTCTTCCACCGACAGATGTGCACCCAGTTTTTTGTAAATATCATAATGGGTCCCCTGGGCAAAAAGATACTGATCTGCTTCGGAAATAAATACCTTCTCCTTCGTCATGACCGCGCCTCCCGCTATACAAAGTCTTTCTCGGTGAGGATGATCATATCCTCATCGTCATATCTCTTGGCAAACAGGACATCGAAGAAATGCTTCAATGTCTTTTTATTTGCATGAGCGATCGCTTCATCCACGATCTGCTTTACATCCACTACCGTAACCACATGATCTATCGTCTGCATATCTTCGATTCTGGTATGTAACGCCAGCTCTCCGAGTTCGTCAATAGAGTATTCCATCTCCCGTGCATACTGTTTGCCGAATGCCACCAGTGTGTTATTGCTGAGGGCTTCCACATCCATTCGTGCGGTAAAGCACTCTCTCAATTTTTCATGTTTCTCGAGGAATTTATCAATATCCCTCTTCGTATCTTCCAGAATAATTACGATTCCCTGACTCTCCTGCTGCAATGCCTTGTGAAGTACATTTGCCGTAGCATCGTTCATTTCGGATGCCTTGCAGATGATCAGCGCGCCGTTTTTCAGCTTGGATAAGGTATCTGCAGTATCCTTTTTATTCAATGCATGTCCAGAGATCTTTGCCACTTTTCCGGAGAAATTGCTGTCGGTTGCCTGAATTTCGCGAACCATGTTCTTCGCCAGAGATAAGGTATCCATACCCTCTTCTCCAGTGATGATCACGTTGCCGGTGTAGGCTGCCAGACTGATATTATCAATGGCCTTGACTAACTGCTCTCTGGCAGATCTGCTCTGGATAAAGGGTGCATACAGCTCTCTCTCTTCTCTGGTAAGCGCACGAACCTTTGCTTTGTCTCGCTCTACTGCGGGGCGCTCCGGCTGTTCCGGTGCTTCCCCGGCTTCCGGCGTTTCCTCAGCCGTCAGTTCTATCTCTTCCCTGGCTGTTTCCTCATCTGCCGATTCTACTGCTTCCGCCGTGGGCTCCTCTACAGGCTCGTCATCCATTGCTCCTTCCGGTTCTGCCTGTTCCTCGTCTACGATTTCTTCCTGCTCATAGATTTCTGCTTCCGGTTCCGCAGATTCCTCAAATTCTTCTGCTTCCGGCTCATATGCAGGTTCTTCCGCGAGTTCTTCTACAGTATCCTCTTCCGGAAGCTCTTCTACAGGCTCTTGTTCCGCTTCCTCTGCAGGAGCAGCCTCCGTCAGTTCTTCCACGGGTTCCTCTGTGGCAGGCTCTTCCGTGATCTCTTCCAGCTCTTCTACCTCATCGGTATCTGTTGTATCTTCTGCCACGGTATCTGCCGTGTCCGCAGCTTTTTCTTTTTCCAGTTTTTCCAGCAATCCGTCTCTTACCGCCTGCTCAAACTCCGTGAACATGGCTCCGGTCTGCTGTAATACATGTTGGCGAACCTCTTCTTCTCTCTTCTCCAGATTCTCCTTCTTCTTGCGTTCCCACTCTGCCAGAATATCCTCGATATTCATCTGGCCGGTGATCTGTTTCTCAATGCTCTCTGCCTCCGGCATTACCAGGCTGATCTGACCGTCGGATTCCTGTGCCAGCACATCGGCCAGTTCCTTGGGTGGCTCTACGGGAGCTTCCGGTACTTTCTGTGTTTCCGGTTCCTTCACGATTTCCTGTACTTCCGGTGTCTTCTGTACTTCGGATAGCTCCGGTACTACATCGGTTCTTCTTGCAACAACAGGCTCTTCCGGCAGAATCTCTTCCGTCTCTACCTGGGGCACCTGTGACAGATCGCCGATTTCTCCGGTCTCCCCAAAGAATACTTCCGAGCTCTCCATCTGCTCCGTCTCCGGCTCCAGATCGTCTTCACTGACATCTGCGATCTCCGGATAATCCAGAGACTCCGTATCGGAATCCCCGGGATCGATCATGGGTGCCACGATAGAACGGGTAATGGAATCCGAAGTCTCCTTCGCATGGTCCTCACTCAGTACCTCCCGCAGGCCTGCTGCCAGTTCTGCCTGTAGATTGATCGTATTATATTGTCCCACATCCATGGTCTTCACATGAATGTCGAAATCATCTTCCGCCGGCTGTGCGGGTGCCTGCTGGGGCTGCACCGGTTCATAGACTCTGGTGTCATCAATCACCTGATCATAAGCCCCCTCCTGCACATTGTCCGGATTGGAATCGTAACTTCCATCCTGTGCATAGCCCTGATTCGGGTCATAACTTCCATCCTGTGCATAGCCCTGGTTCGGGTCATAACTTCCGTCTTGTGCATAGCCCTGGTTCGGGTCATAACTTCCGCCCTGTGCATAGCCCTGATTCGGGTCGTAACTTCCGTCTTGCACATAGCCCTGATTCGGATCATAAGTTTCGTTCTGTCCATAACCGGGATCCTGCGCATAATTCTGAGAATACTGCTGCGTACCGGGCGCGTCAAAACGATGATCGTATTTTTCCTGCTGTTCCGGTGTTAGCGGCTGATGGAGCATTTTCAGCTCCATTGCCTTGATAACGTATTTGCCCTCGCCAAACCAAAGGATCAGCTCATCACATTCCTCTACACATCTGGCAGCAAGTCCTACTCTGTGATATAGATAAGCCAACTCATATGCCCATTTTTCTCTGTAATCTCTCTTTTTCAGTTCTTCCAGAACAGCAATGCGCTCTTCCAGACTGACATCCTGCGCCTCATATAATTTGTACTGCAAAATATATCTGCCGGGATCCTTGGGCGCTACCTGCACAAACTCTTTGTAATACTCGATAGCCTGTACATACTCTTCCATTTTAATGGAAAGTTCGCACAGAGAATAGCAGATCGTCCTTCCTCCCGGACGGCGTTCATATGCCAGAAGCAGCATATCTCTGGCATCCTCGTATCTTCGATTGATCTTGTAAAGGTCACTGATAGTGCACAGCATCATAACACTTTTGACTCTGCGCCAGTCAATGGTATCCGCAATCTCCGCAGCCTGCGCATACTCCCCACGGCTGATCAAGTCTTTGATTTCTTCCGCTCTTAATTTATATTCACTCTTATCCAAGGTATTTCGCTCCCTTAACCTTTTCTTATCCTAAGCTTCTCATTTCCCCGGGTATACTACCCCACTTTTTTCTTATTCAGTGTACCATAGTACCCATTGATATGTCAAAATCAAACTGGGTAAAATGTATGGAAATCTCCCCTTCGGAATACTACCCACGAAAGTGGGATGACTTCTTGGGCTTTTGACGTTTTTTCGCCTGTCGGATTGCTTCTTTGCGTCGGTTACGAAGGTCCTGATCCACCGAACGATACCGGGATCTGGAACGATTTCTTCTGCGGTTAAATCTCCAGGTCAGGCGGGTACTGCGGTGGGCAAAATGATAATTCTTGAAAAACGTACGTAATAACAGTGCAAGGAAGATCAATACCGCAATTCCCACGATACAGAAAAATACTTTTACCACATTAATGAAAATAACCGCAGGACCGCCGGAAGTGCTGTTTTCCTCCTCCGGGGATGTCTCCTGTGCAACCGTTGGAATTCCACCATTGTTGCCGGTGTTATCTCCTGCTGTTTCGGTTGTCTCTGTATTGTCTGCCTCTGTGGTCGTTGTGCCTGACTGCGTTTCATCGGTTGCACCGCTTTCCTCTGCAGACTCCGTGGTCTCTGCCGTATTTTCCCGGAAGACACTACTGCCCTTTTCCGCTGCCGTAAAGTCCAGGGATGCCGTTCCCAGTACCACATCATTGTAAGTATAAGTGATCACAGCCACCTGTCCTGGTTCTGTATTACCATAGGAAATACTGGACACCGCATCCTGAAAGGTGATGGTGTTCGGCAAAGTGATGCTGTCCGTCTGGTTCAGTTCCAGAATCGGTTTGGAGTTGCCGAAAATATCATTCCCACTGTAAAAAGATCCTGCATTCTCGATATTATACTTGGTCTCTGTCTGAGAAATGTTCACTCTCTGAAAATTGCTGAAACCATAATCAAACAGAGTGATTGTATCTTCATAGTAATTCGGATTTTCGTCTTTCATGACCACACAGATCAGCTTCATGCCGTCTTTTTCCGCACAGGACACCAGTGTACTGCGGGCAACATCGGTGTAACCGGTCTTACAGCCTACCAGATACGGATATGCATATTTACCGCCGGGGATCAGTTCCATCTTGTTGACTTCCATAATATCATCCGGCTGGCGTTCCGACGGCAAAATGTGCAGCATATGTGTCATTGTCATTTTACACAGCGCTTCGTTGGCAAAAAAAGCTCTTCCGATCATCGCCAGGTCATAGGCACTGGTGTAATGATCCTCATTGGGAAGTCCGTTGGGATTGACGAAATTGGAATCAACACACCCCAGTTCCTTGGCTCTTTCATTCATGATCGGTGCAAAGTCCTGCCAGGTCGTTCCGGAAATATGCTCTGCTACCGCGAAAGAAACTTCATTGGCGGAGCGGATCAGAATGGCGTTCAGACATTCCTCCATGGTCAGCTGCTCGCCGGGGTCAATAGCGATATGGTTGCTTCCGGGATCAATATCGTGTACCGCATCATAGGAGAAATCCACGATCTCATCCATGCTGCAGCGCTCGGATGCGATCAATGTTGTCAGAATTTTGGTGGTACTGGCAGGGTATTCCTGCTGATGGATATTTTTGGCATAAAGGATCGCTCCGGTATCCGCATCCATCAAAATGGCGGATTCTGCGCTGACTACCGGTCCCGTAGGCCAGTTTGCCACTTCATTGGACTGAATGGCCAGTGCCTGATTGTGGGCGATGTTCTCTTCTTTGATCGTTGCAGCAGAGACACTAAGCCCCTGAGATGCAAAAAGGCAGAGAGCGCTGATTCCCATCACTGCCCTGGTTAAAAAACTTCTATATGAAAAATGCCTGAAAAACTGCATGTATAAATCCTTCCTGATATCTTCAAAATAAAATGGTGTATGATAATGCGCATTCTTTATCATACACCATTTTACCTAAAAACCAAAGTCTTATCTCTATTTTTTAATTCTTTTTAAGACCTTCTGCGAACGCTGTCATTCTCTATACGGAATACCGTAAATGTTCCTGTCCGTCGAAGTCTTTCCACACAAAATTTTTGCCTTCCCAGATCATGTATCCGTGCCAGCTTTCTTCCTTGGGAATCGACACGGACCCCGGATTCATGCAGATATACTGCTCTGTCTCATGAACAACGCATTTCGGCACATGAGTATGACCGTGCAGTAAAATATCTCCGGAATGCAATGGCGGCAGTTTCTGCTCATTATAGATATGTCCATGGGTGGCATAGATTGCCTGCGTCCCTTCCGCAAGTATACAATAATCACTCAGCACCGGAAATTCCAGCACCATCTGATCCACCTCCGTATCGCAATTACCGCGTACACAGTAGATATCATTTTTCCGCTCGTTCAATAAAGCGATCACTTCCTTGGGCGCATAATCTCTGGGCAGATCATTTCTGGGGCCGTGGTATAAAATATCCCCCAGTAAAAGCAGCCTGTCGGCCCCTTCCTCCGTATATGCTTCCAACAGTTTTCGACAGTAATATGCCGATCCGTGAATATCCGATGCAATCATCCATTTCATAAATTTTCTCCTCCTACTGCCAGTATAATCCCCCGGCCTGTGACTTGACAAGCTTTCTCAGATAAAGTACATTGACAATACAGATTACTATTAAGAAAGGCTGAGATTACCATGAGGTTACGAAATATTACCGGTTCCCGGGAAGTTATTGCGAAAAGTCCCTATGTCGTACCGGAAGATACCCTGGAAGCATGCCCCGGAACCTGGCATGAGATTTTCGGGAACGATCATCCGATCCATATTGAGATCGGTATGGGAAAAGGACGTTTCCTACATACCCTTGCAAAGCAGAATCCGCAGATTAATTATGTGGGAATTGAAAAATATTCCAGCGTATTGCTCCGCGCGATCCAGAAAATGGAAGAGGACGAGCTTCCCAACCTGAAATTCATCCGTATGGATGCAGAAGACATCGATAAGGTATTCGGAAAAGGTGAAGTGGACCGCATTTATCTGAATTTCTCCGATCCCTGGCCCAAGGACCGTCATGCGAAGAGAAGACTTCCTTCGAGACAGTTTCTGGCCCGCTATGATGTGATCCTGAAAAAAGAGGGTACGCTGGAATTCAAGACGGACAACCGCCCGTTGTTTGATTTTGCAGTAGAGGAACTGGAGCCCGCCGGATGGAAAGCGCAGGTGATCACCTACGATCTGCATAACGATGCCGCGCTGATGGAGGGGAACGTCATGACCGAATACGAGGAAAAGTTTTCCTCCGTTGGCAATCCCATCTGCAAATATATTATTTACAGATAAGGCCCCGAATATAGAATCTTATTTTTGAGATACTATCAACAACAGATAACAGAAAGGAAGGATACTTATGGAATATACGTTTACCGTTGCTAATTTTGAGGAAGAAGTTCTGAACTCCCCTCTGCCCGTTCTGGTAGATTTCTACGCAGACTGGTGCAATCCCTGCAAGATGATGGCCCCTACCGTGGCAAAGCTGGCAGAAGCTTACGAGGGAAAAGTAAAGGTCGGCAAGATCAATGTGGATGAGAACATGACCATCGCCCAGAAGTACCGCGTGGCAAGCATTCCGAATTTTGTGATCTTCAGAGACGGACAACCCGTGGCCAACTTCGTCGGCGCCATGTCCGAAGCGGACTTCCGTGAGAAGCTGGAGCAGGTGATTCTGTAAAAATCAGTTTTTTAAACCCGGGTACGTTCTTCCGTTATCTGCAACAGAGCT
>OGKD01000357.1_pt1 | contig 35780 bp, 36 predicted proteins | sample 1572371 | NCBI WGS metagenome assembly OGKD01 (sample SAMEA2582096, study PRJEB24529) | metagenome | biome: Human gut stool | place: China | collected 2011 | reverse complement strand
GGGCAGTGCAATCGGCAAGCATCGCCCCTCTGCGAGCTGCTCGCTTGCAATGGCGGGGTCAAGGGGCAGAGCCCCTTGCGTTCTCTTGGGGGTGTAAGGGGGATATTCTCTCACGTGAGAGAATATCCCCCTTAACCGCTCCCCTGCGCAGCGCAGGGACACAACCCCGTAGAGGTTTTGCAAAAAATTTCAAAAACCACTTGCAAACTCCCTTTTCCGTGTTATGATGATGACCGAAAAAAAGAACGTGCAGTGCACATGGCAAGAAAGAGTGATCGATTTGTTGGATTTTTTGAAACAGGAGGGGCTGAGTCCCGACCTTTTGGATGGCATTCGTGAATTTAACGCGCAGTATCCGGCGCCGCCGGAGCTGCAAAACCGCATCCCGCAGCCGCGGTATCATTATTATGGCAAGGACGTGTGGGAGGCGGCGGTCGCCGCCATTTTGTGCGGGGAGAACCTGCTGCTCGCGGGCAGCAAGGCCACGGGCAAAAACGTACTGGCGGAAAACCTCGCCCAGGTCTTCGCCCGCCCCGCATGGGACGTGTCGTTCCACGTGAACATGGACGCCGCGAGCCTCATCGGCATGGACACGTTCGAGGGCGGCGAGGTCCGCTTCCGCCCCGGCCCCGTGTACCTTTGCGCAAAGCATGGTGGCTTCGGCGTGCTCGACGAGATCAACATGGCAAAAAATGAGGCGCTTGCTGTACTGCACGCGACGCTCGACTTCCGCCGCGCCATCGATGTTCCCGGCTACGAGCGCGTGGAGGTCGATCCCGCCGCGCGCTTCATCGGCACGATGAACTACGGCTATGCCGGCACACGCGAGCTGAACGAAGCGCTCACGTCGCGCTTTGTCGTCATCCAGATGCCGTCCATCGACCAGGACGGTCTTGTGCGGTTGCTTAGCGATGAGTTCCCGACGCTTGAAAAGAAGTATAAGGAGCAGTTCGCCCAGCTGTTCCTCGACCTGCAGAAAAAGTGCGAAAACGCGGAGATCTCCGAAAAGGCGCTCGACCTGCGCGGTCTTCTCGACGCGCTGCGTCTGATCCGCCGCGGCGTGGGCGCGAGCCGCGCACTTGACATGGGCATCACGAACAAGGCGTTTGACTCCTATGAGCAGAGCCTGATCCGCGACGTCATCGCCGCGCGCATCCCCGCAAAGCTTGACCGCAGCCGTCTGTTCACCGACTGACATGGAAACGTCAAGCTATTCCGCCCAGCAGCGCCGCGCCATCAACCTCGTCTGGACGGCGAGCGGGGACTATCAGTTCGAGCCGCAGTTCTTAGCGCTCAAATCAAACGGTGAGCCGGACTTTTACATGAACTGCGTCATCGGCCTTGTGCACAAGTGGTTCGGCGACAAGATGCCAAAGCGTCTCTTTGCCTACTGGGCGGGCGACGCGCGGCAGAACGTTTTCGACGAGCTGTGCTGGCTGGCGCTCGAGAACGCGGCGTATGAAAAGGAATTGCCCGAGCGCCCTGTGCTCGCCGATCTCCGCCGCAAGCACGCGGAGGAGTTTTTCGCGTCGGAATACCAGCTCTCGCGGCAAGAGTGGATGGAAAAGAACCAACTTGTCTACGCCGTGCAGTCCGACCGCTGGAAGACGATCCTCGGGCAAAAGGCGCCCATTCTCGCCCCGTGGGAAAAAGGGCTCGCGCAAGCGCTCGCCTGCCCCGGCACGATGAACGCCGCCGAGCTTGAGATCGCCGTGCGCGCGGCATTTGAAAAGTACCTGCAATTCGATGGCACGGTGCATAAAAAAGGCGGGTTCCAGCTGCACTTTGACGACAAGTGGGCACCGCTTCTCACAAAGCTCCTGCCGACCGAGATCGTCCGCACGGACGATCTGACCATCGGCCGTTCCGCCATGCCCGGGGAAAACGGCATGGTCAAGGTCTCGAACGCGCTGCGCTCGCGTCTGCGCTCCAATGAGCACGAAACGGAGGACCGCGGCTACATCGAGCGCTGCTTCGGCCGCAGCATCTATTCCCCCGACAAGCTCGCGCGCATCGAGCAGCAGCTCTGCACCGGCAACCACCTGGGCTGCCACCTGTGGTTCACAAAGGGCGCGAGCGCGTCGGACCAGCTCATCAGCGCGGACACGCAGCGCCTTTACGAGCAGGCTGAGGATCAGGCCAGGCTGAACCGCGCCGCCTTCGCGCGCGACCTCGATCTGCACCAGAGCGCGCTCGCGCGCCTGAGCGAGCAAATTCGAAACTGCCTGCTCGTCCACCAGCAGCCCGAGCGCATCCCCGCCCGTCAGGGCTGGCTGGACGGGACCAAGGTCTGGCGCGAACCGGTGCTGCACGACGACCGCGTATTTTTGCGCAGCGACGAGGAGAGCCGTCCCGGCTTTGCCGTCGATCTGATGCTCGACGCCTCGGCCTCGCGCCTGCACTGTCAGGAGGCTATCGCCATTCAGGGATATATCTTAGCCAAAAGCCTCGCCTCCTGCGGCATCCCCGTGCGCGTGACGAGCTTTTGCAGCCTGCGCGGCTACACGGTGCTGCGCATTTTGAAGGATTTTGGCGACAAAAACGGCGAACGAAACGTTTTCAATTACTTCGCCGCGGGCTGGAACCGCGATGGGCTCGCGCTGCGCGGCGCGGGCGAGCTCATCAAGTCCGCACCCGCGGAAAAGCATCTGCTCATCCTGCTGACCGACGCCTCACCCGACGACAGCCACAAAATCCTGCCGAGCGGCAAAGTCCCGCTCAGCCGCGACTACGACGGGCAGATCGGTGTCGATGACACGGCGGAGGAGGTGCGCGCCCTACGCGCGCAGGGCATCCGCGTCGCCGCCGTCTTCATGGGTGAAAACGCGAGCGTTCCCGCCGCGAACGCCATCTATGGCCGCGACCTTGCGCGCATTCGCCGCATCGACCAGCTCGCCGCTACGGCGGGTCGGCTCATTCAGGATGAAATCCGCGAACTCAGCAGCTGACAAAAAGGATCCCGAAAGTTGAACTTTCGGGATTTTTTCATAGATGATGTTGTAGCGGACATTGCAAAGCGGGACGTTGTTATTCCCCCATCTCATCGTCAAAGTAAGGAACAGTTCATTACAGCAAATCGGATACTATCTATTCCGATCCTTTCTCTTTTTTGCGGCTACAAACCCAATCAAGAACGCCAGATTCATAAAAAGCACAATGATGCTACCTTCGATTTTACAGCTGCCGCCGGACAGAATCGGATTGCCGTGAATCGTCATATCAAACAAGTGAGGATAATCTTCCGCCAGAGAGACTCCTCCCAGAATGATCGCGCCCACACCGTTCCACAAAAAATGGATCACGATCGGCGCGATCAAGGAACCCGTGTATTCCAAAACCGCCGTCATAAAAAGGCTCATTGTGATGACATTGAGCACAGGAAGGATTCCTGCCTCAAACGCGCCGCCGTGCGCAAATGTAAATAAGCCCGTAGATACGATAATCGCAGCGGCGATGCTACCGTTACTTTTTATCATCTGGTATAAATAGCCGCGAACCAGCATTTCCTGCATAACGGTATTGAGAAAAGCCGCAAGCAGCCACAACCACAGCATAGCGATTTGATTTTTGCCCTCTATCTGTACAACTCCGAGGATAGATAATATCCCCACAGATGCCCCCAGCCAAATCGTCCCTGTTACGCCGCCCAATATGATGTTATAAACAGGCTTCCCGGTCAGATGTAATCGTATCTTTTTCTGATCTGCCAGCCAGAAAATAAGTGTGATCGCAATAACGGACAAAAGCGGGATCAGTTCTGCCCAAAATCTCCAGATTACCGTACTTGCGGTATCCGGTATCGGGATAACCGATACGCATATGGCCCAACCCACAAAAAAGATGATCGTCTTTATTGATACCGATAGAACTTTTTTCATACAATACACTTCCCTGTCCAATTCAAACATCAATGTGTCAACGCAAAAAGCCCGCCACAATTTGACTAAAATCACGGCGAGACTTATGTCAGGTGGATTCAATTCGGATATTTTCGCCTTGGAAACTTTGCACCGCAACGACTTTCGGTTTTTCAGGAAAAACTCAGAATGAGTTTTTCCCGAATTTTCGCTGACGCTATTCGAACCCCCGGCCGAATTTAACGCAGATATTACTCGTCCAGCTTTTGGAACTCATCCAGCCGCAATTCTCGCTTCAGTTCTTCTTCTGTCGGCAGATAGGTGAAATATTTGGATGCGAAAATCTGGTGATTATCCTCTGGTAAAGTGTACTTTACAACAGCATCACTTTTATCGGCGCAAAGGACAATGCCAATCGGCGGTGTGTCCCCTTCGTTCATCAACTCACGAGTATAATAGTTGACGTACATCTGCATCTGACCGAGATCCTGATGTGTAAGCTGCCCCATCTTCAAATCGATCAGCACAAAGCATTTGAGAATGTAATTGTAAAACACAAGGTCGATGAAAAAGTTCTGACCATCCAGCGTAAACTTCTTCTGTCGGGCTACGAAGGAGAAGCCTCGTCCCAGCTCCAGCAGGAAGTGTTGCAGGTGGTCAATCAATGCCTGCTCCAATTCTCCCTCATACACATGCGTATCCGGTTGGATTTGCAGGAACTCCATTACATAGGGGTCTTTGATGATTTTTTCATATTCCGGTTTCGGCTCCGTTGTTTGTATCTCAGCAGCAACAAGTGATTTATCCTGGCTTGCCAAGATGCGCTGATAGTACATCGTGTGGATCTGCCGTTCAAGCTGCCGGACGCTCCATGCGGACTTCGCACATTCTTCCGCATAAAGGCTCTTTCTCATTGGGAACGCGCATCAGGAGGCGATAGTGCGACCAGCTCAATTCAGGACACAGTGTGTCTCGAATTGGATATGCGCAGTAGAATTGGCGCATCTTTCGCAAATTTGACTCGTCAAATCCCTTCCCGAATTCCGCCATCAGATGTGCGGACAGGTATTGCAGCAGCTTTTTGCCATATCCTGCCCGGTCATTTTCTCCGCAGGCTTTGTAGATCTGCTCTCCGATTTCCCAATAGGCTGTCACCATTGCGGAGTTTACTGCTGCGCACAAACTACGCTGTGCAGACACAATGGAATGGCGGATTGAATGATAGGTCTGCTCTGTTGTATAGTTCGTTTGAAGCTCGTTATTCATTCTGTTCACCTCGCTCCTGCAATAATTCTCTCAGAAGTCCTTGGCACCCCGCCAGCACATCCTGCCAAGTGGCCTCGAAATCGCCCGTGTACCACGGGTCGGCAACATCGCCGGGGCGGTCGGTGTAGTCCATCAGGAGGTGCAGCTTGCCGTCCGGGTCGCCGCCGCAGATGCGGTGCATATTCCGCAGGTTCGCGCTGTCCATGCCGATCAGCAGATCGTATTCGTCGTAGTCCCGCTTCGTAAGCTGCCGCGCCGCGTGACCGCCGCAGGAAATTCCGTGCTCGGATAGCTTGCGCCGCGCCGGAGGATAGACCGGGTTGCCGATCTCCTCCCGGCTGGTTGCTGCAGACTCGATATAGAATTGTGACGCCAGCCCCGCCTTCCTGACCAAATCCTTCATCACGAACTCGGCCATTGGGCTGCGGCAAATATTGCCGTGACACACAAAGAGTATCTTTTTCATCGCTCTCGCTCTCCTGCGTTACTTCTTTTTCCTCAGTATAGCAGGAAATCATCTGTTCGTCGAGAGAAGAATATAGCCACGTCTGAGATTCTATGACTTCCAGCAGTTTTGCTTTCTTCCAGCCGAAGCGCAGCACAGCTCGGATGTACCACGCCCGTTCCTCGTTGCTGCTGCACCGCTCTAAAATCGCCACATTCTGCGTCCAGCCGAGGTTCATCGCCAGCCTCATGATTTCAGGGGATTCTTCGTAGGCTGCGTAAAACGCGCGCATGCGGCGCAAATTGCGGGGAGAAAAGCCATCAGCCGCAGGATAGGTTGTTTGCAGGTGTTCAGAGGCTGCAACAGCCGCGCCTTTTTCCGCTCTGCCGCTGACCACTTGGCCAATCTCGCAGTACAATTCCATCTGCGGAAGCTGCGCCGCCATAAGCTCGTCCAGCGCGGCAAACATGGCGGTGTAATCTGTGGGCTTACGAATGTTCATTGGCTTTCTCCTTTCCGGCGCGGCGCGCCTGATCAACGCTCAAAGCAGAGAAAAGCACGGCGGTGTCACCGTGTTTTTCTCTGCTTTGACCTGCTTCAGATGACCCGCACGATCTGCTCCCACAGCAGGATATGCTTTTCATCAATGGCTTTGTTGTCGTGATAATGGCCGAACAGCCAGTAGTGGTATCTTGCTCTTTCCCGTACCTCTTGCAGGAAGTCCGTGAGCCGGTCCGCCTCGTTGTGGCGGCTTCCCATGAAGGCGATGCTGGTTGGGGCGCAGTGGGTGATGATGTAGTCCACCTGCCAGCCGACCGCGTCAAGGCTTCGCCGCGCCTCGGCATATTCCTCATCGGAGGGAAGCTCCTGCGCCCACCACGAGATGTGGTTGACGCGGTATCTCGCTCTGGGCTTGCGCTGGAGCATCATGAGACTTCGCTCAAAATCCGGGGCATCCGGCTCCAGAATCCCATCCTCGATGTCATGGCTTTTTGCGCCGCCCATGGTGAAGAAGCGGCAGCCCTCCAGCTCGAAGATCTGGCCGCGCATCAGGTGCAGCACATGAGGGCGAACGCGGTGTACCTTGCCGCCGTGCCACTCCGCCACGGGGTATCGTTCCAGCGCGTCGTAGTTCTCATGATTCCCGCAGACGAAGGCGAGTGTGAAGGGCAGGCGTTCCAGCCAGTCCAGCGTTTCATCGTCGCGGCTGTCACCAAACCACACGCCGCCGCAGTCTCCTGTAATGATGACCGTGTCATCCTTCGTCATGTTAGCTTGTTCCGGGAAGTATTCCGATTGGAAACGCCGGAAGTTTCCGTGACAGTCACCAGTCACATAAATCATGCGAATTTCCTCCTCTTAGGTTGGTCTACGGCTTGCTCAACCTCTACGCCATTGCGGAAGGTGACCTTGATGCGGTTGTCCGCCAGAACCGTGACCTTTTCCAGCATCTGATAGACTACACCGTCGTCCCACTCTGTGATTCCCATGGTCACAGCGGTCATTGCCGAGGCTGCCGCATGGATACGGCGGCTGATCTGCTCCTGCTCCTGCCGGATACTGAGGATAGCGGCCTTTCGGCGCTTCAGTTCCTCCATTGTGGTGGAGATGGCACGGAAGCGCTCGGCGTATTCGTCCGCGTCGCCATTTGCCGCTTTTGCCAGAAGCGTATCGAATTGCTTACCCAATTCCGTGACCGCTCGGTCAATGTCTCCGAGGCTCATGCTCTCACCGGGGACCGGAGCCAATTCCTGCTCCATCGCATCCACAAGCTGATCTGCCAGAACCTTGCGCCCCGACATGGAGGCGTTGATGGCTGCCAGCACTGCCTGCTGAAGCGGCGATTCGTCCAGCGTCGGAGATTCTTTGCAGTATTTCTTGCCATAATCCAATCGGCTGCTGCAGCGCCACACGGCACGCTTCTCGCCGTGCTGTGTCCACACCACTCTGCGGTACGCTGTGCCACACTCGCCGCAGAACAGCAGACCGCTGAGAGCATACTTGCCGCTATAGCGGCTCATGCCTGTGGGGGCGCTCTTTTTCGTGCCGCCGGTCTGGGCCCGACGCCGTGCCAATTCCATCTGCACAGCATCGAACTGTTCCCGAGAGATGATGGCCTCGTGGTGGTTCTGAATCAGATACATGGGAAGCTGTCCAGTATTACGGATGACCTGCTTGCTGATGCAGTCCCGAATGAAGGTCTTTTGGAGCAGGACATCACCGCAGTATTTTTCATCAGAGAGGATTGTCCGTAGGTTAGAGGTTGTCCATTCCGTCGTTCCTGCCGAATTCTTGAATCCGCTTGTTTCCAAGGTTTCCTTGATATTGCGCAGCGTCTGACCGGATAGGTACAGCTCGTAAATTTTTCGGACAGTCTCTGCCTGCTCTGCGTTGACCACCATCTCTCCGTCAGGTCCTTTTTCGTACCCCAGCAGGGTCTTATACTGGATGGTTGCCTTTCCCGTCCGCATCGCCTGATGCTTGCCCCATTTGACGCGGGAGGATATCCCTTCGCTTTCGGACTGTGCGAAGGCGCCGTGGATGGTGATGAGGAATTCGCTTTCCGGATAGATGGAGTTGATATTCTGCTCCTCGAAGATGACCGGGATGCCCATGCTGCGCAGCTCGCGGGTATAGCTCAGAGTGTCCACGGTGTTGCGGGCGAAGCGGGATACCGATTTGGCGAGGATCATGTCGATCTTGCCCTTCCTGCACTGCCGGATCATGCGAAGAAAATCCTTGCGCTTGCAGGCGGAGGTACCGGTGATACCCTCATCCGCGAAGATATCCGCCATCGTCCAGTTGGGATTTGCCATGATCTTTTCCGTGTAGTATGCTTTCTGGTTTTCATAGCTGTTGAGCTGCTCATCCTTTTTCGTAGACACACGGCAGTATGCAGCTACCCGGAGATTTTTCTTCTTTTCCTGATTCTGAAGCGATTCCTCCTTTGCGGGGATGATAATGACCTTCGGTTCAGGGCGTGTCTGCGTCATATATTATCACGCTCCTCTAAGACTTGATTGTTTTTCAGCAGGACTTTGACCGTCTTACTGCCATAAGTGATTTTCCGGACACTCTGCCGCAGAAGGTTCGCATCCAGTTCCCGCATCTTTGCCTGCTTCCCGAAGATGCTGCGGAGCCGGTGGGCTTCGTATTCCTCCATCTCTACGCTCACAAGGGTCAGTACTGCCAACTCCATTGCCTTTTGGCGTGCGATTTCTTCATCCACAGGAGGTGTCTGCAGCAACTTCTCCAGTTCCAGCCGGCGTTGCCTGATGTCTTCCGTGGTGGGAACACCGGATGATTCTATCTTGATGAGCTGCGGATCATCGACCACCTGATTCAGTATCTTGAGGACTTTTCGTGCTACGCTGTCGGGTACGATGCCGCCGCACAGCCTGCGCAGTTCTTTCTGTGCTGGTGTCTGCTTATACTCAGGGCGCATCTCTTTTCTGCGTTCCTGGGCAGCGTGGAACTGCTCCGTCGGGATGAGCGCAGGGAAATGCTTCTCACCAACGTATCGGTCATCCTCTAAAATCCGTGCTACCATATTCTTGTTCCACGGCTTGTCCCCGTCATATGGAACATCCTCCGTCTGAAGCCGTTCGGCAAGCTGTTTGAAGGAGGCTCCGGCGAGGTATTGCAGGTAAATGCTCCGTACTGTTTCCGCCTCCTGCGGCTGCGGCACGATCTCACCTAATTCCATTTTGTATCCAAATGGCTGTTTTCGGTTTCCCATTATCTTTGCGTCCTTTCTATTTTTTCTGTGACCTCCAGTCCGTTGAGAAGCTGGAAGCACAGTGTTTCATTGTTTATGACCACAATTTTCTCGACCAGGTCGCTGAATAGCTGCTCATCGAAGGCGTCCAGCCAGTCCGGTCCGCTTTCAAGAACATCCAGCAGGTCCTGTGTTTGCTGGATGGTGTGATCCTCCTCAGACCGCAGGATGTGTTCCTTTTGGAGTTTCAGTTCCCGGCGGCGTTCCGCAAACAGATTGCTGCGGGATATAAAAATGTCAGGATCGACGCTGCCCTGCTGCTTGAGCTGGGTCAGAAGTCGTTCCTGACTGGCAATATCCGATATTTGTTTGTTGATCTCCACGATGTTTTCGTTCCAGAGGAGGCTGCCGGTTCTGGCAGCGCGGAGGTCTGAGATGAGCTGGGTGAGAACACTGGAACCATTGTACTTGAGCTGGTAGTACAGTCGAAGAAATGCTGCATATATCGCGCTCTCCGGAATCTGCCTAACACTGCACAACTCTTTCCTTTGAGCATGGCTCCTGCACACTTGATATGCTATTCCTCCACTCACTACTTTGCGGAAGTTACTCCCGCATTTGCCGCATTTGATTTTTCCCTGCAGCAGCGATGCGCCCGCACGACTGTCAAAAAACTTTCGCTGCCGTTCGTTAAGTATTCTCTGCGCCTTTTCAAAGGTCACTTTATCGATGATAGGTGGATGCGTTTCCTTCGCATAAAACCGTTTCTTCTGTCCTCTGTTTATCACCTTACGGTGCGACAGGTCATCTGTCCGATAGGTCTTTTGCCAGATAGAGTTTCCGGTGTATTTTTCGTTTCGCAGAATTCTGATAACAGCGCCGTATGTCCAGCGATAAGCCCCCTGCACTTGTCCAAGTTTTTTCTGCTCCATGTCCAGTGCTGCAGCAATATCGCGGCTGTTCTTTCCGTCGAGAAATTCTTTAAATATTATACGGATGTATTTTGCCTGTTCCTCATCAATAAAAATGTTTCCCGCCTTGTCTTTTCGATAGCCAAGTGGTATTGCAGTCGGTGTAAATCTCCCTTGCTCCATACACCTTTGTATGCCCCAGCGCGTTCTTCCTGAAATCGCTTCACTCTCTCGTTGAGCCAGTGCCGCGAACATGGCGATGAGAACTTCGCCGGATACCTGCGCGGTGTCGATGTTCTGTTCCTCGAAGTAGACGCTGACGCCCAGCACAGCTAATTCCCGCACCGCTTCCAAACTCTCCTTGGTGTTGCGGGCAAAGCGGGAGGAGGACTTCACAAGGATGCGGTCAATACGCCCTTTCCGGCAGTCCTCCATCATTCTCAGGAAGTCATCCCGCTTGTCTATGGACGTGCCGGTGATGCCCTGATCTGCGTATATGTCAGCAAGTTCCCAGTCAGGATCGTCCGTGATGAGTTTGGAGTAATAGGCATTCTGCGCGGCAAAGGAGTGCTTCTGATCCTCAGAGTTAGTGCTGACGCGGGCGTATGCCGCCACGCGGAGCTTTCGTGCAGTCTCCTGATTGGCTGCGGGAATTGTAATGACCCGCGGAGCCATAGCCAGAGAACCGTTGGTTTTCTCCTTGTCGCTCATTTGCTGCCACCTCCTGTCAGCAACACACAATACCATGAAGCGTCCGCAATAGCTATATCTAAAAGCAAAAAAATCAGAGAGAAATAATGATGTCCGCGCCAAGCTGTACCATCAGCCGCGCGGCGATCTTTTTTGCTTCGCTGCCACTGACAAGCCCGCGCTCCCGCAGACCGCGGAGCAGGGTGACGATGCCAAGATAATCTGCGTTGGGATTCATTTGAAGTCCTCCTTTTTGATTTTGGTAATGAGAACACCCGAGCCCGTTTGTCAAATGGGCTCGGGTGTTCTCACTACACGCTATTCTTCTATCCGGTAATCGCGCCTTACATAATAATTGTCAATCTCGAAAAGAGAGTGCCATCTCAGTTGAGTTAAGACTTTCCGCTTGCATTGTTCTCCAGCGATGCTATCTTGCTGTACCCCTGTTTAATGATCCGTTCCATCGCCTCTGAAAAAATAGCATTGCGCTCACTATCTTCCACGCTGCTATAACGTCCTGTTTTTGCGCAATACTCACTCAGCTCACTTTTCAGGTTCTCTGCCGAATTCCGATAAGCTTCTTTCTTATCCGCGCACTTAAAAAGGGCAAGCGTACCTGAAGCCACCGTTGTCAATGCAGTAATGAAAGCGATAAGCTTCGCATTCACCTCTGCCTTGCAGGTCAAGTAAGTGGCGGCAGCAGGCAGAATGATGCCCAGAAAGGAAAGGACACTCCACGCGAATTTATAGAAAGCAGCCTTGTTGATATAGTACGCAAGGCTTGAATACGCACGCAATCTAAGGGTTCGGTCTTCAATAGCGTCACAAAGAAAACTGTAGCTTCCCAACTCTTTGCGGCCAAATAAAATCTTTACGCCGTTGTCCAGCGTGGCCGACTCAGTCTTTTCTTCCACTTCAGCACACCTCTTTCTATATTTGATGGCTACATCTTTTGAATTTCGCTTTCTGCGGCCCCTTGCTGCCTCGCAGCAGAGTCATCTGCGCACATCGTGCAGACAACACCTCGTCAATAATATAAGATATTGTATCATATTTGACAGGAAAAGGAAACTTCAAGGCCTGTCATTAAAATCGAAAAGTTACGGTAATGAATGATATCACTTCTTTCGTTTTGGTGATGCGATGTTTACTTTTTATGGCACGATTTCAGCGCTGAAAACATCCTCGATCGGTATCTCTCTCCGGTCCGTCATTTGGATCATCCCAGCGACCGCGTCGATGCGCTTGACCTCGCCGGTGATGCTCTGGTAGCTGCCGCCGTTCTTTCGCTCATCCGGCACAAAGTAGGTGATGGACACCGTTGGCCTGCCGGGGAGCAGTTCTTGAAGATGCTGCAGCTCCGCGTCGACGCGCGCGATCTCGCTCTCATCAAGCTCGATGCGCCGGTCCGTCAGCCGACCTGTTTCCGTGATGGCGGCGTGGTGGCCGGTGAGGGCGGCGAAAGGAGAAAACTGCGCCGCGCGGTCGTGCAGCGACATGCGCGGATGGTTCTGCGAGGTCGGATGCGGGAGGTCAATGATATCGTCGTATTTGCCGCTCATGCCTTGTGCCCTCCGATCTGGCCGTTGCGCTCTCGGGCGGTCGCGCCGTCTAAATAGCTCCCGCCGTTCAGAATCGCGTTCTTGCCGAATTTTTTCTTGATGCCCAGCATCGCTTCCTGTATCTTGCGTTCGCGCTCCAATCTGATTTCTTCATCCTTGTGCTGCTGTTCCTGCGCCGCGATATCGTCGAACAGGTTGAACTGTAGCGGCATTCCGGCTTCCTGTGGGACATCATCCTCGCTCACGATCTTGTTCGCTGTGATGGTGATCCTGCGAATGGACAGCTTCGGGTTGACCTTTTCGTCGTAGATGCCGAGAATGGCGTCCATGATACCGCGCGCAGAGGATGTCTTACGCGGCAGATTCATCGTGCCGTGTGCATGCTTGGGGATTTTTCTGCCGTAGCGGTCCGTCACGATCTCGCCGCGGAAATTGCCGCCAGCAGTATTTTCGATGTCGTAGCCGACTGTCAGCGTGAGTTGGTCGGTCACGAGGCGTTTTTCAAGCAGGTCCATTGCGACGGCCTCTGCCATTTCGCGCACGACGAGGCGCGCTTTATCGTAAGGATACGGACACTGCAAAACCTGCCCGGAGCTGATGCTGTTTGTCTCCGGCCGGTACGCTTTGATGTCTTCCATCCGGCATGGCTCCCAGCCCCAGGCGTGGTCGATGAGCAGCTCTGCGTTGATGCCGAACATCTGGTAGAGCAGCTCTTCGTTGTAGTATTCGCTCGGCTTGCCGATGGAGCATTTTGCAATGTCGCCCATGGTGTAGATGCCGATGGCCTCGAGTTTTTTGGCGTAACCGCGCCCGACGCGCCAAAAGTCCGTCAGCGGACGGTGTGCCCAGAGCTGCCTGCGGTAGCTCATTTCGTCAAGCTCCGCGATGCGGACGCCATTTTCATCCGGCGCGACGTGCTTCGCCATGATGTCCATGGCGACCTTGCAGAGGTAGAGATTCGTTCCGACGCCCGCCGTGGCTGTGATGCCCGTGGTGTGCAGCACATCGAGGATCATGGTCTTTGCCAACTCGCGGGCGGTCATGTGATATGTCTCGAGGTAGCTGGTCACGTCCATCATCACCTCATCGATGGAGTAGACGTGGATGTCCTCGGGTGCGATGTATTTGAGATAGACGTTGTAGATCTGCGTGCTGATCTGAATGTATTTCGCCATCTGCGGCGGCGCGACAAGATAGCCCACCGCGCGCGACGGGTCAGCTGCCAGCTCATTGGCATCGCAGCTCTTTTCAAAAAGATTGCCGCCTGCTTTGCGCCGTCGTTCGGCGTTGACCTCCTTGACGCGCTCAACCACTTCAAAGAGCCGTGCTCTGCCGGGGATTCCGTAGGTCTTCAAAGAAGGCGATACCGCGAGACAAATGGTTTTCTCCGTGCGGCTAAGATCTGCTACGACCAGATTGGTCGTCATCGGGTCAAGGCCGCGCTCCATGCACTCGACAGACGCATAATACGATTTTAAGTCAATTGCAATATATGTCCGCCGCATGGTGCACCTCCTCGCTCTTAGTGTCTACCAGTATAGCACAACACCATAAATCGAACAACTGTTTGTATAAAACTTTTGCGAGGAATCTTGTGGAAACAGTCAGTTTCAAAAGTGCGTACGTCATGCTACAATGGAACGCGTTTGTGATTGGAGGAGGAAGAATGTTTTATACGACAGAGGAGGCCGCGATCGTGTGCGGCTTTTTGGATTTGTACCTAAACCGCGACAGCGTTGATCGCGCCGTGCGGGAGCAGAATCGAAAATTCCAGCGCAGCGCCGCGAGGGGTGACCTTCGGCGCGAGGATTACCGGTGGGCGGAAAAGGCGCTGGACTTTCTCCAGCCCTGCTGGTGGCAGTCGCACGAGGATCATAGAGCGCTGCAAAACGCATTGCTGAAAACACATTTGCTGGCAGAAATGAAATAAGTTCAGAATACGGCGGTCAGGATACCTGACCGCCGTATTTTCATTTGAATGCAGGGGTCGCTCTGCTGTCTGTTGGCAGCATCTTACATTGCCCTGAATGGCAGAGCGGCCCTCGCTGTTTCTGAAATTTGTCGTTGCTCAGTCCTATTCGACACTACTTCCCGGACTGTCGGGCGGTTGAACGAACCGGCGCCTGGCAGCGCCCATCGGGAATCTCACCCCTCCGAGGATCTCTCCGAGCTGCCCCCATTGCTTGAGACTGTGGCTGGACAGGATGTACCATTATAGGCTGACAGGATCATTGCAAGACAGGCTGCCACACCTGCTTTTGGCTGGGTGAGTTTCGCTTGGCACCTTAAAAGGCCGTTCATTGACATCGGATGCTTGTCCGATGCAGGTGGTCTTCGCGCACCCGCCGCATCGCTGCTCCCCTTCGTCAGGGGACCGTCAGCTGACGTTATTCGTCACCGGATATAGCCGCTGTTGTATCGGCATTTTTCAAAGGACAAAACCTGCCGCTTCGTCCGGCAGGGAGAAGAGTATTTGATCCCTTCACTTAAGTACCCGCCACAGACGCATTTCTACAAAAAGAATTTTCAATTCTTCAGAAGTTTTTTTAATTTCCTCAGAATACACCGCTCCTGATAGCTGACGCTCTGCTGCGTTACGCCAAGGTGTCGTGCGATTTCCGCCTGGCTGAAATCGCACCAGTACCGCAAATGAAGGAGAAGCCTCTCATCGTTTGACAGTCGTTCTACCGCGCAGCGCAGATTTTCCAACTCGATTTCATGAAGCAAGGTCTCCTCCGGAGAAGGCTCCTGTTGAGCAAATTGGTGCTCCTCTAAGAGGTGTTCGTAGGAAAGCTCTCTCTGCGGCCAGATTACTGTTTCCATTGTCCTTTTGTTCGTTCGAGTGCGATTTACCTTCAAATCGTACTCCAGATACTCCTGCTTTCGGTCGCATTGCTTCAGGAACTTCAAAATGTCCGGGCGCTCCTTCAGACAGGGGTATATTTTCAAATAGTCGGGATGATAGGCATCTCGCTTTTTCATATTTAAGTCCTCCGTGTTCTGAAAATTTTGAAATGGACAAAATTTCAGAAACGGTGGATCTCGGCAGCGGCAGTCAGGACGTGATCGCCGTTGGATAAGAAAAGTGCAAGCGTACAGCCGCAGCTGAACGCTTGCACTTTTATCAATATGATTGCAGAAGAAGCTTGGCTCCACAAAGCAGAAGCCTGCTTCTAATTTATGACCGTATTCCTGTGTGGTATCCGGCGTGTTCTTCCAGCCCGAGGACCCATATGGAAGTTCAAACGCCGGAATCTTTTATTACAGGACCTCCCACAGATTCTCCCTGTTCATAAAATACCTCGCTATTTCTGCAAGTAATTAGAACCGTGCTTCTAATGCCTTGAAGCCAAACAGCGTTCATTAGAAGCGAAGTTCAAATTAGAATGAAAGCAATAGGAAGGGTGAAGGTATGCACGATATTTGCAATCTTTTTGGAGCTGCCCTGAGCAGGGCGCGGCGCGAACTGGGCCTGACACAAATCGAATTGGCCGAAAAGCTCGGGACGACGGACCGCAGCATTTCCGACTTAGAGCGCGGAAAGACCAATCCGAAGCTGGACACGGTTGCGCATTTTGCACGCTCTTTGGAGATCAGTGTAGATGCTTTGATCGGAGTAGTGCCAAAGGGTGATGTTCCATCCTGCGTCAAGGCGTTCTTTGCAGGGATGAGCGCAGAGGAAGCGGCCAAATACATACGGCTCTGTAAGGATGCCGACGAGCTCACAAAGGAATAATAGCGGCATTAAATTAGGCGGCGGTAAGCAATCGTGCTTATCGCCGCCTTTGATACTACAGAGACGGCATACGGTCGTTACTTGTGGTATCTGCAATAAGGATTTATTTCACATTTGTTCCGCCTAATTGTTGTAATACTGCGAACTGAAAGGGCTTACTGGAACCGGTAGCCTTGCGTGGTCAGCACATGTAAATACTGTCATATTGCCTGGAACGACCGGATAAGCCAGCCGTTTCCGTTTTTCTGCAGTGTCAAAACGGCTGGACCTTCGTTACAGGACGATGCTCCCCACAATGTGACAATGGCACCGCTCTTTTCACCGTAGCTCGGATTAAATGCTCCAGGGCCAAAGTCGCTTGTAAAGGTGTAGAAACAGTCCGTTTCTGGAACATAGCACAGATTAGATTTCCAGTCCGAGTGCATATCCTCTATGGTGATACCGGCGTACTGCATTAGGATGTCGTTGATGTAGCTTCGCGGTAAGCGATGACATGGTGTGGGCATTTCTTCAAGTGTTAGCAGGTGGCCATCCGTCGCTCGGAAGTTTATCTTCTTCTGTACGAGCCGAAATTCATCTTCGTCATCCGAATCAAGGACTTTCAGGCTCGGGCAGTAGGTGATAAATGTGTTTGCGTCCATGTCGCGGGGATCATCATATAGCGAGGTGAAGAAGCAGCTAATGGGCGTGGGGGAGACCGTATATCCGCCCCATTCCTCAATGTAAGTGCTTACCTGGCAGGCTGTGTAAGCCTCAAGCTCATCCAACTCATCTGCGGTGAGAGGGGGACTTGTGCTGCGGTAAAGGTCAGCAGTCCGAGCTTCACTATACCATTTTCCAAAAGTGTCATAAACCATCCAACCAAACTGCTGCGCTGAATTGTCTTGTTCTGCGGGAATATCAGATAGTCTGAACCAGCCATCACCAGTATCGGTAGTCACATGGAACGGCTGAAGGCCAGTAAAACCGCTTTGATAGGAGATAAGCGATATACCATCGCCGTGGAACTTATAATAATATTCACCGCTGGGATTCCAGCTCTCAGGCGGTTGGCAAGTCTCCCATACATCGTAATCTTGCAATTCCTTTATGTACTTTTTTGTACGGATGGCAGCATTTGCAGGATGGGTTTCCTCATTTTCACCATTGCAGTAGGTCAGAGTTGAATTCGATGCATCCAGTGCTGATAAAATCTCTTTGAGATCAGCGATTGTCAGCGTCGTTGGTGCTGTGTCTGACCGATTTGTCTGCGTCGGTTCTTTCCCGCTGCATCCGACCATTGAAAGCAGTAAGGTGAGAGTAAGTAGAAGATGCGAAAATCCCTGTGTTGTTCGCTTCATAAGATCATCTCCATGTCATAGTAGATTAGTGGCGACTAATTGCTGATGTTGTAAGCTCTTTTGGAGAAAAGAAAATACTTTTGAACTGGGACAATCCAAGTTAGCAGCAGTGCCTATATAAAATAAATATGATTATCCCTGTGACCTGTATTATTTCGCCTTGCGGCTGCGCACAAGGCTGACAAAATAGCATCCCACGACGGCCAGATAGACGAGGAACGAGCCGAGGCCGCGCCCCTCCTGCAGATAAGAGCCCCAGAGCATGGGAGCGCAGTATTGCCCTACTCCCTGGCTGATGATGCTGTCGCCCATAGTGGCTAAGAAAATGAGCGCGGACATAAGTGCATAGGCGACCGTAAACGGCGCGAGATAGGACTTTTTGCAGTACAATGTTGACCAGAGCAGAAGAAGCGTGATCACGACGCAGGCGAGACTCTGGAAAATCAGCAGCACCCCGATTTGGTATTTCGGTGAAGAGAGCAAATGGCCGTAAAAGGTGCCTTCTCCAATCATGTTCATCCAGAAACCGGACGTCATGCACTCATGTACATATGCGATCAGAGGCGAGTCGCCGGACGGAGAGACGAGAGACGGCTGCGAGCGGATCGAGAGGGTGAAGAAAAGAGGGACGAGAATTGCGAGAAATGGCGCGGCGAACAAAAGCCTTTTGCTCGACTGTATGATACGTGACGATTGCATGTTCGGGATTCTCCTCTCTGTAAAGTCATTTTGCTTCATCAAATAGGTTAATATCCGCTTGCTCGTTTGGCAAGATCACGGCCTGACCGGTTGCATAGATATGAGAGATAATAAAGCCTTGCTATGCAATAAGATCCTGATAGGCTTTTGCAAGCATAGAGTCTGATTTGCTATATTCGGGATTACTCGGTGTTCTGAACAGATAGGTGTAGTTTCCTGTTTGTGCGACGACAACGTCATGTTCTGCAATGATCAGAGGCGTTTCCTCTTAGTCCATTCGTTGAATTGATTTTGCTGCTTTATAGATGCATCAGGCGGTTGATTTCTTACACAGTTTTTACTTTTTGACGATTCAACCAATTAGAGTGCTGCCTCTTTGTGCAAAGTTTCAACTTGAGTTCTGGGACTTGTTTTATCTGTCAAACGATGCTTATAATCATTTCGCGGGGTATCTCGCCTCGTGAGGAGGTTGTCCATGCTATCGTACTTACTCGCTGCGCTGGAAAGCGAAGAAGATAAGCGCAGATTTACAGAATTATACGAAGAAAATCATGTGCGTGCCGAGCAGACGGCGCTCCGCATTTTGAGAGATCCGCATGATGCCGAAGATGCCGTGCAGAACGCTTTTTTGCAGGTGATCCATCATTTTGATGAGATTTCCGAAATTCCTTGTAAGAAATTAGGCTTCTGGATCATCTCTATAGTGAAAAACGAAGCACTTATGATTCTGAGGCGCAAACAGAAGGAGCTGCCGCAAGAGGATTGGGATACTTTTTCGGCAGATGTCAGCGATCCAACAAGCTATAACGAGCTTGTCCATCTGTTCTCTCAGCTTCCACCGACCTACCGGGCGGCACTGGAAATGCGGCTGATCAACGGCTACTCTGGCAAGGAAATTGCACAGCATCTTGGGATCTCAGAGTCCGCGGTCAATACGCGCATTTCTCGTGGTCGCGCGCTGCTTCGTGAAATTGCAGTCGAGGAGGGATTTCACATATGACAGAGCAGGAACTTGACCTTTTAATGCGCAACGTGCTGTTGGATGCCATTGCAATGGACGAGGAAACTCAAATAGAGACGATCCCGTATACGCCGTCGCTGCATCATCAGAAGCAGATCAAGGCAATGCTCAAGAACCCTCTGCGCTGGGCGCGTGATCGAAAGCAGCCTGTTTGGAAAAGAGCCTTAAAGCGGGTCGCTGTCATATTGCTGGTGATCTCGCTTGCATTCGGCAGTTTGATGGTCGTTAGTCCAACTGCTCGCGCGACATTTATCCGCTGGGTTACAGAATGGTATGAGACACATGTGACGTACCGTTATGCGGGTGACGATATGGTCGGAGATCTTCCGGAGTATACCATTACTGAATTACCGGAGGGATACGCTGAAGACCGTGATCAGCGAATTGAGTTTGGGACACAGACTTTCATTTCTTATCAGAATGGTGATATTGATTCTGCCATTACACTTCACTACTGTTATATGCAACAAGGCTCTGCAACTATATTTGTTTTGGAAAATGCAGATAGTGTTCCCATCATAGTGAATGGCTGCGAGGGTCAAATCTTCTTGTCTAAGAATTTAGAAACGACCAGAAATGCTGTTACTTGGATTGATATTGAACAAAACATTCAGTTTACTATTCAGGCTCGATTAAGCACTGATGACCTTTTGCACATGGCTGAAAGCGTTTCTTTGGATAATTTGCCGGAAATTGAATGATTGTTTCTTTTTTGTAAGAAAGGCACCTTCTTTTTCATCTATTTGTCAGAAAGTGCGGATTCTCGACAAATAGTAATTGCCGTTTTTCATAGGTCCTATAAAGAACATTGCGCAAATTGTAAAAAGTGGTGGCGAAAATGCGATTGAATTCTTCAAAAAAATTTTTAGAATCTACTACTGTTCAAGTTTTGACTATTACCCTATGTGTGTTTGCAATTGTTGCTCTGCTTCTTCGCCTGAGATTGCATCAGACAATGCTCAGCGTAGTTACAACATCGTACGCTTCCATAGATGAAACCAGAGCACACATAGAAGGGCAAATATGGTTGCCAGACTTGCGGCAACGCGATGTCGAGAATTATTGCGCGGGTTTTGTCTATACGGATGAGAGTAAAACAACATTAGACCATATTTCTGCGCGGTACGAACTTCAGGGTGGCTGTGTATTGCGTTTCCTTGCAGATTACGACCGTACGATAGACTTGATTATAGACGATAGCAATGATTTGCAATTTTTGGAATGTGATAATCGTTGCATTTATTACAGGCAGGATAGTAGCTCACGGACTGATTTCTATTTCGCATACTTCAGCGAGAATGACATTTACTATGAACTTATGCTGTCAGTGCCAATTGGTACTTTATCTTCTGATGATGCGATGGGAATGTTGTTTCGAATAGCGTCTCCCTGACCTTTTAAGGAGAGTAAGTCCAAAACGAGTCGTATTCGAGCAAGTGGATGGCTGTTTAATTAAGATTAATTAGGAGGCTTATATTGGTAAAAATGCAAGTGTTGCTGATACTTCGCAAAGGAAAAAAGTACACTAAATATCATTACAACACTTTCTGCAGAGGATAATAAAATGGTAAAATGAATGATATAGAGGGTTGAGATGGGCTTAAAGATTCATGATTTTTGTGCGGTGCGGATACGCTGTCTTGTGATTGTGGAGATAATCTGCCTGATATTTTTTGCCGCAGGTTGTACAGGAAAGACTGTGGAGGGAGTCAAGGAAGATTTTCCGTTTGAAACCGTCCAGCTTGCGTCAGAATATGGTACGCTGTATATACAAGCGTCCTCATACTCCGAGGAGATTGGCAAAGAGATTCTTCAGCAGTTTGACACCGATGTGGAAACTGCCGTGCAGCGGACTGGCTGCGGTGGAGCAGATGTCTTGCTCTGCATTGCGGATTCAGCGACCGCAAGCTATTACGCGGATGCGGACGAGTGGTATTGTTCTGCTCAGCAGATACAAAGCGGCGCTTACCGCAAGAGGCTTTTGGAAGAGCTTTACGATTTGCATGATTACGGCACGCTTGTCGGACTGGCCCGTGCTGTTTATGATCCTGAAAGCACGGGTGCCGATTTCAAAGCGTACTACGCAGATGAGGACCACCTATCTGTGCTTTCTCTGTTTGCGGCATATTTTATAGACGACTTCACCAATAGAGAAACTGTGGAAATGGCAGAGTGCACAGCAGGGGAGTTTGTCGGATATTTGCTGGAAAACGGCGGTTTAGATCGTGTGATTGCTTCGCCGTTTTCCGAGAGTGACCGCAATGAATGGCTACGTACGATCGATGTTGCAGCCGAATACCGTAACCTCTACGGTACGGAATTCCTCGAAGATGCGATTTATCGGGAAAACTATCGGTATCCGCTAATTATGCGTCACGGCGTTCATCAGTATAACTTTCTCCCCCTGCGCAGCTTTGCAACGCCTGTGGAAGTCTGGAAAGCATTGTCACAGTATGCGGAGGGAATGCAAACATTGTGGGATCATCTTGCTGAATATGCACCGTCCACTTGTGAACGCATTCGCACACAATGGGCGCTGCCGATGATGACGAGTTTTACCGCTGTAGGGGAAAGTCAGGAAAAGCATGGCGGTATTGTGACGGTTGCCCGCCCAATGGACTGGTTGCACGAAACTATACATTTTCTTCTGGAGCGCGAGACGGGAAAGGACCCTGCATGGACGCAGGAGGGAATGACAACATATCTCTCTTGCTTGACTGGACAGACATTTGATGGCGACAATTATTACGCGCTGCTAACGCTGGACTACAGCAAAATAGCGGATAGTCCGAGTAAGACCATCGCACTCCAGTTGGTCGAGTATTATCACACGCACTGGCTTCAGGAGAGCTATAATCCGTTGACATATTACCGCGCGCTGGGATTATTCCGCGAGGCGGCGGAGGAGGCTGGAGCGGAGGATTTCCGCCCCATCGTTGTCTCTTGTGGCGAGCGGCGGAATGAACTTTCCGGAGGAAACTTCACCGAAGAGAACGGCAATGAACTATCCTATTATCAGGCGATGCTCGTCGTTGACTATCTAGTTGAGCAGCATGGACTTGATGCTGTGCTTGAAGCCTTTTTTGAGGATGAAGATTTTCCTGAAAGCTTTGGCCTAACATATCAAGAGGCTCTGCATGCGGCTGAAACGTCTTTTAGTTAAAAATAGGAAAATAAAAATGCCTACAATAAGTAGGGTGCACTTATCTCAGATGCTAATGCCGCTTGTATTGACTGCTAAATGCAGAAGATATTAGCGCCTAATTGCTCACTGAAAGTGAAAACGCGCGTTGGTGAAAGATCTCAATCTTTATGAATTCTTCCATATTCGGTCAGATCAAATTATAGGCGGGAACATCCTTGCAAGATGTTCCCGCCCTCTTATACCCATTTCCGCTGCACGACATTATACCTCAATTTTACTGTCGTGCCGACTGGCATCCATTCGCTGCAGCCGATGCCGACAGGCTCTCTTTCAAGATCGGTCGGCTGCGCTTAGCTTCACAGGCGTTCGAGGGGAAGATTATTTGATTAGCAAGGAGCGTCCTTACCGTCCGGGTATTTTGGTGTGTACGAAGTGTCAAAGCTTTCCTGCTCCGGAGCGAGGGGAAATGTATCGATACTGCCAGCCTCACCGCGGAAGCAAAAATAGAAGCTGAGTGCGTGATAGAAAAGCACCTGCTGCTCTTCGGTCAAAAAGTCGGGTGCGGCGTAATTTGTACGAAGCTATTTGGAGACGGGCAGTTCGGCAGCGGAAAGAGAAATACGTGCGTTATAGAAATCGGTTTCCTCCATGCCAGCCCACTCGCCGAGGAGCTGCATATCTGCCTGATTCGGCGTGGTGAAGGCATCAAAACGCCAGCCTGCGTCAGTATAGATCAGAGTGACCGGATAGATGCGCGTGTACTCATAGCTTGTTTCCAGCCGCTTGTCGCGCTCATCATCGGTTTCGTCCCAGCGTGGATAGGGATAAGAGTAGTGCGCCGTCACCGTGAAGTCGATACGATCATCCGTCCGTGAGGTCAGAGTATATTCATCTGGAATGTTGCTATTGTAATATTGGTCGCCGTAGGCGCAGTCGAGGATAAAAAGCCGACCGTCGTGCTCGATGTAGATCGGTGCGTTGCCGTCGTCATTGCAGTCAGACCAGAACGTATCGGTGAACAGCGCGTGGACTACTCGGTCAAAGTCAGCCCAGGACTGCCAACGGCTGTGGGAGCTGATATAGGTATAGTCGGAGCCATCCGGCGTGTACTCGTCGTACTCGGTTTGGCCGCCTGCGGCGGGGAAGGCGTCGTCGATGCCGGTCGTTTCACCGTCAAACATCGCGCTATAGAGCGCAAACGCCTGCCTGTAAAGTGTTTGCTGTTCCGCCGTCAGGAAATCCGGCGCGGCGCGAAGCCGCGCAGCATCATCCAGCGGAAGGTCGGTATCGGTCAAATAATACTCCGCGGGCTTTGATTGATTGGATGTATCTGGCTTTGCTGTACAGCCTGCAAGCAGCAGGAGCAATACCGCAAGCGCGGTGGGAAATAGACGTTTCATCATGGTGCTTGTCCTCTTGATGTTAGATTTGAGCATGGCCCTTGCACTTTTTATTCGGGGATATATACTTCCGCAGGACGTCCGTGCCAGGGATTCTCCCAGCCGGAGGTCCCGTCCTGATAATACATGGTGACATTTTCGGTGGAATCAAATACATAATTGGCTTGCTGCGGTGCATCGCCCTTGAAGTAGATCGCACGCAAGTTTGGACAGTCGCAAAAAGCACAGTTGCGCAGGAGTGTAACGCTGGAAGGGATCGTCACCGTCTCCAACGAAGTGCAGCCGTAAAAGGCGTTGTCCTGAATTTCCGTCACACCATCCGGAATCACCACGGCGGTTATGCTCGCGCAGCCTTCAAACGCTCCCGTCGTACCCATGACGTGTCCAATCGCGGAAACAGTTTTTCCGCCGATCTGTGAGGGAATCACAATATCTGTTTCAGTACCGATATACCGGCTAATGGTAATTGTGCCATCCTCGTTTTCCGTTATTTCAAAGTTTGCGGCATCGGTGACAGATCCCTGCGGAGAATCGCCATTGGCTTTGTTCTCCTGCACATCGGATGTCATTTCTCTATTTTCTATTGGAGTGGACGGCTGGTCATCGGCTTCCAGCGTGCTCTGTGTGCTGCTGCATGAACTTAGTGTTATAAGGAGAGCAGTACTTACGGCGATGACCGAAAGTCTCAAAATTTGGCGCATGATAAAAGGCCTCCTGCATATTCTGAAATGAAAAATTAAGGTGATGGAATGTAGAGAGATTCCGGCAGCACTATCGGAGTGAGCTTTGAAAGATCGAAGCTGTCAGCCAGTTCTTCAAGCAGATCCCGCGTCAAGCCGTCGGTACTTCCCGCCAAAATAATGATGGTCATAAAGCTGTCCGGCAAATCAGCCAGAATTAGTGCTCTGCCAGGGCCGAGCGCCAATGTGGCCGATATGCCGCGTGATGTTTGATACTGCCATTCCTGATAACTCATTGCATCGATAACATTGAGTGTAAGGATTTGCTCATTGCACGCAATGTAAGCGGACTATGAGATTTTGACCTGTTCTGCGACGGAGACAAGCTCGTCCGGCGAGAGCTTGAAGCTCCGAAAGTTGATGAGCCAACCGTTTTCTTCATCAATCTGAAAGATGTAGGCCTCTGTACCGGTTTCTCCCGCGCATTCCTGGTCCTCACCCCAGTAAAGCGTAGCATCCTTACCGTAAAGCGTGATGGACTTTGACTCTGCATTGTCAGCAATTTCAAAGCCTCCTACTAAGCCGTCTGTAATGGCCACGACGGTGATTGAAATGATCTCACCGTTGTTGCCGAAAAATGTAGCGCCACTGGCAAAATCGACCCGGTAGCAGCCTTCCGGATCAAGACGATAGGTCTCTTCCAGCGCCGAGTAGTCGATTTTACCGGCGATATAGGATCCGGCTGGCTCCTCTCCCTCGACACGGAACGTGGCGTGGTCGGAGAAGATTTCAACCAGGACATTCAGCGTGTTCTCACGAAGCGATGGCGAGAACGCCAGCGCCGACGTGAACAAAAGCACGGAGATGAGGGCCGCGACGAGGACGATTCGCAGTACGCAGGAAGGCTTGCGCTTTTTGGACCGTTCATAGGTCAGCGCCTCTTCGATGAACTCATCGTCGATCCCATTCATTGCGCTGGAGAATTTCTGAGCCAATGTCAACAAGCCAAAACACCCCTTTCTGCAAGATGCGTTTGTAATTGCTTACGAATTCGGGAAAGCCGGACAGAGACATTCTTTTCCGTCAGACCGGTTCGGGCTGCGATTTCTACATAGCTATCGGAGAACCAGTAGCGCCGCAGGAAGATCACGCGGTTTTCCTGCGACAAGCCTCTGAGAAAGTTCTCAATGGCTGCAATCAGTTCTTTTTCCTCAAGAGAGTCCTCGACCAAAGCTGAGGAAGCAAGACAATCTTCCAATTCTTCCATTGTCGAGTCGTAATTGCTGTTTCGCTTGAGAGCCGTATTAGCCCGATAACGCATGATGGAAATATTTCGAACAATTTTACAAACAAATGCAACCAGCGGATTAGGCCTGTGCGGAGGGATCGCGTTCCAAACGCCGAGATAGGCATCATTCACGCATTCCTCTGCGTCCTGTTGATCCTTCAAAATGCTGCGGGAAAGATTATGGCAAATCGCCCCATATTTGCCGTCCAGCGCTTCGATTGCAAGCTCAGAACGTGCAAAAAACAAATCAATGATCTTAATATCATCCACAAGGAATCACACCCTTCTATTTATTACCTTGCAAATTGGGGTGAAATACTACATCAAAGCAAGAATTTTTATCGGGAATTTTGGAAGATTCCCTGTTCTCCGCTGTCGTATTGCTGTCCCAACATAAAAAGCAATACGACCAGCAAGATCTCATTTCTTCACCCAGACCGGTTTTCGTTCCATTCTATAACAGATGTGCGGGGATATCAAACCCTCGAAGGATTTCGAAATATCTATAGTGTACGTGTATGGTTTGGCACGGAAAACAACCTATAATTTACATTGATGTACCACTTGAAGAACATTTTGCACATAGCTGAAAATATTTATTTGGCTAACTTGTCGAAAAATGAATGGCGCGTTATTCCTTGTAAGAATGCGTTCTCTTTTTACATCTATATATCAGACGTTAAAAGAATTATTGACTTATCCCATCAGCTCCTTTAGTATGGCTATTGATAAAACAAAATGATTTTGCAGTGGAGGCATGCTCATGGAAAGAAACGGAATAGACAAACTCAAAAAAGCCTGCATAATACTCCCGTTGGTCGTTGCGGTCATATTCAATTCCAGTGTTGCGGCTATTGATCGTGAGAACAATTCTAAACTGAGCTGCGGAATAGATTCCTATTATGTGAAAGATATGATAGCTCAAGACGATCATATATGGCTTCTTTTGCATGATAGCTCGATAGGCAAAGATGCAGTAGCCTGTATAAATGAAAAGACGCTTGAATTGCAGGCATGCTATCGAAGCGGCGAAGATTTAGAAGATGAGATGATCATTCAGAATATGTCTGTCCAACCAAATGGTTCAGTTTGGCTTGACCTATTCTATCCGAAGAATCCAAAGGGTTTGCAATACAGCCTTTTTATTCTTCAAGACAATGTTAATGTGGCTGCGGCCAGTAATGTTGTCCTCTGCGAAAATGTTGCCTTATGGGAAAATGGAAGTTCGCTGTGTTACTGGGATAGCGATGAGATCGTCAAATCTGTGGACATTCCTGCTGGCACAGAGCCTTATGCGATTTCGGCATTGAATGGCAGGCCATGTTTTGTAGATGCCTATACTGGCAAGGTATTCCTTTTGAATGAACACGGAAAATGGATCAATCAGTACAGTATCCCAGTTAGCGATAATAAGGTTTTGCCCCAAGAATTTGTGAACTTTTACGCTTCCATGACAAGCTGCGGTAACGAGGTGTACTTGTCGTATCTTGTCGGCCCGGAAAAGAGCAATAGTCTGAACAGAGGCGGCCTTGTGAGGCTCAGCGACGGAAAAAGGCTGGGAGACACTGCCGGTTTGATCGTTCATGCCAAGAAGCAAAATGATGATTCTGTGCAGCTTTATATGACCAACGGTTTCTCCGACAATTCCAAGCTGAAAGAGTACCAACAGCTGTCTATTAAATCAGACACAATCACCGAAGCAAGGGCTTTCCAACAAGACGGCGACAATACGGCTATATATTTGCCGGCAGAGTGGCAGTATAGGGATAACCTCGGCCGTCTATGGGGATGGTCAGAGACAATTCGGAATAGTATTACCTGTATTGATACGGATAGCCTTACAGATTCCGACACTAAATTCAGCACATCTACCGACTATTATGGCTTCCTGGACGCGGATGAGTCAGCATGGTATGGAAGTCAGCAACAGGGCGTTATAAAGTCAGTTGTCCAGTTGGGCATTATGAACGGATATACTGACGGTACATTTCACCCTATAGGCAATATCACACTGAGCGAAGCAATTAAAATGGCTGCTGTTGTCCATGCCACATGTAATAACCAGAGGATCTCTTTTTCAACATCAGATGGTGGTAAATGGTATGATGCCTATCTGAACTATTGTGTAAAAAATCGAATTGTCTCGAGCGACGAATATTCCAGCCTCGATGCTTACGCAACAAGAGCGCAGATAGCACATATTTTCGCGAAAGCAACATCTGATTTTGCCGTTGTCAACGACATTGACTATGATTATATTCCTGACGTAAGCGAACGAAGCGAATACGCTGATGAGATACTTGCTCTTTACAGAGCAGGCATCTTGACCGGAGATGAAAGAACCAGAGCATTCAGACCATCTGACACCATTACACGTGCTGAAGCAGCTGCAATAATCTCGAGAGTAGCTTTGCCTACGACGCGAATCAAAATCGTTTAAAATGGGAAATGAAAAATTCTGTACCCTATGCAGAGGCACTGCAATGGAGCATGATCTGGAAAAGTTAGCGGTTACGGCATTGCCTATCTCTGCAAGTCCTATAATGAGGCACGATTTCTGCATAGAATCTTGGAAACATTGTGAGCAAGTGAAATCCGAATTGTTTGCGTTTATGGTTTAAACCATAAATGCCTCGAAGTAAGTTGGGATTCTATCTGTTATTGACACGTATTTTAGAGTCAGTTTGCTATCCTCATCAAATCTTCCATATACCGATACGTCATCGGAGCGCATTCTTGCAGCAACGATATGGCATTGGCATTTTCCGCATACTTCACCCAGTAGGCAAAGCAGTCTGCGAAGTATTCTCTGGCGTTGGTTTTGGCATAGTTCCGCAGCGGCGCGGCGGCAGCTTCTGCACGAAAGAGCTGTTCATGCTCTGCGGGGAATCCCCGCGTCCAATCGAGAAAATGTCCGAATTCGTGGAGCGTCGCGCTGGCCTCTGAGATGTAGATGGTTTTCTGGCTGTAGTTGGTGGCTCCAATGCAGCTCATGTTCAGCTGCTTGCTGAGTTCGCTGATGTAGTCGAAGTCGATACGGTATGTCCAGCCGGCGGCGTTAAAGGCGGCAAGCATCGGCTCCGGCACCTGCCGCAGCGCCACCAGGTAGTCATTGATGTTGACGCCTGCCGCGTTTACCAGAGCCACCGGCGCGGGCGGAGCCTCCACGGTGAAGGCGCGGGTCAGAATTGCGTGAAGGAGCATGGCAGCATCCCTGCGGGTAACGATCTCATTTGCAGTGTTCGCCTCGCCGCAGAGCTGAAGCTCTTTCCCAATGCGAATGCAGTTTTCATGATCGGGCAGCGACACGCCGCCCGCATAGAGTACGCTGTCGTAAACGGGGATCTTGGCTGCGGCAAAGGCGCTTTTGAGCAGCGCTCCCCGGCATAGCTGGATATTGGGCGCGGAGAGTGCAGTTTCGTTCAGCCAGCCCTTCCGGTAGGCTTGCTCCACAGCGCTTTGGCTCAGATCACTCCATGAGCTGCCCTCGACCTTCACATCATAGGCCCGGCAGAGCATCATCGCCCACTGCCGCACCGTCACCGGCGCATCCGGGGAGAAGCATCCGTTCCCCGTGCCTTGCGTGATCTCATGCTCCGCAAGATACATCACGCTCTCGTAGCAGTCCGCAGACTCCGGCACGTCATCAAAGCGTGTGCAGGCAGCGGAAGCAGCTGTGGGCAGGATCACTGCCAAGACAAGGGTGCAGACAGCCAACGCTGTTCTTCTAACGATCATCTTCATAAGTTCCTCCATATTCTTGTTCTTTCTCTGTCCTGTATCCTCCGGTAGAGTAGGCTCTTCTGGATGCGCCATGGTGACGCTACCCTATGGACAGAATTTTGAAAGGGAAAACGTCACAGTCCCCCCTTGGCGGGAGGCTGTGACGTTTTGTGCTTTGTCAGCCGATATAAATTGCTCGTGAGACTGCCGTTGGAGCGGTGGCGGTTCTGCTTCTCAATGAGCTGCCTGCGCTCCAGATCTGCCAAGGCCCGCTGGACTGTCCGCGGCGAAAGTCCCAATTCACGGGCAATGGTTTTGATCCCAGGCCAGCAGACACCGGAGGCGTCCGCCCGGTCCCGAAGGTAGATATAGACCGCCTTCTCCCGGTGGCTCAGATGCTCCTCGGCGTAGATAAAGTTGAATTGACTCATCTGCTTCCCTCCATGTTATAGGGATTCTTTGTGCAGCTCCGATGGATGCTGCGAACGAGTTCGCTCTGGTCAACATAGGCAATCTTTCGGGCCGCCCGCTCCGGCATTCGATAGCCGTCTGGGTCAAAGGTGATGCCCCAATCCAGAAAGAGGCGCAGTTTGGTGCGCATGGGATGCGTTCCCGTTTTCATCACCACAAATTCGCCCTTGGGGATGGATTTCAGTTCATCTGGCGTCATGAGAGCGCGCTCCATCATCTGCAAGGACTGGCTACTCTCCTTTCCCTGACTGACAGAGCCGGACAGCACGGTCCTGCTGCCGAGGGCGGCGGAGAGTGCGTCGGCTGTTTTGCTCTGGGGCGAAAAGCCGCCAAAGATGGTGTCCTGGCAGTTGTCACATATAATTTCTGCGCCCTCTTTTCCATAGTTCTTTTCGAGCTGCGCCAGTGACTGAATGATCGGCACCAGCGTCAGCCTGCGGGAGCGCCCCGCGCTGAATAGGGGCAGGATGTCAAAGGGCGGCATGGTTCCCAGCTCATCGCAAAACAGCACCACGCGGTTTTTGAGCCTGCCGCCGGTTTCATCCGCCACGGAGAACAATTCGCGGGACAGGTTTTGGATCATGAGCGCTGCGATGAAATTCTTTGCCGGATCTTCTTCCGGCAAAATCAGGAAGATGGCGCACTTCTCCGAGGCAAACATTTCAGCGTTGATGGGGCTGTCGTAGCAGATGACCTGTTCCAGCTCCGTATCCAGAAAGGCGTTGAGGCGGGACATGACGGTGGACATGACCGAAGCCATAGACTGATCCGCACTGGTGAGGGCGGCGCCTGCCAGCCACCGGGCCTTATGCTCCGGCGGCAGTTCATCCATGAGCAGCTGAAAGCCATTCTTGCCTCTTGACTTCGGCACCGCCAGCAGATCCTGCACCAGTTTGAAGGCGGAAACGATGTGCCGCTTTTCCGGCTCTCCGTCCTTTGGTGGTGCGAACTCCGCCAGCAGAAGCACAATGGCAGTCAGCAAACCTTCTGCACTGTCATAGAAGAAAGCATTCTCACCGTATTGTGCAGCGTCGCCGTCCGGGTTGATGATGGTCTTGGCGAGGATCTTGGCGTATTTCTCTGCGCGCGCTCGGGCAGCGAGGTTCTCCGGATGCATGCGCGCAATATCCATGTAGTGATTCATCAGCGTCAGGAAATTGAAGCCGTCCGAGCGGGTTGGGTTGCGCAGGTCGATGACGGATACCTTGTAGCCGTAATACCGGGAGGCGATGGCACCGTAGTTGCGCGCCAAGTCTCCCTTGGTGTCCAGCGCCAGATAGCTCATGCCGCTGGCGCTGGCATATTCCAGATTCGCATATAAAAAGTACGCTGTTTTACCCACACCGGAAGCTCCAATCATAAGGCAGTGGATATCATCGCTATCCACCAGTGCGCGGACATCCTGCTGATTTTCAATCGCATTTTTGATTTTGGAAATCGCCGATTGCTTTTTCTTTGGCTTTCGCTTTTCTTTTTTCCCTGCTGTAGGACGGCGGAGCTTTTCCAGCAGCTTGCGGGAGGTTTGCAGCAGGATTCCTCCCTTGCTTTTACGCTTTCTGCCGCCCATGCTGCCGAGGATGATGCCCTGCACCGTAGGCAGATCCTCTCCCTTGCGCCAGCGGCGAGGGCGAAACGGGACCACATGATAGGTCGTGTGAATCTCCTTGGGCGTTGCCCAACGCGCCGTGCCGTGCTGACCGTCGCCGACAGTTTTGTTCTTGAAGTTGTTGAGAGAATAGTTCTTGGAGAGGAAGGACACCAGGAGCAAGAATGCCAGCAGTCCGCCGCCAAGCAAAATCAGGGGCCATACATTTTCGTTCATGTGTCTTTCTCCTTCTTCTCGAATTTGGCGCAGAGATCGTCATTCCAGTCCTTGCGCACCGGGCAGAGCCGCTCCACATCCAAGCCCATGTCCTCCAGCGTATCCGTCATACGGTCGCAGGCGTCATTGCCCGCGTCATCGTTGTCGAGGCACAGATACACCATGTCCAGTTTCGGATTCTGCCGTAGCCGTTCCAGCACCGGCTGGATGGAAGTTCCGCAGCAGGCAACATAGCTGTGTTCCTGCCAGCCGTAGGGATAGAGGGTAATGTGGGACAGAAGGTCGATGGGCGCCTCGAACACATAGAGGGACTTGTCGGTCCCGCCTTTGTGGAAGCAATGCTCGCTTGCGCTGCCCTCAATGTTCATGCGGAACACCCGTCCCTCGCTGTTGGTACTGCGGATGTGTGCGTGCTTGGCCTCACCGCTGTCATCCAGCCCCACGAAAACACAGTTGTGATGCTTGTCCTCGTAGAGCAGCTTTTCATGTACGAAGGCGGAAATAACCTCGCGGTCAATGTGGCGCTGACGCATGAGGTAAGCATACATACGTCGCATGGTTCCATATGGCTCCGGCAGAGCGAAAGCCTTTGAAACTTCATTCACAGGCTTTGCCTGTTCATATGTTTTTCTGTTCTTTCTGCCCAGCAAAAGCAAAACCGCCTCCTGATAAGGGAGACGGTAATAGCGCTGGACGAAGCTGACGGCGTAGCCGCCGACGCGCGCGGAGTGGTCGAACCATTTGTTGCCCCGCACGGTGATGCTGGGATCGTTGGGAGTACGGAACTCCCGGCCAGAGCGCACGGGTCGCTCCCCCTGAGCGCGCAGCAGCGACACGAGATCCGTGTTCTGCGCCCGCGTCTTTTCCTCCGGCGTGAAATAGATAAATTGGCTCATGATGTTTCCTTTCAGGTCATTGCTCTTTCTGTTGACAATATGTGTTTTATCACATATAATGAGTTGCGGAGAAAGCGTGGTGAATGTATGGACTACACTGTGGAATACTACGAGAAGGATGATGGCAGCAGACCTGCTGAAGAATTCATTCTCTCGCAGGATAATAAAATGCAGGCAAAAATATTCGCTGCATTGGAATTGCTCGAAAGCAAAGGCCCCGCCTTACGCGAGCCATATTCAAAGGTGCTGGATGACGGAATTTTTGAAGTGCGTGCAAAGCAAGGTACGGATATCAGCAGGGTGCTTTACTTTTTCGTGGTGGGACGCAGAGTGATCCTCACCAATGGCTTTGTAAAAAAGACGATGAAAACCCCGCCGCGCGAGATAGAACGTGCCAAGCGGTATCGCGCAGACTTTAATCAAAAAAAGGAGGCATGATTTATGGGGAAGAATTTTCGTGAGACTTTGAACGAAAGAATGCAGGACCCTGCGTTCCGTGCGGAGTGGGATGCGCAGGAACCGGAACGTCAGATCATGCGCGCCATTGTTGAAGGCCGTGAGGAAAATGGCATGACGCAAAAGCAGCTTTCCGACATTACCGGCATTACACAGGCTGACATCAGCAGGCTGGAAAGCGGAACGGCCAATCCCTCTCTGCGGACGCTCAAGCGTCTTGCCGCAGGCATGGGAATGGCGCTCAAGCTGGAATTCGTTCCGACGCAAACACAAATCTGACTTCAAAAAAAGCTGCCGCAATTCAAATTGCGGCAGCTTTTTTTATCTGAATGTCTGCTCCTCGTGATCGTCCGGCTTGTGTCCCATTGCCAGCCGCTTGCGCTGCAATTCCTGTCGGCGCTTGCGGTCGATCTGCAAGCCGCGGTGAATCTGGTCGATCTTGCTGTTGTCCTCGAAGATCCTGCTCATGTGATGCAGCATCCGCACGACGGTTTCACCCACCGTGTGGGCATGGTGATCCGCTCCTGCCGGTGCGCTCCCTTTCTGCTGTTCGGGGTGATCTGACCACTGAGAAAAAGCCGGTGCATCTTCAACCGCAGGCGGTGTGGTACCCTCAGAAGTGGCATCATCAGAGGAGGCGGAATCTTCTGGCGTGGCACTCGCCGCACGGTCAGATTTGGGCTGCGCCGACGCGAGAGATGCCGTGACCTCAGAGGCCTTTGGTGCGGCTTCTGCGGCATCTTTTTTGATGGTAGGTCCTTCCTGCGCGGAAGGTGTTCTCCGCACATCCGCGTACCGCTGACGTTCCGCCATCCATTGCAGCGTTTCCTGAATGACCATATTGCGAACAGTCCGAAACTCCTTTTGCTGGGAGAGCGGCAGACGTTTGCGCGGCCGCTGATCGTAGTCCAGGCACACCTGCTCGTAGAGCGTCTGCCACGTTTCGTAGGCGGCGGACACCCGCTCGTCCTTCGCCAGCTCCTCCACGATGGCATCCACGATGGCCTTGACCCTTGGCGGCAGGTAGCCGTAGACCTTTCGGCCCTTGACCGTCAGCAGGCGTTCTGCCAACTCCTCGGTGAGTTGCTCCATCCTTGGATTGTCTATCGAGCCATGCTCCAGCTGCGCGATGCACTCCACCATTGCCTTGCGGGTCCGCGTCTGGAGTTCCTGCCGCGCGATGTCCTTTTGCTGGTAGATGTGCATCCGATCCGCGTGATAGATCCGTCTGGCGAAGACGGACTTCACCTGACGTATACCTTCTTTGGTGAGATACCCTTCCCTGGGGTCCGCGGAGAAGAGGATCATGTGGATATGCACCTGATTCGGCTTTTGGTGGAAGGCGGCATACCAGCGCAGGTTGTCCGGCTGGATCTTGTACGCCGCGGCGATGTCACAGACGGAGGCGTTCACCAGCGCCCGCCAGCTTTCCGCGCTGTCGTAGCCCAGCCGCTCCGCGTCCTCACGGCGCAGCGCCACCACCGGTGTCCATACATTTCCGGTGTGCTCCGCCACCTCTCGTACCGCCTGCGTGAGATTCTTTACCTTACCGTGAGCGTCCCACAGCCCGTGCTCACCGTCCTTCTGGACGCCGGGACGGTGAGAGATGTAGTCGATGAAATTCTCCTTTTGATCCAGCGCCTCCATGTAGTCTTCCTGCACCTGCTGAATGAACGCGGAGGCGCTGCCCTGAGTGGGGTGATCCAGATATTCCTCGTACTCAATGAGTTCCCAGCAGGAGGGGAAGGACTTCAGCAGCCGCGTGATAAAATCCCGCTGCTTTTTTGTGGCGGGGAGTGTACTGCGCTCATCCGCCAGCAGTTCCACGCCGGGACGGGTGGCGACGTAGCGGGTACGCTGCGCCAGCTTCGCGGCGTTCTTCCCTCCTTTGAGGTAGGGGGAGATCAGTACGATCCGGGCCATGTGTCATCCGGCTCTATGCGCCGCTGCTGCCGCACCGCGTTTTCAAAACTCACCTGGCCATTCGTGCGCTTCACCTCATCCACGGCGTAGGCCCGCAGTTCCCGCGTGTGAATAGGGTCGGTACGGAAGTGGGCGGCGATGGTGTGGCACAGCATATTCAGCTCCACCGCGCACTTGAAGAGGATTGTCCGCAGACGGTTGTTGTTGTCGTCCAGCGTACCCTGAATCGCGGTGAGGATGGCTTGGGAGATATAGGCGGTGTTGTCCTCCGTGCCGAGATAGCCCATGTAGAACCGCAGGGCCTTTTCTACGAATTCATTGCGGCTGCGGCAGTTATCAGCTTTCAGCCAGCTGTCCATGCGGTCGATCATGTCGGGCGGGAGCCAGAATGTCGTTTTCTTTTTCACTTTTTCTTCCATCGGGGTTCTCCTTTCCTTGCCGTCGGTCAAAAGGGGCGCGAGTGCCGGAAACACCGTGCCTTTTTGGAAACCAGACTGCGGTTTTTCTGAAATGTGCTGAAATAGACTGCGCTTTGGAAAGCGCGAAAAAGCCCCGCACTGCGGGGCTTTGTGGGCGGGCCGCGGACGCTTGCGACTGCGGCCCTTTATCTTGTTATATTTTCGAACGGGGATATCACCCCACAAAGCACCTTTAAAACCGGTATCAACGCTCTCAAGAGCGATGATATAATATCCTCATGCGGACAGAGAATTTCCTGCTTCTATCTTTGT
>OGKD01000354.1_pt1 | contig 35955 bp, 17 predicted proteins | sample 1572371 | NCBI WGS metagenome assembly OGKD01 (sample SAMEA2582096, study PRJEB24529) | metagenome | biome: Human gut stool | place: China | collected 2011 | reverse complement strand
GTAAAGAGGTTAGTAACCGCAATACCAATAATGAGAAGTTTGAAAAGCAGCGTATAGAGGTGAGCAAGACTATCCAATAAAGGTCGTTTCACTCTGTGTAAAACGACGTTTCCGTATGCTCTGACAGGAAATGATACTCACCGCTATGAGAATTAATTCTCATAGTAATGAGAAAAAGTTCTCACCGCAATGAGTATTTTTTCTCATTACGGTGAGAATGTTTGAGAATTCTTAATAGCATTAAGTCATATGACATCCGGGTGTCGTACAACTGATTCATGCAGTATCTTTTTTTCTTTACTGAATATTTCTATTAAACAAGAAGCTATTTCTTATTAATATCTTCTGCAGCATAGACTCTAACATAATCAACATACATATCTGAGCCATTTCCATATCTTTCTAAATCTATTGGCCATCCACTAATACCTCCAATAGCATAATTAATCATAAACAAATGAGGAAAATCTCGCGAAATTTCATTAGTAGGATGACGAAAAACTTCGATATCATCTAAATAATAAACAGTATCTTTTAATCCGATATAAAGACCATAAGTATGAAAAGTGGTAGACCAAGAAGATTTTCCTCCCAATGCTAACATATCAATGCTCTTTGCCGGATGTGGCTTGGCTTTACCATTTTCATCTCTCTGTCCCCAAAAGTGACTAGTACAAGAATATCCCCAATAATTAGGATTTCCCTTACCCCGTCCTCCATACGCCTCTACAATATCCAACTCATCTCCCGGAGCATGTCTTATTTGATTGATTGTCCAAAAAGCTGGCCAAGTGCCCGGAGCCGACTGCGCAATAAAACAACATTCCAAGTAGCATGGAGCCTTTACCCAAAATCCTTCACCATCCATATTTACAGATGCTATCAATCCCGTACTTCCCTTGGTATCCTTTCTCTTTCTCGCCGCAATCTTCAAATAAGTATCAACTTGAAAAAAGGGATTATCCGGACCATCCACATCGGAAAAAGGCCATCCGCTAAAATCTCCCCATAGTGGTTTATGAGCATTATAGCGAGCTCCCCGCCCATCATTTGAGATTGATAACCCTTTGTCAAAGTCATCACTAAAAACAAGTTTCAACCCCTTTGCTGCCGGCGGATCTTTTTTAGGAATTCCTTGTTTCCAAGAAATCCCTCCCTTATTATAAAGCTGTAATTCAAAGATATCTTTCTTACCATTTTCTGCTTGAGCATAAATTCGAATATTCATCGGACCTGCCGGAAGAAGTTCTGCATCAAAAGTAAAACGTCCTGAACCATCTTTTTTTAGCTTTAGTCCCCGAGGAGTCAGATTAACATCATATCCCCAATCACTTTTATTTTTCTCCGTTGGTTGACTCCAGCATAAAGCTTTTGCCGTTTTCATCCCTTTTGCCTTAAATTGTACCTCAACTTTCCCTTGTACTTCACTTCTACATAGCGGACTAATAATCTGAATAGCTTCGACCCAATCAGTATCCTGAACATGTTGTCCATAATTAAAATCCATATAATTAGGATCCTGTGCCCAAGCTAGCATATCTATAGCAAAACTTGCTAATAAAATCATTATAATACGTTGTAATATTTTCATTATATATACTTTAATATTATTCATCTTTTATCTACACTAGAAATATCTCGTATTTTTATCTCCTAGTTTAAACCACACGGACTTAACGAATCGACATCTATTAAGTTATCGGATGAGCCTAATGTCATCTTAACATCCGGTTTGAAGACAGTCCCTGAATCTTTCAGATATTTCAGATAGCAAAGACCTAACTGCCAATCAGTAGAATATGTAGGAACACTTGTGTTCAAAATAACCACATCTCCACCTACTGATTTCAAACCAGCCAGTCCATCCAATTGCCAAAATGCATGACAGTCCTGAATTATCAAATCACCACCTATCTTTTCTAACGGTAATGGTCTTGTCGGATCCTTAAAGTTTAGTTCCCAGAACCACTGAATGTCTCTTAATTCAAAATCACCTTCCACTTCCGTCAAGTTCTTGAATGTTTCACTGTTCACATTAGAAGTAACAATCCCTATCAATCTTAAATCTCCTTCAACTTTAGTTATGCAATTAAAGGAACTCCATCCTTGAAAACCTCCACAAGCAAAATTCGGACAATTTTCAATTATAAAATCGCCATGAATAATACGATATTTATCAGGTGCCTCTTGGAAACCTGAAGGATCAACCAATTTAGGACAGTTTTTTATAATAATACCTCCTTGACAATCAATGACATTAAAAAAATGTCTTGTTGACTCAATGCTGAGGTTATCCCATGTAACTACTCCTGAAACGCTTTCGATACGATATTGCACTTGATTCATCATTTCCTGCGTAATATCTTGTCCTTTTATCGTCAAGTTAATCGCCTTACCTTTAGGACCTTCCAAAAATAATTGCATCTCTCGTGCGCCATTTATCTCATAATCCTTTGGTATACCATCATCCTTTGAGGGATTAAAACCATCACAAGCATCAATCATGCTTAAGTCTACTAATTCTCCATCGCTATATGTAAGAACAACGTCTGAAGTGTTTTTCACTATTTCGTCTTCTATCCATGCCTTGACCATACACCATCCGGGACGACCTGTCGAGCCATAGGTCGGAATTTCCCCATCAGCATTCCCATTTCTGGTAATTTCGATTCCGTTGCCGATAGATTTTAGAGATTCAAAACCAGTCAAACTGGCCACTTTGGGATTGTTTTTATAAATCAATTTCCCGCCAATCTCCTGTAATGCCATCATAAATGTTTGCATATTTACAATATTGGAGCAACCGCTAATCTCTAAATCTCCCCCAACTTTCTTTAATAATGGCATACCGTCCAATTCATCACCCCGCGTACCTTGGTATGGATTATTAAGTATTCTGAAATCTCCAGTAATTTCCTTTATTTGAGCAAAACTACTTCCCTTTCCCCAGAACTTTATCGGAGTATTATCTATAATTAAATCTCCATTGATTTTTTCATAAAAACGTAAGCCATTACTAAAAATAGCATCGTATCCATTTCCAGGAGTGTTATTGCGAAATATTATACCGCCTTCCACACTAACAACATCAAAAAATCCTTCTGTATTGGTTATAACTGTTCCTTCTATAGTCAACGTACCAATAATCTTTTTCAGCTTTCCTGTCAACAATTTCAGCACTTCGTCCGTTATCTCACTACCTGATATTGTTAAATTACGCACGGCGGTATTGGTTGGAGCAAACTCCAAAGCATCTTTACGAGAAGCAATCGTATAACTCGAAATTCCATCTTCCAACTTACCTATATCTTCTATATCTGCGGCTGCATTAGGATGATTATCAGCAATACGGAATGTACCATCAAACTTTCCTTTTTCATATAAATACCTCAATGGGAGCAATCCATAAGAATAATCTTCTCCCACCAAAGGCTTATCTTCTCCCAAGGCTTTATTATTAATAACACTAATAGTGCCGGCACCACTCTGTATATCCAGAAGCCCCGAGATATCTGTTAATAGGACATTATTATTAATTACTAATTCTCCATTAATCTCTTTCAGTTTTGACAAATCTGATATTTTTATAAGTTTAGAATTGCCCTCAATCCTTAACTCTTCATGCACTGATGCTAAATTCGGAAGAGACAGGTCAAGTACATTGGTATTCTTAATAATCAAAGTTCCAATAGAAGCAAACTTTAATGCAGACAAATCTGTTATATCCTCTCCTGAAATAATAAGATAAGATATATTTCCCGATTCCAAGAAGTTATTTACATCCTTTTGTGTAGTTAAATTATAACCAACAGCTGAATCACCTCCATCATCATCTTTACAACCACCAACATGAATGACAAAGAGCAAACATAATACTCCTAACATAATCGAACGTATATTTTTCATAACCACTAATTTAAAAGTTCTACAAATTGGTATTTTACATTTTATAAACTATCCCGGTTCTCTACCATTTCAAAAGATGGAGGGATGGATTCAGGTAATGAGGCCCATGATTTATTAGGATATTCTCCCATTATCAACTCAAGCTTACCTCCTTTTTCCAGCTCTTCATGACTGAACCATGATTTATTCCAGACACGTCCATTCAAAGTAGCAGATTGAATGTATTTATTCTGAGGAGCATAATTCTTACATACTACTTCGAATGTTTTACCATTATCCAATTTTATTACAGAACGCTCAAAAACCGGACTTCCTATCACATACATTGGTAACCCCGGTGTTATGGGGTAAAAACCTAAAGAAGAGAAAGCGACAAAAGCTGATAACCCTCCTCCATCTTCATCACCAGGTACTCCCATTACGTCATTACGAAACCACTGCTCCAATAAACGACGAATCCTCTTTTGGGTGCGCCAGGGAGCACCTGCATAATTATATAGATAAGGGATGTGTAAACAAGGCTCATTCGCCATTGAAAATTGTCCCACATTACCTGTATGATCTGCATTCTGGCTATAAAAATGAACTCGGTTCTGTCCTAATGGAGTATAGTACATACGTTCCAGTTCATCAATAAAAGACTGATTACCACCAATCATATTCACCAAATCAGCAATATTGTGTAATAAATCCCAACGATATATCCAACCATTATTCTCATCATAAGCATCTCTAAATCCAACTCCCCAAGAATATCGATAATCAAATGGTTCTACAAAATTGCCTTTACTATCTTTTGGATGAAAGAATTTAGTAGCTGGATTAAATATCTTTTTATAATTCAGACTTCTATGCAAAAAGTATTGATAGTCTTCTTTCTTATCCAACGCTTTAGCAATCTGCGACAAGCACCATTCGTCATATACTGTTCCCAAAGTTACTGCAACAGGCTGCCTCCTCTCAAAAGAATTCACTTCTACAACTGTTTCCTGTTCCCCAGGGACAAGTGACGGGAAATAACCATTTTTTAAGTAAAATTCATCCAATACTCCTGCTTTTGCATCAGACCACGGAATAAGTGTTTTTTCAGTTATAGCTGTCTTACAAGCTTCATAAGCCTTCGACAAATTAAAATTCCTCAATCCTTTATTGTAAGCATCTATAAAGGTAGCAACTCCATGATTACTATTCATACTATGATTATCACCCGTAGCCACAGGAAATGTTGGCATCCAATAATTATCCCGCTCTTCCGCCATCCGGATATATGAACTCAACATATCTTGCTCAACAGCCGGATCCATAATAACTCGTAACGGATGTGCTGCGCGAAAGGTGTCCCAAAACCAATCATCTGTATAGAAAGGTACTCCATTGTCATTATGTACCTTTTTATCAAATCCACTATAATAATATCCATCTTCCGAGATGCATACAGGACGCTCACAGACCCGATATATAGAAGTATAAAATACAGTTTTCTGGTCTTCATCATTGCCCTGAACAGATATTTTATTCAATTTTTCATTCCATATATTACGTCCTATCCGTGCTACGCTATCTACATTATATCCTTCAATTTCCCGATACAGATTCCTTCTTGCCTGTTCGCTACTAATAAATGAAATACCATAACGAATTTTCATCACACGAACCTCTTTGGGGAATTTTAAAACGACACAGCTTCCTCCATTAACCTTTTGCTCCATTCTTTGCTCTGACAGAATTCCACTGGAAACTGGCGGCACTTCCGTCTCCAAATAAATATAAGCCCTATCCTCTTTACCAATTGGTTGATCGCCCGAAATTGTATTTCCCGCCACTTTCAGGTTTCCTTCTTTTGAATTTAAAATCAAATAGGAATCAGCATGATTATTAAAATCAATTTCATATACAGCCGATTGATGTGAAGGAGCATATTTAACTCTTGCATTCAGACTATCTAATAGAACACTATAATAGTAGGGCTTCACTACTTCTTGATCATATTCATATGCAACTACCGGTTTTAAGCCCAATGTATCACCCTGATATGGACTCAAATTAAACGCAAATCCACCTCGATGTCCAATCAAAAATAATGGCAAACCATTTAAACGATCCCCCGTATAGTCCAAGCGTTGAGCATACACTCGCATCATACTATTAGGAAGATGTACAGTTGGATAAGTAGGTACTAATAGATGACTTATATTGCCAATATATGCATTTACATAATCAACAGGAGTCTTCTGATCTTGACACACGCATCCGATTCCCAACAACGGAAAAATGAATATTATTATCAATAACTTTACTTTCTGCATAATACTAATAAATATTTTTCAAACATTACTTTACAACTTTACGTGGAGCATACAGTCTCGTAAAGTCATCTTGAACAAATCCTGTAATAGTTATCGGTAAATAACTGATGGTAACAATAACTTTTCCATTTAATACTTTCAACTGTTGTACTCTTCCAAAAATGTCAGTCACATTCACCTTTTTCGTATTTGGCAAATACAAAGTTTCTTCTTTACTGCCTTTTTCTGTCCATAAACACAATTGATTCTTTCCCTGATTATCATAAGCGAAACCATATGATTGACCAGCATACTTCCCAACAGGAATTGCATGTCTATAATTATTCACCATATTAGAGAAAGCTACAGCAGAGGGTTTCACACTAAGTGATTCATTAAATCTAAGAATTCCAAAGAAGGATTCCGGATTATTCGGACCAAAAGGCTCATCAGCCATTTCATACCAAAAAACTTTTTTAGCTCCATAATATAAATGAGATAAATAAGTTCGAACTAAATAAGCCGCTTGTTCGTATTCTGTCACAGGGATATACCGATTCGGTTCACCATTATTTTTATAAGTAGTCCATCCTACTTCTGTAACCCACATTTCTGTAGGTACTTTCATCTTTTTCAATCCTCTTTGATGCTCATCATAAAAACCGGAAGCAAATTTTTCTGTTTCAGGGTATATTTTATCATTTACATACGGATGAATAGCAGTAATGTCAATGTATGGAGCGGCTCCTCTTTCATTAACAAAGTACTCAATCCACTCATCTTCCCCCGGCCACATCAATTTAATAGCTGGATCAACAGCGCGTATAGAATCACACATTTGTTTAATAAGATCAGTGAAAGGTTTCCCCCAACCTTGTGGACGCCATTGCTGTCCTTGCGGATGCGGCCAGCGCTTAGACCACCCACCAAAATTATTCGGTTCATTTTGAGACTCAAACACAACAAAATGTCCTTTTGTCAATTCTACATACTTTTTTAAGATGGATACGTCTTTATTCCATGTCCAAACTCCTTTATCATTTTGAATACCATCAAATGAATTGATATATCCGAATAAATTAAGCCAGCAAATATGATGGCGATCTAGATAATCCAAATCAGGATCGCTATCCAGATTTTCTTCAACAACTTTCTTCCAATTACTTTCATCACGTACCCAAGCTATTCCTAATTTCTGTTGTACAGCTGCAATATTCCATTTCTTATAATCATATCTTGCATAATGCCCACAGATACCAAATGGAGAATCCCAATCCTTTTTCGTAAGAGTCACATTAGGTATAACACCGAATCCTTCTTCAATCGTATCAGATTTCAAGGTTGATTCAGCGATAACTTTAAGAGTATAATACCCTAGATCTTTTTGCTTTAACGGATAATGGACAGCCATGTTCTTATCTCCCTTTATTGTATACGATTTTCGACTTAGCACTTTCTTATCAGTATCTAACAATTCAACTATCACTTTCTTATAAGGTTCGTTCAGCTGTATAAAAGCCTTCTCAGCTTCTCTAACATGGTAAAGCGCTCCTGGTTGATCGAATGTTATTCTAACCGGAAAATTCTTTTCATTTTCTACATTAGCTAATGCTATGGTATTACATAACATGAATGTGCACAACATACATATTACAATTACTGTCTTGAATATATTTCTCATATCTAATTTATTTTAGTTGTGTTTTAAGGAATATCAGTCATCTCAAAAACTAATGTACCACCATTCATTATTTGCGTATGGGATATTGTATTGGTTACTAAATTTCCATTCAACATTACAGACTTTACATATTTATTTGCTGACGAATAATTTTGAGCTTTTACTGTGAAATACTTACCGTTTAGCAAATGAATAGTAGCTTGAGGGATCTGAGGGGCACCTAACACATAATTACCACTAACCGGATCTACCGGATAAAAACCCAATGCGCTGAACATATACCATGCCGACATCTGCCCACAATCATCATTACCACACAGTCCATCGGACTTAGGCAAATAGAACTTATCAAAAATTTCTCTTACCAACTCTGCTGTACGCCACTGTTCGCCCGCAAGAGTATACATATATACCACATGGTGACTTGGTTCATTTCCATGTGCATATTGTCCAATTAATCCAGTAACATCACCAACAAAACCAGCACTTTTCGCATCGGACTGCAAGAAAAATAAAGAATCCAACTTGGTTATAAAGGCCTCTTTTCCTCCCATTAAATCTATCAAACCATCAATATCATGCAAAACATGCCATGTATACTGCCATGCATTCCCCTCCGTATAGTCGCCCCCCGCTGTACCAGCATGAGATAAAGCCAACTTGTCAAAAGGCACACGCCAGTTGCCTTTCGTATCCTTCCCCCTCATCAGTTGACTTTCCGGATCAAACAAGTTCTTATAATAATTAGCTCTCTTCATGAAAAAACGATAATCTTCTTCTTTGCCTAATTTCCGTGCCAGTTGTGCTGCACAATAATCATCATAAGCACCTTCTAATGTACGGGACACAGCTTCATCCTTAATCAAATCAATTGGATAATATCCATATTCATCATAGATATTCCATTCTGAACGATAATGATTTCGGGTCAAAGTATTTTTCACTTCACCATATACCTGTTCCGGATCTATCCCTTTAATATCTTTCATACAAGCTTCCACTACTACAGGAATTCCATGGTTGCCGATCATACAATAATTTTCCTTTCCCCACAAAGCCCAAATAGGTAAGAATCCTTGTACTTTACTATGGGTTAACATTGTATTTATCATATCAGGCACCTTTTCCGGAACCAATATTGTGTACATAGGATGGGCGGCACGAAAAGTATCCCATAGAGAAAAGGTTGAATAGTATTCACCTGACAAAGAGACAAAAATAGAATCATTAGCCCCACGATATTTTCCATCTACATCGGCTATATTGTTTGGTTGAAAAAAGAGATGGTACATGGATGTATAAAAGTTTCTTTTTTGCTCTACACTTCCTTCTATCTCAACTCGTGACAATATATCTTCCCATCTTTTGCTACTCCTCTCTTTCACTTGATTAAAATTCCAGTGTGCCAATTCTGAGTCCATATTCCCATACGCCCCCTCTATGCTGACTGTAGATAAAGCAACTTTAGCCTGTAACACATCTCCCTTTTTCTGATTAAAATGAAAAACGCAAATAGGAGCCTTATTATGTTCATTCCCTTTTATCGTATCAATAGATACAATCGGTTTATCAAACTGAATAATATAATACAATTGCCGTTCTACCCATCCTTTCAAATGATGAAATCCTGATATTGTATAATCATCCACAACATTCACCTTTGAATGAATGACACGAGTTTCATACTGTTCTTCCGTACTAACAGAACCACTTTGAAAATTAATATACACTGCTCCTCCGTCTCGATCAAAAGAGTATTTATGTATGGCAACATGAGGCGTGCAACTTAATTCTACTTTAACATGATTATCGTCTAAATACACAGAATAATATCCTGGCGAAGCTATCTCTGTATCTTTAGAATATTTACTCTTAAAGTCTTTTCCCGAAACTCCGGAAAATGGCATCATCAAAAGATCACCCATATCAGGAATACCAGTTCCATTGAGTTTATTTTGAGTAAATCCCCAAATCAGCGAATCGTTATAATTATAGCCACTGCAATGTTCCCAGCCAAAATTTCCAGTTTGAGGCCCTGGCTGAACAAATCCTAAAGGACAAGCTGCTGCAGGAGTTGTATGTCCTGTATAAGCAGTACCTACAAATGGGTCAACGTATTGAGTCAAATTACGATCTTTCACATCTGTAGATTTGCAAGAGTAAAATCCACAAATAAAGAATAAAATAATTATCAGATATATTTTCATACAACTTTACCATTTAATAAATTAATAAGTCATTCATTCCACCCGTTCTATTCTAAAAGAATAACTTATAGGCCTATTTTCCGGAATCATATATTTAGGGAGAGGTATGTCTCCACACGTTGCATTCCCCAATCCCTGTTGTATGCAATCCAAATTAAGATAAACTTCCGGCCTCTTTATTTCCTTTAGTTTGAAGTCATGGGTAGCCTCCCACAAATCCTGATCGGTATAATGCAAAGCACTAAAACTTAAGTTGTCTTTTGACGTTATCTTTAGTCCGTCTCCCTTTGCATCTGTAATTGTCACCCAACGGATTTTTTCACGATTTCCCATACTCTGAGACCGCACGTAATGTTCTGATGCCATATCATCAACAGTCATATTATAGCATCCTATCATAGCAGACTGAACCCTATCAATATAATTCTCATGAGGCCCACAACCATACCATTGAACATTTTCATAGCCGGAAGGCATTATCAATTGAAGTCCCAAGCGACGAATGATTGCCGCATCCGCATATTTCGTGAAACTTGCTTCCACATCTATAACACCATTCTCATAGATAATGTACTTTACTGAATATGGGATTTCAATTGGCTTGGGAGCATCTACGTTTACTGTAGCATTAATTATTAACGTTACAAATTTTCCAGTCTCATCCAATTTATAATTAAAAAGAATATTCTTAATATTTGATTTATAATAATGTTGGTCTGTATACTTATCATTCCCCACACTACGATACCAGTTTAACACCAGCCCACCGTTATTATATATCCTTTCTTTTCCACTATATTTCAACGAAAGAAGTTTTCCATTTAACTTATTGAATAGAATTTGAAACTTCGAGCCATATATACCTAAACTATCCTTCAAAACATCAATCTTCAATTCTCTTAAAGATGACAAATCAACCGTTGCAACAGAAGGGCGTTCATTTAAAGGGATTTGCTCTTCTGCTATACAATAACCGGCTTCTGCCCAAGGCATTTTATTCTTTGTCAAAAAATAAATATTCAGGAAAAATTCACTGTCACTATTAATTTTTGTTGTATAAGGTATTGTTAGAGTTGCCTTCTCATTTGGAGGCAAATTAAGCCCTTCGTTTATGGTCCCTTGTTCTATTTCTATTCCATTTTTCAAGATTTTCCAAACTACACGAAAATTATTCAAATTCAGGAAGTCATAGCCATTACTCACTTCAATCTTACCCGCAGACATTGCCAATGGCCGCAATTTTATATACTGATATACTTTTTTCACCTCCAGCAACTTGGCTGTCACCCGACGGTCAGGCGTCACCAGCCCATTGCAACAGAAGTCCGCATCATTCGGTTTATCTCCAAAATCTCCTCCATAATAATAATGACTCGATGGTGCTCCTACTTTATTAATACCTTGATCAACCCAATCCCATATACAAGCACCAATCATACGTTGAGACTTATTCTCAATATACTCCCAATATTCAGCTAAATTTCCCGGAGCATTTCCCATAGAATGAGCATACTCACATAAAAAGTAAGGCTTATCTGTATCCAACTGGTCAAAACGACTCATTCGTGCAATATCAGGATACATCTGCGAATCAATATCGGCAGCATCATTCTTTCCTTCATAGTGTACGGGACGCGAAGGATCTAATTCTTTCGCTCGTTTATACATTGCGTCAAAATTAACGCCCGCTCCTCCCTCGTTTCCAAGAGACCAGAAAATAATAGAAGGATGGTTCTTATCCCTTTGGATTACTCTAGTAATTCTATCCAGAAATGCAGGTTGCCAAGAAAGTTTATCACTTAATCCATGATTCCCATGATTCTCAAGATCCGCCTCATCCATCACATATAGACCGTAGTAATCATATAAAGCATACATTTTAGGACTATTGGGATAATGACTAGTACGTACTGTGTTAATATTATGTCGCTTCATCAGTTCAATGTCCTTTATCATTGTAGATACAGGTACAGCTTTACCAAATCTCGGGTCTATATCATGCCTATTGGTTCCTTTAAAGAAAACTTGCTCATTGTTTAAATAAACACGCTTATTCTTTATCTCTATTTTACGAAAACCAAACTTTGAAGACATTGCTTCTGTCTCTTTACCCTCATCATCTCTTAAAGCCAAGATTACAGTATAAAGTTGCGGGGATTCAGCCGACCACAATAAAGGTTTCTCAACCAATGTACAAATGCTTAATTTATTTTCTTTATTCTTGAATAAGTTTTCTATCGGCTGAACCTGATTAACAACCAGCTTTCCAAAAGGGTCCCAAAGTTGTATTTCAACACTATTCCCTTTTGCCACTTTCCCTCCATCATTTTTAATCCACAAATCAACATTTAGTTTTGATGAAAGAAGATCGTCAACCAGAAAATCCGATCTTAAAGAAAAATCACGTATATACATTTGAGGCGTGGCATAAATATATACATCACGATGTATACCACTCAAACGAAACATATCCTGATCTTCAATATAGCTCCCGTCAGTCCAACGATACACTTCTACCGCCAGAATGTTTTCACCTACGTTTACAAACGAAGTAATATCAAATTCCGCATCATTGTTAGCCCCCTGACTATAACCTACCTTACGTCCATTTACCCAAACATACATACCACTATATACTCCGTCAAAATGAAGAAAGATTTTCTTGCCATCCCAATCTTTTGGTATTTGAAAATTACGACGATATGAACCGACCGGATTCATCTCTGTCTCATTAGTAAACCCTTTTTGTGGTAGAATCTTTGAAGGTAAATTTTTAAACGGGTAATTTACATTTGTGTATATAGGAGTACCATATCCCAGCATTTCCCAATTAGAAGGTACCGTTATCTCATCCCAAGTCGAAGTATCATAAGTTGTTTTATAAAAGTCGACCGGACGCTCTGATGGTTGCTTCGTCCAATAGAATTTCCATAGCCCATTTAATGAACTATAAAATGAAGAAGAAGGCGTCTCCCATGGTTTCTCATAATACAATCTATCATTCCGTAAACTTTCTATTGAAGGATAGGGTATATAAGTACTATGCCCTGGTTCTTTATTCACAGCAAATATTTGTTCATTTTCCCATTCATGCTTTCCACGGATATTCTCCGGAGGTAGTTTTACAGAGGTTTTAACAAGCTTCCAAGTTGTTTCTGAAACATTTATAGCATATATTTCGGCACCTTCTTTCTCATTTCCTTTAAAAGTAATTCCCCAGTTTGAATCATTATGCAAAATAGCATAACGTCCATCCCTATCCGGTACTATACGCCAATGTTGATTCACATTCGCTCTACTGTAATCCCACAGATTCAATGGATGTTTACCATTATCTGTATCGACAATATCCAAACTTTTGGCCGTAAACGGACTATAAATTACATAACATTCCTTGTAAGGTACAATTCTCCATAATTGTCCTTTAGCTCCTTTCTTTTCTTTTTCCAGGAAAACGCCAGTCATATTGGTCGGACTTTCATGATTATCCAGAACCAATCCCTTTGGACTTACAATTTTATAAAGTATATCTTCTTGAATTTCTTGAGCAATCAAATTGCACTTGCAACAAAAAAGAAAAGAAAATAGACCTATGAAAAAAAGAATATTTTTCATACTTATTAATTATAGTAAAAAATTATCTGACCATACAATTCACAGGTTTATAGATAATAACCTATTATTTCTGCAACTCCAAAACATATGGATATGTAGACATTGTCAAACGTACAGAGTTGACATTGTCCAATGTTTCAATCTCGGAAGAGCTATATGTAGGATCGTAAATTTTCACTGATTTAAATGTATTATCAAAATTAATGGTCACTTTCTCATTCCCACCAGAATACTTCTCATCCCAAACAACTAGCATAAACCGTCCTGTACTCTTTTGTAACAAGAGATAATGAACAGTAGCCGGTTTCATCGGTATCGAGAAAGTCAAAGTTTCTAAAGTTGTCTCCGCCTGTGGATTATCAGCTAGAATAGACGTCAAATTATGCAAATAATGCGCAGCAACTTTTGGAGTGCCATCTTGATTAAAAAAAGCAAAGGCAGCGTGATTTGTTTCATCACTATGAGTTTTCAATAAATAGATGGCCGTATATGCCCATCCTCTTTTAAATTGAGCTAAATACAAATTCATATACATACATCCTTGCATTTCCTCGGTGAGTATATCTTCCCCTTGTTGGCCAATAGTGATACCCGTTTCTGTAGTAACTCTGGGCAAAGTTGCTAGTTCTTTCTCCGTATAACCAGAGAAACCATTAACCCATGTAATACCATAATTTCCATACAGACCGTCTGCGTGAGAATCCGCTGACGGATCTGAAGCTCTCCAAGTCATATTATCATGTATACCAGGCCATGACGGATGCGATATATAATTATGGCAATTAGCATAATCTGCAAATTTAGTCCCGACTGGATACAACGCTGAACTCCCTTCCGGTATTTCAAGATATTGAAGTCCTACATTATCTGTTTCAGCTCCATTCTCACTAATATGAAACACAGGATATTTTTTCAGCACTTCATCTCCTTTGACTATCGAATATAAATCCCGCATTAAATCAGCAATGGGTAACCAAGTTCCATTGCTACCACCGGTAACTCCATTGTAGACAACAGACCAATTATTAGGCTCATTAGGACCTTCAAAAGCTAGAAGAGCTCCGGCTTCTGCAAGCTTCCGTGTTTTCAATATTTTGTCAGTCAGACTTGCTGTTGTTAAATCTCCTCCGCTACTCGTGCCAATGCAAACTTTTGCTCCTGTCTCTTTATGCAAAGTTATAATATCATCCAACTCCTGATCTGCTCCATATCCTCCACGAATCCACCGGGCTCCCAAATAGTTTATAAAATCAATTGTCTGATATAAATACTCCCCTCTTGACACAATGGAAGAATTTACTCCAATGCTATTTAAGAAATCATTTGCACTTTTAGCACTAACCGTCTCTTTCACCAAAATATGATCATATTCCAACGGTTCTGTTTCACATGATAATAACAAAGGAAACATTAATATATAGAAGAAGTTTTTCATATAATATAAATTTAAAATTCAAAACCAAACTATTCTATCGGAGCCCCATATACCTCTATTTCAGATAAGAAAGCATACTGATTAGGTCCCTTTGTCGCCGTATATCTAAAATAACGAGCTTCCGGTAAAAGAACCATTGTATATGTTTGCCCTGCATCTTTTTGCGAATCAAAAGCAAATGTTCCCATGTCGGTCCAATCATTTCCATTTAAACTTACCTCAAATTTATGTTCGGTCTGTCCTCCATTATTACCTTGTCTTCTGTAGCACACAAAACTGCTAATAATATATTCTCGTCCCATGTCAACAATAAACCAGTGCGGATAGCCAGGTTGAGCTTTATCCCATTGAGTATGCCAAAAAGTAGTCAGGTCTCCGTCTATTGTAGCCTGCGCTAAACCTGCTATAGGAGAATCGCTCCATTCCGCTTCTTTAGGTTCTTCACTATCACATCCAACAATACTCCATCCTGAATTATCTAACTTTGCAGCCTGTATAAGCTTCAATCGTAATGTATAAGCTGCATCTCCTGAAATGCCTTTAGCATTCAAAGTTACATCATAAATGCCCAAATCATCATATACATGTTCCGGATTAAGTTCTGTAGAAGTTGTTCCGTCTCCAAAATCCCATAACACAGAAGTTACATATTTAGCAGTACTGTTGAATTTCACTTTAGTACCATCTAATGAATATGTGAAACTTGCTTCCGGAACCATAATCTTTGTATCAATAACTACAATTGTAGTTCCTAAAGAATTATTTATTTCTTGATCAGCTTTTACTATCTGTACAGCGAAAGCATACTTCTTTCCTCTATTGGTATTCAAAAAATCTAAATCTACCGTTACAAAAAATGGCTCATAATCCTTACCGGTAGCAATCTGAAGATTTGAGGGAATGGAATATTTATCAGAAGATAGAATCTCGACTCCATCCAGTAGAGTATTACCAGCAGCAATCAATGAAGCAATCGTATCTGGATATGCTTCCAAATTCACAGAAACATTATTATCACGATTTAATCCAGACCGATACACAGCTAGAGCTACATTAAAAGCATTATTTTCTGTATCAATCTTAAAAGAATAAGTATTACCCGGTGTTGGAACTGCAGTACTTGAAGATGGAATATCATTGATAACATAAATGCCATTAACTGCGGTTGGCAAATATATTTTTGAATCAGGATAATCCATCGATACAATTTCTTCATATCCACATGCTGTCATTATGACTCCACACAAGAATAGTAAGAAAGCTTTCTTGATATCTATATTAGCTCTTTTCATTTTTATTCTTTTTACTTTAATAAGTTCACTACATATTATTACCATAACGGATTTTGACTCCATCCTGCAATATCCAAATCTCCTTGTGGAATAGGATATAAATACATTTTAGGTTCAAAATTTCTTTTTTCTATTTCAATAGGACTATATGAAGGTACTCCACCCCGATTCAAAATTTCAAGTCCTCGAAGAGGTATATTAAGAACTCCCTTTCCCATTTCATTGTCAGCAGCAATCATCCAGCGACGAGCATCCCATAGACGATGATCTTCAAAAGCTAGTTCTATTCTTCTTTCATGGCGAATCTTCTGACGAACAGCATCCTGATCTAATCCATCTGGAAGTTCAGGCATCTTTATACCTTCGCGTCGACGTATCTTATCATAATATATTTTTATATCTGAATGTGTCGGCTGGTATTCGTTTAAAGCCTCAATATAATTCAAATAAACCTCTGCTAAACGGATAAGAATCCATGTATGTACACTAGTACGACCTTCCAGTAAATTTAACTCCGGATCAATATATTTCAGCAAATATTGTCCAGTTTTAGTAGCACGAGGGACTCCTTTACCATCTCGTCCGCCAGTCCAACATTCCACCGGACGTCCGTTGAACTTTGTCATATTGCTCAGTATAGTAAAAGCCAAACGAGGATCTCTACCTTTATAGGGATTTGCTGCATGATTTTTATTGTTCCAGTCAAAAGCTGTTCCATCCAACATCTCATAATCATCCAACAGATTTAATGAAGGAGTATTCCCACTATTACCTAAATCATATCCAACCGGATAATTAGTTTTCTCAAAATCATTACTGGCACCATCTCTACGCGCCAAAATTATTTCTGCATCTGTATATGAACGAAAAACCCCTTGATAATTATTTGATAAAGCATAACCGGCATCTGTCAAATCAATCACATCTTTTGCAGCATCAGCTGCTTTTTTCCACCTTTCTTTTCTATCTATTGGTTTTACTGATATCAAATCCTTATTTGCATAACCCGAAGCCCATTTTTCAGGAGAATTAAATAAATCACTTGCTGCATAAAGCAATACTCTACTTTTTAAAGCAAGAACAGCTCCCCTTGTAGCACGTCCTAAATTCTCTTGCTCTGTATACTTAATCGGTAATCCTAGAGCAATGTCATCACATTCTTTTACTATAAAATTAACACAAGAATCCAGCGTATTACGTGGAAAGGAATCTCCTATTTCTACAGGACGAGTTATCACTGGCACTCCTCCGTAGCGTTTTATCAATTCAAAATAAAAGTAAGCTCTAAGGAAACGAACTTCATACTTCCACCTCTTAATATTATCTAGTCTGTTTTGGTATTGTTCATGTCCAATATCATCAGGATTCAAACGATACATCTCAAGATCTAAATTATCCGAATTGGCTAAAAAATGATTTACTAAATAAATTCCACGAAAATTATTCCACCATGAGCCACCATCCGGATTATTTTTGGCATTCCATGATCCTACATTAAACATCTGTATACTAGATGTTTCAAGTGTATATTCTGCTTCATCTGAAGCTGAAGCCATCATTGCTCCATCAACACATCTAAATCCGGAAGGCAAATAATTATATATAGCAACAGCTCTGGATTGTGTATTATTATAGAGAGTTAAAACATCATCTTCTGTAAGAGAAAGCACTACTTCACGATCAAGAATGCTATCGCAGGCATTTACCAATAGAAGTAAAGCTGCGCCATACAATATAGTTTTCACTTTTTTCATTACTACCATTATTAAAAGTTACACTTTGCTATAATTGGATACTTAAACCAAAACTAATTGTTCTTAAAGCAGGATAACCACTCATTGTTTCCGGGTCTGTAAATCCATCCATATGATCAAGAGAAAATAAATTCGTTCCATTTGCAAATATTCTGACTTTCTCCAAATTAATTTTTCTGGAAAACTGGAATGGCAATGTATATCCTATTTCCAAACTTCTTAGCTTTAAAAAATTTCCATTTTTCTGCCAAAAAGAAGATGCCTGATAATTATTCAAATTATTCTCTGAAGACAATCGAGGATAAGTAGCTGTTTCTGCTGTTTCAGGTGTCCAACGCCCCATAGCTATACTAGAAACCTTACCATCATTTTGAAAAGCATGGTAATATTTCCCACCGCAATACACAGTACGATTAGCCGCTCCCTGAAAAAAGACATCCAGATCAAAGCCTTTAAATGTTATTCCACCATGAAGCCCTAGAGTTATTTGAGGCATTGAAGTATAGCCAATTGGATAATAGTCATTCGAATCAATCTTTCCATCTTTATTTTGATCTTTATATTTTATATCCCCCGGACGTACATCTGTAAATGTTTGAGTAGGCGATTTCAATATATCATCTTCATCTTTAAAAAATCCTATGGCTTCCAAAACGAAAGGCTGCCCTACCATACGTCCTGTTCCATACAAATATTCATTCTCTTGGATTGCTTCTGCATTATAAACAACTTTATTCTTTGCATACCAGAAACTGGTTTCTACAAAATAAGTCAGATCTTTCTTACCAATTCCATTATAACGAATAGAAGTCTCAAGTCCCTTATTGTCTACCTTACCAATGTTTATATCCGGGCGGGATATCCCTAAATAATCTGGAACTGTCCGATAAGGCTGTGAAAGAATATTTGAACGTTTTTGAATAAAATAGTCAAATGAAACATCAATCTTATTAATCAACGTAGCCTCAAAGCCGGCATTAAACTTCTTTTCTTTCTCCCATGTGACATCAGGGTTGGCTAGTTTCCCCTGAACTAAACCATCCTGTACATTATTAGAGTTACCAAGATGATAGCCATATCCATCATAATATTGGTCGAACATATAGCGTATACCTCCAATATTATCATTACCAACTATGCCATAGGAAGCTCTCAGCTTTAAATAATTCAAAATCGGATTTCCTTTTAGAAAAGCCTCATTAGATAATATCCATCCTAATGAACCTGCAGGGAAAAAACCAAAACGATGTCCTTTGGGAAAATTCTCCGTTCCATTGTAACCAAACGAAAATTCTCCAATATAGCGTTTATCATATGAATAAGTCACACGTCCTCCCATAGCAATATTCTTGTAGGAAAGATCAGTTCCTGTCACAACATAATCATTATATGATCCTAAATATATAGCATCAATATTATGTAGTTCGTTAAACGTACGATTATAATTTAATGAAGCCTGCAAAGAATAATCTCTCCATTGTGAAGAACTAGACTCATCTCCAGCTAAAGAAGTATTCTGACCATAGGTCGTATAAATAATCTCATCGGCATTATCACGATCAACAGAATAACGAGCATATTGACGTGATTTTTTTGAATATGACTTAAAATAAGTATTAAAGCCAACCGCACCACTAACACTCAATCCAGGAGTAATAAACCCCAAGTCACCTTTTAGTTGAAATATAGCCTGCAAAGATCTACCATTATAAGAAGTATAACCAGTCTGCATCAAATCACCCAAAGGATTTGAGTACATAGAATTACCACCATACATGCCCGTTGACACATAAACGGGGAAAGCATTTGGAGCAATAGAAGACATCAAATCAAACATCCCTGAAGTATTTTCACTAGTCCCAGGATTAGTTTTATCTTCAATTGTTCCACCAAGAGTTACAGCTCCCTGCAATCGCTTTGACAATTTCACATCAATATTCGTACGAAAATTGTAACGGGTATATGTTCCATTTTTTGAGAAGTCTGAAACATTTCCAGCTTTTCGATATAGACTCCTGTCGTCAAGAACATTGAGTAACACAAAATATCGGAAATATTCATTACTTCCACTCGCTGTAAAATTATAATTAGTTATAGGGGCAGCCTTTCTTAGAATAGTCTCGTACCAGTCCACATCCGGGTGAAAAATTGGGTCATTACCCGCTTTATAGGCTTCTAAGTCCATCGGTGTATAAAGTGGTGACTTTCCATCATTCACTAAGGCCTCATTATATAATGTTGCATAATCATACGCTCCTAAAAACTCAGGTAAACGAAGTGGCTGCTGAAAACCACTTTGAATGCTAAAATTAATCTTTATCTTATCACTAGTACCTCGTTTAGTAGTTATCAGTAAAACCCCATTTGCCCCTTTTGATCCATAAATTGCAGTGGCAGAAGCATCTTTCAATAAAGTAATTGATTCTATTTCTTGTGGAGTCAATTGCTGAAAATAAGCCTCTGTTGACTGAAAACCATCAATCACAATAAAAAGACCTGCTCCAGAACCATATGTATTTACTCCCCGAGCATTCATTGCCGGAGAATCCGCTCCCGGTTCACATCCCCATTGTTGAACAACCAACCCTGGAATCCGTCCGTTAAGCATATTGGCTATATTAGGGACAAATGATTTTAGCTCATCACCTTTAACAGAAGAAACAGCACTAGTTGTCATCCATTTCGGTTGTATGCCATATGCAACCCTATTTATATCATTTTGCAATAAAGTATCAACTCTAAAAGTGTGAGCCATAGCAAAGCTACAATTCATTCCGAATAGTAAGGATACGAATAATATTCTCCTTATATATATGATGTTTTTTATATCGTTTCTCATATCTTCATCTATTAAGCTACATTTAACTGTTTAGTAACCAGGATTTTGAATTAAATATCCTTTATTGATTTCACCTGTACCAAATGGGTGCAAGTACATTCTGCGGCTAAATGAGCGAGTTTCAAAAACATACGGCTCATAACGGTACTCTGTACTCTCTGGTATCTGATAAATTTTAATACCAAGCATACCTCCTTGCATAACCCCTTCCTCTTCTGCTATCATCCAACGGCGAATATCATAAAATCTATGTCCATCAAAAGCAAGTTCAATCGCTCTCTCATTCCTCACTTTGGTACGAAACTCCAAATGTCCCAACCCTGTTGGCAAATCAGGTTGACCTGAACGTTTACGAATCGTATTAATAGCATCATAGGCCTCTTGAGTAGGTCCTTCATTATATTCATTTAATGCCTCAGCATAATTCAAATAAGCTTCATTCAACTGGTATAATGTGGAATTCGGAACTTTTTTCCATACAGATTCACTGATTTCTTCAGGATAAAGTTTATGTAACCAAAAACCACCATAACAAGTATTAGCATCTGCCCCTGGTCCATTACCCGAATCTTGCCATAGTTGTAATTTAGGAAACTCTGAATTCCATCTCATTAAATTGCCAACTACTGTTTGAGAAAAACGATAATCCAAACTTGCCATTTTAGCTTGCAAATCATTACCGCCATTCCAATCGACCTTGTTTCCTAAACGATCTTCATATTTCGAAACTAAATTCAAGGTCACAGTCACTCCACTCTGCCCTGCATTACCTGGATAAACAGTAGGAGGAGATATAGCAGACCAAGGCCATGTATATTTTCCCATGGCATCACTTGATTTCTCTGCAAAAATAATTTCCGAATTATCATAGGTTTGCCATGAATATCTATAATTACCATCTATTCCCTGATCAGTAATCAAATAACAGTTAGCCTCTTTCGCCCAATCCAAGACCTTTTTTGCTGCATCTGCTGCTAGCTTCCATCGTTCTTTATCCTTATTGCCGTAACATATCAATTTATTATTTGTTCCAAAATCTAAATAAGGTCTATCTGTATTAAATAAATCACTCGCTGCATACAGTAAAGTTCTCGCTTTCAAGGCTAAGGCCGCCCCTCGTGTAGCTCTACCTCGTAAGGCACCCAATTGATTGATTGGCAAATCTGGAATTGCCTCATCACAATCTTTCACGATAAAATTAACTACATCTTCAACACTGCTACGAGGTATTTTCAAATTCTCATCCAACTGTAAACGATGATCAATAATTGGCACCCCTCCATAACGCTTGAACATCTCAAAATAATTCAATGCTCTGATAAACTTTGATTCTGCTTTTAGTTGATTAGCATACTCCTTGGTTATATCAGGTACTTCATCTACCCGATCTAACATTACTGTTACTTTTCGTATTGCAGTAAATCGATGTGAAAATCGAGGATCATCCGTATTATCAGGACTAACAGAAGCGTTATTCCACTTTTGAGGATCATACCAATTGGCACAAGCTTCAGCCTCATCTGTAGCCCCTGCATCTATCGTCCCTGCACTATTAGCAATGGCCGGAGCGCCATTATCTGGACTACCCAAACCTAAATTGGAATGGACACCATATTCATATATACTAGCCAGGAACATCTCAACCTGCGACCTGGATGAGAAAATTGTATCTTCTGTGACATCAACTCCTGGAGCTTTCTCTAAAAAATCTCCCATCATATCCTCACAAGACACTATAGTCAGTAACATTATAGAGGTCACTATTACAATAGCTGCATTTTTCATATATAAGCTTTTTAGAAGTTAACATTAAATCCCAAATTATAGACTCTTGTAACAGGGTAAGGTTCACTATTAGCTTCTCCATTAGGAAATTCCGGATCTTCCCCCTGATATAAATCAGACCATGTCAATAAGTTATTTCCATTCAAATATAATCGAACCGAACTAATGCCTATCCGTTGCAAACCTTTATTTCTAAATGTATATCCAATCTCCATATTTTTCAAGCGTAGGTAATTGGCATTTTCCAGCCAATATGTAGATTGTACATAATTATGAGCATTATTAGAGGCTGACATACGAGGATAAATAATTTCCTGTCCATTTTCCCATCGTTCTAAACTCCAACTTTTCAACAACGCTTTTCCTGCATTAGTATTAGTATAAAAGCCTTGTGTACTACGACGAGAAGGCCATGTGGAAACATTTGCCGCCCCCTGAAATAAAATTGAAAAATCAAAACCTTTATATTCGCCACCTAATACTAAACCAAATGTTTTTTCCGGAAAGTTAGAATATCCAATCGGTACCTGATCCTGGTCGTTTATCTTACCATCTCCATTTATGTCTACATAACGAATATCACCAGGCTGAATCTTATTATTATTCCACTGATAAACTGGACGATAAGGATTATTAACTTCTTCCCACGAATTGAATAACCCATCAGCAACATAGCCAAAATTCTGGCCAAAGCGATGCCCTGTTCGATACTGATAATCATACGGCCAAACGGCTTCATCCATATACTCTATCTCATTATGGGCATAAGTATAATTAACCTTAGCATAGTAATTGAAGTCCCCGATTTTGTCATTATAAGCTAGTTCAAATTCAAGACCACCATTTTTCATTTTCCCCAGATTATAGGCTGGAAAGTTGGCTCCAACTATTGTTGGAACTGTCCCTCGATTAGCTAAAATATTACTTCTTCTTTCCTGAAAATAATCAAAAGAAAAGGAAAGACGATCATTCAAAAACTTAATATCAGCTCCAATATTCATTTTATGAGCTTTTTCCCAAGTCAAATCAGGATTCCCTAATTTACCCTCATAAGCTCCTTTGTATGTCTGATAGGTGGAACCATCTTCTCCCCAATGATACTTTCCACCATATGAATAAGACGTTGGCCTATATAAAAATCGATCTCCTCCTATCTTATCATTACCAACCACTCCATACGAACCTCTAATTTTCATAAATGTCAAATACTGATTTCGTGGAAAGAAACTTTCTTCTGTTACAACCCATCCTAATGAGTAGGCTGGAAATACGCCAAATCGCTTTCCTGGTGCAAAATTCTCCGTTCCATTATACCCAATATTAAATTCTGCCAAATATCGACTTTTAAAATTATAAGTAATACGTCCTACAATGCCCTGATAACCATTAGGTATTAGGAACTCCAAATTTGGATCATAATATTTACTTTGGTTATAAAGTAAAAGGGCAGTGATATTGTGATTTTTAAACGTTCGTGCGTATTCTAAACCAAATTCAATATAAACCCTATGGTTCTTTGTAACTCCTTCCGAGAATTGCATTTGACTTGGTTCTCCCATTGGCATTAATACATAAGATTCTCCTGTTTCTTCATTTTTTATGTTCAAAGCTTCATAAGATACCCCTGTCTCATTATAACGTTGTGATTGAGTATTATAATTTTTATATGAAATTACTCCACGCGCATTAAGTCCCTTAGTTATAAAACCAAGATCATATGTCAAACGCAGCGAACCATTCAGATTATTCCCAAAATCTTTATGCCAACCACTATTAAAAGCTGCATATGGTGAAAAAGAAACATTTGTTTGACGAGGCATAACCACAATCTTATTATCAATTATACCAGGAGAAATATAAGGTAAAGTAGATGATAACATTTCCATGAACAGAGGGGTGTCCCAGTTAGGGTAACGTCTGTCATCTAGTTGGGCTGAAACATCAAAACTGGCTTTTAAACGTTTAGTAATATTTATATCAAAATTAGAACGCATATTATATCTACGATACTTAATCTGTGTATCGTACCCCGGGTCATAAATGTCTGTATTATACATTCCGTTTTGAGTCAGATAACCAAGTGAAAAGAAATATTTAATACGTTCACTACCACCACTTATATTTAAGTTAGTTCGTGTTTCCCATGAATATTTCTTCAACATCTCATCATACCAATCAATACTAGGATGGAAAATCGGATCTGCACCTGTACGATACAATTCTATGTCTTCATCACTAAACTTGGGATTATAACCACCTGTCACATAAGAATCATAAGCTAACGCCTTATTAAAAGAACTAGTATATTCATATGAATTCATATTTTCTCTAAGAAACGGAAAAGAAGTCATAGAAACACTGGAAGATAAACTGACTTTGAGTTTTCCTATATCTCCACGTTTGGTTGTTATAAGTAACACTCCATTGGCCCCCCGTACACCATATACAGCTGTAGCCGAAGCATCTTTCAATATAGAAATGGATTCTATTTCATTAGGATCTATATTATTATAACTAGGCGTCTCAATTCCATCAACCATAACCAAAGGAGCCTGTAAATCTTCAGAATTGCTAGTAGCAAAAGAGCCGATACCGCGAATACGTAAAGTAGACGCATCTTTTCCAGGTTCGCCACTACGCTGAACTGATAAAAGTCCAGGCATACGTCCTGTTAATGAGTTACTGATATTAGCTTGTGGAGATTGAAGCAGGTCTTTTGTTTTAACTGCAGATATAGCACCTGTTATTGTTTCTTTTTTCTGAGAAGAATAGCCCACTATAACCACATCTTGCAAAGATGTCACATCTTCTTTTAAAGTTACATTAATTACATTTTTATGACTGATTTTCACTGTATAAGATTGATATCCTACATAAGAAAATTTCAGTTCAGCCTCCCCTCCCGTAATTAAAATAGAATAGTTTCCATTTGCATCCGTAATAGTACCAGTCATAGCATTCGATACCGTTATAGATACTCCTATTAGAGGTTCTCCCGCCTCATCACGAACAGTTCCTTTAATGTTTCTCTTTTCTTGTTGCAATACATCCAAAGAAACCTCACCCGTTCTCACTCCCGAGTTCCCAATCCACGTTGTTCCCATGCTGTCTTCCGAAAAGGCATTTGGAAACCAAAGGTTAACAAACAGATAGCAAATAACATAATAAATACTTCTGCGATTAAACTTTAACATTAAACATTTTTTTTTCATACTGTCTACTTTTTATTCATAAGACGACAAATTAGATTTTTAAAGTTTACTGTTCACATTAATATTAGTATTCTTCATAGTAATAGATAAATATATAATGTGCCTATTTAAACTACACACAAATGTATAGTCCAAACCTTAACCCGGACATTAATTAAACCTTAATCAGTCCTTAATTATTTCTTAAAGTTTCATGATATACCCATTAAGAGCAAGATATATAAAAGAAAAGAAGAAAATCGTATACCCTACAATTTCTTTATCAGCTCTTCATACGTAAAAGGAGGATACTCATTTAATAAATGATGATAGTCCGATCTAAATTTTTCAAAACGGCTTTTAGACAAACCTTTCTGTCCCAATTTATACAAAGCAATACATTTTAATCGGATAGCTTCCTCATCTATATCATCATGTAGTAAAACAACATCTGCAATTTTTTGCATAGATACCAAATCTCTTTGTACTTCTACTGTTTTAGACTTTTCCAATAGGAAATTTATAATCTTCCCTGAATATTCTGATTTATAATGATCAATCCAATCAGTTATCATATTAGGCAATAAAATTCCCTGAGATGCCAATTCCAAAATTTCAGCAAGCCTTCTACTATCAAAATTGGAAGATAATTTATCTTCCAATAAAAGTGATACTATCGTCGCATAATCAATAAATACCTCGCTACCAATATCTAAAAGCCAATAACTTTTTTCATTTTTCAACGTTATATCACCAATCTCTTTCAATAATAATCTTAACTTACGTATATTTACATTCCTATTGTTAGAAGCGCTATCTTTATCCATACCAGACCAAAAAGTTTCATCTAAGCGTTCCGAAGTTATACCCTTCCCATTCTGAATAAAATTCAGTAAGATAAACAAGAACATCTGACGAATTACAGGAGTAAACTTCTGAGTAATGTCATTTCCATCACTATCAAAAATTTGCAACCCTCCCAACAAATAAATAGCAGAAAACTGCTTTCTATTTATTAAATCAATTGTATCTTTATCAGAAAAGTTAGATGTGGTTATGTTACTTACTTTCTTTTTAGGCCTAAAAAAGAAATAAAGTAACAAAATCAAACCTACTCCTATTCCTGCTAATAATAAATATACAAATCTTTTAGAATCAACTCCATTATCCAAATATTTATCTTGCAAAATATCTGTCCAATTTAGAGGAGGATAAGACAAAGAATATACATCAACAGAGTAAAATCCTGATTCTTTTTCCTGCAATAGAATTGAATAAAGGTTGTTTGTCGATTTATTCAGAAAAATATCACAAAAAGATTCTGAATCCAAAAAATTATATGGAATAGAATCAGCAAAGGATTTCCGTTCAAATTTTTTTAAATCTACAGAAAATAGAGATAAAGAAGAATGAAATCTATCATTAAAAAATTTTAGAGTATAAAAATTGTTGTTTAAAGAATCAATCACCATTGAATTAGAATAAACAATTGGACCTTCTACTGGAAATTCTGTTAATTTCTGACAAGATAAATTTCTATAATCGATTAAATATAAATCATGCAAATTTTTAGGAAACTCTTCCTGTTTCCCAGACGCACTGCCGTACCCTCCCATTAATAGAAATTTTCCATTGCCCATATTCCCGATAGAACTTAAATATCTCGGCGACAACAAAGAACTTATGGTATCAATTTTCCATTTGCAACCATCCAGATCATGTATTGCCAGTTCTGCATTATATGTATGATTCCCATAACCTCCAAAAACGACGAGAGTATTTGTTAAAGGATCCACAAAACGATTATGTTGTTGAATAACTGCTAATTTTTCAGTAGGATGATTAGGCCATTCACCATTATTAAAATTAAAAGAGATAAGACTATCATTCAAAATACTATAAGAGATCAATCGATGTTTCACTCTATCATAGATCAACTGGCTTCCCCCCGCTTTATAGGGTTGTCCTTTCTTGACCTCCATTTTTTCAATCTGATCACTTTTAATATTATACTTATATATATATTTATCACTAGCTATAAAGATAATACCATCTTCCTTATCACAAGCTATTTGGACATTTTTTTCCGAAAAAGGAATTGAGATACAATGTTTCCATTTCACATGCCCATCAATATCCCAAATACCATTTTCTACTACTGCCCTCTTACCACCTATTAAATCAAAGATTTCATCTCTGTTATGTTGTTGCATTCTCCAATAATGAATAAGTTCGCCTTCATTATTGTACAATCTCAAATCTCGAATAGCCATAGGAGGCACGTCTGTTGTATAAAAACTAGAGTATCTATTTTTTCCAAAAGAAATTTTAATATTTTCAAATCCTTTTAATGGATGAGAAATGATTTTCATTGTAGAGTCAACCATGCATCGAATACCATTCTCATCAACGTCTATTCTAATCTTCAACCAACGATCTGTAACACTATCTTTGTTGCACTGGAATTCGCAATTTTTCAAAATACTACTAGATTTACTCAACACATAATTCAATTTTTCTGTATTCAAATTAGTTATTAAATCAAAACTTGATATTTCATCCAATATAATACGAAAAACATAACCATAAGTCAAGTTAGCTTCAAACAATTTTAAATCAAAACTCATTGAAAAGCCTGGCTTCAAATTAAAGCATTCTTCGGGAGACAAATCAAGACTAGTTCTTTCATCCTGATTAACTGTATGAGAACGAAATGTTAGCCCATATCTCGTTGAAGCAAAATTTACAGGATTTCCCCAAGCAGCATAATTACCGACAAATAAAAGCATTATTAAAATATATATACCTCGCTGCATAATATAATTTCTACTTTTTAAATACAAAATTTGTGTTCTTCAATGCTAGAAATACTAGAGATGCAAACATACATAAAAATATTCTGATTTTACGCAAATCAAACAAAAAACAAAGCTCCTATTTTCATCAAGCTACTTCAAATTAGTTTATGCTCTATATATTTTCAAATTATGAAACGACTGAAAAATATTAGATAATACAGTATAAAAATATATCATACATGCAACCTCTGAAATATCCACATATTATATTTATAGGTCTCAATTGTCATTGCATTTTACAATCTACGTCTTACATCTTTATAAAAGAATGTCCAATAAAAAAAGGCAGCCCTTAAAAGGCTGCCCTACTGATTCTATCAGAAACAAATTTATTACTTCATCTTATACACCAGTGTACCACCTTTTACAATATCTTCATGTGAGATTGTTTTCTTCGTATATGGTTCACCATTCAATGTAATACTATCTACATATTTATGTTCTTTCGATAGATTCTCTGCAATAATTGTGAAAGTCTTGCCATCAGCCAAATGCAAGGTCATTTTTGGTAATTGTGGAGCACCGAATACATATTCTGCACTCACCGGATCTACCGGATAGAATCCCATCGCACTAAGCATATACCAGGCAGACATCTGTCCGCAATCATCGTTTCCACAAAGTCCATCAGGTTTGTTCTTGTATTGAGTATCGAATATTTCACGAACCAGTTCTTGTGTACGTTCCGGACGACCTGCCAATGCATATAAATAAGTTACATGATGACTTGGCTCATTGCCATGAGCATACTGCCCAATCAGTCCGGTTACATCTGACAGACTTTCGCCTTCCAACTTAACGGTAAACAATGAATCTAACTTATTCAGGAAAGGCTCTTCACCGCCAAATAACTGAATCAATCCCGGTACGTCATGTTGTACATGCCAGGTATATTGCCATGCATTTCCTTCTGTATAATCTCCACCGATACTTTCAGAATGTCCTAGTGCACTTGGATTAAATGGAGCTTTCCAAGTTCCATCAGCCTTGCGCGGACGCATGAACTTCGTCTCCGGATCGAAAAGATTCTTATAATAGTCAGCACGTTTCGCGAAGTAAGCGGCATCTTCCTCTTTACCCATACGACGTGCCATATCGGCAGCAGCATAATCATCATATACCGATTCTAAAGTAGAAGATACAGATTCAGCTTTTATCAGGTCTGTCGGGAAATAACCATATTTTGTATAAACTTCCCAATCGGACTTCAACGGATGAGACACCGTCTGCGTCTTCTTTATTATATTGAAAGCACGTTCAGCATCGAAACCACGGAATCCTTTACGATAGGCTTCGGCAATAACTGATACGCCGTGATTACCAATCATACAGAAATTCTCTTTGCCCCACAATCCCCAAATAGGTAAGAAGCCTTGCACTTCACCTTGTTCAATAAGAGAATTAACAAAGCCATCCACACGTTCGGGAATCATTAATGTATAAAATGGATGAGCAGCACGATAAGTATCCCACAAAGAGAATGTGGAATAGAAAGTACCCATTCCGGCTTTCACTATAGAATCAGCAGCATTACGATACATACCGTCTACATCCGAAATCTGATTGGGTTGAATCAATGCATGATAGAAACAAGTGTAGAAATTTGTTTTTTCATCATCCGTACCATCTATTTCAATACGGCTCAAATAGTTATTCCATTCATTGTGGGCGGCAGTTCTCACTCCTTCAAAATCCCAGGCAGGAATTTCTGCTTCCAGATTCTTTTTAGCCCCGTCTATGCTGGTGGTGGAAAGAGCCACTTTCATCATCAGCTCGTCTCCCGGCTGCATGTCAAAAGAGGCTATGATGCGTTTTCCTTTTTCTGTTTCGCCCATCGGAAGATAAAGTGAATCGACTACCGGACGATTGAATTTCATCACAAAGAAATAATCCTGATTGACCCATACCGTGTTATTGACATGCCCTGTCAGTGTTTGAGCATCTTCCCAGTTCACTTCACAACTATTAACTTGTGAATGATATTGTTCTTCTCTCCATGCAGGACCATGTTGCAAGTCAATCAATATAGAGGCAGAATCAGCCTTGTGATAAGTATAGCGGTGAAGGGCAGCATGGATAGAGGCAGTCAGTTCCGCTTTTACCTGTGGATCAGAGAGCTCTGCGGTGTAATATCCCGGAGTAGCCGCTTCTTTATCTTTAGGGAAATGACTACGATAAGCATCCCATGCACGGACACGTGTACCCGTGACCGGCATCACCAGAATATCGCCTAAATCCATACAGCCTGTTCCATTCAAATGTGTCTGTGTAAATCCCCAAACCAGAGAATCCTCATAAACATATTCAGAACAGTAACGCCAACCGACTGCACCCGTCACAGGGCTGGTCTGTATCATACCGAAAGGATAACATGCGCCGGGAAATGTATGCCCGTTGTCTGCGCCACCGATAAAGGTATTAACGTATTGAGTATAATCTTTTGTATCCGTCTTTTCAGCCGGAGTACAAGAAGAATAAAAAAACAAGCCTGCTGCCAGAGTTGCAGCCATAAAAGGGGTTTTTCTTCTCATGGTAAATATAATAATGTTAAGTTAATGCCGCATTATATATGCTGATATTTATCTAATTTTTCACGATAGTAGCTTTCTACATCTTTCCAGTGGTAATAAGGAGCTACGTCTGTTTTCACCGGTAGTTTAGTTTCCTTTTCATTAAGTAATACTTTTACCAATACATCGTTACTTCCTTTTTTATGGAAAAAGACGAATTGCACGTTACTAGCCATCGGGAAAATATCATACGCTCTCCATTGTTCGGATAACTTTTCTACGTCAGGGTAAGATTCTCCATAATGATTCAGTTCCAATAAAGCGACTAACGGTAACAGACAAGACTCATGACCAAATCTTAAAGTGGCCTGGTTCTTACCTTCTTTCAAAGCAGCATCTGCCCTATCTAAAATATTACGCAACAAGTCGGCTTCCCGATAGGGCATCAAACCATCCGTTACAGGAGAACAAGCGTGTGTCAGATACCAATATAAGTTGTTACAACTCCATAGATCATAACACTCTTCATCTGTGAAAAGAGAATATAGCTGCATATCTGTATCATGACTCTGCATATTACAAGCCAAATCAAAAAGACGTCTCATCAGGCGCGCTTCATCAACGTTTGCTTTGACATACGCTTCGTCTGTAAACAATGTTTTCATCAACCGTTCCGGACGTACATGGGTAGCCTCAAAATCTTTCTGAACCTTTTTCACTTTATCGGAACTAGCTATTTTACTCAAATCCTTAGCAGGAGGATTCATGTAATACATATCATGGTAACTTGCATCATTCTTGATACATAGATTAGGATTTATCGCCTGCAATTGGAGACACTCGGATGTCATGGATAATATACACCGGATGACAACTGTGGAACGGGCATCCACTTCTGTTCCATCAGCAAATATCTGTGGGAAATTAGTATACATACGCTTTGCAATTCCTCTGTGTTGGCGTGCTCCTACCGAAGTCAGTTCACCAAGACGACCTTCCGCCATATCAGCCATGCGCAAAACAATATCCAGTGTGTTTTTACCTGTTGCAGTAAGTTTGTTTAAAGAATCGGCTTTTAATAAAGTTTGCTTGGGGAAACGATAATCATTCGGATCAATCAGATACCGTGAGCCATGACGCATATATGTGCTGATATAAAAAGGTTCGTACCCCTTAGGAGCAGCTGTCTGCTTGGCAGTAGGCGTGGGATATGCATAATAATTATTAGCGGATAAATACCGGTTTGCACGGATCTCTTCACGAGCAGTTTGCGCTTGTACCGTCCATACAAACAAGAGCAATAAAAAGATAGATGTGAGTTTTTTCATGATAGTATTATTCAATGTATTAATAGTTGTGCCACAAAATTAGAGATTTCTTCTCATTTAAAAGGATTTGATACAGACAAATATACTTAAATCTTAAATGAAGGAAGTTCCTATTTATATGGATTCGCTGTGATAAAACAAAAATTCGTACGACTTATTGAATAAATATCAACTCAATTATTTATCTTTGTTAGCTTAATAACAAGCTGGCGCAAAAAACAATAAGTATAATGAAAGATTTCTTGAAATTTACACTTGCCACGGTGACAGGTATCATTTTGTCAAGTATTGTATTATTTATAATCAGCATGGTAACGTTGTTTGGCATCATGTCTGCTTCGGACACGGAAACAATCGTAAAAAAGAATTCTGTAATGATGCTCGACTTAAATGGAACGTTGGTTGAACGTACGCAAGAAGATCCGCTGGGTATTTTATCACAGTTGTTGGGTGACGGATCTAACACGTACGGACTGGACGATATTCTTTCTTCTATCCAGAAGGCTAAAGAAAACGAAAATATTAAAGGGATTTATCTGCAGGCAAATTCATTAGGCACCTCCTATGCTTCTTTGCAGGAAATCCGCAACGCACTGCTCGACTTCAAAGAAAGTGGAAAATTCGTTATTGCTTATGCAGACTCCTATACGCAGGGACTTTATTATCTTTCCAGCGCAGCCGATAAGGTGTTGCTCAATCCCAAAGGAATGATTGAATGGCGGGGTATCGCCTCTGCTCCCCTGTTCTACAAAGATTTGCTGCAAAAAATAGGAGTTGAGATGCAGGTGTTCAAGGTGGGAACTTACAAATCTGCCGTAGAGCCGTTTATTGCTACGGAAATGAGTCCTGCCAACCGCGAACAGGTTACCACATTTATCACTTCTATCTGGGGACAGGTTACGGAAGGGGTATCTACTTCACGTAATATTTCTGTAGACTCACTGAATGTCTATGCAGATCGCATGCTCATGTTCTATCCGGCAGAAGAGAGTGTAAAATGCGGATTGGCTGATACTCTGATTTATCGCAATGATGTGCGCAATTATCTTAAGAAATTGGTAGAGATCAATGAAGATGATAATCTTCCTATATTAGGATTGGGCGACATGATGAACGTAAGGAAAAATGTGCCGAAAGATAAAAGCGGTAATATCGTAGCTGTTTATTATGCATCCGGTGAGATTACAGACTATCCGAGCTCTGCAACTTCCGAAGACGGGATTGTTGGTTCGAAAGTCATTCGTGACCTGCGCAAATTGAAAGATAATGATGATGTGAAAGCTGTTGTACTCCGTGTCAACTCTCCAGGCGGAAGTGCTTTCGCCTCGGAACAAATCTGGCATGCCGTGAAAGAGCTGAAAGCAAAGAAACCGGTCATTGTTTCTATGGGTGATTATGCTGCGTCAGGAGGTTACTATATCTCTTGCGTTGCCGATACGATTGTTGCAGAGCCTACTACCCTGACCGGTTCTATCGGAATCTTCGGTATGATTCCTAATGTGAAAGGATTGACTGATAAAATCGGTTTAAGTTATGATGTCGTAAAAACGAATAAATACGCTGATTTCGGAAATATCATGCGTCCGTTTAACGAGGATGAGAAATCATTGCTTCAAATGATGATAACTGAAGGATATGATACCTTTGTAACTCGTTGTGCCGAAGGACGTCACATGACGAAGAAAGCTATCGAGAAGATTGCCGAAGGACGTGTATGGACTGGGGAAACTGCTAAAGAACTGGGATTAGTAGACGAATTAGGTGGTATTGACAAGGCACTGGACATTGCTGTTGCAAAAGCCGGTATCGAAGGCTATACCGTTGTCTCTTATCCGGAGAAACAAGATTTCCTGTCTTCCCTGCTTGATACGAAACCGACGAATTATGTAGAATCACAATTACTGAAAAGTAAATTAGGCGAGTACTACCAGCAATTCGGTTTACTGAAAAATCTGCAAGAACAATCCATGATTCAGGCACGTATTCCGTTCGAACTGAATATTAAATAAACCGTAATACATGGACGAACACTTTATCAAGATACATAAGTGGCTCTACCCTGCCTCCTGGCTCTACGGAGCAGTGGTAATGATGAGAAATAAACTCTTTGACTGGGAAGTTCTCCAATCAAAGAGTTTTGATATACCTATTATCAGCGTGGGTAATCTCGCTGTAGGAGGGACAGGAAAAACTCCGCACACTGAATATCTGATAAAGTTTCTTTGTAATCAATATAAGGTAGCTGTATTAAGCCGGGGATACAAACGGCACACGAAAGGTTATGTATTGGCAACTCCGGAAAGTACGGCAAGAAGCATTGGTGACGAACCTTACCAGATGCATCAAAAATTCCCGTCTGTTACAGTAGCTGTCGACGAAAAGCGTTGTCATGGCATAGAAAAGTTGCTTGCACTGCAAAAGCCTTCAGTAGATGTTATCCTATTAGACGATGCTTTCCAGCACCGATACGTCAAACCGGGATTGAGTATTCTGTTAACGGATTATCACCGGTTATTCTGTGATGACACTTTGCTCCCCGCAGGACGGCTTCGTGAACCAATTAGCGGCAAGAACCGGGCGCAAATCGTTATTGTCACCAAATGCCCGCAAGACATCAAGCCTATTGATTATAACATTATCACGAAACGGCTGAACCTTTATCCATATCAACAGTTATTCTTCTCATCGTTCCGGTATGGCAACCTGCAACCAGTGTTCCCTACCATGTCTCCGGACACAAATGCTATTTCGACAAACCATGAGATTGCTTTGTCCTCACTGGCAAACACTGATATATTATTGATGACGGGAATTGCCTCACCTGCTCCCATTCTCGAAAGACTGGAAGGTTGTACCAAACAGATAGATTTACTATCGTTTGACGATCACCACAATTTCACTCATCGGGATATACAGCTTATCAAAGAACGGTTTCATAAACTGAAAGGAGAACACCGGTTGATTATTACCACCGAGAAAGATGCAACACGCCTGATTAACCATCCGGCTTTGGACAAGGAATTGAAACCATTTATCTACGCCTTGCCTATTGAAATTGAAATATTACAAAATCAACAAGATAAATTTAACCAACATATTATTGACTATGTTAGAGAAAATACAAGAAACCGCAGCTTATCTGAAAGGTAAGATGCATACCAGTCCGGAAACTGCTATTATACTAGGCACCGGGCTTGGCAGTTTGGCAAACGAAATCACCGAGAAGTATGAAATAAAGTATTCGGATATCCCCAACTTCCCGGTATCTA
>OGKD01000346.1_pt1 | contig 36375 bp, 29 predicted proteins | sample 1572371 | NCBI WGS metagenome assembly OGKD01 (sample SAMEA2582096, study PRJEB24529) | metagenome | biome: Human gut stool | place: China | collected 2011 | reverse complement strand
ATTTCAATTCCATAAAGGTGCGATTAGAACTTTCGAGTCTGACGACAAGGCAGCCACATACGAATTTCAATTCCATAAAGGTGCGATTAGAACATAACAACACCCAACAAGGTCAAGTGCATCAACTATTTCAATTCCATAAAGGTGCGATTAGAACTCTCGAGCATTTTCTTCGTCAGTGATGTGAATGTATTTCAATTCCATAAAGGTGCGATTAGAACTGATTGGCTCGGGTTTTCCCTAGCTGATTATTTTATTTCAATTCCATAAAGGTGCGATTAGAACTAAGGACAATCTTTTCAATAATGGTGAGTATCGTATTTCAATTCCATAAAGGTGCGATTAGAACACGGTAAACTTGTCATCCTTCATCTCGTGATAGGAAATTTCAATTCCATAAAGGTGCGATTAGAACAAGACCTAGGCCAAAAAGAAAATGTTGCAACTCGATTTCAATTCCATAAAGGTGCGATTAGAACGGCTGAATGATTATATTACTTTTTCTTCTTTAACCAATTTCAATTCCATAAAGGTGCGATTAGAACAGTTATCTCGTCGATTTCCTTCTCGATATACGGTATTTCAATTCCATAAAGGTGCGATTAGAACATTCGTTTCTTTCCGAGTAGCACACTCAGAAAAAATTTCAATTCCATAAAGGTGCGATTAGAACTGAACTTGCTGCCGGGCATAAACCACCTTCTCGCCCTATTTCAATTCCATAAAGGTGCGATTAGAACCTGTCATCTGCATAATATTCAGGAGCGTGAAGCGAATTTCAATTCCATAAAGGTGCGATTAGAACGTAAGTTAGAATATTATTCTAAGCCATTACCTTGATTTCAATTCCATAAAGGTGCGATTAGAACACTTAAACCTCGTAGCATGCAGTCTCTTTCAGAAAATTTCAATTCCATAAAGGTGCGATTAGAACTGAATCATCTGATGGTCTTGGCATTCCTGCTAAGTAATTTCAATTCCATAAAGGTGCGATTAGAACAGCTCATCCTCGTTCTGTCGAACAGTTCAGAAGAATTTCAATTCCATAAAGGTGCGATTAGAACTTTCATCCTTGTTGCCTTGGAAAAATAATCTCTCATTTCAATTCCATAAAGGTGCGATTAGAACTGGATAGACTGAGCACCGAGAGTAGGACCTACAATTTCAATTCCATAAAGGTGCGATTAGAACAAGAAGACTGGTTTATCCGTTTTCTTCGAATCTTTAATTTCAATTCCATAAAGGTGCGATTAGAACATATGAAACCAGCTATCAAATGCGTCAATCTTGATATTTCAATTCCATAAAGGTGCGATTAGAACTCGGTAATAAGTCTATCATTGCAGGTGTTTCTGTATTTCAATTCCATAAAGGTGCGATTAGAACTACCCTCAATATCGTTAATGTGCTTTTGTATCTCATTTCAATTCCATAAAGGTGCGATTAGAACACATCGCCCCAAATACAGACGATGGCGATGATACCATTTCAATTCCATAAAGGTGCGATTAGAACTTTTGAAAATTGTTATTAAGGTGCTCATCTATGCACTATTTCAATTCCATAAAGGTGCGATTAGAACACAAACGGAAAATAGAAAGATAAGGACTATTTTTAATTTCAATTCCATAAAGGTGCGATTAGAACGGGTGAACCTCTTCGTGAAAGAAATTGAGTTATGTGGATTTCAATTCCATAAAGGTGCGATTAGAACCAGAGTTACTTCCTTTTTTGAAATGTTTCAACCCTTTGATTTCAATTCCATAAAGGTGCGATTAGAACTTCATTTCTCCTGCTCTCATTCCGCTAATTTCCGATATTTCAATTCCATAAAGGTGCGATTAGAACTTACGGTTGTGTAACTCCGTATTATACGCCTTTAGCTATTTCAATTCCATAAAGGTGCGATTAGAACGTAAGCGCTAAAATATAAGATATATCCAGTCAAAGATTTCAATTCCATAAAGGTGCGATTAGAACTGAATATTGCATCGACCATGGAAAGGTATAGCCAATTTCAATTCCATAAAGGTGCGATTAGAACTCTGATTCCGTTAACATTTTCAGCAACGACCCAAGTATTTCAATTCCATAAAGGTGCGATTAGAACGACAAATTTGGATTGGTTACCTCGAGAGAAACAAGCATTTCAATTCCATAAAGGTGCGATTAGAACTTATTTGCAGACAGCTTTTCTATCATTATCATTTATTTCAATTCCATAAAGGTGCGATTAGAACAACTATTACAGTATTTATCAGTTACGACATATTAAATTTCAATTCCATAAAGGTGCGATTAGAACCAAACAGACAGGTTATGAGGATCTTTCACTCAATAAATTTCAATTCCATAAAGGTGCGATTAGAACTGACAAATAATCAATATTACAAGTCCAAGGCTCAAAATTTCAATTCCATAAAGGTGCGATTAGAACGATTTAATTCTGAGGAGGCTAAAAAGAATCGTGATATTTCAATTCCATAAAGGTGCGATTAGAACCAAATATACTCTTAAACAGACTGAGAACTACGGCAAAATTTCAATTCCATAAAGGTGCGATTAGAACATTCATTTTTTCTAGGTATTTTATAAAAAAAGGCATTTCAATTCCATAAAGGTGCGATTAGAACAACCAGAACCTTTCAGGTGATAATAAGGCTACTTAATTTCAATTCCATAAAGGTGCGATTAGAACATTTTTATGATTTCGATAATGATTTCATTGACAAAAATTTCAATTCCATAAAGGTGCGATTAGAACAGATTATTTCTCGGGTGTACTTCCTACAAGTCAATTATTTCAATTCCATAAAGGTGCGATTAGAACTGGAGATAGATATAAACATTTATATCAATAATTTAATTTCAATTCCATAAAGGTGCGATTAGAACCTAGCGATGATAACTTATTTGTTGGTTTGGTTAATAATTTCAATTCCATAAAGGTGCGATTAGAACTTTGCTTACCATCGAGTGTAGAGAACGTTAAACTCTATTTCAATTCCATAAAGGTGCGATTAGAACTTTCTTTTTTCATATCACGATAGCTTTAGAGGGATTTCAATTCCATAAAGGTGCGATTAGAACCAACATACCCTATCGATTCAGAGCTTATTCTGAAATTTCAATTCCATAAAGGTGCGATTAGAACCAACCGCACATTGACTAACAAAACTATCGAAATCGAAATTTCAATTCCATAAAGGTGCGATTAGAACATGAAGCCATTGATGGAATGATTGATTCTATGTTATTTCAATTCCATAAAGGTGCGATTAGAACTTTGATGGCGTTGATGATAAGCCATTCCGCTGTTGCATTTCAATTCCATAAAGGTGCGATTAGAACACTCGGGCAACTGACGAGAGCGATATTTCTCTACGCAATTTCAATTCCATAAAGGTGCGATTAGAACCCAATTTATTATCTATAGCCAGTAGGACTATAGTTATTTCAATTCCATAAAGGTGCGATTAGAACTCATCAAAGATTTCTCCGTGAGAACGGAAGAATCGTCATTTCAATTCCATAAAGGTGCGATTAGAACTTAGTTTTCCTGTTATACTTCTTAATAACACGATTATTTCAATTCCATAAAGGTGCGATTAGAACAGCTTTCTCGTAGCCTCCAGCATCATAATGGTGATTTCAATTCCATAAAGGTGCGATTAGAACATGAGTTCTGTTCCGAGCAGGAGATTACCCGACTCTATTTCAATTCCATAAAGGTGCGATTAGAACGGCGTCTTCCCTTTTGGTCATCCCTTCAAACTGATTTCAATTCCATAAAGGTGCGATTAGAACAGTTCGCGGCTGTAGGTATTCAGATCTCAAATTAATTTCAATTCCATAAAGGTGCGATTAGAACCATCCGGTCAGCGTGACCGCCTCCGAGTCATCGCCGAATAAGATTTCAATTCCATAAAGGTGCGATTAGAACGTTTCTGTTGTTGATCTCATCGACGAGACAAAAGCGCATTTCAATTCCATAAAGGTGCGATTAGAACTTTTCTTTCACTCATCAAAAACAAAAAAAATAAAAATTTCAATTCCATAAAGGTGCGATTAGAACTCGACAAAGCAAAATGCAAGAATAAGGATATTGAATTTCAATTCCATAAAGGTGCGATTAGAACCGACCTGCAGAGTGCGCCCATTTTCTACGTGCGTTGATTTCAATTCCATAAAGGTGCGATTAGAACCTTGCAGCAGAATTTCGCCTACACCAATACTGGTGATTTCAATTCCATAAAGGTGCGATTAGAACTGTTGAATGCTTCCTTGATAAGGTCGAGGTACGTATTTCAATTCCATAAAGGTGCGATTAGAACAATGCTGTAGCCCCATATCCAGCCGAACTGGGTGTATTTCAATTCCATAAAGGTGCGATTAGAACCAGGTATTCCTTCTTCTTGCTGCCAATACCTCGTATTTCAATTCCATAAAGGTGCGATTAGAACATAATATTAATTTTTATAAGAATCGACAACATCAATTTCAATTCCATAAAGGTGCGATTAGAACCCGTTAAGTCTTGGGCGTAAATGCCCGAAAAGTCTATGGGTTTGTGGGTGCAAAGATACAAAAAAATCTTCAGAAAAAATGTCGATGCCTAAAGATATTTTTTCTGCGGCCTTACGACAACCTGCCTATTTATGGAGGTTTCAATAAGTCAAAGAACACTTTCGGAGGTTTTTCCGAACCTAGAAACGGAAAAATAGAACCACATCGACAACTCTTTATAAGAAATTATCGGTAGACATTCTTTCTTTTCCAAGAATCTGTTTGTTCATATTATACCCCATTTTATTGGTGAAAACAATGACACTATCCTCGGATTCATCAATGATAGCTTTCATCTTCATTTGCAATTCCCGAAGTTTAGCTTCAGATAATTCTCCCTCCAAAACTGAGTTCTGAATCCAACACAAATACTGGCGGCAAAGCTTCAACATTTTGCCAACTCGCTTCTCACCTACATCGTAAACTATAATCACATACATATCACCAATACATTTTAAAAGGTTTATATTCTTCTATTCCTAAAATATCTTTCAGTAGCTTATAGCATTCCAACTTTATAAGATGCTTATAGCTTACATTACGTCCTAAAGAACGATGACGGAACGTCTCGTCATATCGCTCTTCCATAGCCTTTACAAAAATCTTCTTTCCCTTTTCGTTCAAAAGACATTTGTTGAGTTTCTTATCAAAATGACTGGTACTTAAAGCATGCTTATTGAGTACCTTGAAGATGACTCTATCCACGATAATAGGTTTGAAAATCTCGGATATATCCAGACATAACGAAAAACGCCTTTCTCCCGGAGTATGCAGAAAGCTTATCGTTGGATTCAACTGAGTTTGATGAATAGCTCGGAGAGTTTCGGTATAGCACATCATGTTGCCAAAAGAAATGAGAGCATTTACCTCGTTCTCCGGCGGTTGCTTGGTTCTTGACCCCATGTTGAAATCATCGATAATGATATCGAATGCAGCATAATATGCCTGTCTGATATTTCCCTCAATTCCCATTATCTCATCTACAGCCTTAGCATCTGGCAAAGTATTACTCAATCTTTTAATAGTATCGATAATATCTTGCAGGTCTTTTCCTCTACGATTATAATAGTTGAGGTTCATAACCATATTCCAAGCTGCTCCCTGAATGAATTTACGAGCCAATTCTACCCTTTTCTTCTTATTTTGGTACGCAGATGTTTGTGCCAACAATGCCTTGCCTGAAAGAAGACTTTCCCTTGGCATGAAGCTTCCGGTATAGTTCTCATAATAGTCGAAGAAGTGGACAAGAATACCTTTCTGCCCCAGAAAGTTGAACAAAGCGCTATTTGTCCGCAGACTTCCAAAGGCATACAGTTCCGCAACATCCTCAATAGGAATGTATCGAGGTTGCTGCTTGATTTCTTCATTATCTTCATTCACGACAACAGGCGTGAACTTCAACGTATTATCTCGGCGCTCCATGATGCCGGGATTGAACAGATAGAAACTTCTTTTCATTCTTCTTCCTCCAACTCGTTTATATAACAAAAATCAAAATAACTACAATTCTTACAGATGCCTTTCTTGACTTTAGACGGGCAAACATCTTGAGAGATTATCTTAATGATGTCTTTAGATATAACCTGAATGTCATCTCTATCAACATCTGTCAAGATTACTTCTTTTGTCTTTCTCAAAAGAGGATATTCCAAGATGCCCTTCACGCCATCTATTCCATGTTGCTCGAAAACATACATGTAATATTTCAGTTGCCATTCATGAGCTTTATCCACCTTATTAGATTTTTTTATCTCATGGATGACCTTGTTCTTGGCATCATAGTAATCCACTTTGATACCATCAATCTCCACTTCCTCATACTTTGATGTACGTTGTGGATAACTTGATTCATGCACCAGCTTTCCTTCATAGACCAAGTCTGACTCTTGTTCCATGTTGATGCCATTGGCAAACAGCCATAGTTTGCGATGGCAAAGCTGGTAATAGTTGAAATGAGTACCTGTTACTATCATAAGAAATTGTCCTCCTCATTATCTGTTAGATCAATACCTATATCAAATGTATAAAAACCATCACGTATAACATTAATAAAGATTGGTTCGTTAGCCCCTATAGTAATTCTGCAATTTGAATCAATCCTATGTTCTTTCCTGCCTTTATCCAATAAATATACAGGTAAGCTTATGGAATAGGACAGTACAAACTCCATATATTCGGAATAATTGTAAAAATGCGTACACTTAGGCTTAATAATAAAAGCAGTTCCTTGTGGGCCTATATCACGGCTTCTCCAACTGTTGGAATGAGTATCATCATCATTCCATTTCTCAACTGGGTTTATTAGCCAATTATTAATAAACATTTGTTCCAATGATTTTACGTTAGTTTGGGCTTTTACACTGAAAATTGTTTCTTCTGCATACACTTTATTTAGAATATTGACTAAATCTTGTGCAGAATATATACCACATTTAAGTATGTCCATAGTAGACAACAATGCCTTACATGGAATCCATGACTTCTCACTTTGAGAATATGAGCCGTACGGTGCAGGATAGAGAAAGTTGTCCTTGTATGGTATCAATACATACATTTCACCAACAGAATGATCAAATCGACATAATCTTCCTGCTCTCTGCATAAGTCTGTCTATAGGACATACCTCACTAATCATTAGTTCGGAACTAATATTGATACTGATTTCTCCTATTTGTGTAAGAATAGCTATTCCTTTAGCAGTACCATTGCCCCATGCCTTTCTCCCTAAATTATCAAGTAACATGTTTTCCTTATGTTGTTTGTCTTTTTCTGTAAACCTACTGTGATACAGAATTATAGGGATATCTTTGCCGCTTTCCAATACAAGGGTTCTTATTTTCTTGTATACTTTTATGGCTTTATCTACTGTGTTAAGGTAAATAATAGCATTACCTTTTTCTATACAATATTCCAACAAATAGTTTATATCCTGTATATTGTCATATTCTATCTGTTTTCTTATATTGAAACATTTTTTATATCTATCGCTATCTTTGTCTTCCAATATTCTTTCAATGTTGAATCCTGCTTTTCTATATAATTGTAAAGCTGATTCTGGCAAAGACGCACTCATTATCATAACTGGAACTTTCCAATTATGAAGCACTTTTAATAGGAAGAGAATATTGGCAAGGGTAAAATCATCATAGAAATCTGCTTCATCAATAACTACACAAGAGTTGGCGAGATTGCTACAAATCAGATGATGGTTTTCTTGAGTAAAGGTTAAAGACATCAACAAGTGATCAATGGTACATACTGTAATTGGTGTTGCAAGAAGTTTTGCCATTTTTTGTTGAGCCAATGCTTCCGTCATATCCATTTCTCCATTTTGCACTTTCGAATACTTTGAGTACCAAGCACTGGAATGATACAAGCCTGTATCAGACAAGGTGGATGCTACGTTTACAGAGAGAGCATTTGCCGTAAATCGAGTTGGCATAGCTATTACAAGACGATCGGCTTTGTGAGCGGCTATCTGGCGATCGGCCCATAATAAAGAGGCATCTGTTTTTCCTGCTCCTGTTGGAGCGCGTACAAGCAGAATCTCATTATCCCAATTGTCCTCTACAAGTTTTTGTATCCCCCGTTTGTCAGCAAAGGGAAAGTGATAATCAAAGAACGATAGTTTGGGAACAAATTCGTTATCTTCTTTTGCACTTGCTCTATGGTCGGCAAACTGAAGTAACCCTCTAATAGTGTCAAATTCTAATAACTTGTCACATACTAAAGTCAAATTCTCTTTTTCTGATATATCATTGGATGTCTTGCGAAATACATTCCAGAATTGCTTAAAAGAAGGATTGCTCATCCATTTGTCCTCAAAGCCAAGTCCTAATTTTCCATGATGCGCTGCTATAGCCGCCAATATAGGAATAGGCATATTGGTGGTAACAGCTTTATCTAATGAATAGAATTCATGTCGTAGACCGACATTTCTAAGATGGCATCCGGCTTCGTTACGTTTTTCAGAACTATATTCTTTAAAAAAAATATCAGGATGTTTTTGTTTCCACAATTGATAATTATGGAAATCCTTCCTACATGCTTCTTGCCATTTTTTGCATGCTTTACCGTTATCATGCCATTTCGCAGAGACAGACAAACGCATTGCCAGATCTTTACCGGTCAACTTTTTGTATTTCTCGCAAGTGCTTATAAAAATCTGGCATATATCGGATACTTCAGACACAACATCAGAACGATGCTGTCCTAATGTTATGCCTGAAGGTTTAGCCAATATATTGTTGCGTTTGTCTACTTCCATTTTTATACTAATTTATGGTTATACATTGTTACTCAAACAAAGAAGGAGTATCGTCTATCTTCTTTTCTTGCTTCTTTGTCTTGGTCGTCTTTGTTTCTTTTGTGTTTACATATACATCTTCAAAACTTCTCACCTTACTGTCGTCAGAATCGCATGTGTATAGTTCATTTGACTTCAAAAACTCGAGAGCCTCATTATAAGCTTTCAATACACTATTTTCTGTATGGTCATCACCAATAAAGTATTTAGCCCCTCTTTCATCCAATTCGTTCAGAATGTTCGCACGTTCTGTTTCTTCTGCTTCAAAATAGCGAGAGGCTTTTCTGCTAAGTATATTATCAAATACGATTATCACTTGTTGAGGCTCGCCACATACTGCATTACGTGCCTGATTGGCATAATCGTTCATCAAGCGGGTTGCATTAAGATAAAGTAAAGCTCTGCGCTTTCTTTCTGCTTCTGTTGCATGCTTATAATACACTGTACCAACATTAAACGATTTTTCATAACTATATGCCTTTGATATACTAAGTGAGGTTATATCAAGAAAGAAATTCATACGCATAATATCTCCCTGGCTGAATTCACGTGTTGCAATTGCTTGCTCATTAGCGTTTTCGCCTTCGGTATTGACTCTCAATCGCATAAGAAGGTCACGACCTACCTCACTTTCATTCATCGCTACTGCTGGAGTTACTGACAACGGGGCTGTTCGTCTGCCAGAATAATCACCTTTGGAAGGATGCATAAATCCTCCCATGTCAGCTCTTAAATCTGATTCAATCTTATCCGTTATGCCGTCACCATTCGAAACAAATGTGTCTTCTTTTGCCTCGTCTGCATTATTCAGACGATCTATAGCTGAAAACAATACATGGCGCTGCATCTGTCCAGAGATATAAACACGTCCATCAGGACGACGCTTAATGGATGAGGCGTTTCCCAATAATTTTTCGCCTCCATTAGCTATATGATCCTCGAAAGGAGCCAATAGCGATACTAAAATTCCTTTGATTTCCATATTTTTATTTTTATATGTTACTATAATCTTCTGTCACTTCTTCATTCTCAATAGATTGATTATCACTTGAAGTTACTTTGTCAGTTTCCTCTATTTTAGACTTTAATCTTGAAAACGCAATAAGCAAATTCTTTGCCTGCTCTAATGGAAGTTCGCCACTTGCCGCCTTTTCCATGAACAGAGAGGCTTCTGCCGGGGCATCCAAACCAGAAAGACGACCTGCTCTTGTTATTGTATGAGCAATAAGAGCATCGCCAGACTTTGCTGAGAATATAGAACTTTCCAGTTCTACCAAAACCTTAGCCTTAGCCTCAGCCTCAGCTATTTTCTTTTTTAAATTTCCCCCATTTGCTGACACGTCTTCTTCCTTTTGTACAGAAGTGCCTACCTTTTTTTGTGTTGAGCGATAAGCTACATAATTAAGCCATTTGCCAAGCTCCTTTGCTGAGCTTACAATTTCTTTATCTATCTTTTCCATATCACAAAAATATGTATTTAATAATAATTCTATATCGTATGGATACTCTGCCCTGAAGGCAAGAAAATCCTTAAACGTAGGACGATTGAATATCTGTAAGAAACGACTTGCAAACAAATCGAACTTTTGGTATTCAAATGCATTATTTGTTGATTTCCTACCTTCTTTGTATAACACTACATAATATAGGCTATCAACAATTTTTCTAAGTTTGCCTCTTTCAGCCAATCTTATTATGGAATGATTAAATGAGAACACGCTGGCATCGCCATATTTTATGGCGTAGAAGTTACAATCCTTAAGACTTTCAAGAACCTTCTTAGCAAGTTCAGAAACCTCTTTTTCTTTAGTCATCTCTCCAATAGCTCCAAGAAGCGCAATGCTTCCTAAAGCACTACTATGAGGAGCATTAGGAAAGTTTCCTCTGAATATATTCGGTCTTTGGGGTATGTATTTTAAAGTCTTTTTGTCACATTCTACTTTACCTACCATCAATGAAGAATCTAACTTTTGGATTCGGATACGTTTGAAGAGTTTGATAAAATTTTGCAAATCAGAGATGTCTAAATCAGGGATAAGGCACGTGTTATCTGTTGATACTTTACCTACACCAGACTTATATTGCAGACAAGGTTTTAAAGCCGTTGTAGATGTTATTAAAGCAAGACACTGATCTAACACTGTTGCAGAGGGCTTTCCACGACCTATATTGCCACTATCGGAAAAAGAGTTGAATTCTCCTGACGTTGGCACTTCTGATTGTGATATTTTATATGCTTTAAGCAAATCCATATTTTCTTCAGAACAAGTTTTACAAACGACATTATACAGATTAGAGGCTTTCATTTCTGATGTAATTGCGTTCGGTGATAGATATATGTATTTTTTTGCATCATTCTTTTCCTTTGTAAATCCAAATGACACTTTTGTTTGTCCACAATAGTCACCTATGGGCTTAACGCTAAAAGCATTAAGTCCTTTTATCAATTCCTCTTTTATTTCCTTGAATGTGATATCTTGCTCTGTTTGCAAGCCATATTCTTCCATCAAGAGGGCTATAGCATACTTTAAATAAACATGAGTTGTCATATTTCCTCTTTTTTAAATTCAACGTTAACCCACCCTTCACTATTACCCAAATAACAATTATTGGATATTTTTATTATAGGTAAAAGCTGTTCTGCTAACATTCTATCCATTGTTATTGGTATTTCCATTATTGCATCCAAATAGATATACTCACGAGGCGTCGGTGATGTATAAAAGCATGGAATTTTACCTATATTATTTTTAAACCATTCGTCTTTCTTTGGCTCTGATTCCTTCCTTGGCAAGTCATTCCATTTACTAAACAAATTATATCTTTCTGCTACTAATGAAACATCTATATTTCTACAACCATTTAGATGTTTGTTTGAATCAGAGCGTCTGTACCCTCTGTTCCACAAGTCACTATAATTGAACATACTTTTGAATTCTTTCAAGGATATTTTTCCTGAAATATCAAAGTAATCCATCAGTAAGGGCAAATATGTTGATCCCCGTACAAACTCTTCCTTTTCCAATTTGACATTAAGTTTCTTGCGTACTTTAACCATATCTTTGAATATTTCAAGCCGCATTTTTTTATCAAAATGCCAACCTAACATATTCTCAAATAGTCCACATATCATCTTCTTGCTTGGGTGTTTCAATGTTTTATAGAAAGATCCAGGCAATTCGTCTACCATAGACAAAGGAGCTAATGGTCTTACTGCCAAAACTACTCTTTTGTCTAGTTCTGGCATTTTTCGTAATATAGATAAATCTATTTTTGTTTCATTCATGTCGAAATCCTTTCTGTTTTATAAATCCAAATCCCTGTGAACATTGTTCTCCTACACCTCCTTCATAAGCAATCTTCATCAACTCTAAAGGTGCTTTCATGCGGAAAGAGCAGAGATAACCACGTACTCTTGATTCGTAAGGAGTATTGGCTTTTATCGTTATCAACTTTGACTTGACCTTTTTATCAATCAATTCAAATGAAAACTCCTTGTCTTCCATATCAAATGGCTGACCATGAATGCTCTCATATCTCGCCATCAATCCCTTTAATACTCCTTCAGCGAACATAGGATTGTCAGGAGATAGATATTGAGTCTTGTTGTCTTCATGCAGCTTGACACAAATAGGAGACAGAGCTACGAAAGTCATTTCTTCAGATAATTGTGGCATAGGTATAGCCTCTACTCCAACAACATCAAAAGCAACTTGATATTTCTTATTGCCAATGCTAAAGCTTTGATGAGCAAATATACCTTGAATGAATTCAAGAGTACTTTTCTCCGGTATAAAACTAATGTACCATACTGCTCTTTCACCTATGATTTTCAAACACCCTGCTTCAGGCAAAGGTCTTACTTTCTCAAAGATGAAGGGTGAATAACAAAATAGCTTAAACCTCTTTCTTTCATGTAATAGATAGCCATTTTCATGAAGCCATGACGAATATTGCGTATCAGCTTGCGCCAATATGCGATAAATGACTGCCGACTGCTCATACTGATAATTAAAGGGCAGCAAGTCACCATATTTTCTATCTATCTTCAAGGTTATTTTAAATTTCATAAATATTTGTTTTATGCACACAAAGTTAATAAAAAAACTTATACGTTGTTATTTCTTTAAGAATTATTATACTAATATTTCATTTTATCCTATCGAAATGCCAGTTTAGCAAGTAAACAACAAACACCGACATTACCCTTACCTTCATGCCTTAGAATACCCACTTTTTGCATCACCGCCAAATCTCTTTTTACCACCCTTGAAGTTTCCGACATGGTTACCGACAAAGTTACCGACATTTATTGTTGGTAACCAACTCCCCACAAAACGATAACATATTGGTTTTCAAGTGTTTTTCTTTCCGACATATTACCGACATGTCTCCGACATTTACATCGGCATTACCGCCACTATTACCGCCAAAAAGAAATTTGCACCGACATTTTACACCGACATTTACACCGACAAAATAGCATCAACCTTCTGCGTTCACAGACCAGCGCTAAATTGATAACTTTCCCAAAATTATCCCAAAAGGGAAAGAACTAGAAGATTTAAGGAGAAACGGGAATTACACATTATTATATATAGGAATTCTTAGGGAAAATGGTGGGGATTACGTTATTGAATATCAACAACTTAAAAGTTTCATTGTGCAAGTTGAGGCATTTTCATTGTGCAAGTTGTGGCTATTTCATTATGCAAGTTGTGGCTATTTCATTGTGCAAGTTGAGGATTTATACTAAAAAAATGGTGTTTCATTCCTCAAAATGAAACACCATTGGCCTAAATTTCATGCTGATAATCGAATTTTTCAATTAGTTGCTATAAGCACTCTCACCATGCTCGTAGATGTCGAGACCTTCCTCCTCTACTCGCTTGTCAACACGTACACCTACACTCTTATCTACTACCTTGAAGATAATATAGGTAACTACAACGCTGCAGATGATGCTTACCACGGTGGCTACAACCTGAACCCAAAGCTGATGCCAGTCGCCATAGAGGGCACCCTGTACTCCTTCGGCTCCTGTTACATACTGAGTGGCGAAGACACCGGTGAGGATAGATCCCAGAATACCACCCATACCATGAACACCAAAGGCATCGAGGGCATCATCATACTTGAACTTCTCCTTTACTACCGCTACCATGAAGAAGCAGACGATGGTGGAAATGATACCGATGCAGAAGGCACCCACTGTGGTTGGCTTCTTGTTGACAATCCAGTCGATGAGCATCCAGGTGGTGGCTGCTGCAGGAAACCGCCGCCCCATACCCAGTGTGCCATAGGGAGATAGGCGATGATAACCCAGAGAATGGTGATATGTTAATACCTTTATTGATTGTCTCTTTTCGAAAACAAACTCTCATTGGTTGTTACCTAAATAAACCTTTCTTTTACACTATGTTCGTTTTCAGCCGCAAAATTAATACATTTTGTCAGCACTTTAAAGAAAATACAAGCATTTCGCTTTTACTTTTTGTCAAACATTTTAAATTTATCGAGGTTTATCACATTCTCCTTACAATTTGTAAGGCAGAAAGCATTTTTATGGCACAAATTGTAAGAAAACGAAAAATAACCAAGATTTCTGTATTTATTTTCTTGCATATCTCAGCAAATCGTCGTACCTTTGCAACCGAAATCAAACAAATAGTCATCGAAATATTCGAAAGACTAGCAAAAAGTCAAATCTCAAAAGAGATAAGACATGAGAGATAAAAGAAGAGTATTCAAACATAAAGAACAACGCAGATGAAAGAAACAGTTCATTTTACAAAGATGCAGGGAGCGGGTAACGATTATATATATGTAGATACCCAACAATACGACATCCCTGACCCAGAGAAGGCGGCCATTGCCTGGAGTGCTTATCACACGGGCATAGGAAGCGACGGACTGGTTCTCATCGGAAAACCGCAAGACAGCAGAAGAGCAGATTATTCGATGCGTATCTTCAACGCCGATGGTTCTGAAGCGATGATGTGCGGCAATGCAAGCCGATGCATCGGTAAGTATCTTTACGAAAAAGGATTGACCCGAAAGGACACCATCCGACTGGAAACGCTTTCGGGTATCAAGATATTGAAACTTCATCTTCAGGATAATAAGAAAGTTGTGGAATCGGTAACAGTAGACATGCTGAAACCCCAACTTGAAAATCCCGAGCAATTCTTAGGTCCTTCGGTGCTCGAAGCTGACGGCAGAAAATTTGAAGGCACCTATGTTTGCATGGGTAATCCGCATTTCGTTACCTTCGTGGATGACATCGACACCATCGACATCGCCCACTATGGTAAAATTCTGGAAAGAGACAAGGCATTTCCCCAGAGATGCAACATAGAATTTGCACAAGTAACTGACACAGACGCCATAAGGACACGAGTTTGGGAAAGGGGAAGCGGAATAACAATGGCTTGCGGAACAGGAGCCTGTGCCACAGCCGTAGCCGCAGCCCTTACCAAGCGTACCGGTAGAAAAAGCAGTATCGTGATGGATGGCGGAACGCTGGAAATTGAATATAGCGAGGCTGATGATCATGTTTACATGACGGGGCCTGCAGCCTTCTCATTCGAAGGAGAAATTGAATTATAAATAAGAGCAAACTTAAATAACAAATGGTCGATAATGACCACAAATAAAAGGAGAAACAAAATATGGCATTAGTTAATGAACATTTCCTGAAGTTGGCTAACAACTACTTGTTTGCCGACATCGCAAAGAAGGTGAACGCCTACAAGATTGCACATCCAAAGCAGCGTGTAATCAGTCTGGGCATCGGTGACGTAACCCAGCCTCTCTGCCCTGCCGTCATCAAGGCGATGCACAAGGCAGTAGATGAGATGGCTGAGCAGGCTTCTTTCAGAGGCTATGGTCCGGAGCGAGGCTACGACTTCCTCCGCGAGGCTATCATCAAGAACGACTTCCTGCCACGTGGCATTCATCTTGACGCCAACGAAGTATTCGTAAACGATGGAGCCAAGAGCGATACGGGAAATATCCAGGAGATTTTGAGATGGGATAACAACATCGGCGTTACCGACCCGATTTATCCGGTTTATATAGACTCTAACGTGATGATAGGTAGAGCCGGAGTCTTTGAGAACGGCAAGTGGAGCAATGTAACCTACATGCCTTGCGATGAGAGCGATGACTTCATCCCTCAGATTCCAGACCACCGTGTGGACATGATTTATCTCTGTTATCCAAACAACCCTACGGGTACGGTCATCTCGAAAGAAGAACTCAGAAAATGGGTAAACTATGCTATCAAGAACGAGAGCATCATCCTCTATGATGCAGCCTACGAGGCATATATCACCGACCCATCAATTCCTCATTCTATCTACGAGATTCGTGGAGCCAGAAAGGTGGCGATAGAATTCCACAGTTATTCGAAGACTGCCGGATTCACCGGTGTGCGTTGTGGTTACACCATCGTTCCTAAAGAGTTGAAGGCAAAGACATTGGCAGGTGAGGAAGTGGCATTGAATCCAATCTGGGACCGCCGCCAGTGCACCAAGTTTAATGGTACAAGCTATATCAGCCAGCGTGCTGCCGAAGCCATCTACACCCCTGAGGGTAAGGAACAGGTGAAGGCAACCATCAATTACTATATGGAGAATGCCCACTTCATGAGAGCAGAACTCCAGAAACTCGGCTTGAGAGTATATGGCGGCGAGAATGCACCTTATCTCTGGGTGAAGACGCCAAACAATACACCTAGCTGGAAATTCTTCGAAGAGATGCTTTATGGTGCCAGCGTAGTCTGCACTCCAGGTGTCGGCTTCGGTCCATCGGGCGAAGGCTACATCCGACTCACCGCCTTCGGCGAGCATGAGGACTGCAAGGAAGCTATGGAGAGAATTGCAAAGTGGCTGGGAAAATAGATTAAGTGAAGAACGAAGAGTGAAGAGTAAAGAATTCTATAGCTTTCTTGCTTGAATCTCTCGTGACTCACATAAAACATAAAGATAAGAACAATATGTAAAACGAAGAAAAGAACAAGAGAGAAGCAAATAAATTCTTCTAGGAAGATTCTCTGCTACACTCGGCAAAACACAAACAAGTTTGGTTCTGCTCTCGTTTGCAAGAGAATTCATCACTCTTCGTTCTTCACTCTTCACTAAAAATAATATAAGGTATGAGCAACTTAAGATTTGAAGCTGTTTCAGAGGCTTCCAAGAGAAAGCCTGTTGAGGTAACCGCTCCTAGCGAGCGACCAAGTGAATTCTTCGGAAAGAAGGTATTCAACCGACAGAAGATGTACAAGTATCTCCCTGCAGATGTCTATGAAAAACTGGTAGATGTCATCGACAACGGAGCACGTCTCGACCGTAACATCGCCAACGCCGTAGCCAAAGGCATCAAGCAGTGGGCTGACGAGAATGGCGTAACCCACTACACTCACTGGTTCCAGCCACTGACAGAAGGTACTGCCGAGAAGCACGATGCCTTCATCGAGCATGATGGCAAGGGTGGTATGATCGAGGAATTTTCAGGTAAGTTGCTCGTTCAGCAGGAGCCTGATGCTTCATCTTTCCCATCTGGCGGTATCCGCTCTACCTTTGAGGCACGCGGTTATTCTGCATGGGATCCAACATCGCCTGTATTCATCATCGATGATACACTCTGTATCCCTACTGTCTTCATCTCTTATACAGGTGAGGCTCTCGACTATAAAGCTCCATTGCTCCGTTCATTGCACGCTGTAAACGTAGCAGCTACAGAGGTTTGCCACTACTTCAACCCTGATGTCAAGAAAGTTATTTCCAATCTCGGTTGGGAGCAGGAGTACTTCCTGGTAGATGAAAGCTTGTATGCTGCACGTCCTGATTTGATGCTGACTGGCCGCACCCTGATGGGTCACGATTCGGCCAAGAACCAACAGATGGACGACCACTACTTCGGCGCCATCCCAGAGCGTGTTCAGGCATTCATGAAGGATTTGGAAATCCAGGCTCTTGAGCTCGGTATTCCTTGCAAGACCCGTCACAACGAGGTAGCACCAAACCAGTTTGAGTTGGCACCTATCTTCGAGGAGACCAACCTTGCCGTTGACCACAACATGCTCCTGATGAGCTTGATGAAGAAGGTGGCTCGCCATCACGGTTTCCGCGTACTTCTCCATGAGAAGCCATTCGCAGGCATCAACGGTTCCGGTAAGCACAACAACTGGAGTCTCGCTACAGATACCGGCATTCTGCTTCATGGTCCTGGCAAGACACCAGAGGATAACCTCCGTTTCGTAGTCTTCATCACAGAGACTTTGATGGGTGTATACAAGCACAATGGTTTGCTCAAGGCTTCTATCATGAGCGCAACCAATGCGCATCGTCTGGGCGCCAACGAGGCACCTCCAGCAATCATCTCTTCATTCCTCGGCAAGCAGTTGACCGACCTTCTCGAGCACATTGAGAAAGCCGACAAGAAGGATCTCTTCACCGTAGCTGGCAAGCAGGGCATGAAGTTGGATATCCCTGAGATACCAGAGTTGATGATTGATAACACCGACCGTAACCGTACATCACCATTCGCCTTCACCGGTAACCGTTTCGAGTTCCGTGCCGTAGGTTCTGAGGCTAACTGTGCATCAGCAATGATTGTATTGAACACAGCTGTAGCCGAGGCTTTGACCGACTTCAAGAAGCGTGTGGATGAGTTGATTGCCAAGGGTGAGGACAAGACATCTGCCATCATCGATATCGTTCGTCAGGATTTGAAGACCTGCAAGCCTATCCGTTTCGACGGCAATGGTTACTCAGATGAGTGGGTAGAGGAAGCTGCTAAGCGTGGTCTGGACTGCGAGAAGAGCTGTCCTAAGATTTTCGAGCGTTATCTCGACCCTGCATCTATCAAGATGTTCGAGGATATGGGCGTCATGAAGAAGAACGAGTTGGAAGCTCGTAACGAGGTGAAATGGGAGACCTACACCAAGAAGATTCAGATTGAGGCTCGTGTAATGGGCGACTTGAGCATGAACCACATCATCCCTGTGGCTACTCACTATCAGAGCCAGTTGGCTAAGAATGTGGAGAACATGATTGATATCTTCGGCGACGAGGAAGGTAAGAAGTTGACTGCCCGCAACATCAAGATTATCAAGAAGATTGCTGAGCGCACTCAGATCATCGAGACCGGTGTTGAGGAGTTGGTAAATGCCCGCAAGGTTGCCAACAAGATTGAGAATGAGCACGATAAGGCGATAGCTTATCATGACACAGTAGCTCCAAAGATGGAGGAAATCCGTTATCAGATTGATAAGTTGGAGTTGACAGTAGCCGATGAGCTCTGGACCTTGCCTAAGTATCGTGAACTCCTGTTCATCCGCTAATCAGCTATGTCTTCCAACATAAGACATATTTCTGACAGATAAAAAACAAAGCTCTAACAAGAGCTACTCTTCATCAGATATAACAATTGAACGATCAATCTATTTCTTTTATTGGTTGTTTAAGTTTGCGCGGAGTGTGGTTGTGAAATCACGCTCCGCTTTTTTGTTTCCTGATTTACATAAACAAAAAACAGACCGACATGAACGCTTGTTCACATCGGTCTGTTTACTCTTTTACTTTTTTACTTTTTTACCTTTTTACCCTTTTACCTTTAAAAGATTGATTGTCTGTGTTTTTCCCGTGATGCCTGTTACCACGGCGATTCCATTGTCACGAATCTCCACCTTCTCATATTTGGCATCAACAATCACTTTTCCTTTCAATGTCATAACGCCCCAATGTCTGGGAACCTGTTCAAAGGCGCAATAGGCACCGACAGGTTGCGCTATACTGTGGTAGAGGGGTGGCACGATAACTTTACCATCTACCTTCACGCCCCATTTCTTTCCTGCTTGATACAATTCCACATGTCCTGCTTCTGACTTCTCATGCAAAAGAAGCATCTCGTTTGCTTCCATTTCCTTCTTTTGCAACATCGCCTCATGATAGTATTTCTTGCCAAGGCGAGGCATCACGACATTCAAATCTTCATTTTCATTCTTTGGATGATTGCATCCTATATAAGTCTTCTTTAAATTTGAATCCACCAGGTAGTAGTCCTCTTTGCTGTCCATGACAACGATACGTTCACCATACAAGACTGCACATAACCAATACACATGTTCGTAATCATTACGCAGGAAACATACATTCCTGCTCTCTTCATTACTCATGCGCATCTTCCCTTCATCACCCTCACAATAGTACCATACCTGACAACCGGGAGCAGAAGGTCTGAATCTGAATATCATATAGTACCCATAATTCAGAAAATCATATTGTGAAGGATGATAGGGCAGAGAAAAATCTTCTTGGGTTCGAGACATGAAGATGTCGTTATATTCTATAAACTCCCATCCTTTTATGTTGACAACATGGGGAGCTTCTGCTACATTAGTACCATCGTCGATGACAGCTTTTGCCAACAGGTCATAATAGCATTTCGCCTTTCTGCGAGGTCGGTAGAACAGGATGTTGCCATCCAACAACTTCATGTCATAGTAATCGCCTGGCTCCAAGACCTGTTCTCCTTGTCGGTTCACTACCGTCATCTTTCCATCAGGCAGCTTGATGATGGCAAACTCCCCTTTGCTATCTACAAACTCACGATACTGTAGTGTTTGGAGCAATTCTTCATGGCTCATCACCATCATCATTTCTGAGTCTGGATGAATCTGAATATCGTCTTGCTTCTCGTTCATCAGGAAAAACTCTCTATCCTTCGGAGTCTCCTTTCTCTTGCCAACTTTCAGCTTTCCCTCGAACATCGCATTCCAGTTCCATACTTGCGAAGGCAACCCGAACACCCGATATAGTCCCACATTATCTATAATCACGCAGTTCTTCTTTCCCTTAGCCACACGCAATCCACGTCCCACCATCTGCAGATACTTGGCAAGTGACAATGTAGGTCGAGCCAACTGTACAAACTCCACATCCGGGCAGTCAAATCCCTCCGAGAAAATGTCCACATTCACCAATACTTGTATAGGAGCAAGTCCATCAGCAGCCCGCAAACAAGTAGCACCAAGTCTATCAGCAGCCCCATCAGCAAGTCCATCAGCAGACCGCAAGCAAGTAGCCCCCAGGCGGTCCCATCCCGCACAATCTGGCGAGACCTTTGATGGTCCGCCATCCTTAGAGCGTAGCGGTTCCGAGCACCGAGTAGGGCGGTTTCCTCCCTCTCCCCTGAGGGTGAGAGGGTCGGGGTGAGAGGTGGAGCCCTCTTTAATGGTAAAGAGGGACGGGGTGATTTTAGAAAAACCCTCTTTGGAAAGAGGAATGGGGTGATTCGAAAAAGAAGTATTAGAAGCTTTGAACCTTTCAATAAGTTCTTTTCGTAAAGAACTTGGCGTTTTACTATCAATAGCAACAGCCGCGATGCCGTGTTCTCTGTAGAACTCGGCAATAGCATTAGCATGACTGATATTGATAGCATACACGATGCCCTTTCTATCTTTACCATATTCCTCCAAACTCCGATAGAGCCTTTCGATACTCGGTTTCTTATTCAGCAACATATCCATTTCCTTGTTCTGGTAGTCACCGTCTGCCCCTCGCTTCTGCAAGGAGTCGATGAGCCGTTGCGTCACACCATCCGATTTGATGCTCACAAAATCGTATGTCGCCAATCTTCCCTTGCTGATAAACTCAGGAACACTCCACGACTGCACCAAGACATCAAACAAATCCGTGAATCCCTTACCGTTCAATCGGCAAGGAGTAGCCGTCAGTCCCAGGAACTTAGCATTTGGGAATCTCTCCCACATTTCCTTATAGGTCTTGGCAAGGGCATGGTGCGCCTCGTCAATCACAATCATCCCCGGTTCTTCCTCTATCTCGTCATAATGTTTCGACAACCATTGTATCGACACTGCCTTGATCGGCATCATGTCAGAAGTAGGATTAACAGAAGAGGCAGAAGTGGCACCAAGCCCATCACCACCCCTCTCACCCAGGCGGTCCCCAAGTCCCTCAGTAGGCCGCAAGCAAGTAGCAGCAAGCCCATCAGCAGCCCGCAAGCAAGTAGCAGTAAGGCGGTCCCATCCCGCACAATCTGGCGAGACCTTTGATGGTCCGCCATCCTTAGAGCGTAGCGGTTCCGAGCACCGAGTAGGGCGGTTTCCTCCCTCTCCCCTGAGGGTGAGAGGGTCGGGGTGAGAGGTGGAGCCCTCTTTAAGGGTAAAGAGGGACGGGGTGATTTTCGAAGAATTGACAGGGTGGTTCGAAAAATCCTCTTTTATTGTAAGGGAGAACGGGTGGGTTTTCGAAAAAACTCTTTGAATAGTTTCTCGAATCTGAGAAACCAACTCCCTTCTATGGGCAACAATCCAAACATTGCAATTGGAATGTTCCCTCAAAAACGATTCTACGACCGAAGCGAGTAGAACCGTTTTTCCCGTACCCGTTGGCATTTGTGCCATCACGGACCGATGAAGGCGCAACGCCTTCTCAATCCGTTCCTTCATATCCTCTTGGTAATCAAAAAGCTTAATATTCTTCATATAAAAGCATATAATGAATATAGCGTCCCTGCTATATTCCAAGCAGTGAAACCTATCAGTATGTTAAAAAGTAAGATGGTATCTTTTTTAAAATTCAAAAAAAGAAAAGTCAAAAAGACGGGCAGAGCTTCATCAAAAGCCCTGCCAATCTTAAAGTATATAATTAAAAATCTAATTCTTATCCTTTTGTGTTTTCCAGATATTAGGCAATTGAAGTCAATTTCTTCAAATCATAGTACATCAAACGAGTGTGCAAAGTTTTTGCTACGTCATAGCCAAGATTTTCCGCTTCTTGCTGTTCCGTAGAAAACAAAAACAGGAACTCATTCTTTTGGTAAAAACCAAGAGGTGCTTCATTATTGTAAGCATCAACAATCAAAAACCCGCTTTTTCCAAAATGGCACGAGCTTCAGCAACTTTTGCAGAGAAGTCCACACGATTATTATTATTCATAACTTCTTCCGCTCTCTTCACAAAGCGAGCTGCTTCTTCACCTCGTAGAGTCGGTATCACTTTAATATCTATTGCCATAATCTTCTCCTTTTAAACATTTAATTCTGCCGCCAAAGTTACGCTTTTTTCTCGAAACCACCAAGAAAATCAAAAGAAATCTGCATGTTATCAGCAAATAACCACGAAATCAACCGTAAACAATAAACTATTAACTGTAAACTATAAACTGCTATCCCCATGCGGTCCCATCCCCGCACAAGATGGCGAAGACCAGAAGCAAGTTGTAATAAGGCGGTCCCATCCCGCACAATATCTGGCGAGGGCTTTGATGCCCCGCCAACCTTAGAGCGTAGCGGTTCCGAGCGACGAGGAGGAGCGGTTACATCCCTAATCCCTATGGTAGAGATTTAGGGCTTGGGTATAGGGTAAGGACCCTCCCGCAGGGGAGGGACAGGTGGGGCAAATATAGCACTGTAGGGCGGTTACATCCTTCCTTCTGAGGAGGAAGGCTTGGTTAGAGGTGGAGCTCTCCTTGCAGGAGAGACGGAGAGGTAGAAAAGTCAGCACTGTAGGGCGGTTACATCCTCTCGTCCCTGAGGGTTTCTGTCCCCCAGAACTGGGGGAACCGAAGGGGGCGTAAAGACTATTGAAGAGAGGCTTGGTGAGAAAGGTGGAGCCTTCCTTAAGGGTTAGGAAGGACGGGTAGGTTTTCGAAAAGATACCCCCATCAACCTCTGGGTGATAGAAGTAGTTATTTCTTATTTTTCATTCTCCAGAAGAAGTGCCAAGTACGGAACAATGGTTCACAAAGCGCTTCAGCAGGATAATATCGAACGAAGTGCATATTCCTCCATATCTTCAGAAAATACTTTTTCCCCATACTCTGATGCGTAAACCCACCATATTTGGTGAAGTGACGTCCGAAGTTGCCACCATTCAATATTTCTGATAACAACAACTTTCCTCGCTTTTCATCCATCGGAGCTATCATCTTCTCTTCTGATAGTCCCAATGCCTCATGCAGCACATACATCACAGCCCCTGCGAACTTCCACAATCCAAGATGCTTCAATTCTTTCTGCAATGCATCCTTAATCACCAACAACTCATCATTATTCACTACATAATAGTAATCAATAATTTGTCTCATTCCAATTCCTTCATCAAAGAAATGGTGATACAGATGCGTCAGCTGATAAATCACATTGAATGCCGTCGTTGGTATAGCAATTTCTCCAATACCATCTGGCAGACTAACAACATTTGAGCATTGCAAATCTGCATTCAGTTTGAACCATTTCTGCAAACGTGCATTATAGATAGGATTATTCATTATACCCGGGAAGAAATGTAGTTCCACCGGCACCCCGTCAAACGAAGTCTCCAAATGATGGAATCTAATATCATCACCAATTTCAAAATGAGTCTTAGCATATTCTGTTATATCTTCTCTGCTTGCATTCACCCAAACATCAATATCCCCAGGAGTACGTGAATAAGGATTCGGATACATCAAGGCATTCCCTTGTCCTTTCAAGATACAGCATCTGAAGCCATCCTCCCTCAGCATTGAGAAGAGTTTACCCGCCACAGCATTCACCTTCATGTTCTGTCGGCGTATTTGTTGCGCCTTCCCCATCCAAGTCATCAGCAGTTCCCTCCCTATCGGGTTCTGCTTCAACTCCTCAGGATACTCCTTCCCCAATCGCTCTATTCCCTCAAAGCAAAGCTCCAGCAGAGCCTGCTTAGAAGCAAAAGAATACAGCTCCTGCCAGTCCATACTAGCAACTACATTGCTTATATTTTCCTTATATCCTAAACAAAACTGCAGAATAGCAAAAATATCATTCATAATATTAAAAACCTACTTTCCTCCAGCAAGTTCCTCAAACATTTCAACATGTTGATCAACAACTCTTGAAATGTCATAGTTCTCTATTACTTTCTTCAAAGCCTTGGATTTCATTTCCTCAGCTTCCTTTGGATGACGATATAACCAGAGTGCCTTTTCTGCGGCATCTTGCGGATTATCCATTTCCACCAACAGACCATCAACACCATCATCTACCAATGTAGGGATGGCATCAATCTTTGTGGCAACCACATTCTTCTCAGCTGCCATATACTCAACAACAGCCAATCCGAATCCTTCCCACCTAGACAAGAGCATCGCCACATCAAATACTTTCAAATAGCTATATGGCTCGTCAGTCCAACCAGTTACAACAAGTTCCAAACCATTCTCCTTGGCAAAGACCTTGACTTCTTCCTCTTCCTCACCACTTCCTACTATGATGAAAGCAGAGTTAGGAATTTCATCATGTATCAACTTAGCTGCACGGATAAACACATCTGGTGCCTTCTGGGGAGAAAGTCTTCCAATCATACCTACCACAAAAGCATCTTCCGCAATGCCAAGTTCACTTCTAGACTTTGCCGAGGCATTCCTCACAGCACTCACATCAATACCATTCGGAATCAAAGCTAGCTTATCATCTTTAGCAATATGTTCACGCTCTGCCGAAGCCTTTTCAGCCTTAGAGATACAAACTATCTTGTCCGTGCAAGGAGATAATATTTTCTCCAAGCACAGATATATTATACTTTTCAGTTTCATCTGATTAAAATTTACTTGATGTTAAAAGCCCAACCATGAGGATTGTAAACAACCTTACAATGCAAGCCTATGGCTGCCAAACGTCCTAAGCCACCAGCAAAACTGCTATGGCAATACAGGATGTCAGGATTAACCTTTTTGATTTCCTGGCGAATAGCTCTAACTTTAGCAATCACTTTCAAAGGTGAAAATGATTGCATAAGATCCATTTGCTTCACTCCATCCACCATCTTGTTATATGCACTTTCATTATAATTTCGAGAACAGATGAAATACTGCTTTATTCCCTTTTTCTCTAATCTTGGCAGGAGCATCTGGAGATAACGCTCTACGCCACCTGCACATTCGGCTATATGCAAAATTCTCATATATTTATTTTTATCTAAATAATTCTCTTGCTAATTTCTCCAACTTTGTAAACTTATATAGGCTATAAACAAGTGTAATAACACATAAAACCGTCAGTATATTCATAACCCACAATGGTACAAAGTATCTTAATAGAAGTATTATCAATAATGTAAACAGGCATAATCCTATTATACTATAGGTTGTCTTTTGAAAGTATTTTTCTTGCTTACACCAATATTCATATTCATAAGGAACATGTTGTATAGGCTGATAAATTTCAGCAAAAAATGTTCCAGAGACATCACTAATAAGGCTCAAGGAAAACACTTGCTTATTATACTTCAGAGGAAACACTTCCTTAAGGCATTCCCTACCCAGTGTACAAAATTGTTCAGCCTTCCTCGTATCATACGAACAGTAATCTATCATATAGTTCTGTTTTCTATCCCAATAATACCAAACATTATTGATGTCATTACAAATGTTTTCCAACTGTTTTGCTGTAAACTTTGACGCAGGATAATCTTGTCCAGACATAATGCACGGATAAGCATAATGTCCCAGTTTATCCATCAAGTCATTGAATTTGAAAACGTATTCGGTTTCATCCTTCTTTGTACCTTTATTTATAGAAAAATAAGTAGTAGCAGAAGATAAAAACTTGAAATAGTTACTCAATCGATGCATGAAAGGTTGCATAACAAAGTGATATCTTTCAATCACAGTTGCCCCAACATGTTGATTGTCCAAGAACAAAATGATAAATCCTCCGGTTAATAAAGCCGTAATGATTGATACTATAATTGAGACTTGCTCTTCCATTGCTGCATAATATGAAGTCATAGCCTTATCAAGGCAAAACCGAATCAAACCATCAATCATCACTTTACCTTTTCACTTCCCCCACCATCTTCTTCACCAACATACGGAATTGCTTATAGATGCCTAACTGCAACATTAAGATTCTAATATGCTTTTCCATTTGGGTTCTGAAAGTAACAGGAAAATATTTATCGAAACACTCCTTAGGCGAAAGCCTATCTAAGTCTTCAAAGAATGCTGTACGCTTAGGATTGTTCTTTGGCTGAGCAGTCAACTCATGCACACCAGCTATCAGCTTATCAACTCCTACCTCTTTTATATAGGCATCAGCTTCTATGGCTTTCATGATTTCTTCAGCCTTGGCTGAATGAACAAGAACTTTAGTTACACCTTTATCATTATCCAACTCCTTACTATACTGGTACACCTCGAAACAGTCCCATATAGTAAAGTCTGTCACACGATACTGCTTCTTGAATCTACAAGCATAACAGCTTGGTCGAACATTGATACCAGAGAAGAACGAGCGAAGCCAAGGATCGGTATCAATACCTGCATGATAAGAACCTTTCACTGAGTCGAAACTCATATTCGAGTACTTATATCCATAGAATTTCTTATCTCTAAACTTCAGATTCTTTAAGTCATCTCCGTATGTCAAGCCTTGATATTCTATATATTTACGAAGCACCTTAGGTGATGGAACCGCTCTACAAACCACATCAACGATAATCAAATTATCGTATGGCTTTCTAAGATATGATACCAAACCTTCCATCTGGCACGGAGTACCACTGAAACATACCAAACGACCTTGCTTCAAAAACTCCTTAGCCTGTTGATAAGTATCACCTATCAGACTCTGTACATACTTACTATTTCGGAACTTCCAAAGTTCATCCTCGCTTTCTATATAGATATGTCTTGCCTCATTATGTTCATTGAGAGCAGCTCCGAAAACTACGCCACCTTGTTTTAATACATACTTGGCTATAGCAGTATATGCCCCTCCAGATGTACTTTCCGCAAGAACCTTAGCATCTTTGTTTTGAAGCAGATAACCTTTCTGAGGCTTTTCGTTCTCGGATTTAACATTTATAATTGGACACACCTTTTCGCACAGATGGCAGTCTATGCAGGAATCCATATCCACCTGAGGATAGCGGAAACCTTCCTTATCCTCGACCATTGAGATGCAATGTTTTGGACAAACATTTTCGCATGCCCAACAGCCACAGCAATCTTTCTTATCTTTAATCTCTATCATCTTTCTTTTGATTTTTTGCGGTATGCAAAATCAAAACTAGATGATAAAAGAATAAGAACCTATGAACGCTTCAAATCTTTAATGATGGATTTTGCAAACCGTTTTATGAACGAATAAATACCTAACCTGCACAACGCTACACGGATATTCTTTTCCAATATAGCCCTTGTTGATACCGGGAAATATTTTTGCAAAATTTCACCCCCCCCGATTCCTACAGAACACTCCTGATAGAATGCACTTCTTCGAGGATTCAACTTGACTGAATGCAACATCTCTTTAACACCAGACACAGCATCTCCTACAGGAATCTCTATGATTCTTGCTACCTTATTCATATCCAATAAAATCTGATTTGCCATGTCGGTGTTAGCCAAGATACGAGTAACACCTTTATCATTATCCATCTCCTTACTAAACTTACGCACATCGAAGCAATCCCATATAGTAAAGTCTGTCAGATGATGCTGCTTCTTGAATTTGCAGTCGAAGCAACTAGGACGTACATTCATATCACAGAAGAAAGAACGTAGATAAACATCTGTTTCTACACCTTCCTTATATACCTGCTTTCCTCCACGATACACACTCATAGAAGAATACTTATATCCGTATGGTTTTTTATCACGGAACATGATGTTCTCTATATCGTCACCATACTTCTCCTTTTGCATTTCCACATACATACGGAATATTTTAGGAGAAGTGATAGAATGACACATTACATCAACAGTTACAAGATTTTCGTATGGTTTTCGAAGATAGTTCAACAAGCCTTCCAGCTGGCAAGGAGTTCCGCTGAAACATACCATTCTTCCCTGTTTCAAGAACTCCTTAGCTTGCAGATAAGCGTTGCCCATCAGGCTCTGTACATACTTGCTGTTTCTGAAGATTTTCAAATTCTCGTATGTCTCAACATAATGATGAGTTACCTGGAAATCCTTGTCATAAGCGGCACCAAAGACCACACCTCCACGTTCTAGCACGTATGAAGCAATTGCTGTAAAAGCACCACCCGAAGCACTCTCATGCAATACCTTCTCATCCTTGTGCTGCAACAAAAAAGCCTTTTGCTCCTTGGCAACATCCGCCTTGGCATTAATTACAGGACACACCTTCTCACACAGATGGCAGTCTATACAGGAATCCATATCAACCTGAGGATAGCGGAAACCTTCCTTGTCCTCGGCCATTGAGACGCAATGTTTTGGACATGCGTTTTCGCATGCCCAACAGCCACAGCAATCTTTCTTATCTTTAATCTCTATCATATTTGATACCAGATTTTTCTAATGCATCAAAAACAAAGTTCTTGGTAAACTGGCGCAATTCTGCCAAATTCTCATGAACCTTCTTATAGTCTATATCCATAGCCAGCATATCCTTTGGCTCTTCATCACCCTTTAATAGGCGTTTCTCTTCACCCACCAATGAAAGTAAAGAATAGATACGACCGTTGGTAGAAACAATACTATCCTTGTTATATCTACGGAATGTGAAGAACTTCTTGGCATGAAGCATAGAGAAAACTGAGCAATGGAACGAGTCAGTAAACACATACTCAGCATCACGAATCAATCGGATAAACTCCTTCGGGCCAACATTGTATGGAGCCTCATCTGGGAAAATTTCATCACTGGCGATAAACTCATCACAATGCTGCAACTGTACAATCTTATACCCCGTCAAAGCCTTTACCTTCTTAACAAACTCACGCTGGATAGGATTATTACCTAAGAAATAGCAGAGCAGATATTTCTCCTTTATGAATCGCTCCTTACTGATACCTTCACCCCATTCCTCTGCAGTGAATAAAATCGTAGGATCACATACCACAGGAACATCTCTTCCTATCAAATTCTTGATAAGCTTTTGACCACTTACCTCACGAACAGAGCAATAGTCGATACGAGGCAGAAACTCCTTAGCCAACTTTGCTTGCGCAGAAGGCAATTGAGATATACCAAAACTTGTTGCAAGTGCCATCTTTGGCACCTCTCTTGGCACAAAGTTCAAGGTATAATAATTGGCAGCAATATTGGAAGGCAACCAAAGTTGGTCACTTCCAACGACAAACATCTGATAATCATTGGCAGCCTTGCCCAGTTCAGCAAAAGAGCCATAACGCTTCGATAGATGAAATTCATGCTGAGCGAAGGTATCAAACATATTATATCGCTCCACAAGATGTGAAGCATATGTATGATTACTTTTCTTAGCTATCACTTTCTTTACTGTAGCCCATTTATCCTTGATGGTATTGACATCAAATATCTTGCTCAAAAAGTACTTATATTTTGCCTTGTTGATTTCACCCTTCAGGCCATCAATCATGATGGTTTCATTAGGAACATGAATATCATCAAAGAACATCTGAGTGGCAAAAGCCTGGAGCTGACTTCCATAATTAGGCTGGAAGTAGCAAGTTACAAGTGCTATTTTATTCGTCATACAAAATTATCAATAATTATATTTACCTCTTTTCAGCATAAACTGTTTTGCCCAACCCACAAGAGCAAGCATGAAATACATTTTCTTTCTGATAAAGAACAATGTAAGCTTACGTTGCTTGTCCATTCCTTCTGTACTGCATTTATAAACAGAATCTTTCAACAATTTGTTATTCTTTATAACTGCTGCATATTTAGTTACCTTAGTCCACAAGGCATCCTTATTAGAAGGATGAAAATAAGTACTCATTGCAATGGCTATAACAATATAAGCAACACGCTGATAAAGAGTCTGAACAAACTTATCCTTATGGTCAAAATGCTCTATATCTTCTTGGATTACATTCAAGCAATCCAACAAATATTTCGTATTCTTTTCATCCACTTTCTTAGAGATAGAATTAGGATTGAAAAGATAGTGGTAAGAATAGTTGTTGACATAAAGAGCTTTATTGGCATGATAGAAAGCACGCAAAGAAAACTCCAAGCCCTCAGCACCCTGACGCAATCTATCATCATGCCAGATATGGTTCTTTCGTGCATAATCTACACGAATCATCTTGCAATAAGCAGTAGCAATTCCGGACTTATACACCAAGGTGTTGCGTGCCAATTCTTTACATTCATCACCACAATAGAGTTTCTGTGCCTCTTGACAAGACCACTCCCACTTGCCTTTTATAGAATGTTCTCCTAATTCTTGAATACATTTCCAAAAGACTATATCCACATCAGGATTGTCATCAATGGCATCAAGCATAACCTGGCAGCAATCAGCATCAAGCCAATCATCACCATCAACATACATCATCCAATCACCAGTAGCAACATCATAACCAGCATTACGAGCAGAAACCAAGCCTCCATTCTGCTTATGTACAACCTTGATGCGATTATCTTTCTTTGCATAATCGTCACAAAGTTTACCGGTAGCATCTGGTGATCCATCATCCACAAGGATAATTTCAATATCCTTATAGGTTTGATTCATCAGACTCTCAACACATTGAGGAAGGAAATCGGTTACTTTATAACATGGGACTATTATTGATATCTTATTTTCCATATATGCTACTTAGATTTTTTCTTTTGGAGTAACATTACTTCTGATAGTTCCGTGTTTAACGAGATTGATAAAACGCAAAATGATTCGCATATCACGTAATCCTAAAGACTCCCAAAATTTTTGTTCCATTCTAAAATACCAAGGAAGCCATGAACCAGCAAAATGATGAATAGAATACGTGTTTGAAGTTCTATAAATTTTACCATTTATATGATTCTTAGGACTAAAGTAATCACATGGGAACACTGGTATTACGTCTGGTTTAGTATTATTTAGAGCAATTGCCTCTGAAAGTTCGGTAATATTATGCAGTTCAAAACCATTACGTTCAAGACATCTACGAATTACACCAGGTAGAGGTTGTACGTTTAAACTTCCATCAATATTAACAAACTCACGAGTATTATAGAAGTCAAGACAAGCTTTAATCCAAGAAGAATGCTTTTCTACACCAAATGCAGCAACTTCTAAACCTTTTGCCTTACTATTTTCGTAACCAATTACTGTATTCAAACTTAGGAAATCATCAAATGGCTTTACTACCTCAACATCCATATCTAAATATATGCCGCCATAATGATATAATGCATAAATACGAATATAATCTGCAGCAAATGCATATTTTTTATTATTAAATGCATCTCTAACCCATGTCGATTTGTCTTTCGGAAATCGCTCAAAATTCCAAAGTATAAATTCATAATCAGGAAGAAATTTCTTCCATGACTCCATACATACTTTTAAATCATTTGGTATAGGATCATTACTAAGCCAACAATAGTGTACAATTTTTGGTATCATGATAATTATTTTTCTTTTTTGACATCATTAATAGCTCTAGCAAGAGCATCTATATATCCCCTACCATATTTTATATCAGGTTCCATATAGTTACCTTCACCCCATTCATTCCATGACTTTAAGAATACAAATTGATTTTTTTTCTTTTTTACCAACTCGAGCACGTGCTTAGCATGCTGGTAAAAATACTTTGGTTCAGGATTCTCCAAAACCAATGCACCTCTCTTACTTCGTGGAGAGTGATCCCAATTTGGAATCAAACAAGGAATGAAGTTCTCTTGTATATCTTGCTTTTCATCAGTAAAAAATGGAATACAATACTTATAAGGAACTGCAACTCTTACATGCTTGAATTTTGACAAAGCTCTAATTAAGACTTTTTTAAAAAAAGAATTCTTTTGATATCCAGAAGCCCATCTCTCACATGTAAATATATTTATATGTTTAGATTTGCACATCTTTTCTGAAATCTCAGGATCTTTAAGTCTTCCTATAAAATAGATTCCATCAAATCCTGCCTCTATGGCTAACTTATTCCAAAATGGCACAAAATCATCAGGCAATAAGTCTGGCCTATATATCAAAAAAACAGGCATTTTGTCAATTTTTATATATCGATCATCTTTAAATGCTTTAAGCGCATATTCAAAATGTTCTCGATAATCTTGTTCACCCCCATAAATTTGCTCCATCAACATTTTGTCACCTGAGCCATCTTTATTCCACTGTTTAGCCTTCCATGACTCATTTGCCCAACCAAAACAAAAAGGAAAATCTGGCTTACCAGATTCTATAACTTCATCAATGATTTCATTAAGCAACTGACGCTTATTACCAAACCAGTAATGCCAATAACAAAATCCAAAAACTCCAGCTTCTTTAGCTAAATCGGCTTGTTGCTGTCGAATTTCTGGAATTCTCAAATCATAATAACCTAATTCTGTAGGAACTTTAGGCTGATAATGTCCTCTATACAAAGGCTTAGCATTACCTACATTCGTCCACTCAGTAAACCCCTTTCCCCACCATTTGTCATTTTCGGGAAAAGGATGATATTGGGGTAAATAATATGCAATAATTTTACTTTTTTCCATAATCGTTTAATTTAAATAAATAATGAATAACAAAATACAAGATAACACATGCTATCAATATATAAATATGAAATAAATAGCGTTTAGCAAAATCCATTGGTGAACTAACAGCAATATCTAAAAAATAATAAAATATTGGTATACTTGAAATTTCTAAAACTCCTTTTTTTATAAAACAACGAAAGAGCAAAGAATACAAGAACATAACTATCAATGAAACATATTTTCCAAATTCAATATAGAAATCTCCAAATTCTGTTTTAAAAATATATAATGGTACTCCAGTTATTTTTTCCCAAGCATAAAACTCATCAGTGATACTAGCTGCATTAGAAGCTATATTCGTTCCTGAAAAGAAATATGGATATAATCTAACACCAAATGGATGAATTTTTACCTTATCCCACAACATATTTCCTAAATTTGGAAATGGTTCTCCAAAATACCTAAAGATACCTTCTAACGGGGACTCTTTTGTACCTGCATCCTCAAACCTGCTTAAAGTCATTGAAATTGTATATATGGCAAAAAAAGTGAGCATAATTAAGCCTGCATTTTTAAATTTATACCTAATACTACTAGGGAATTTTTTCCAAAAAGGTAATACGACCAAAGCCATTAAAGAAGTAAAGACAAATATACCCCCTCTAGCTCCCGTCATAATACAGTTACTAAATGCCAACAGGCAAGTAATAGCAAAAACACAAAAAAACAGCATCTTATGTGCACACTTTGGTTTTGTTAAAGAAATACAGGCATAATATAGGAAAATCGGATTCAAGATATTATATATAAAATCTATATAAAAATTTAAAGTCACTTCTAAAGGACTAAATTTATATAATGTTGTTCCTTCATAATGTTGGGATTGATAAATTTCTTTAGGATCGAATTGTAATGCATATATCGCAGCTTTAGAACAAATTATCAATCGAACAAAAAACAAGACTAAGCAAATCTTAATTAATGGTACAAGAATTTTTTCTATATTATTACTAAATCCAACAAAAACAATATCCTTGGTATTCAAAAGGCGGAAAGGCCACATTATAATCAAAAAAGCTACGAACCCAAATAAATATGCTTCTAAAGGAAAATGAACCGTATTACCATAAACAAATTGATAATATCCAAATTGAACTGAAAAAATTCCAACACCTGCTATAATAGTAATCCATAAAGACAACATATTATGAATTGTCAAATGAGGTACTTTTTTCCACCAATATAAGGTATACCCTAAATATAAGAATAAATTGATATATAAATTTTCCATAAATTCATTTAATTATTTTCGCTGGACAACCTGCAACTATAGAATAAGCAGGAACGTTTTTGGTAACGACACTATTAGCAGCAACGATAGCTCCATCACCAATTGTTACACCAGAAAGAATTGTTGCTTTATCTCCAATCCATACATTATTTCCTATAACAATAGGACCTTTTGTCGAAAGTTTTCTTTTAATTGGAGGTATAGTAAATTCCTCCTTTTCAGACATGCCATGATTATTATCACTTATTGTTACAAACTTACCAGTAAGACAGTTTTCACCTATAATAATCTGAAAAGCAGAGGTTATATGATTATTATTACCAAAATTACAATGGCTTCCTATGCTTATTTTAGGTTGCAGTCTCTGTTCTTGAATATTCCCAGTACTGTCATTTTGAAATTTATAGGTATTCCAAGCTGTAAGTACCAAGTTTTCACCAAAATACGTATACTCATCAATTGATATAAACTCACCCCCTTTTATGTAAGGATTTCTATCAAACCTAACACTTCTATGGCAAGAATGGAATATACTATTTAACCAATAAGAACGCACTTCTAACTTTTTATATCTTATCCAACTTAAATTTGAGTAAGAGTATATATACTTTTGAAATAAACGAAAAAATAAAGAAATAAGAGCTTTCATAACTTTTTATAGAAAATGATTATATATTCGCAAAACTAAATATCTTAAAACATAGTAGTAACTATAAAAATTTGCGCCATAATTTTTAAAAAGAATTTGCAAAGCATGATCTGTTCTAAACTTTCGCTTATTTTTAAAAATTAACAATTGAACAACATACTTTGAAATTTGTTTTTTAAATATTATTTTTTTAAAACTATCGTAAGTAGCTTCAGTAATATATCTACTTTTAACTTGCCCCTTAAATATAGATAACAAATTTGTTACAAAAACCTCAAAATAGTTATATCCACCATTATTCTTCGAATCATCATCGTCTTCATAAAAGTCTCCATACAAAACAGCATTTGGTAATTGTGCATTAATTGCCTTTAAATAAGCGGGAACCTGCGTAAAATAAGACCCTCTATATTCATTATAATCAATACCTTGAATAAGACTTGTATTAACTATATTGGTACTCAAATATGTTATATTAATATTTACGTCTAACAAAAAATGATCAACACTATTATAATATACAATCTTTCCGTTATCAGTTGTACATTCTTTTAAGTGTAATAAACCTATATCTTTTCTTTTTAATATTTTCAATATTGAAGATATATAATTTAATTTAGGAACATCATCACTCCCCAACAGTAAAGTATACTTACCAGTTGAGGCATTAAGGCAATTGGCAAAATTGCCATCCATACCCAAATTTTCATCATTACGATGGTAAACTATCGGTAAACCATTGTTTATATACGTTTTACACAATCCACAAATATCATCTGTGGAACAATTATCTGAAACATATATAGAAACTTCACTAGAAAAAGAGCTTAAGCTTTCTTGGAAAGCTTTAAATATTCTATTCAGAAAGTTGATTCTATTATAAATAGGAATGCATATTGTTAAAAGTGCCATATTTGAGAAATTTTTCTTTGAATAATTTTTACTTCTACAACCACTGCTGTCCCGTTTAGAAATCATCGGGCCTGAAAAGGCTTGGATATAGCCAATCCTCCGTCTCTTCTGTTGGAACAGCTTTGTTAAACAATTCATTTAAAGGAGTCTTGTCCGTAAGGAATAGACCCACGTTCTTTGAAATAGTGTGTAGCGATTGATCTATGTGCATCACTTTCTTTGCATAAGCTAA
>OGKD01000331.1_pt1 | contig 37932 bp, 36 predicted proteins | sample 1572371 | NCBI WGS metagenome assembly OGKD01 (sample SAMEA2582096, study PRJEB24529) | metagenome | biome: Human gut stool | place: China | collected 2011 | reverse complement strand
GCAACTTCACCGGCCATATCTTCTGAATCATCTTACGGGTAGAGGTAGACAGACCGCAGCGGTCACGCACCTCAAAGGTAGGTTCCAGCGAGATTGTAATCGCCCATCCCGGATGATAGTGACTCACATAAGGCTGGTCAATCCAAGTACCAGCCAGATCCAGACGGGTAGGAATCCCCACTTCCTGTGCCGAATTATCAGATACGTTCAATAACGCCTTCTTCAAGCCAGAAGAAGACCGCGCCTTCAAACCAGCATGAGGAGTGCGCTGGAGTTCGACATATTCTATGCCCCTTTCCTTACAGATTCTACGTTTCTCTTCAGACCCACCTTCAGCGTTCACCACAAACACGTCCGGTTTCACCTTATCAAGAGTTGGCAGGAAATCGATGACTCCGCTTCCCTCATTGATATACGCATCCTTCACCGCCTTGATATTCTTGACCATAAATAGCCTTTCCTCCTGTGGGAACATAGGCTTGCGATGCTTATATTCCAGATAAGTATCATCCGATCCGATACCCACATACAAGTCACCATACCGTGATGCCTGCTGGAAAAACTCCACATGACCAGAATGCAGCAGGTCATAACACCCGCTTACAAAAACTTTCTTCTTCATTTGTTGTTTATTTGTTTATCTTATTTGTGTCGTAACCGCCAAAAGAAGTGCCATGTCCTGAAGATAGGCTCACTTAGTGCCTCAGCAGGATAATACCGCACAAAGTGCATATTTCTCCATATCTTCAAGAAGTACTTCTTAGCCATTCCTTGTTGTGTGAAATGCCCATACTTGGTGAAGTGCTGTCCGAAATTGCCACCATTCAGTATCTCTGCCAGCAACAACTTTCCTCGTTGCTCATCCATCGGAGCTATCATCTTCTCCTCAGATAATCCCAATGTCTCATGCAGCACATACATCACCGCCCTTGCAAACTTCCACAATCCAAGATGCTTCAAATCTTTCTGTAATGCATCCCTAATCACTAATAACTCATCATTATTCACTACATAGTAGTAATCAATGATTTGCCTCATTCCAATCCCTTCATCAAAGAAATGGTGATATAGATGCGTCAACTGATAAACCACATTGAATGCCATCGTTGGTATAGCAATTTCTCCAATGCCATCTGGCAGGCTAACAACATTTGAGTATTGCAAATCAGCATTCCGTTTGAACCACTTCTGCAAACGTGCATTATAGATAGGATTGTTCATGATGCCAGGAAAGAAATGCAACTCAACAGGTACACCATCCATTGTTGTTTCAAGATGATGAAACCTTATATCATCCTCCAGTTTAAAATGAGTCTTAGCATATTCTGTTATATCTTCTCTGCTTGCATTCACCCATACATCAATATCCCCAGGATTTCGGGAATACGCATTCGGATACATCAAGGCATTCCCCTGTCCTTTCAATATGCAGCATCGTAATCCGTCTTCTCTAAGCATAGAATAAAGCTTGCTCGCCACAGTATTCACCTTCATGTTCTGTCGATGAATTTGTTGCGCCTTACCCATCCAAGTCATTAGTAAATTCTTTCCAATCGGATTCTGTTTTAACTCATTAGGATATTCTTTTCCTAATCGCTCAATACCATCAAAACAAAACCCCAATATCGCTTGCTTAGAAGCAAAGGAATACAGCTGTTCCCAGTCTATATCGGCAACAAGATTACTCATATTATCCTTTCCACCCAGACAATATTTCAGAAAATCAAAGATCATATCATTTATTCAGATATGCAATAAACTAACATCTGCTACGTTTCTATTAATATAAAAAAGCAGAAACATGAGATTACGACATATCCATAGTATAATTAAACAATTTCGCCTCCTTTTTTGGCGAATCCTTGATGCCATAGACCGCAAGCTCGGTCCTGGACCTGGTGACCATCGCCCTTAACCCACATCCAAGACAAGGTTTTACATAAACTTTGCCTTGATGAACTGTGGCACTTTCCAAGCCATTTTCATCAGCTTTGTCAAAGTCACGGGCTTGAAGCCATAGCCAGAATATACCCTAATGTCCTCATCCCACATTTTCTTACGCTTTGCAGAATCAGTACTCATACCACCCATGCGCATTCTCGTTACGAACTCAGGGAGATACGCAACCTTCAGATGGCAGTTATACAGATAGTTCACCAGGAGGTTGGTATCAGCTGCGATTTTGTAGCTCTCATCATAGAGACCACATTTCTGCATCACCTCACGCTTGATATAGCAAGTAGGATGCAATGGCAGCCAACCACATCTCACCTTCCAGCGAGCATACTTGCCTCCAATCCATTTTCTCACCACCTTATTGGTATTCTGCTCATTCACAAAGATACCATCGGCATAGAGAAAATCGCAATCCGTCTCCTCCATCTTCTTCACAACGTGCGACACTGTATCCTTGGCAAACATAAAGTCATCCGAATGGCAGAGGGCGATGACATCACCCGTCGCCATACGAATACCTTTGTTAATAGCCTCATACATACCATGGTCTGGCTCAGAGATAAACTTCACCTTATCTTCATGACCAGCGATAGCCTCACGGATAATCTGAGCAGACTGATCCTTAGAAGCACCATCCACGATGATATACTCGATGTCAGGATAGTCCTGCGCCAACACACTCTCCACTGCACCGCGAATAGTCTTCTCACGGTTGTAACAACTCGTAATAATCGAAACTTTCAACATGTTCATTCATATTTATGAATCCACTCCAATGTTACCTTCGTACCTTCAATTCTTGATACAGGCAAATTAGGAGCAATCTTCTTAATCGGATCAAGATTATGCACATTATCCGTAGTCATATTATGTAGGCGGAAGCTGGTCATCGGGAAGGCGATACCGAACTTCTTCAGAAAATCACCAAGCCACCCCACAACTTTAAAGCACCAATACGGAACATGAGGAATGTGAATGCTCTCAATCTTCGCAATCTCATTAGCCCAATCCGTGATAGGATACGCCTCATAATCCCCAAGATAATACACATTGCGGTTCACCTTCTCAGGTTCAGCCTTCAAGATTGACATAATCTGATAAATAGCATTATCCACATATCCGTAGGTCTTGCGACATGCACGTTTGCCCATGTGAAAATACATGTGGTTCAGCACGATATGGAAGAACTTATTGTATGGTTCACCAAACCAAGACCCCCAAATAGATGTAGGGCGGATGATACTCCATGTATAAGAAGGATTTGTCGTCTTGATAATTTTCTCTGTCTCCACTTTACTCTCACCATACAACGTATGAGGAGCATAATCCTCAAAGTCCTTTGGCATATAGCCAGGCTCACACACATACATGGAAGAAGCAAAGATTGCTCGCTTTACAGTACCAGCTGTTTCTATTGCATCAAGCAGATTGCATACACCACCCATATTGGCATCATAGTCCTGCAACGTTTTGCCATTGAGGTCTGTTCTTGCACCAAGATGAATAACGAAGTCTGGTGCAAAAGCTTGTACAGCAGCCATAACATCATCGTGTCTGCGCAAATCCACCTGTACCCAATATTTATTATGTGACTCCTTCTTCGGTTTTACCAAATCAAGACTCTGAATCTCATATTCTTTATCTTTTGAAAGAAAGTCGATGAGGTTGGTTCCTATGAAACCAGAACCACCTGTTATTAATATCTTAGTCACCATTATTGTATTTTATTTTTTCAGTATGTTTCTAACTTTAAATCTTAAATCATATATGACTTTATACATAGCTTGAACGACTCCATACACTATACGGAATGGTATTCTATGTTTTTTGTCAAGGGCAAGGAAGACTTTACAGACGAACCATTGTGGGTTAAAATCCTCCACAGAGATGACATCGAACATTTGTGACATCCAATTTACATTCTCCTCAGTGGTGTTTCTTCCTATATAGATACCTGCATTTCTCAGATTACGCCAATATCTCAATGTATGAGTGTCACCATGTTTCTTTAAGACATAAGCTGCATAAGTTTCAAATTCACTAAATCCACTTAGATTTATTATGTCTTTAGGTATTACATACATAACATTCTCAAAAAAAGTATCATTACCGGCAGCACCATTTGCGGCTAAATCATCCAACAATTCGTTCATAATCGTCACATTCACAAGCAAGTGTTCGCAAATGAAAGAATCCTTTAGCTGCTTATGAAGATACTTGTCAGGGAATAGTAAATCTTGCGTCCTGAAAAAGCACTCATCATATTTGACATATTCACGATAATCCAAATATGGTTTACCTGACTCATCAAAGAAATCTATATTTTTTATTGGTATCGTATCTGCATCCCAAATCAAATAGTAATCATCCTTGCATATACGGGCATATCCCATTTTCAAGAATTGCTGGAAATACCAGCCTGAACGCCTTTCTGTACCAGATATATACTTCTTAATCTTCTTTATTGAAGGCAAGTTTAACCCTGGTACTAATTCATCCTCATTAACATAAGTAACACCTTTTAAATCTGCTACTTTTTCCTCTACGTCATAAGCCCCAATAAGAATTATGTTCTTTACAGGCAAATATCTTTTTATAAAAGGAAGGCTATTCTTGAATGTATCGATGTCTGCTCCAACTATCGGAATGACAACATCTAAAAGCTTCTGTTTCATTTCTTTTTTATTTTATCACCAAATTTTCATATACTGCCTCATATCTGCTTGTCATGATTTCGGCAGCATAGTTGTTCACGAATACCTTTTGTATGGCATCTCTTGCTACAGAACTATCTGTTTTTTGAATTTCATCAATATCCGTTTGAAGTTCTTTCATATTCTTGTTATCAGTAAGAAGTAGTCCTTTTGTACAACTATTGAATTTCTTGAATACTTCTTGATGTGAAGGTATATTCGACAGTACAGAAGGTAATCCTACAGACATTGACTCCAATAAAGTATTTGCCAAGCCTTCAATGTCTGACACAGAGATATAATAGTCGGCAGCCTTTAAAAAATCCGCAACATTTCTAGTAAACCCAGGCATCAGTATATTGTCTGTTTTCTTTGCTTTCAGTTCTTCCCACAGAGGTCCTTCTCCTAACATAATCAGACCTGTATTAGGACGATTAGCAAAAGCTTGTATAAGGATTTCAGGATGTTTTTCTCTTGAGAATCTTCCTATAAAGATAAAATACTTCCGATCCTTCTCTAATCCCATTTTTTCACGAAGTTCAACTTTCTTCTCTAAAGAATAATTCCATATTTTATAAGAAGTGCCATTAGGTATGGCTTTATATTTGAGATGTTTCTCTATCAAGTAACGCTCTGCTATACTTTCAGAGCAACATATTACCTCATCACATTTTTTTGTGAAATAATTATCTAAACGAATGATGATATTTCCTTTCAACCAACCAGATAAGGCTATGTTTTGAATACCTGGATAGATGTGAACAGTATAAACAGTTTTATAAGGAAGATGGGTCATCAAATAAAGAGGCCCAGAACAATGACCATGTACTACGTCAGGTTTAATCTTCTTTAACACATTCTTCAATCGAAAATATTGTTTGAGCAGATTAATACGCTTATCAGAAGACAACTGAAATATAGCTAAAGGCATTTTCTTAAAGTCATCAATCCTCGTATTTTCCTTTTCTGGGTTTAATGTGACAATACTAACCTCATACCTATCATAGTTTATATATTGTAATATATTATATATCACATTCACAGGTCCCTCATTGCAGAGCGTGGAAATCAAGTAGCATAGCTTTATTTTCTTCATCACTTATCCCAATTTTCGTTTTATCATTTCCAAAATGTCGTAGATGTTTTTCTGTATCTCAGCATTCTTTTCAGCGACAAGATGCTTGTCATACAGTGTTTCGATATTTTTCAAGCACTCTATGACAGGAGACACATCTGTCTTGTCACACAAATTAAAGTGCATCTTTTCCATTCCATAGTCCTCCAATATACGAAGCGTCTTACTGTCTCCACCTTTAGAGAAGCGATTTGGATCCCAATCAATAGCAATCACAGGTTTGCCGTTTCTCAATCCAAACACGCTGTCGTGAAATCTTTCCGTGACAATGACATCTATTAAAGGAAAGACTCCTGCCCATTCAAACGCATCTATCGTGTCAAGGCAAATGTCGGCGTATGGGTTGTACGCAGTGGCAACAACAGTATAGCCAACACTTCTTATCGCATCTGCCAATTCCTTGCGCAATGGGAAGTTGGAATTAAAATCATACAAGGCATACTTTTTGCCCGACTTGAACTTAGCAGCCAGTTTCCTGCTCAATTTAAAGTCCTTAATATCCAAGAAATACGATGGGTCGGGCTGCTTAACGATACGTTCTTTTGCAATACCCAACTTATTGACTAAGAAATTAATGGTCAAATTATCTCGCAGACCGATAAATACGGCATCACCAGCCACTCTCTTCAAATCTTCCTTTGGTTCAAAATTGGCAGGTGAGGCACTGGCTGCGAAATACACCTTTTTTACATTTAGCGGCATCCAGTTCATCCCGACCTTGCCATCCTTTCCGTAAGCTTCCTCAAGAATCGTGTCACTGCCTATCACCACCAAGTCATACTGTTCTAATACTGCTTCATCCTCTTTGGAATATTTGAACAAGTCTATTGCAGGCGTAAAAGTCATCAGTTGCTTGCGAAGTTTGTTGTATTTCATCAATCTGTAAGCCGACGCTGCCTTCTGGCGAAAAGTTTGCCACAACGAGGAATTCTTGTCTCTTACCTCGAAGCTTGCCCCAAGATTAGACTTGAAATCAGGAAATTTCAAAAAGTCAATCTGAGCATTGGGATACATCTTCTGCATAGCAGTCTGAACGCCTAAGCCCTGCATCAGAGTGCCAGGATTGTTTCCCGATGTAAATGTTATGATTAAAATCTTCATCGATTTTCTAATTATGTTTATATTGTTTTCAAAGAGAGATATTCACCCTCTCTCCATTCTGTTTAATAATCTTTGATTTAGAAGGAACGACAACAGAATTTTCCGGTAAACTCTTCACAACCGTAGCACCTGCACCTACTTGGCAGTTATCACCAATCGTAATATCTCCAAGTACAACAGCATGTGCCCATACCGAAACATCGTTCCCTATTACAGGTTCTTTCATGCCACGACTTCCTATAGTAACATTCTGACCTACCCGAAAGTTTTTGCCTATCTTCTTTGCATTGACAACTGTACCCCAGCCATGCCCTACATAGAATCCTCCTTCCACATTCTTCGGATTCGTACACAGATAGAGGTTGGTTCTGCCAGGCATCCAAAAGAAAACGAACTTAGACAATTTTCCTAATCTCCAATAGAAGACAGACCTAAGTTCTGGATACACCATCAACAGGTAGATAAAAGCCCAAATATTACTTTTAGAAGTCATTTCTTTCACTTGTTTCCAACGAGCTAAATCTTCATTAATTTTACCCCCCCGAAATGGTGTAGACCAAATACACAATGAGTTGTGGGAACAAGAGGATGCAACCAATGAGTAGTCTAATGTTATTCTTCATCTTTTATATTGTTATTATTTAATGTATTACTAATATGCATAGGTTGAATATCCTTGATTCCACCATTGACATAATAAAATGCTCCCGACAAATCGTGTCGGTTGCCTATATTCAGATAACTATCCCTACCTCTTACATACTTTTCACCAAGTGAATAGAACACAAGAGTCATGTCATTTTCAGAAAGATACTTTTCCAAATACTCCTTTCGCATAACCAGTCCGTTCATCTTTCCAATAGCAAAGTTTCTTGTTACTATGGTATTATCAGCCTTATCTCTCACGACACCTCGCTCTGCCGTATATAAGTTCAGACTATTCATCACACGATGCTCTGGCATACTTGCTTCCCTAAGACTTATTTCATTCTCATCCAAGCCTATCCATTCCTCTTGCAACTGAGCCTCATACGACAAACACAAAGTGAAAGGGTTGCCCTTGTACTCCCTATGGAAATCTTCCATGTCTCGAAGAGTTCGTTTGTAAGTCAGAGCCCATGGGTATTCATTCCAAAGATATTCTATACTGCCATTTCTGCGCTCTGGCATCCATCTGCCATAGAAATTCTGATCCTTAGCCCAATCCTTAAATATTTCCAACTCATTATTCTTAACAAAAGCCGCATTCGTAAACAAGAACAAGTCTTTCACTGTGTCTTCCTCCGAATCGGTTTTATGCCCATCATAGCAAGTCAAGACAATCCATTCTGAACCATCTATATCTGTAACTTTCAGCCTAGGCTCTTGCACAGGATAATCTTTCGATAGCCAAAGTTCATCGGATATATTTTCAACGTTCTCTATATCTGAAGTCTGGAAAGAAGTATATGATACAGCGTCTTTCTTATCAAGAATAGTAGGGTCTATCCTTGAATATTCACGAGTATGCCAAGGATAAGGTATAGGTTCCAAATCTTTCAATTCTGGAGAAAAGACACAGCGAGATTCATCAACAACCTCATAACAATCGCTCAACAAAGCATCAGCCTTGTACAAAGCCAACCACAAATATTTCTTGCCATAACGCTCTGTCACATTGTTATATCTGCCTTCCGAATAAACATGGTCATCCAATTTGCCCAATTCATCATTCCATCCGAAATCATGCTTAGCAATATTGGCTATCAGTTGCATAATATCCACCAAAGGAATGGCCTCAACTGTCTTGTTATCCTTTTTCATAAACACATAGCTTACGTCATGGCTATTTGAACCAAGGATATATCGTTTGAAATCAGAAAAGCCATAGAGAGTTTGATGCATTTTCCACGACCCTTTACTTGTTCCAAAATAATCCTCACCTATGTTCCTCTTGCCATCTTTTATTGAGGCAAAAGGATTTTCAGAAGAGAATGGAGGTCGTATCTGATGGAAATATTCACTATTTGCATTCAACTCATCTGCTAATGCCAAAATCAGCATCGTCCATTGTCGAACCAAAATATCTTCAGGCGCATGATTGTTTTGATAGAAATACAGCAACACCTTTTCTGCTATCTCCGCACTTATCTTAGCTTCGTGTTTGCGAAGTAAATATCCATATATAGCACATACGCATACTTGCACTACGTATGGGTCATTGCAATCATGAAACTCATCCAAGGAAAAAGATGCCATAGAGTTATTGCCCTCAAACAAGGGAACAAGTCTTCTCATCACTTTTCCTCTGACAAAAGGATGAGGTGTTGTACACATCCAACAAAGAAGTATGACAACCTTTTTTAGGTCTTCATTTGACGTTTTATCATAAAGGATATCTATAAAGCGTTCCAATCTTGCCTCATCATATCTTCTTGAATATACGTCATTCACCATGACAGACCATATCTTGTCTCTATCTGCCATATCCATGCCTTTAAGAACATGATGGGCATCCATGAAAATCGTTAATGGCAAGTAAGAAAAGAAGTCATGTAAAATCTGCAGCGTATAGATGCTATTCCGTTGCATCCAAGCCAATATCGTTTCATTACTTTTACTATTATGTCTTAGACTGGCAAGAATCAGACGAACCATAGATTCGTTTTTCGATTTTTTATCTTCCAACAGTTCTGGAGTTAAATCCCATTCTGAAAGCAAAGCAATGATAAACCGCCTATAGCTGGAATATTCGCTGCGAGACCCTTTTTCCAAGATAAAATCCACTTTTGCCTTGTCTGTCATCTTAATGCGCTTAAAGACATCTGCCATCAAGAAGTCACCCATCTTTTGATAACCAAACATCAAGGTCTCTCCCTCATAGCCAGTAGGCAGCATAAGATTTTCTTTCAATAGCCAGTGCAACAAATTATGCGACCAAGTTCTATTTCTGCAAATTTGATCAGCATAGAAACGAGCTTTCTGTCGAGGTATATCATTGCAATTCTTGTAATACAACGAATAGTTAGCATACTTCATCAACGCTTTCTCCGTAACGTTACGATGAGAATCTTCATCCACACCTTTAGACACAATATCATTGCGATATTTTATATATTCATGGAACAAGTCTGAATATGAAAAATTGCCTGTCATATATTTGATATCCCAATGGGCTACCTGACAAAATATAGACAAGAACAAAGGTTCATTAAACTCATTCTTGAATTTTCCTCTCAAATTTCCATCTTCGTCAGCAATCTGGTAGTGCTTGAAATATTTCTCTATAGCCTCGTTTGTTTTAGATCCGAAGCCATCAAGAGTAATTGGGCGACAATAAACTTGTAAATCAAACTTTTCATCATCTCTGAAAGTGACAATTAATTTTATATAGTGATTAGCTTTAAGCGTATTACTCATACGCAACATTGCCATATTCCAAAAGTTCTCTGTTGCACCTTCATTTAAGGCATCAATCATAATGATGGCATTAGAGGCCTCTTGTTCCATTGCTTCATTGAACTTTTCTAAATTTTGTTCTCCAATACCCATCAACTCATATAACTGGGTTTCAAAGTCTCTGTTTTCAACAAACTGGCTACCAAACAATAGATACACATTCTGCTGCTTGGAAAGTCTTTCTGCCGTCGCACATATATAGTGGGTTTTGCCTATTCCTGCTTTACCTTTCAATTTCACAATTGAAACACTTGCCATTTTTCTTTTTTCATTCAAAGGAAGAATCTTTTCAAACTCATTTTTAAAAAAGTTCTCTACTTTTAAAGGCGTAGTCGTATTATTTTTAGCTTTCCATTCTGACAACAATTGATATAAATCCTCATATTCTCCCTTCTTATATCCATTTAAGCAATTTCCTAAATTCAAATTTCCACTAAGAGCAATACCTTCTATCCGCTGCAACTCACTCTCAATGTCATTCTGTATTTTTCTCTCAGCAAAAAAGTCTATCTCTCTATCCAGATCATCGTCTGCCACATGAAGTTCCCTGTTATATCTCAGTGCTGCATAGCTGATGGCTTTCTCCACTTGTCTCTGGCTTGTACCTCTTCCCAATGGAGAAAAATCCTCGCTCTGCCAATCATGAGAAACACCGACACCTTTCTTTTCCAAAAGCTCAGCTATACTTTTGACAGAAATATATCCTATACTGTTACCATATTGTTGTAAGGCGACTCCTATCACCGAACCTTTTTCGTTAAGGACTGGCGAACCAGAAAATCCCTTATACGAAGTGAAAGGCAAGGCATCCGTTCTAACCACCATCGTATCATAGTCTTCTTTCTTTGTGTTGAGCCTATCTTGCACATCAATGCTTATAATATCAGAACAATTTCCCAACTCCTTTGGATAACCTATTATTGTCAATTGGCGATTCTCATTAAAAACGTCTGCCAACAAATTCAAATGATCATACTGTTGATAATCCTTACATTTTAACAAGACAACATCCAATGGCTCTCCTGCTCCGGTGATATAGTCTACATCACATAGCACCTGCTTTTCCGTCTTTACGATGACAGACTCATTGTTCAACGCAGAGTCAACTACTATATGACGTGCAGTCAGCAAAGTATCTGGTGCAACAAAGAATGCCGTACCTCTTTCACTGCCACACTCTACTGGCACAACAGAGGTATAGATGACCTTCTTTAAATTAACAGGATAGTTCATACTCATTACAATTTGCAACAACAGTAAAATGAAATTTTTCTTTTAGTGTTTCTGTATTATTTAGGGTTTTAAGAACCTCATTATTCCGATTAAACCTTATTTCCCTATTGGTTACGCCTTGTGGTAATTGCGCTGTAACTATACGAGACAGCGCTTGAAAACTTGGGCGAACCTTAGCACCACCCGTTACAAAATAATGTTCACTATCAACCACAGAAAGTTGTTCTTTGGAAGTACTGTGAGCACTGCCATGATGAGACACCTTAATTGCATCAAAAACAATTGGCTTAGGTAAGTCTGCATAGACATCCTTCACCTTGTCAGACACCACTTTTGGAGAAGCATCTCCACAAAACAAGATTTTGTGGCTATCATGTTCCCATACGAAAGCTATTGATGCCTCATTACTGTCGGTCAATGGATCGAGGCTTTCTTCGGCATATTTCAGCAAAGCAGCTTCGTCAAGCTCTGTCGCTGAAACACTATGCTTTTCCACAACATTCTCATTTTCAAGCATGATGCGCATCAATGCCTCATATATCGTTTCCTCTTTCTTGTAATCTGCTTCTTTCTTTTTATAGAGCTTTTGCCAAAACAGCTTTCTATATTCCTTATCCAGTTTATCCAAAGCCTCTTGGTTAGGAGAGAGGAAGCGCAGTCTCCCCATATTCTCTCCCAATTCGATTGGCTCTGTTTCCGAAGTTATATACTCTCTTCTCCATGCATTCTTCCAACTTACATTGTTCAAAATTAAATCAGCCAAGGTCACGGAACTGTCTGCATTGATTTTATTTTCCAGCATATCCACTACCACAGGCAAACGACCATACAGTCGCTTTACATTCTCAATCATTTTATCATCCCATTGCTCAAGATGTTCTGATGTTCGTTGATAGCAATTATACAGAATATGATTGATTGTCAAATCAGGCATAGCACGTAACATGGCTATAATCCCATTGATATGGTCATTGTCAAAATGAGTTACTATTAAGTAATCAATACGTTCACCAAACTTCTGACAGATATAATATTTCACCTCAGTAGTGAATTTACCACAATCCACCAGGATATGTATCTCTTTATTGTCGTTTTGCAGCAACAATGTGATACAATCGCCAGCTCCAACATGAAACGTTTTGAAAGTACAATGCATAGTTATATTTTGTATTTTATGATTTAAAATGCTGGAAGGCAACATCATAAGCATCCTCTAACCTCGGATCTTCAGAGGAAAGCAAATAAAAATTCTAAATACTATCAAGCATCCTGACTTCATCTGCTTGCCCCCAAATATTCCCTAAGGCAAGAATGCCCTTGAAGATTTCATATATCTTCTCAGAAGTCATTATTTTATTTCACTACTTTCTTTGCAATATTCTTTACAGCAACCAACTCTGGTCTCATCAAAGTATCATGAACTTTTTGGATTATTTTGCTCTTTAGTTCAATAGAGGTAGTAAGAAGATTGGCTAAAGTCTCATCTTTAGTATCCGTAAAAATCTCAAAAAGCATAGGGCGTTCTGTAACTTCAGGTGTTATGAAACGTTCATAAACTTTTGCAAACTCCTCTTTATTTGAGGCGGTCAAATACTCAAAACCTAAGTTCTCGGCATAATTTTTCACCAAAGTTTTAGATTGGCATGCGAAATGTCCCTTTGCCGCAGTAAACTTATCAATATTCTCACCCAAGACTAAAGAGCCAGGAAATGATACATTTTTAAACTCCTGACCAAGCCCATTGTTGATAATCATGATACGCAAGTTTGCCTTAATATCACGATTGCCCAAACTGTTCATGTCATAGAAGAAAAGAAGGTCGCCAAACACGCCAAAATATAACTTCTTGGGCTTCATCATAGATGCACCTATCAATGAAGATATACCGCCATCAATGCCAAAACCTCCTGTATTGCAATAAGAGAGCACAGAAGTTGGTACATCAAAATATCCCCATGAACGCAATGAGTTCCTAATACCCAAATGCAAAACACTGTTCTCAGGTAATTGACCCGACAACTGCTGTGCTACCCAAATGTTAGAGAATGGCAACTCTGGCAAAGACGAGAGTAGAGCATCATAACGTGCTTTGTACTCAGCATAAACAGTATTTTCTTTTTCTTCCTTACCTTGAATGATTTTGGTGAAGAAGTCCAACTCTGACATTTGAAAGATGGAATTGGTCTTTCTAAAGGTATCCCTTACCACTCCATCCTTGGCTATTCGCCACATTACCTTTGCCTTCTTGAACAACATGGAAGAGACGAAACCAATTTGAATCATCAAGTCAAGTTGCTCACCTCCAATTTTTTCCTTTGCTTGCTCACAGAGTAAAGGCATCAACACTCGGTACTTACCTTTATAATTGCTCGTTGGGTCACAAATCACCATAGCATTGTAAATGCTACAGAATTTATCCACAGCTTTCGTCAACTCTTCTGACCATTTCTCATGAGCACCCACAAAGATGCCGATTTTTCCTTTAGGCACTTCAGGGAATTTGTCTTCCTTTTGATACAATGTTATTTTTCTTACAGGCGCGATCTCCTTGACAGAAAAATCAGAACTGCCTGCTGTCACAAGATTGATATGACATGGACCACCCCCATTGCGAGTCAGTCCTATCATCGCCTTATTGACTTTTACCATCACGTCCCATTCGTCCTCAGGGCAATGTATCGTCTGTGCCTGCACACTCTCCATAGCAATGTCGCTTGGCAGTTGGGTGCGGTCGGTCACTTGGTCCACATAGTGTCCGATGTTGGCATTACTTCTACTGCATGTGATAGCCAAGATAGGAAGTTGACGATAGTAAGCCTCTGTCAAACCAGGCATATAATTACGTGAAGACGTAGCACCCGTACATGTGATTGCCACAGGCTCTCCACTTTCCGCAGCCATACCACAAGCCATGTAAGCTGCCGAGCGCTCGTCGATGGAAGAGTACATTTCAAAATATGGGTCTTGCTGCATACTGGCAACAATAGCCATATCCGTAGCACCAGGAGAAGCTACTACTTTCTTAACACCATGAGCCTTCATCAAGGCTATGACTATCTGTACGTTTCTTGCATTACTATAATGAGTTTCCATTTTATTTCGTTTTAATGATTTCTAATTTTATATTTCGTACTTTACAAAATTCTGCGATTCTATGATAATCATCCAGCGAAACTTCTTCTGCCTTCATATTGTTGGCAGAGAGGAAATAACGCAATGTTGCCAAAGGAGCAAACATAAAAGGCAAATAAGTCTTTAATTTGGCATGCCTTATTCCATACTTATGTTGTTGCGTCTCATGCAAATAAGGGATATCAAGCACAGAGATTGCCTTGGAATCCAAATATTCTTCCTTACAGCTAATCACCAAAGTTCCTGTACCTTCCTTTAGCAATGAAAAAAGTCTTCTTGTCAATTCATAACTTGCCAACATGGAATGATTAGGAAAGAAAAAGCTAATCACCTTTCCTTTGATTTCTCCTTTGTAGTTCCAAGGTTCTCCTATCAGCAAATAATCATAGTTTCTGTCCACATCCGTAAACATGTGGTCGGCATTCCATGCGATTCGTTTTTTGGCATATAAATTAAGGATCAAGAATAGTAAGCCTACCACACCTATAACCAAAGCATAAACCAAGCCTAACACGAACCATAGGCAGATAAAGCCCAGCAAAGCCAATACACATAATATCTGAATCTTTTTCTTCTTGGTTTTAGTCATATCATTTACAATTTAAAAGCCTGGGCATCCCCAAGATTCAAGAAAGATTTTATAATTTCTATCCAAAGTTGAGATCTCTCTTATTTCTTCTTCTAACAATTGGAAGTCGAAGATTTTCAGATTGTCTGCCACTCTCTTTGAGTTCTTTGACATAAAGATTGGTACGGCATCCGTATCCAAATGCCAACGTAAAATCACCTGACCTATATTTTTATGGTACTTCTCTGCGATTCGCTGTAATATCTGACTGTTCTTCAAGTCTGGATGCATTCTGCATATAGGAGAATAAGAATAAACATTAATTCCATGAGCATGGCAATAATCCATCTCCGTTTGGCAAATTCGCAATGGATGTCGTTCTATCTGAATAAACTTAGGCAGAATGTCATTTTGACTCATCTCCAAAAGGTGACGTTCTCTTACATTGCAGATACCAATATTCTTTACGATACCTTCATCTTGAAGCTTTTGCAGACAATTCCAAGTTGGTTCAATGAACTCTGAGATAGGCCAATGCACCCAAACTATATCGAAATAGTTCAAACGCATCTTTTCCAAAGCACCAAGAACATATTTCTTCACATCGCCCTTTCCTAGTATCATTTGCCAAGCATCCACCTTGTCAGAAACAAAGACATCCTCTCTCTTCTTCTGATAATCTATCATGCACATTTCAAGAGCCTTGCCTAAGTCAACCTCAGTTCCATAACTTGGTGCCGTATCAAAAGATGTGCATCCATGAGAAAAAGCAGCATTCACAACACTCAACAAATCATGAAAGTGGTTGTTTTGGAATGTACCCAATACTATCTGTGGACTCATTGTTTCGTTATCTTATTAAAATATTCAATATACCTTTTTGAAACAGCCTCAAGGCTATAGTTTTCATCCACATACGCTTGAAGATTTCTCTTCAAATTCTGATAATCACCAGAAATAAGCTGAGCCGCTTTCGTAATAGTCTCTTTCAAGGATTCCTTGTCGTTTACATGGAAGAGGAAGCCGTTTTTGCCATCCTCTACACGCTCAACGAATCCATCAATATCACTTGCTATAACTGGCAAATTGTAATTGTATGCTATCATATGAGGACCACTCTGTGCCACATCCTGATAAGTGAGCATAAAGTACTTATGCTTGGTAAACAATTCAGGTATCTCCTCATCAGGGATTCTCTTGAAGTATGTAGAAATGCTCTTGCAATCACCTATTTGTTGCAAAAATGCCTCCTTGTTCATTCTGCAATTGCCACAAATATTGAGATGCACCTTATCTTGTAATTCATTTGGCAATTCCTTCACGGCATCAATAAGCAAATCAAGGCGCTTATTAGCCACTACATTGCCAAAGAACAACAAGTTAACTTTTTTCTCATCCACTTTATAATTATCCGTCTGCACCTTTCCAAAATCCTTTACAACCATTGGAGCATAGAAGAACGACTTCTTTGGATAGTGATCCTTAAACCAACGGGCTGTATGCTTGGAGAACATTTGGAAATATTGATTTAAAAAGAATTCTACCTTAACTGTAACCCTTAACATAAAAGGCCAAACTGGATAGGGATTTACATTATGAGCTGCATGAATAATCTTCTGGCTGTTCTTTTTAGAAAGAAATAATGCAGGATAATAATATGGGAAACCATGAAAAGAAGAATATATCAAATCAAAATCTTTAATCTGATATTTCTTAAAAACTCTCCGATAAAAACTAAACGTTCTAATATCTCTGATTTGATAAGTTTGCTTAATAAATTCATATTCACCTGATGAAGGGATTTCGTTTTTACCAATAACTAGCCATGATATTTCAAATCCGCTATTTTTCTTCAGATATGGTACTATTTCCTTATCAGTATCGAATGACCAAGACTCTGTTATCCATAGAATTCTTTTCATCCTACAAGTTCTTTAACTACATTCAACAATCCATTAACTTGATTCTCCTCTACCTTGATGCTCTTCTTAACTCCAGCATTTTCGCCAGCTTCCACATCACGATGGCTGTCACCTATCATATATGATTCAGACAGATCGATGTTGAAGTCTTTGGCTGCCTGAAGCAAAAGCCCAGGCTTTGGTTTGCGGCAATCGCAATCTATTTTATATTCTGGTCGTTCACCCTCAAAACCTTTATCAGGATGATGAGGGCAAATGTAAATGCCATCTATGTAAGCACCATCCTTACCCAGAAGCGTAGCCATCTTCTTGTGAATCTCATTGAGTTCTTCCCAAGAAACTTCACCTCGTGCGATGACTGGCTGATTGGTGACAACGATAGCCAAGTATCCGCTCTGGTTAATCAGCTTGATGGCTTCCGAAACACCCTCTATCAACTCAAAATCTTCGATGTGACGAAGGAAACCAACATATTTATTGATAGTTCCGTCACGATCCAAGAAGATGGCTTTCTGTTTGTTGCTGAGATTCTTTGCCTGAACAACACCATTCTTATAATCAGCCTCTACTTGATGGAAACGTTCTGGAGTACCCATATCCTTCACATACTCAGGACTGTCATAGCAGAACATCATGTTAGAACCACACAGAGGTTTGAGAATCTGACGATCCAAATCAACCTTACCTTTTGGAAAACCAGTTTCTTCATCAATTTCCAAGTTCTTGATGCTTATGTCCAATACCTTTGGGTCAATCACATGCAAACCTGCGTTCACCCGATTCTCATACCATTGAGGACGCTCGTCTTCCTTGGCAAGCCACTTCTCTACATGACCATCCTTGTCTGCAATAATCAATCCGCTATCGTATGGATGTGAATTAGGGTGTGTAAACAGAGTAACGAGACCTTCATGAGCCTTGTGGAATTCCACCATGCGGTTGAAGTCCACATCAAAGGCTGCATCTGCATTGAGGAGCAGAAAAGGCTCTTCACCAATCTTGTCTCTCAGTTGAAACAAAGCCCCGGCATTGCCCAAAGGTGTTTTTTCTACGAAATATTCAATCTTTACTCCCAACTGACTACCGTCTCCGAAATAAGCCATAATCTTATCGGCAAGATAGCCTACAGTCAGAATCATATCTTTAAAACCCTGTGCACAAAGAGATTTGATTTCTCTTTCAAGGATAGAAATCCCAGCCACAGGTATCAGTGGCTTGGGAATATTAGGAAATAGCTCAGCGATACGAGTACCTCTACCGCCTGCCATAAGTACTACTTTCATTGTATATTTTTACTTTTTTGTTTACCATATAAAACAGGGATTCTTTTTACCCCAAAACTAATTGCATACTTTGAAATTACAAGAATACAAGCTGACACTAAAATTGCCATAAAGAGTGTATAATCAACCCTACTACTTATTGTTGCCAGCATTTTTTTTATAATCATGCCTGTCGGTATCAAAAGAACCCAATGGAAAAATATTATAAATAAAGTATTTCTTGATATTATACGCTTGGAAGAATTATCACCCAACCTTCTAGATAACAGCATCGATAGCGAAATTATCAGAAAAGTTCCCGCAATGCCTGCACTGTAGTTCAATAAGATGTTATTGCCAAAACCTGGTCCATTCATTTGAGCCGCTCCATTTATCTGCAATATAAAATATACCCATAAAGCAGACAAGATTCCAATCATAAGGAGAATCTTCGAAGAAAATGTACATTTCATCCACTTATTCAAATAATGTCCTACTATAAAATAAGGAATTGCCATCATCGTGGAATCCAAACAGAAGTACAAATCAAGATTTTTATGTTTCAACAACAACAATCCCAAAACTGAAGCCACTAATAAACAACAAGCAGATATCCTATTAATAGGTATAAACATAAACAAAAGACGCAATTGAATGATGCTCACAAGAAACCAACATGGCAGACAGACAGAATTTGAATATGGAGTATCATACCCATCCCCCATCAAAATTCCCATAAGCATTTTCACAACTATTAAAACATCTATAGTCTTATGTTTTATCATTATTAATATTAACAAAAAAACAAGTTCGTAAATCAAATAAGGTAATATAATCGACCTTATCAATTTACCCCCCCATATCGGATATTAGCTCTGTTTACATTTGGGGCTTTAAATAAGAAGCCAGAGATAATAAAGAACAGAGGCATATGGAACAAATAAACATAATCCCAAATTCCTCGAAGGCAGTCATTGCTTTTCCATGCAGGAAAAGTTTGAAGACAATGTCCAAATATTACAAGGAATATACCAAAAGTTCGAGCATAATCCAACCATACAATATCTTTTTTCATCACTGATTACCGAAAAATTTTTCTTCCAACATCAAGCACAAGCAATGATATACAGGAAGATGAAGTTCCTGAATCTTATAAGTCTCAGTCTCTGGGACATGGATACAAACATCTGCGAATGTTTCCAGCTTGTTTTCGTTCTGACCTGTCAGACCGATAACCTTCAAGCCTTTCGATTTGGCAGCAACCGCTGCATAAAGAACATTCTTACTGTTACCAGAAGTTGAGATACCCAAGAAGACATCACCAGCTCTACCCAAACCATTTACCTGCTGAGCGAAAATCAAAACAGGAACGGCATCATTCATAAAAGCAGTGGTTAAAGATGGTTCTCCCACCAAAGAGATGGCTGGAAGTGAACCTTGCAGATGATCAGCCAACACTGTACCCATCTCTGCATCAATCTGCATGAGTCGGTCAATCTGAGCAGCATATATCTTGCGCTTCAACTTAAACTCCTTCATCAACTCGCCGACAATATGTTCTGAGTCTGATGCCGAACCGCCATTACCTGCTACCAGTAACTTGCGACCAGCCGAATAAGCTTCCTCCAGGATTTGGTAAGCTTTCAATATGTCTTCTTTACAACTCTCCAACTGAGTATATCGTTGTACCAAAGTCTCAATATGGTTGTTCATATATGAATTCTTCTATTAAACATTCAACATTAAACACTCAACATTCGAACATCGTCTGTTGGATAAATCTTCCATCCATGAGCACCACCATCGGAGAACTGGAATGGCATCACAAAACCATTAAGTTTCTTCAAAGCCTCTTCCACTTTCTTTTTGCGAGTAGGTTCTACCACAAACATGATGAAACCGCCACCACCGGCACCAGAAACCTTGCCAGCCTTGGCACCAGCAGACATAGCTACATTCATCGCCTCTTCTATCATCGGATTAGAGATATGGTTCGCCATTTTCTTCTTGTTCTCCCAACCTTCACGGAGAATATCAGCGAAACCATCAATATCACCCTTCAAGATGGCAAGCTTCATATCCTTGGCACTCTGCTTAATCTTATGCATCGCCTCCACGGCATCATTCTCACCCTTTGAGGTATTCGACTTCTGTTCCTCAATGATAGCAGCACTACTACGGCTCTTACCAGTAAAGTAGAGAAGCATACTTGCTTCCAGCTCATCGATAATCCATCGCTTAATCTTCAGTGGATTCACAATAACAATGTCGTTCTGCAGGAACTCCATATAGTTGAATCCTCCAAAAGCAGCTGCATACTGATCTTGCTTTCCACCAGAAAGTCCTAAATCCTTACGTTCTATCTCATAAGCTAAACGTGAAATCTCATAATCACCTAGCGGAAGGCCAAGCCACTCAACAAAACATTTCAAAATGCAAACAACCATGGTAGAGGATGTACCTAAACCTGAGCCTGCAGGCGCATCATTATAGGTTGTTATCTTGAAAGACTTAGCGCCAATGCCAAAATCCTTCACCACTCTATTATACACACCCTTGATGAGACTTGCTTCACCATCAATCTCCAAACTTTCAGCCATAGGATAACTTTTGTTGCAATGTGCATCAAAAGCATTGATGGAGATGAGGTCGTCTTCTGTCTCCTCAATCGTACAATATGCATACAAATTGATTGTTGCATTCAAAATCAAACCTCCGTATATATCACTATATGGCGATACATCGGATCCGCCTCCTGCCAAACCTAGGCGGAGGGGTGCTTTGCTACGTATAATCATAATAGTCTCAAAATTTAATTATACAAAAAAATGTGTATTGTTTTATTTATTCTTTGTAATTCTATCTATCCCTTTGTGCACTGGCATACAGACAGCCAAGATAATTCCAAAGGTCAAAAGTGTCAGCCAAGCAGAATAATGATCTGATTGGAAGCCCACAGCTTTCAAAACTGCATCAACCATACCTATCATCAACATCTGCAAGACATATATCTCCAAGGAATATTTGCCAAACCATGAAAGCACAGCTTCAATTTTTTCACTTTTTATAAGCATCAAAACTACACAAACCAATGGCATCATCAACAGTCTATATGCTATCTGGTAATATGGGAAGAAGAATTCACTCTTATTCCTTAATAGGAATGTTATGCATAACAATATACCCCCCCCCGAATATCTGTTTAAGAGTTATTGCTTTCTGCTTCAAGGCATAATGCCCGAACAACATACCTATGAAGAAGATTGGAGTTTTTGAGATTCCTATTGTCACCATATCATAATAATCTGGAACAAATAGATACAGAGCATAACATCCTAAGATACTAACAACAACTAACAGAAGTGTTCTTGAAAGAATCTCTCGTTCCTCTTGATTCTCGAAAATGAATCGGTAAGCAAATGGGAAGACAAAATATAACGCCATTGACATTGATATATACCACATTCCATCATTGCCAAAGAACCAAAAATACAAGGAGCTACTCTTCAGAAGAGTTTCAGACAAAGAATTACTTCCACCTATCAAACGATAAAGAAAGAACGGCGCAGTCATTATCATATATGGCAGTAGCACTCTATGAATTCTCTTCTTATAAAAAAAGTGTACGTCTCCATTCTTACGGAAAGAGTAATATAACCCAAATCCAGAAAGGAACAAAAATCCTTCCGTGAAAGCAACTCTTGCTATCAGACTCAAAACCTTAGTTGCCAAAGTTTCTTCTACGCCTGCCCAAGCTAAAGCGTGAAGCACACAAACTCCCAGTATGGCAATTCCCATTAACTGTCCTCGGTAGCGAGAAAATAGAGCGAAACTCAAATTTTTCATTGCACTCAGCTATTCAAAAAACGTTTATACTCATTGACAACAAAATCGTTCATTTCATCAAGATATTTTCTGTTATATTCTTTCACAGACTTGATATATCCAGGCTTCTCCCAAATCTGCTTTAGATACTTCACCCAATCCTCAGGCTTGTCAGAAGCAAGCAGAGGAGCTTGATCTTTATGGAACACACCAGCCATACTATGAGGATGAACTATCGTCACCTTATCGTATGATATTGCCTCGAAGGTCTTAATCTTCAAACCAGTGCCTTGATATACAGGATTGATAGCGACATCGGCTTGAGCATAAAAGTCGGCAGGGACGTTAACATAGCCAAATAATGTTACACCTTTCATGCCTTCAACATTTTTCAGCACCTTACAGATACTACCACCAATGATAAGCTGAGCATCTGGGAATCGATGAACAATATGAGGAAAGACCTTATCAACAAACCACCTAATGCCATTTACATTATATTGGTTGCCACCCGACAGGAACACGATGTTTTGGTTTCCCGCAACCTTCTGAGGATGGTAATCATACTTGCTATAGATGTTGTAAACCTTGCTGCGAGGTGATAGCAAATGGAAGTATGCCATCTCCTCATCTTGCACAGCAAAGATATGCTGACAGCGTTGCAGTCCTGTGGCCTCTTGGTGCGCATTCATCGTGCGACATTTTTCACCCACCATCAAGTCTTTATACGATAAGCAATCATGTGTAAAGATTGCCGTTTTCGGGAATCCGACTTTCGTGAAAAGCTTCGTCAAGTAAATATAATTAATGATACAGATGTCAAAACGTTCTTTAGTTTGAAGTTCTTTCGCATAAGAAGTCAAGCCATTTGGATAAGGCTCGTCTATCGTATAATATCCATTGCGGAAAATATTATCAAACTTTTCCCAAAGGCTTTCTTTGATTTTTGCTATTTTCGACACTTCAAAGCAATGGAAACGTTTACCCCAATAAGCCTTCGTCTCCTCATAATCACGCCTAAACGGAGCTGGGTCTTTCTTCAAAGGCATCTCCTTGATATACAGGAAATGCACCTTATTGCCCAACTTCATCAGAATCTCAGCCTGAGCCAATATACCCCATCGATTACCTGCATTGGTAGGATGCGTGGGGCATTTAGAAACTATTAATATTTTCATTATTATTTACTAAAACCTTAAAGATTTAACCCATGTTTTTATAACTTCCTTTCGAGAAAAGCCATATTGATGGATATTTTTCAGCCACCAATACAATCCGCTAACCAAGCCTGTAGAACGCAAATCCGACATTATATAATTTTGTATGCTAACACGCTTGATTTCTGGCATTATTTTCAAAGTTGACATTCTAAATGTTTCGTCCTTTCCATCATCAAAAGAAAGGTGTAAAGTCAACAGCTTCTCCAACTCGCCGAAGACATTCATTTGTGTCCGAGCCTTTTCTCTAAAATGGCCACTATTTGAAATAGTTAAACTACTGACACGATATTGAAAGACTGGTATCTGTGTATTAGCCACTCCATCATACAAAGCAAGCTTAAAAGCTGTTAAGTCATCGCTTCCCCAAGCATAAGGCATATTAACATACCCTTGCATCTGGTTCAGTTTTTCACGACTCATCACCCAATCACCAATATATTGTGTTCTGTGATTTCGTAATCTTCCATTAATCATGGAAAACACACCTTCCCTTTCCGGACGAGCTTCTTGAATATTCGACACATTACCATTTTCATCAATGATTTCGGTTAAGCCATGATAGATAGCAAGATTAGGATATTTCTCCATCAATGAAGCATATACTTCCAAACAATTAGGTAGAAGACGGTCATCATCACCCATACAAATGATATAATCGCCTGTGGCGTAAGAGAGACAAATATTCCAGTTGTTTACCACATTTAAGGCACCACAATTCTTTTCATTCCGAAAATATCTGATACGCCCATCATGGAATTGATTTACCACAGTTTTCAAGTTTTCTGGCGAAGCATCATCAACGATAATCACCTCAAAGTCTTGATAGGTCTGGGCAAGACAACTCTCTATGGCCTCAAATAGATATTTCGACTTATACGCTGGTATTGTTATTGAAAACTTCATACATTAATGAGATTACAGTTTAATGTGTTTTTATTCTTTTCCATAGAACAATCAATCAAATAAAGAATCATACACAACGCCATAATATGGTGTGTAGAATATCCAAAATGATGAAGCATAGGAGTAGTAACAAACATATAAAGCACATACATTTTTAGATACAAATCTATACTATTACGTTTGGCAAAAATAAAAGAAAAGAAAGCAAGAACTGCTATCACATAGAAAATTCCATACCAGCTATACATACCAACGATACCTATGTCCGCTTGAAAAAGACCTACATCCATCAACTTCTTCATTTCAGTACCATAAGCTGATGCTCCTGCAATTCCATTGCCAAACAACATTGACCAAATATTACCTTCATTATAAGTTAGTCCAAAATATTCGTATGCGATGAAGCGTATATAATCTTCGTCTACCCCTTCCGTCATTTCAATAAAACCACCAAACAGAGTATCCATATTATAATATATCAAAAATGCCATTATCAACATGACTATAAAAGAAGTTATCTTTATTTTCTTCTTAGCAAACATTCCGTAAAGAAGGCATATCACCGAGGCTGCCATAATCTGACGTGTTGCAAGCAAATATACGCCAACAAGACCTAATACTATACCTATAAGAAACTTTTTTTGGGGCTTTTCCATATATTTTTGAAATGAGTAGAACAATAATAAAAGTCCAAACTCACGCCCTTCCATATTAAAGCGGTAAATACCATTTCTAATCTCAATAACTTTGTCCAAAGATTCCTTTTGCGTAGAGAACCAATATGAAGGATATGTAAATTGCTGGATGACTTCCATTGCCACCCAAAACACACCCAAAATCATACACATCTTCAGCACGACATTATAATCTACCTTTAAAATATTAAGGAGATAAAAGAACAAATAAGAAAGAGAAAACATTGTAACAAGAAAGCCTTCACTGACACTTTGCCCATGAATAGAATATGATCCTAATATACTAATAAACGGAATAATCATATAGGCTGCAACAAAAGGTCTCATACCAGTTTGTGGCACTTTCTTTATATTTGTAATACAATAGACGGCCAAAACAAATAATACTACTTTTTCTAATCGGCTTCCAAGTGTTATATTCCATCCAACAAAAGAAAGGCAATGTGAAAACTGTAGAATTAAAAATGCTATAAATAAATACTTAAATTTCATTCTAAATAAATAATAAAGGTATCCAATGCAGACAATAAATTTCCATAGAATATGTTCCTAAGAAACTCAATATTTTTGTGTTATTCAAGAACTTGCGCGCTAAGAAATTTATCAATACAATTCCACTAACCGAATATATAATCCACAATAAATAGAATCCATAATATAAGTGGTTACTTCTCATACCCACGAAAGATGGGAACGACTGAGACATCAGATATACCAATAGGTATGCGAGCAAAATGGGGGGGGGTAATTTTTGCTCGCTTCGCATAAAGATACCCGATGCTCATAAAGAATACCCCGGTCATTGTATTTGCAAGATAAAACGGTTGCTTGAAATTCACCACATGCAATACGAATGCCAACAATAATGAGACTGCTGCAATCCAATATGGAGAACAGCCTTTGTTCATCACTACATTAAAGGCAATACGAGAAAAAAACAATGTCAATAGGAACCATAATGGCAAATTTCCAGGAATGGAGCCTTGCATCAACAAACTATAATAAGGCACAAGAGTTGACAGATGAAAATCCCCTTGCAGATAGCAGATGCCACAGTAGCAAATGTGTCCAATTAAGGAATACAAAATAAACGGACGTATCAATCTGTCAAAGCTCTTTTTCAACACCGTCTTGTTGTCACCAATTTTGAAAAACATTCCAGCCTTAAAGAAGAACCAAGGCATGAAGAAATAAAGAATATGTTCCAAAGCCATATATACAGACGATTTTTCATACCCATAATGCTGGCAAATATGAGTGAAAACCATATAAGTAATCATCAAGCCTGCTACCGAATCTATAGACTTATTTCTTTCCATTTCTGCCTAACATGATTTTTATTAACTTTCTTGGTATTCTATAAGAATAGGTCCAATAGTGCAAATAGGTCTTTATTAAATTGTTCCTCAGTGTAGCACCCAATGTCTCGTGTATTGCAAACAAATATCCATGTTGCCTATACAGTTCCACAAATTTCGCATTCAAAGGATGACGTTCAAATGGATGGACAAGAGATGGTTTGTATTGAAGACGTTCCTGATAATCTCGCTCTATATTGACCAATGAATCCATGCTCTTAGAGACTTCTTCGTAAAATGAGTTTCCTCTTGAGGAATTGATAGTTACAGAAGAGACATTAGCTTTCGGATAGTTAAAAGGTTTGTCCTTGCCCAACCCAATGAAATCACCGATTGTTATATCAGAGATTCTTTCTGGACGTGCGTAGTTGCAAGAATAACAATTTTCACGCATAGAGACACCCAAGAGGAAGCCTTTGATATAGTATTGCTGAGCCTCGTCGAGGCGAAGAAATTTTTCACGATAGTTGATCCTCGGGAATAACTTTCGTCTGTCTTTATTCCATAAAGTCAGACGAAAGTTATTCCCGTCGTTACCCCTAAAGCGGATATCTGAAATATCCGTAAGTTTATATTTTTCAGATAGATACAAAATTTCATTCTTCAAATAACTCGTAGGGCAAACACCATGACAAATCAAGTCTACCGTGATGAGATTTTCATACTCTTTGCGCAAGAAAGTCTTCAATCCTGCTATCTGGCATGGTGTTCCTACAAACATAACCATTCTACCTGCTCGCAAGAAATCTTTGGCTTGCTTGTAAGTGTTTTCGCCAACCAAACTTTGAACATAACGAGAGCCTTTGAAACGTTCCAACTCTTCCAAGCTCTCAGTATATGTCATAATAGGAGTCAAGCTCTCATCATATCGAGAGCCAAATACTACACCACCTTGATTGATGACATATTCCGACATGATTGTACCAATACCACCCGAAGCACATATTTTTCGCTTATCCTTGTCTTTTATCCAAGAAGCATAACACTTGATAGGATAAGAAAAGTTCATTTGGACATTGTTTGGACATGACTTGGAACAAAGATTACAATGGACGCATTTTTCCTCATTAACAACAGGATGTACACATCCTAGCTCGTCTTCCTTCATACTGATGCAGCCACGTGCGCAAGCATTTACGCAAGCATAGCAACCGGTACATTTGTCTTTAGGACATATCTCCATAAATTATTTCTTTATCTGTTTGAAATCTACAATTTTTCCAATATACAATATGGCTACATAAGGTATTGCCCACATCAGAGTTTTCACAATACACAAAAGTATATATCCGATTCTTTCATTAATGTCTCCAAACATTGACTTGTTTATCGGAATAAAAGCGACTGACACATAAACCAATAATGCAGCCAATGTAGGAACCATAAAACTGACAAGCAATTTCTTTCGACTCAAATGAAGCAATTTCTTATAAAATGAAACGTAATACAATCCTATGATAAAGCATACGTAAATGAAATACGCCAATATTGCAGAACCGACTTTAAGATATTTGCATAAGATTATGTTCAATATCATTGAAACTATACAACCACAAGCTGTAACTTGGACGAGTAACTTAGTCTTTCCGTGCGCAAGTACCAATGCATTGCCAGGTGTCGTATGCATCTGTATCAGGACTGTGACACACCATATTATCAACCAAGGACTAAGATTGGCGTATTCGCTACCGACGTACGCAGAAAGGGTTTCCTTTGCACATAAAATGAAAGGAAAACACATAAACGCAACTACCGCAGTTGTATATTTTGTCCATTTGTAAGCGAAGTTGTGCATAGCAACCTCGTCTTTTCTTGCAACCATTTCCGCAGTTTTAGGAAGGAAGATTCCAGAGAAAGTACCACCAATCATAATAATCAATGACGGAACAACTTCGAGAATTCTAAAGTCAGCAACAGCCGTAGCTCCATTCTCTGCAAACATACTCAGAATGATTGGGCGTGACTGAGTGGCTGTAACTTGGAATAATGACAACGCAAAGATGGAGAGGCTAAACAGTATCACGACCTTAAAATCATCCCAATACCATGCAGGCTTAAAACTATCAATCAAATTATCTCTCTTACATTTGAAGGCATACGGTATGAATGCTACTGATACCAATGCCGTCATGAAAAAGAAATACGTGGTCAGTTCCAAATGGGCGTAAAGCACACAGAACACTAATGCCGCTTTGAATATAGTTTGAACACACTGCACTTGCATCGTGAAAGTCATCTGCTTGTCTGCTATGAGTAACTGGTTGAAGACGGTAGTAACCCAGCTTATCAAACTAAACAAAGCGATAATACACAAGCAAGCCCTTATCTGTAGAAATTGGTTGTGTGTAACAGAAAATAAGCTCTCACCAAAGAAAGCGACAGCAAGCAGCATTAATATATTTATAGCTGCTATAATAACATAAAAGGTGATGTTGGAGCGAGCTACCCTAAATACCTTGTCTAATTTACCTTCCGCTTTCCATTGGGAATAAAACTTGACCGCACCAGTGTTCATTCCCAAATCCAAGAGGTGCATATAACCATTGCAAGCAGTTGCAATGGAAAGCAGACCATATTCCACCTTGCCGTAGTAGCCTAAAAGGAGGGGAACTGTGATGAATCCAAGAATCGCATTTAGTATTCGTGAAAATGTACTCCAAAAGAGTGAAGACACATAATAATTACTTTTCATAACTATCTTTATCGTTCTATCGAATTCGTTAAATAATCGAGAGAGAGTTCTCTGTCCCTCTCCAATTGCGCATTTGACTTAGAGAAATCTATCGCAGTACTCCAATCAGCATTGTCATTCGTATAAATTCTATTCATCAGTTCATAGTGAGTCAAGACATCATAAATGCGAGAATTTTGTGAAGCCTTGTCTGAATTTGCAAATCTGATGAATTCCACAAAGTTTACATTCAAATTGATAGATATGGCTGTTGCATGGAAAGAATCCGTACAAACAAAGGTAGCATTCTGTATAAGCTTCACAAACTCCAATGGACCTGCCGCATCATATATGGTTGCTCCCTCAACAGAGAAGTCAGCATTTTCAGCAGCTGGTATAATCACTACGTCTTTAATGCCTGTCTTGGCAATAACATCTTTAAGTTGTTCCTTATACCACTCGTTATTGCCAATCAGATAGCAAAGAATATAAGATTCGGGAAGAGTAATTTCTATCTTAGCCTCATCAGCAATCTTCACCCACTCTTTTGCATCCAAGAGGAAGGTAGGGTCTAAGACTTGCACGACATCATCTCTGCCTAACAATTTGGAGACCATCTTCACAGCTGTCTCCTCCCGAAGCCCTATATGAGAGAACTTAGAAAGCATTTGTTTCACCTTTGGCTTATGCTCCTCAGGGAATTCTTGCAAACCTATGCTTGAAGCGTAAGCCACTCTCTTTGCATCTTTGGCAAAGTCAAGGAAATAAAATGGGCTAAAACAAAATACCGTATTCCATATTTGGTCACTGCCAGTAACAAACACATCTGTTTGAGGAATCAGTTTGTTCAGTTGACTTGGAGAATTAATCGGTTTGCATAGATTATAATTCTTTGAAATGAAATCTTCTAACTTCTTTTGTTTTATGGACAGATGTGAAAGACGTAAATGATTCATTATCGTCTTCACATCAATACCCATCAATTGGAGTATGTATTTTATCTTTTTCTTATATGTGAATTCCTTAGGTACCCCTGTTAGGAATTTCACGTTATATCCTAAACATTCTAATTTCTTATGTAATGCAAAGGACTGGAGGGAAGTGCCATAATTACCTCCACCAATCCATGTTACTAATACTATATTTTTCATTCTTTGATTTTCTTCTGGACTAATAAGAACAGCGTATTCTTCGCTATTCGCTTGTTATTATCTGATGTTTGATTTGATATTTTATTATTTTCTAAATTCTTTAATTCTCTGCTCCTCTTTTAAGGAACAAACAAGCAGTTGTCCATTCTTCTCGGCTACGATATAGCCATCCAATCCTTGAATAACCACCTTGCTTTCATCAGCTGCATGAACTATGCAGTTTTTGCATTCATACAAGCGGATGTCCTTGCCTACTTTGGCATTGTCATCCTCATCCTGAGGAAGCAAGGTACGGAGACTGCCCCAACTGCCCAAATCACTCCAGCCGAACTCTGCTGGCAAGGTATAGATTTCCTTCGACTTCTCCATCACGGCATAGTCGATACTGATCTTCTCGCAGGTTGGGAAGAGTTTGCCGACTACCTCTTTCTCCTGTTCGGTATAGAAAGAAGGTGCCATCTCGTCCATGATGCTGGCAAGCTGAGGCTGGAAGGTACGGATTGCCTTGCTGATGGTATCAATGTTCCATACGAAGATGCCGGCATTCCAATAGTAATTGCCAGCGGCAAGGTATTGCTCGGCTGTCTCCAGGTTTGGCTTTTCCTTGAAAGCCTCAACCTTGTAGATTTCATCTACGGATGTTGGCTCTGCTGAGGCGATATAGCCATAGCCTGTTTCTGGGCGGCTTGGCTTGATTCCGATGGTAACGATGGCGTTCTTATCGGAAGTATAGCTCAATGCCTTGCTGAGCACTCGCTGATACTCCGAGGTATTGATGACAAGGGCATCGGATGGTGTCACCACGATGTTGGCATCAGGATGCTTCTTCTGAATCTTCCAGCAGGCATAAGCAATACATGGTGCGGTATTGCGAGCCTCCGGCTCTGCTAATATGTTATCTACTGGCATGTCAGGGATTTGCTCTTTGACAATGCTGATATATTTTTCATTTGTCACTACCCACATGTTCTCGACAGGACAGATTGGCTTCAATCTATCTACTGTCAATTGTATGAGGGAACGGCCGACACCCATCACATCAATAAACTGCTTTGGGTAATCGGGGGTTGACATAGGCCAGAAGCGGCTGCCAACGCCGCCGGCCATAATAATGATTTGAGTATCGTTAAAGTACATATCTATACAACTTCTTCTAATTGGAAAATTCTGTTTTGTGGTTCAATTACCTTTCTTTGAAGACAATATCTGTGATTTGAGCAGCATCCAATCCTTTAAGTTTGGAATGTGCTTCCAGTACTTTGATTCCTTGTGGAACAGTAAATTTGCGAAATTTTCCTATACCTGCGTTGACTCCAGGAATTTGTACACGGATTTCGGAATTGGGAAGTCCAAGTCTATGTCTATTGTTTTGTCCAAAGCGGCGAAATCTACGTCTAGAATCTGTATATACATATTGCGGTTTGTGGACACCGTAGATTTCGAGTTCACTCATAGCCATAATAATATTGGAAGAATTTCCTGTAATAGTAATCTTCGTCGTTTTTCCAACAATTGTTCGTTGCTGTTTGTTTGATGTGCTTCCCTTAATTGTAATAAGTCCTGCAGTTTGCATACCCTGCAACACCAGTCTTACAGCATTCGTTTTCTCTTTTGGAACTACTATCACAATCTCATTAGAAGAACTTGAAGAGAAATCTGTATGTACCATGGGAACGTTTTCTTTCTGTTCCGTTTTTTGAGATAATTTCAATCTTGACTGAATATGTATATTTCGTTCCAGCTTTACCTCATTTTCATCCAGCATTTTTGCTATATGGTAGCGGACAGAGGTTACTTTACCTTGTTTGGAAAAACTTGTCAAAGCCAACATAGAATTGATAAAGCCACCATTCTTAGCTCTAACATCATCAATCTCTTCATTGACATATAGTGGTCTAACAACTATTTGAGCAATATCCCTATTATTGCTACAAGCTTCCAATTTGTCCTTGTATTGAAGCGCCAATTCTAACTTGTCATGAAGATAACATGCAAAAAGTAAGGTGTCTTCATTCTCGTCAGGATACCGTATCTTCATTATTTTTAGATGTTCCTCTATGTTCATTTTGAAAAGAATTGAAATTGTTTAAAACTTTTTCACCGAATTTTACACTTGTGCGCCATAGCTTTAATTTTGCAGTGTCTTTCGAAAGGCATTAACAGAATGTTTAACCCTATAATATAATAAGGTGTATGAAACTAAAAGCAACTTATACTCGCCGCATCCTGGCGATGATGTATTTTCCAGACTGCGAACCGCAGAATGCCGTGCGCCGTCTAACCGGCGAAATCAAACGCTGTACGGAACTGTATGAACTCTTGACCGCCAAGGGCAAGAGGTTTGACAACAAGCAGATTCTCACCATCCGTGAGGTGAAACTTATCGAGGAATATCTGGGCGAACCTGTGTACTCCATCGAGGAAGTGCTTGTATGAACTCTCATGAAGCGCATCGTTAGGTGCCAATGATGCGCTTCTTTGACTGCTAACGAAGCGCATCTTCAGGGTGTAAGGAAGCGCATCGTTAGGTTGCGTGAAACTTCGACGTTCATCGACACACTTCGACGGATGCCCCTGAGCTGATGTCGTATCTTTGCAACGTGATTCAGTAATCGAAGACATAGAGAGTCTGAGAACTGACCACACATTATTAATTATTATACATTTCAAATTATGAGCAAGTATTACAAAGTGTTTTCTCGTACCCTCACCATGGGTAAGCGTGAGGGTGAGACTGTTTACAGTGTTCGTCCTGTTAGTAACGGAACATTGACAACTGAGCAGGTAGCGAAGCAGATTTCTACGGAATCTACAGCTACCACGGCTGACGTGAAGGCGGTACTCGACCGCTATGCCTACTATGTGATGGACAACCTTGCCAAGGGTTACAACATCGAGTTGCTTGGCTTCGGAACACTCTACCTTCGCTTCATTACCAACAAGTCGGTAACAGACCCGAAGAATGCGAAGAGTAATCTGGTGAAGAGCATTGTTCCTGCCTTCCGTCCTTCGTTCACTGTTGACCGCAACGGCAAGCGCACCTACGACTTGATTCCTAACCGTATCAGCCTTGTGAAGTATGGTGAGGACAGCACCTCTGACGGAACAGGCGATGAGGGTAATAACTCTACACCAACACCAAATCCTTCCGACAAGGGTGACAGCACTGGTGGTGGTTCCGACAGCGGAAACACAGACACTGGTGACTCCGGCAGCGGCACAGGAGGCGATGGCAACGTTAACTTTGAGTAATCCGTAATTCGCAATCACTGAGTATGAATGTATTAATCCCAATAGCTACAGCTATGATGTTGGAAACTTATCCTATGACCATTGGAGGGGAGGCTGTGCGCAACGAGCGCACCCTCCTTGCCAAGGTGGAGGACGGCGAACTGATGCAGTCGTCCGAGAGTGTTAGATTTTTGATCCTGCATTGTTCTGCTACCCGACGCAATCAGGATTATAGTGTTGAACAACTGATGCGTGATCATAAGAAGCGTGGCTTTCGTACCATCGGCTACCATTTTTATATTCGTAAGGATGGTACCATTACGCAGCATCGCAAGCTGTTGGAGGTGGGGGCGCATGCCAGACCTTATAATAGATGCTCTATCGGCATCTGCTATGAGGGTGGTCTGGATGAGCATGGCAAGCCATGCGATACTCGCACCGAGGCACAGACTGAACGTATTATCGAATTGCTGTATAAGCTGCATAAGTTGTTTCCGAAAGCGAAGATAGTGGGGCATCACGACTTGCTAGGAACTACACCGAAGGCTTGTCCTTGTCTGGATACCCATGCCGTATTCGGGTGGATAGAGGACCTTTAGTCCCTGCGGAAGATGTTTCGTGTTCGAATCTTTTCCTTTACGTCATCAAGGCACGTGTCGTAGCGGTTGGCTATAATCGCATGGCTCTGTGCCTTGAATGTTTCAAGGGTGCTCAACGCGGCTTCCAAAATCACCTTTATTTTCCCATAATTGGCGATGAGCGTCATCATCATATATTCTATCGCTGTAACTCGTCCTTCTTCAAGTTCGGGCTAACATACAGGTCGAGTTTGTCGCACACCTTTAGCATATTTACTTTGGTGACACCTCCTACGAGTTGCACCAAGCGTATGCTGGAATCAAAAGTTTTTGTATCAGGTAAAACTATCATGGGTTATCTGTTATTCATGTCCATACAAATCCACATGGATATCGAATGGGGAATCGAAGTCTTTCAGCATTGCATGCTTTGTATCTTTCTCAGAGAGATTGGCATGCTCTGTAGGGATTTTCCAATCGATGCCGAGGGTATCATCAAGAATGCTAATTCCACCATCTGCCTCTGGGTGATAGAAGTTATCACACTTGTATTGGAACACTGCTGTTTCTGAAAGAACTGCGAAGCCATGGGCAAAGCCCTTTGGGATGAAGAACTGGCGATGATTGTCTTCTGTCAGTTCTACTGCCACATGCTTGCCGTAAGTAGGGGAGCCTTTGCGAATATCTACTGCGACATCAAGTACTCTACCTTTTACGCAACGGACCAGTTTGCTCTGAGTATATGGTGGGCGCTGGAAATGCAGACCACGCATGACGCCATAGCTACTCATAGACTCATTGTCCTGGCAGAAGTGAACACTGTGTCCCAGGATAGGAGAGACCTTCTCTTCAAACTCTCGCTCGCTGAAGCTCTCGAAGAAGTAGCCACGAGCATCACGGAAGAGGCGTGGCTCTATAATGAGTACGCCTTCAATATTTGTCTTGATTATATTCATCTGGATTATCTTTATTGAAAATCAAAGAAATATACTTTATTAATAATCGTTGCCAATACATACATATCTGTAAAACTAAACGATAAAATCTTCATCATTGTATCGCATTGTCTTTGCAGGAAGATAACTATCAATGAATAATTGGCTATTAAAGAATTCCTTAACTTTATTATCTATAAAAATCTTGCTCTCAAACTCGTCTTGATTTATCATCAGCATTAATAAGCCCAATTGATGCTCTGAGAAATGAGATAAACATACATTGATATAGAAATTACGTTTATTTTCATCTGTCGTATTAATGTATTGAAGAACCATACACGACATTCTAAAATAGGAAATCAATCGAAGTCTATGACCATCAAATAGTTTTATTCTTTGTCCCTCATAATCTCTCAAGTATTTGGGGTATTCAACTCGTTTTCCTGTCATAATCTCTTTTTGAATTTGCAATAGTTCCTTGTTCAACAACAACACTTGTGGCTTACAAATATCTGCAACCTCTTTATTTAAGCGGTAAGTTGAATCTTCACTTACTCCATTTATAAAAATAGAAAAACTTAGATTTCGTTCTTCTTTTTTACGTTCTTCTGAATTTGTAACTGCCTTTAAATAGTCCCCCTTGTGTACAATATTATAAATAGCTTTATATTCATAGAACATATAATGGAATACTTGTTTGCCAAAGCCTACATTGTCAAGAGTACAACTCTGTTCTTGTCGCATTAATACGTCAAGGTAAGAGAAGAAATTATGTTCAAACCGCTCTTTATCAAGATCTGTTTTCTGAGCAGAATTGAATTTATATTGAATCCAAAATGCTAAGAAAGTAACATATATAGAACATATTGCAAAAAATGGAGCAGTTATTCCTCCAATAGTGTCACCAATTTGCCCCGTTTCTGTAAAATCTACGATTGCAGATATTTGTGTAAAGCAGAATGGCAACATCAATATTATCGCAGAAAAACATAATATCAATGTTGTTACAATCCTCAATTGCCTATCTGCAATAAAACTTTCGAACATTTTTCTCATGGCTCTATTGTATTGTTATAAATCCATATCAATATTTTCTCCAACAGTTTCCAAATAAGTATTTATGTCTATTGCTGGTACTGTACCTATCAACTTTAGATATTGTACAAGTTGCAAGAAGAAAGTAAAGATAGAGTTCTCCGGATGTCTGTTAAAGTTTATCGCTGTTATTTTACGAGAATCATAATGATCATAAATATCCTTTGTTTCTATACCTTTAAACTTTGCAAAACTCTTGTCATACTCTATATAGAAGCTATACTTGTCTGCGCAGCAGCATAAGTCAAGACTCTGCATACCTGTGAGTTTTTTAAGACTTTCTTCTATTGTTTTGGTTTGTTCATAGCTACTCGTTGAAGATAAAATACCGCCTATGATAGGACTTAGAGGACGAGCGGGGTGTATACAACCTGTACATATCATAGGAATAGAAGTGCGCTTCAGTTTCCTTACACTCTCTATTTTCTTTCCTGCATATTCGATATTATTCTTAATATCTTGCTTTACTTCAAACACTGCATAAACACCTTCTGCAGGTATGTATTTGAACCCATCATGATTGAAAATAAAGGGAGTGTAGAAAACGTCATACAAAACTATGTCTATCTGTTGGCTCACGTTTCCCTCATGGTCTATTACCATCGCCTTATCTACATTGTATCGTTTAGGCAAATATGTTCGTAAGAACTCTATCCATTTGTCTTCGGTGGCATCACCTTTACTTCCTTGATGATGTATGGCGAATCTATTGATGTTTAATGCCGCATTCATTTCGGTTTGCAAACCAGCGAACATTTCTTTTAAATCTATCATACTTTCAAATTTCAATAAAATTCCACTATCGTATAAGTAAGCCTTGCTGTCTGTTATGCTACTTTCATTTAATGAAATGATAAACAATAGTGGAGTTGCTAATGCAACATTCTTGTCGTTGGCAATACCCACCATCGCTTGATAATCGGTATTGCTATATTGCGTTGTTCCTTTCGGATGTGTATGCCATTCTCCCAAATAGGTTAAGCCTTGCTCTGAAAGTTCTCCCCACATCTGCTCCATGCCATCTGTTTCACGAACGAATGAGGCATAGGTACTTTCTGTTTTGGAAGGCACAACCAAAAGCTCTACAATAGCTTCATGTCCGTCTTCTGAAATGTACCCAGCAAACATTCCTCCTGTCTCATTAGGAAATGAGGCTAATGCTTTGCTATACATCTCGTCTAAAATATCTTGACTTATTTTAAGTGAGAGGTTTCTATTGGCTATATTGTATTTCATAAGCGATTGATTGTCATACCATCTTGGGTTTCAGAAATATAGAAACTGCTTTCATGTTCTGCTGCTGATAACATTCCTATAATATGTTTCATTGCAAATTGAAGCTTTGTCGCTATGTCATTATAGGATGCCTTGAATGTCGGACTCCAACAACCTGTTGGATAAAACATATCTGTTGTGTCAGATTTGATAAGTTGCGAAAACAGGAGTTTGATGGTTTTCGCAATATTACTTCCTATAGCACAAACTATTTCGTTAGCATGATTGCTGATTGACAAGTTTATAACTTTTGCTTTCAAATTAAGTTTGTCAAGTGCATACATCAAACCATCATCCGTACTGCAATCAAAGATAATGTCATACCTGTTCAGAACTTCCTGCACCGTTTTCTTTATCCCTTCATTATCAATGGATTGTTTTATTCCAGAGTCCAAAGCCTTACTCGGAATCTCACATTGCACAAATGGGGAAATGGAATGCAAAATACTACTTAGTTCATAAGTTTTATCAGATACACCTGAAAGAAAATCGTAGTCCGAACGGCAAATATTACCTGGCTCTTTTAGGTCAACGTCATAATAGTCTAAATAC
>OGKD01000324.1_pt1 | contig 38347 bp, 45 predicted proteins | sample 1572371 | NCBI WGS metagenome assembly OGKD01 (sample SAMEA2582096, study PRJEB24529) | metagenome | biome: Human gut stool | place: China | collected 2011 | reverse complement strand
GCAGGATCGGCGGCAACTTAAACCAGATAGCCCGGACGCTGAACGAGTGGCACAGTCCCTATCCGCAGCTTGCCGGGGAAGTACGGGCGGCGGTTTCCGACCTTGCTGCCCTAAAGTTTGAAGTCTTACAGAAAGTGGGTGACGCTGTTGGCAACATTCAAGCATATCAGCTCTAAAAATGCGGACTACGGTGCAGCCGAGCAGTATCTAACCTTTGAGCATGACGAGTTTACCATGAAGCCCACCCTTGACGAAACCGGGCGGCTTGTGCCGAGGGACGATTACAGAATAGCAACGCTGAACTGCGGCGAGGAAGATTTTGCCGTTGCCTGTATGCGGGCAAATCTCCGATACGGTAAAAACCAAAAACGGGAAGATGTGAAAAGCCACCACTATATCATTTCATTTGACCCACGGGACGCAGCGGACAACGGCTTGACCGTAGACCGGGCGCAAGCATTGGGCGAGAAATTTTGTGCCGAGCATTTCCCCGGACACCAAGCCATTGTCTGCACCCACCCGGACGGACACAACCACAGCGGCAATATCCATGTTCATATCGTTATCAATTCTCTGCGTATTGAGGAAGTACCCTTGCTGCCCTACATGGACAGACCGGCAGATACCCGTGCCGGGTGCAAACATCGCTGCACGGACGCTGCTATGGAATACTTCAAAGCCGAGGTCATGGAGATGTGCCACCGGGAAAATCTCTATCAAATCGACCTGCTCCATGGCAGTAAAAACCGCATTACCGAGCGTGAGTATTGGGCGCAGAAGAAAGGACAAGCCAAACTTGACAAGGAAAGTGCCACCCTTGCAGCCGAGGGGCAGCCTGCAAAGCAGACCAAGTTTGAAACCGACAAGGCGAAGCTACGGCAGACCATACGGAACACCATGAGCGAAGCTACTACCTTTGACGAGTTTTCCGCTTTACTTCTGCGGCAGGGTGTGATCGTCAAAGAGAGCCGAGTCCTATATGAATTCCCAGGGCATGACCGCTTCGGAAAAAGAGACAGAGGAAGTCAAAAGTACAGAGGCTACAGAAGAAATCTCCGAGAAACCAAAAGAGAAGGAAAAAGCACCTGAGACGGGAAAGAAGAAAAATGTAACAGGAATTATGACACTGGTTCTGATCGCAGCCATTGGTGGTATCGGTGGATTTATGTATATGAAACCGGATGCACAGCTGTGCCAGAGTTTTACCGGTTGGAAGCAGATGGGGCGGTATGTGAAAAAGGGAGAAAAGGGAATCAGCATCCTTGCCCCGGCACCTTATAAGATCGAGAGAGAACAGACAAAACTGGATGAAAAGGGAAGACCGGTATTTGATGCTGACGGAGAACCGGTAAAGGAGAAAGTGGAAGTCACAATCCGGGCATTCAAGGTGGTAAAGACATTTGATCTGTCTCAGACAGACGGAAAAGAACTTCCTACCATTGGTCCTTCTGAACTGGTGGGAAATATTGAAGGATATCCCAAGCTCTTGCAGGCACTACAGGAGATCAGCCCGGTCCCGGTATCTTTTGAGCTGATTGATGGAGATGCCAAGGGATTCTATCATCTGGAAGACAAGAAAATTGTGGTTCAGGATGGCATGAGTGAGGTACAGACCATTAAGACACTGCTTCATGAAATGGCACACCAGAAACTGCATGACAAGGATAATGTGCCGGAGGCAAAAGACATTTCAAGGAATGGGAAAGAAGTTGAGGCTGAGAGTGTTGCATATGTAGTATGCCAGCATTATGGAATCAACACTTCTGACTATTCCTTTTCTTATGTCGCGGGCTGGTCAGAGGGAAAGGAAACACCAGAGCTGAAAGCATCCCTTGATAAGATCCGCCAGACGGCATCGGAGTTCATCTATCAGATTGACCAGAAGATGGAAGTGCTGATGGCAGATAAGGAACAGGGAAAAGAAACTGCAAAGGTAAAGGAGTCTGTGAAATCAAAGCTGAAATCCAATACGAAAAAGGCAGAGCAGGCACCTAAGAAAAGCAGAACATCGAAAGCGAAGGAGGAAAGGGCATGAATCAGAAAGAGTTCAATGAAGTGATCATCAGGCAGACGGATCGTTGTAAATCCATGCTGGTGGCAAAGGGAGCAGAGTACGCTCCCAGAGCAGTGAAGAATACGGCAGTGGACAGGCTGGCGCATTTCAAGAAGGCAGCAGTGGTGCTGAATACCACGCCGAGAGCAGCACTTATGGGGATGCTGTCCAAGCATCTGATTTCTGTATCGGATATGTGTATGGGTGAGCAGCAGTATTCCAAAGAGCAGTGGGATGAGAAAATCACCGACAGTATTAACTATTTCCTGATTCTTTGTGCGATTGTAGAGGAGGAACTGAATGAAGAAAATTGAAGTGAAGATATTAAATCCGGAATCCATTGACCAGGCAGAGAAGCTGATGGTCTGTGCGGCAAGGCTGACACAGAGAGGACATCAGATTTCCTGTCTGGATGATTTCATGGATCTGTATGAGAAGCCTTATCAGAGATGCCTACCAGTACCTTTTACAATATCCTTATGAATAAAATGGGTGGCATTATTGATAAGATGGCAGCAAAACCGTCAGCGGATAAGGTATGTGATATTCTGGCTCCGCTTCTTGATATTTCAGGATATAACTATGCAACCTCAAGATATGATAAAGAGCAAAAGCAGAATTCGGATAGATGTATTGTGGGCTCGGAAACACTTCCCAAAACTCTGTATGATAATTGGCAATATGTGAAGAAAAACGATAACCTTATTGGAGACTTTATGTGGACGGGATGGGATTATATCGGAGAAACCGGAATTGGAACAATACGATATATGAGCAAACAGACAAGGAAAAATGCAATTCCGGGGCTCCCTATCTTAGCCGGTTGTGGTGTTATTGATATCTGCGGAAATATGAGACCGGAAGTGGGTTGGAATAAGCTCATATGGGGATTGCAGGATACTCCTGTTCTTGCCGTGGAACCAATGAAGTACACAAATTGTAAGAGAGCAGCTTCTATGTGGAGAAATACTGACGCTGTGGCAAGCTGGTCTTGGGATGGCTGCGAAGGAAATAAATCAGATGTAATTGTATACACAACCGCTGAGTATGCTGAATTGTTTTGCAATGGAAGAAAAGTGGGTCGAAGTAAAGTTAATAAAATGAAAGCAACCTTTAAAAGGGTTACATATGAACCGGGCGAGCTTATTGCGAAATGTTATGACAGGCAGGGAAGAGAAATCGGCACAGCAAAATTAATAAGTGCAACCGGAAAAAGCAATCTCAAATTGACTGCTGAGAAGAACACATTGAACAGCAATGGTCAGGATCTATGCTATGTGCAGGTTGACTTAGTGGGTGATAATGGAATAACGAAAGTTAATTCCGATCAGGTGCTTACTGTGGAAGTAAAAGGAGCAGGAGTGTTGCAGGGATTTGGTTCCGCAACTCCCTGTACAAATCATAATTATTACAATGGTAAATTTGAAACCTTTTACGGAAAAGCAATTGCAGTGATTCGTGCAGGTTATGAACCTGGCGAGATAGAACTGGTTGTGAGAGGAGAGGGATTAGAAGAAAAACAAGTAAAGATTAACGTTAATAATTGGGGACGTTTCTTTTGTCACGAGGAGTGTCCCATTGGCTCGGTAGGAGGGATGGTTCTTTTGTAAGAAAGTGCAAAGCTCGTGAAGCTTTGAATTTGCTGGAGACCAGCTATGAAAAGTCAAGCATAAATTAGCTGGAAATTCTTATTCGCTATCGGTGGTAAAAAAAAGGGTAACCTTAATAAGGCTCCTATAAGGATGATTTTTACACAACAGACGCAGGCTGTCAACGGCAGCCTGCGTTTTCCTATGCTTTTACATGCTTTATTCTAAATCGGATGGCGAAATCCGGTCTCCGAAATAGATGCAAAGCTGGTCTAGGGTCTGTCCCCAGTTCCAGCCGGCTCCCGTCCATTTTTCGGTGATGTCACACATTGCCAGATACAGAACCTTAAACAGGGCATCGTCCGTGGGAAAAATCGTCTTTGTTTTCGTTACATTCCTTAGCTGCCGGTTGAAATTCTCTATGGAATTCGTAGTATAAATCAGTTTTCGTATCTCTGCCGGATATTTGAAATATGTTGAAAGCTGAGGCCAGTTGTTTCTCCATGATGATACAGAAGATGGATATTTCTTTCCCCATTTTTCTTCTAACTGCTCAAGGTTCTCTAAAGTCTATATTCCAAGATATGTAGCACAGTGTCTGGCAGATCTAAAGAAAGAACAGTATGAGATTATTGAAGCACTTGGGAGTGAATACCAAAATTATAATCTGGTGATGGCAACAACATTTGGACTACCTATCGGGGACAGCTACCTAAGAGATCAGATGCAGAGGATTATTGATAAACTGGGACTGCCGGATGTGGTATTTCACAGTCTTCGGCATACCAGTGTTACTTACAAGCTGAAACTGAGTGGTGGGGATATTAAAGCAGTTCAGGGAGATTCAGGTCATGCGCAGGCAGATATGGTAACGGAAGTGTATGGTCATATCATTGATGAGGACCGAAGAAAGAATGCGGAGCTGATGGAAAATGCCTTTTATAATAAGGAGAACCTTAATCCGGAGATGCGTGATCAGACGGAAAGCAGCAGCGCGGTGGAACTTCATGAGGGAGTGGATGCTGATTTGCTTATGAAGGTTTTGACTAATCCGGAGATGGCTGCTTTGCTTACAGCGGTGGCGAAGACGATGAAGGTATAATATATAAAAGAAATAGTGATATTGTGTAGATGATGAAATCATTTATATGATATCGCTGTTTTTGTGATATTATAATGTATAAGAGGCTAAAATAACATTTATATATGGAGGAAGATTGCGGATGGAAGAATTACAAATTGCGAAATTGCCATCGAATTTCAAAGTATATGAGATTGATGATTATCATGCTATAAATTGTGATAAAGAAGCAAAAAATTTTTTAGATATTATCAATGAAGCAAAGAAAGAAAACGATGTGCAGCGATATATAAAAAGTAATCAAAAGTGGTTTATTCCATTATCGATATTAAAAGCATATGATTTTGGACATCATTTTTCATGTGTTGTACCAGAATTTCAGCTTGGATCACAGTACCGATTGGATTATTTATTGGTAGGGAAAAATTCACTAGGATATCAATTTGTTTTTGTTGAGTTTGAAGATGTAAATGTAGACTTTAGGATTAAAACTGCAAATGCAGAGACAGAAAAAGTAAGAAAGGGTCTTAATCAAATTAGAGATTGGAAACGCTGGATTGATCAGAATAGAGCATACTTTTTTGCTTCTGAAGGAATAAAAGAGTTTGCTAATAATGTTCCAAGTTGGGGATTTAGGTACTGCCTTGTTGTTAGTAGGCGGGATAGGATGGATGAAATAAGCAATCAGCTGAGAGGAGAAATGCAAAGTGAAACGAGGATAACTATTATGACCTATGATAGGCTTGTTGAATATGTGGAAAGGTTACACAATGGAATATAAATGCAGAACATAAAAGGAATAGTGCTATGAGCAGATATTTATATGATATAACAAATCCGAATGTGGCATATAACTGGTTATATGAAGCATTAAAAATGAAGCAAGGTGACTTAATAGATGCTTATTGTTTGGAATGCCATTAATCTAATAAGAAAATATTGTTATCATTACTGCAAGGCTTGTGGGAATGATAGCCATAGATATGAACTCGATGGAACGCAATGGTTGAATCCTCAGGGTGGCAAAGGCACCTGGTTGCCACCGAAGAGCGCTTTACTCGAAGGAATTTCTGTTTTCTTATTTTGACACGAATTGACAGGAAAGTTAGTAAAATCAAGGCTTTCCTTGACATAGACGAACTTATCTTGACGGGGATTTACACCACTAAATCGTGCTCCTAAGCGCTAGTTGGGGGTTCGATTCCCCCTGAGAACAGTTGTTTGAAGCAGTAATGATTAAGAAAATTCATTACTGCTTTTTTCCTTTTTTATAATAGTATCATTATGGTATAATAGGGACATTAGAATCGGAATTTGGAGGGATGATAATCAATCCTATTCTACTGAAAATATTATTCTTTCTCATAAAAGAGGTGTATATAAATATGGAATTAAGACTATTGCGCTATTTTCTGACGGTGGCAAAAGAACAGAGCTTTACAAAAGCAGCAGAACAATTGCATATTACCCAGCCAACGCTATCCAGACAAATGGCGGCATTTGAAGAGGAGCTTGGAGTAACATTATTTATTCGAAGCGGGAAGAAAATTTCGCTTACTGAAGAGGGGATTTTATTAAAAAGGCGTGCTCTGGAGATCCTTAATCTTGAGGAAAAAACACTTGAGGAACTGAAAGGAAAAGAAGATGTTGTAGAGGGAAATATAACCATTGGATGCGGTGAATTTGCAGCGGTGGAGACATTGGCGGAGATATGTAAAACATATAAAGAAAAATACCCGCTGGTTCAGATTGTATTGCATACTGCAACAGCAGATGCAGTGTATGAGATGATGAACAAAGGACTTGTAGATATTGCATTATTCATGGAGCCGGTGGATACCGAAGGGCTGGATTATATCAGAATCACAGATTGCGATCACTGGTGTGTTGGAATGCGGCCGGATGATCCACTGGCAGAAAAAGAGTTTATAAGAAAAGAAGATCTTATTGGAAAACCATTGATCCTGCCGGAAAGAGTAAATGTTCAAAGTGAACTTGCCAATTGGTTTGGAAAAGACTTTTCGAAACTGCAGATTGCTTTTACAAGTAATCTCGGAACAAATGCAGGAGTCATGGCGGCAAATGGACTGGGCTATCCAATATCAATCGAAGGTGCTGCAAAGTATTGGCGAGAGGATATTCTTGTACAGCGAAGAATTTCTCCTGAAATCACGACCAGTACGGTGATTGCCTGGCGACGGAATATCCCATATTCTTTGGCAGTCCGTAAAATGATCGAGGAGATTAATGCTTTTCAGGCATAAAACAAAATTCAATATAAGCATTAGACATAATGAAGTGATAGAGCTTAAAATAGATGTGTAAGATGAATGTAAATCTTATACATCTATTTTTTGTGAAAATACGCAAAGAAAGGGGCTTTTTATTATGAGTAAAAAATTAGTGGCATTTTTCAGTGCAAGCGGAACAACAAAAAAAGTAGCAGAGATGATCGCAGAGGAAGCAAAAGCAGACTTATTTGAGATTGAGCCGAAAGTTCCATATACAAAGCCTGATCTTGACTGGATGAATAAAAAATCTAGAAGCAGTGTGGAAATGAGTGATAAAAAATATAGACCGGAGATTATGAAAAAAGAGATGGATATGAGTTCTTATGACGAGATCCTTCTGGGATTCCCGATCTGGTGGTATGTTGCGCCGACAATCATAAATACATTTTTAGAAGCTTACGATTTCAGTGGTAAAAAGATTGTGCTTTTTGCAACATCCGGAGGAAGTGGATTTGGAAACACTGTGAAAGAATTGCAGTCATCTGCACCAGACGCAGTTATTACAGAAGGCAGACTGTTAAAATGCGGAACGAAACAGGAAATCAGTGAATGGGTAAACTCTTTATAAATAACAGTGCTATGGAGGTATACAGAATATGAAAAAAATAGTACAGACAGCAGGAAGAAATACACTTGGTGAATTCGCACCGGAATTTGCACATTTTAACGATGATGTACTTTTCGGCGAAAACTGGAATAATCAGGATATCGACGTAAAAACAAGAAGTATTATCACAGTGGTTGCGCTGATGGCTTCCGGAATTACGGATTCTTCTTTAAAATATCATCTTCAAAATGCAAAAAATCATGGTGTGACACAAAAAGAGATTGCTGCAGTGATCACACATGCCGCATTCTATGCAGGTTGGCCAAAAGCATGGGCTGTTTTCAATCTTGCAAAGGAAGTGTGGGAGGCAGGTGAAGGAGATTTGCCATACGAAGATGAAGCAATGCGTGCACATGCAAAAGAGATGGTATTTCCAATCGGTGCACCAAACGATGGCTTTGCACAGTATTTTTCCGGCAGAAGTTTTCTTGCACCGATTTCTACTTCTCAGGTTGGAATTTTTAATGTGACATTTGAACCTGGATGCAGAAATAACTGGCACATCCATCATGCAAAAAGTGGAGGCGGGCAGATCCTGGTATGTGTTGCCGGAAGAGGATATTATCAGGAAGAAGGTAAAGAAGCTGTAGAAATGAAGCCAGGTGACTGCATCAATATTCCGGCAGAAGTGAAACACTGGCATGGCGCAGCACCGGATGAATGGTTTTCCCATCTGGCAATTGAGGTGCCGGGAGTGGATTGTTCCAATGAGTGGTGTGAGGCGGTATCGGAGAAAGAGTGCGCTGGATTAAGATAAGGAGAGCACTATGGAATACGGTAAACTCGGAAATACAGATATAGAAGCAGTCTTTACATTGACATCAGCAACATATGCATGGTATGGTACAAATAATAAGGTAGAGAGGCAACTATCACGAAGAGCAGTCCTTCATCTCTATTGATTCAAAGAACACAGGAAAGTGAAGCGTAATTTTAGCGATGAAAAAGAGTCTGAGAATGACAGAGGGAAGTATCTCCCAAAAGATCATTTTTTTTGCAATTCCATTGTTTCTGGGAAATCTGTTCCAGCAATTGTATAATACTGCTGATTCACTGATCGTAGGAAATTTTCTAGGAAGTAATGCACTGGCGGCAGTCAGTTCATCTGGAAATCTGATTTTTCTGATGGTAGGTTTTATTAACGGCATTGCCATGGGTGCAGGTGTTGTTATTGCACGATATTACGGAGCCAAAAAAAGAGACTGCCTGAAAAAGGCAATCCATACAACGGTTGCATTTGGACTTGTGGCCGGTGCTGTGCTGACAGTTTTGGGAATGTTTCTGGCACCAAAGATCCTGGTATTGATGGGAACTCCTGCGGACGTGCTCCCGGAATCTATTGTGTATTTCCGTACATATTTTGCAGGGTCTATGGGTGTTGTCATGTACAATATCTTTGTTGGAGTTCTGCAGTCGGTCGGTGATGGACGCCATCCACTGATATATCTGATTATTTCTTCCTGTGTCAATGTCGTTCTGGATATTTTCTTTATCGCAGGTCTTGGCATGGGAGTCGGATCAGCAGCACTTGCAACCGCAATTTCACAGTTTGTCAGTGCACTGCTCTGTATGGTTCATCTGCTGCGTGTGGAAGAAGAATACCGTCTGGAATTGCGAGAGATTCGTTTTGACAGTTCTATGCTGAAGCAGATCATCCAGAATGGTGTACCATCCGGTTTTCAGAATTCAGTGATCGCGATTGCGAACGTTTTTGTACAGTCAAATATAAATGCATTTGGAAAAATGGCGATGGCAGGATGTGGTTCCTACTCCAAGATAGAGGGATTCGCCTTTTTGCCGGTGACCTGTTTTACAATGGCTCTGACAACCTTTGTCAGTCAGAATCTGGGTGCAAAACAGTATGATCGGGCGAAAAAGGGAGCAAGATTTGGAGTTTTCTGCTCGATTACTATTGCAGAGTTGATCGGTATTATCATATATGTGGCAGCACCGGTACTGATCACAGCGTTTAACAGAGATCCTGATGTTGTACATTATGGAGTCATGCAGTCCAGAACAATTGCGTTATTTTATTGTCTGCTGGCGTTTTCTCATTGCATCGCAGCAATACTTCGTGGATCAGGTAACGCATCCGTTCCGATGATCGTTATGCTCTGTGACTGGTGTTTGTTTCGCGTAAGCTACATTACTGTGGCAGTTCGTATTCTCCCGGATATACGAGTGATTTTCTGGGCATACCCATTGACTTGGGGTATCAGCTCCGTGATTTTTCTGTATCTGTTCTTACGTGGAAAATGGGTTTACGGATTCGAGAAATCCTAATCGCTATACCGAATAATCGCACAAAATTTTCTTTACATTTTCAATTTTTACAGGCTTTGCAAGGTGAGCATTCATTCCCGCTGCCAGATATGATATTAAAGGTAGAAAATATTGTTTACAATGAGCTGCTTATCAGAGGTTATAATGTGGATGTTGGTATTGTAGAGGTGTATGCGAAAAATGATGAAGGAAAAACAACTCGAAAGCAGTTTGAAGTTGATTTTGTGGCCAATCAGGGGAGTCAGAGATATTATATTCAGGTGGCTTATGATATGACATCTGAGGAAAAGCAGAAGCAGGAATTTAATTCATTTAGAAATATCCCTGATTCATTTAAAAAGATCGTGGTAATGGTATTGCATTCTAAAAAAGTATACGAATTATCAAAAGAATTCTTAGCCTTTCTGTTAAAAAAGCGATTATATGAGTTTACACCAATTGAAGTAAGCAAAATGCTTGGTGTAACCAACAAAACGATTATTAATAGATGTGCAAAGACAAATGATAAAGAACTCTTTTTCCTTTTTCATAATAGTATCATTATGGTATAATACAGACATCAAAATCGGAATTTGTAAAGGAGATATACAACATGAAGAAAGTCTGCTTAGCGGTTTTGCCAGCTTTAACAATAGTGTTAGAATTATTACCCTTGGGAGCAGTTTGTATTTTTGCAACATCTCCAACAGAAAGAGTAAAAGAAACATTCTCATACTTTAGCCTTATACCGTTTGGCTATGCAAATTTTGCTCCACTTATTACAGCCACACTTACTGTTGCCATCTTCTTACTTTCATTGTTTTCATTGAAGAAGAAAGGTGTTCTCAAAGCATTGTTTGTCCTTTCCATTATTACGGTAGTTATTTCTCTTTTGCCATTGATGTATGGCTTAAACTACTATACCCTTGTAGGAGCCTTTATAACAGTAACACTTGTAATAGAAAGTATTTTGGCTAAGATACAACAAAAGTAAAGCGATAACTTCAAGTTTGCAGAACTAATAGAGAAGTAACATATAAAACAATAAATATGATCAAAAAATCATCGACATCCGACCTACAGCACGTTATAATACAGTTAATCTAATAAGAAAAACAAGTGATCATTGTTACAAAGCTGAATCGTAATGGTGGCCAACCGAGTGAACTCGATGGAACGGAATGGTTACATCCTCCGAGTGCTCCGAGCACCGGGCGAGCACCGAAAGGTGCTTTACAGAGATGAAAACAGGTTTTCTTATTTTGACAGGGAGTAACAGAATAGTTAGGAAAACCAAGGATTTCCTTGACTTAGGTTGACTAATCATTGTATGTATTTACAGTGATATCTCGAGTTCCTAAGCGCTAATTGGGGGTTCGATTCCCCCTGAGAACAGTTGTTTGAAGCAGTAATGATTTCCACCCGGTATTTTCAAGTATTGTGTAATATAGGAAAAGGGGTGTCAAAATCTGTAAAATTGGTTTTCTTGTCTGAGAAATCAGACCTGAGAGATATAAATCGCTCAGATTAGATTTAAAAAAAATCTAGTCTGGGCGTTTTTTTTAGTCCAGTGAAAAGGAGCTCAAAAATGAATATAGGTAGTGAGAAACAGAGAGACCGTGATGAAAAGTTGTGGAGATAGAAATTGAGAGACTTCACGATTTTAAAAATCATCCATTTAAAGTTCAGGCTGACAGTCAGATGAAGGAGCTGCAGGAGATCATCAGTAAATATGAAATAATAAAAGTGGCGAGGTTAAGAATGGAATCATTGGAAAATTATTTATCCACTTTATTTACTGCTGGTTTCTTTCTTGTAATAACAGTTCTTGGGTGTAATGAAGTTACAAAGAAAGTTCAAGTGTACAAGGGAAAAATAATATATCGCAGAATGTTCAAAAGTTGGAGAAAACAGTAGCAAATAACAGAAAAAGCATAAAAAACATGAAAAAATAGGAGAGAAATAATTATGTCAAAGATTTCATATATTGGTTCTATTGATAGTAAAATACAAAATAATGAAATGCTCAAGTTTGCCAGACAGACTATGAATGAAGAGCAATTTAGAAAATTATATAAGTCGTATAGACAGTTATTTTGGTTTCAATTGTCACTTCCAATTTCAGCAGTTCTCATAATCGCCCTGTCATGTATTATATTTAGTCAATATGCGGAAGCAATTTTTGCATTAGGTTGTGCCGCATTTATATTTCTATTTATCATTTGGCTTATAATAAGCCAGTTTGTGGTAGGAAAATTATGGCACAAATATGTAAAGCTGTATAAAAGCGGTGAACATCCAAATGTTATAAAATTTGATTTGTTCGGTTAATTTTAAAAGAAATAATGTGGAGGACTGAGTAATGAATATAGTTGGATGTATTCTATTTGTAATTGCAGGAATTATAGCTATAAAAGTTTCTGGAGTTACAAAGAAGCAGGGATTAAGCGATTATTCAAAATGTAATACTGCGATCGGAAAGGTTACACATACAGAAGATAGTTGTGGGGACAGATGGGATGATTTGGCATTTAATTTCTGTCACAATTTAATAACAAACTTATACAGCACTTTACAGACCTTTACAGACTGTATAACACCAATATTCATGAGAAGATAGCGATGATGAAAAAGGAAAAACTACAGGAAAAAGTAATTGAGAGGAGTGGAGAATCTTGATATAATTAAACATAGTGATTTAAAAAAGTTTATAATTTCTCGCTAAAATGGTAAAAATGACATTGTGACACCACTGGTGACACAATTCGAAAGGTGGAATATTTGTATGGGTAATGATTTGATGTCGGCAGCTGGATTAATCCATATAATTGAGGAATCTAGACAAAATGCATTAAAAAAAGTAAATGAGGAGCTTATCAAAATGTATTGGAAAGTAGGTGAGTTCTTAAGTAAGGAAACGGAACACGCTTCGTATGGCGATGCATATATAGATGAGATTTCAAGAGAAATACAGGAGACATTTCCTGGTATTAAGGGATTTAACCGAAGAGGTCTTTATAGAATGAAAAAATTTTATGAGACTTACAAGGATAATGAAATTGTGACACCACTGGTGACACAAATTAGCTGGACGAATCACTTGCTGATAATGTCGGGATGCAAGACAGATGAGGAAAGAGAGTTCTATATCCGTCTATGCATCAAGGAAAATTATTCTAAAAGACAGTTGGAGAGACAGTTAGACAGTGGATATTATGAAAGATATATGTTATCAAAGGAAACTTTGTTACCAGAATCAGTTAAAAAGTTGGGAGAAAACCCATTTTTAGATTCATATGTTATGGAATTTTTGGATTTGCCAAATGAGTTTCATGAGAATGATTTACGAAAAGCTTTAATCAGAAACATGAAGGATTTTATTTTGGAATTAGGAAAAGATTTCACGTTTATTGATGAAGAATATAAGGTACAGGTTGGTGGTGATGATTTTCGAATTGATTTATTGTTTTACCATAGAGGATTACAGTGCCTTGTAGCAATAGAACTTAAAATAGGCAAGTTCAAGCCTGAATATATATCTAAGTTGGATTTTTATCTTGAAGCATTGGATAGACAGGTGAAAAAAGAGAATGAAAATCCTAGTGTAGGGTTGCTTTTGTGTGCAGCTAAGAATGATGAGGTGGTAGAGTATGCTATGAGCAGAACTATGTCACCGATGTTGGTATCACAGTATCAGCTACAGTTACCAGATAAGGCAGTTCTTGAAAAGAAATTGCAACAACTGGTTAATCTTCCACAGATTGAGGATTAAGAGAAATTTATAAAATAATAAGTTAAGAAGCCGTTAGGGTTAAATACTTTAGCGGCTGTTTTTTTACCCGTTTCGTGGGCGTTGGCGATAACCTCATCCTTGGTGACAAGAAGCTTGTTTGCGCCGAAAGGAAAGCATTCTGGATGTCTTCATCCGTTAGGTGCGGCGTGGTGCAATGTTCGTCATTATCGAATTTGTAATTGCACTGCCAGACGGTCTTGCGGTATCTGCTGTTGGAATGCCAGACTTTTGAGCCATACCAGCAAATGTGGAACTGGGTGAAATACAGGAAATTGATTATTCCTGGGGAGAGATAGATTTTGTAACAAAGCCAATGAATGAAATGAGATTAATGGAGTGTACGGAATATGAAATGAGTGCACAGTCGGCATATGATATAGATATTGAAGCAGGCGATATAGATGTTACTGATACAGTTACTGTAGTCTGGGAAATATCTTAATTCTGAAAAAATCTATGGTATTGTGTTTGTTGAATAGGGGTAAATGGTGGTATAATCCTATTATTGATAGATAGCAATAATAGGTGATTTTTTGGAACGAGTGGTGAAGTTTTAATGACTAAGGATGAATGGTACAGGCAGTTATTTGAGCGGCTGGGTAATTCCAGGTTCCGAAGCAGTTTCCATCTGAAGCAGAAAGATATTGATTACATAAATGAAAAAGGGTTGGACACAATCAGACAACATGCAAAGGATTTTATTGCAAAGAGAGAAGCTCCGGCATATATAGCAAATGATGGCAAGCAGACACCAATGAAAGGTCATCCGGTATTTATCGCTCAGCATGCAACAGCTACATGCTGCAGGGAGTGCATCCGAAAGTGGCATAAAATGCAGCCGGGCAAGGAACTAAGTCAGGTGCAGCAGGATTATCTTGTAGATGTAATTATGACATGGATTCAAAAGGAAATCGAGGGGCAGGAACATAAAATATGAGTTTTGTCAATACATGCTGGATAATGACATTAATAATTGGATACATCATTATGCGTATAAGCTTGCTGTTGGGAGTAGTATTACTGTAATAATGTTCATATAGAGGTGTGTATTATGGGAAACGAATCAGGTGAATGGATTATGGATAAGGAGGTGCCACAATGCCATTTAAGATTGTTCGCAACGATATAATAAAGGTAAAAGCAGATGTAATCGTAAATACTGCTAATCCATATCCGATATGTGTAAGTGGCACGGACTTGGCAATATATGAGGCAGCAGGAAAAGAAAAGCTTCTCGCAGAAAGAGTGAATATCGGAAAAATTGCAAGAGGTGATATTGCTGTCACTGGTGCATATAACCTAAAGGCAAAATATATTATTCATACAGTAGGACCGGTATGGACGGATGGATTGCACCATGAATTTGAAATTCTGGAGGATTGCTATCGTAAATCATTGCAAAAAGCATTGGAACTTAAGTGCGAGAGCATTGCATTTCCATTAATTTCGACAGGAGTATATGGATTTCCGAAGGATAAGGCATTACAGATTGCTGTGTCAGTATTCAGCCAGTTTCTTACCGAAAATGAAATTGAAATTATACTAGTAGTGTTTGATAAAAGGTCTTTTCAACTTTCCAGTCAGATTGTAGGTGATATTGATTCTTACATAGATGCTAATTATGTCAGGGAAAGTCATATAAAAGAATATCCGGTGCGAAGCAGAAGCAACACCCGCATGAGAGAATTGCCAGAGGAAGCGTTCTATGAGGAGATGCTTCAAAGAGAGGCAGAAGATAACTATCCACTTGAGGAAGATACAATGTTAGCGCGGCCTTGTATGTTGTCAGCAGACATTTCTTTGGAAGATCAGCTTGCAAATATCGGAGTTTCATTTCATGATAAATTATTTGAGTTGATCGATGAAGCACATATTGATAATAAGGATGTGTGGAAACGGGCAAACCTTGATAGAAAACATTTTTCAAAAATTCAATGTGACCAGAATTATCATCCAAAGAAGAAGACGGTGATGGCACTCTGTATTGCACTGCATCTTGATTTGGAACAGTCAAGAGACTTGCTTGCCAGAGCAGACTGGGCATTTAGCCCAAGCAGTAAGGTGGATCTGATCGTTCAGAAGGCTATTATAGATAAGCAGTATGATATTATGCAGCTGAATGTGACATTATTTAAGTATACGAATGAAATTCTTGGAGTATAAATTGCTTACAAGTAAATATTGATTAGTAAATGTTACGTCGGTACTCACATAGTATCGGCGTTTGTTTTTTATCTTAAAAGTGTCGCCCGAACAGCGACCATATAAAGATGCTATTCAATTATACTTATATTGTAACAAAGAAAGAGAGCTGCCGGAGTAATCCGGGGATTGGAGGCATATATGTACGGAGCGATTTTAGGAGATATTATTGGAAGCCCGTTTGAGTTTGACAGAGGTGATAAGACAAAGAACTTTGATTTGTTTAGTGAAGGCTGTGGCTTTACAGATGATTCTGTTATGACAATAGCAGTTGGAGAAGCTCTCCTGGCAGTCGGACCAAAAGCTGCAGTAAAGGAAATTGAAGATGCGGTAGCATCCAATATGCAGGATTGGGGAAAAAGATATCCACATGCAGGTTATGGTGGAAGCTTCAGACATTGGCTTAAAGAAAATAATCCAAAGCCATACGGAAGCTATGGAAATGGTTCAGCCATGAGAGTGTCAGCGGCAGGCTGGCTTTATGATTCAATTGAAAGAACAAGAGAGGTAGCAAGAGCGACAGCAAATGTGACACATAATCATCCTGAAGGTATAAAGGGTGCAGAAGCGACAGCAAGTGTAATATACATGGCAAGGAATGGCTCTTCAAAAGAAGAAATCAAAGAGTATATAGAGAGGGAGTTTCATTATGATCTGAGTAGAACATTGGATAATATCCGACCTTACTACCATCATGTTGAAAGCTGTCAGGAAACGGTGCCGGAAGCAATCATCGCATTTCTGGAATCAAAGGATTTTGAGGACGCAGTGCGTAATGCAGTATCACTTGGTGGAGATACGGATACACTTGGAGCCATTACAGGAAGTATTGCAGAAGCATTTTATGGAATCCCTGCTGTGCTGATTGCAGAGTGTAAAAGTCGGATTGATAAGGGACTGATGACGGATATTCTTGATGAATTTGACCATGTACTTGGCAGCAGGAGCGTTTTTTGAAACAACAGAGGCGATTAAGATGAAGTTTGGAATGAGAACACCGAGTATAAAGAAATCAATAAAGGCAAGAACAACAGGAAAAGCCAAGCGAGCTGTTGTCTTTTTGTTATTTAGGGAATAAATACACTTAAGTGCGTAGAAAATAAAGGAAAGATAGTAATCAAAATAAAAAATGAATTGTTTTTTTGTCACGAAAAATGTATAATAATCGTGACAAATTTAAGGAGCGTGTTGTTATGGCAAGTGGAATTTATGCAGAAATCAAAAAGAGAATATTAGATGCCGAATATGGCGCAGTATTTGTGACATCAGATTTTACTGATATTGCAACAATTACAACAATACGAAAATGTTTAGGTAGACAGGTAGAAGAGAAAGCAATACGAAGAATTATCGATGGAGTTTACGAAAAACCTGTATATAGCAATTTACTTAAGGAATATGTTCCTGCTAATCCGGAAAAAGTAGCCTATGCAATTGCAAGAGGATATCATTGGACAATAGCACCATGTGGAGATGTAGCGTTAAATAAACTGGGATTGTCAACGCAGGTTCCTGTTGTATGGTCCTATATAAGTGATGGTCCATATAGAAAATTTGCATGGGATAATGTTAATATCGAATTTAAGCATAGGACCAACCGTCAGATTTCATTTATGTCAGAGTCAACAACATTGGTAGTAGAGGCTATAAAAACACTTGGAAAAGAGCGAATTGATGAAGGTGTTATTAACAACTTGAAGAATAGAGTTCCTGAGGATAAAAGGAAACAGCTTCTTGAAGAGGCAACTGGCGTAAGTGAGTGGATATACGAAGTAATTAGAAAGGTGTGTTTAGAATAATATGAGAGAAGTTGCAAAGTTACCAGTAAAAGATAGGACTGAACTATTTCAGGCAACGGCAATAAAAATGGGAATGCTACCTAATGTAGTGGAAAAAGACTTTTGGGTATGCTTTATGCTAGACCACCTTTTTCATGATTGCCAATATAAAAAAGCTTTTGTATTTAAGGGTGGAACGAGTCTTTCGAAATCATATCATGTAATAGAGAGATTTTCAGAAGATATCGATCTAATTTTGGATTGGAGAAAAATAATTACTGATGAGGGAAATCCTTGGAGTGAAAGGTCAAAAACAAAGCAGGATCAATTCAATAAGCAAATTAATGCAGAGGCGGCAAAGTTTTATGAAAATGAATTTGTTCCAAAACTCAATAAAGAACTGGAGAAAAAACTAGGGGATGGAGAATGGGTAGAAGTTGATTCAGAAGATGAAATGGTTGTTAATTTCTATTATCCACAGATTTTTGAGAGTGAATATCTTCGTTCCTGCGTAAGATTGGAAATAGGTCCATTAGCTGAATGGATGCCATCACATGAGACTGTAGTAAGTCCTTTTGCAGCTGAGAAATATCCAGATGTATTTACACAGAAAGAGACAAGTGTTTTGACCATAGATGTAGAGCGTACATTTTGGGAGAAACTAACTATATTACATAAAATAGCAAATTTTCCAGAAGGAAAAGTGTTACCAGCAAGATATGCAAGACATTTATATGATGTTTATAATCTAGGTAATTCCTGGGTGAAAGAAAGTGCTTTTGCAAGAAAAGAATTGCTTGAAAAGGATGTTGCATTTAAGCAGAAATTCTATTACGCAAAAAGTGCACATTATGAGACAGCAACATTAAATAGTATTGAGCTTATGCCAAGTGATGGTGTACTTGATGCATTAAAGGCAGATTATAATGCAATGAGGAATATGATATATGGGGAGATACCGGAATTTGAAGAAATATTAAATTATCTGAATGCATTGCAAGAAGAAGTGCATAAGCTTACTGTAAATTAGAAGGTTACAATAACTTGTCCGTTGTGTAACTTTGGTATTATGGCATGGCTTGAAGGAGAGATTGATGAGAATGGAGATCCAGTGAAAAAGAGTTCTAAGTAAAATTCAAGTTTAACAATAGAGAGGAATTATGATACGAGAAATTGAGAATAGAAGAAGTATAAGAAAATACAAGCCGGATCAGGTCTATTGTATTTCCTTCTATATCAACGGGAGTATATAGTTTCCCGGTTGAATTGGCAGCAAAGATTGCAATGCATACAGTTATTTTCGAAGGAAATAAATTTTCTATCGAGGAGGTTGTAGATTGGATCATAAAAAAGAGAGGGGTCTGCTTGAGTATCAGTATAATGCAGATGCATTTGAGGACGTGGGAGAGATTCTGCGTCCTTTTTTGTAGTTTAATTGCAATAAAGAACAAAGATTCGATGTGCGAGGGCAGACTTTGGGACTCGTAACATGCTAAGCTATAGCCATCATAAGAAACAAGCATTTAATTTACGAAAAACAGGAGGACAGGACAAAATGGAAAAATTTATTTACTGGATAAAGAGGACACTGCATCATTCAAAACACTGCAACAGCTTATGCATGCTGTGCAAGTATTATGATGAATGTAAAATCGACGGACCGGTATAATATCAGGAGGTAATACTTATGGCAATGTACGACTGGAACCACAACGGAAAAAATGACAGGCAGGACGATTATTTAGAGTATATGATTTATAAGGACTGCACTAATGATAATAATTCAAATACTAATCACAGTTCATATAACAGCGACTTAGCTTTTGGCGTGAATGTGTTCGTAGTAATTGCTGTAATAGCCATATTTGCATTTATTGGTAATGCTATGGAAGAGAGTACACCCAAATGCATAAAGCCGGGATGTAATAATGAACAGACCCAAAACAGCAGTTACTGCTACTTGCATAAGCCGTATTCAGGCGGATATACATCATCAGGAAGCAGCTCATCAGGAAACAGTTCATCAAGCAGTAGCTCATCTTATTCGGATAAATCATATAATAGCAGCTCAGGCTCTGCAGGTTCATCATCAAATGTATATGGTGATGACAATAGCGGAAGCTATTCAGGCGGATCAACAGGTAGTTCATCATATCACAGCAGCTCGAGTTATTATGATTCATATGATGAAGGATATGATGATATCTATATGAATGGTGACTATGATTATGACAGGTACGACAGTGATGATGGCTATGCGGCTGGTGTAGATGATGCAATGGATGAGGATTATGAAGAGTGGTAAAAAAGACAGGAGGACACGACAATGAAAGAAATGTATTTTACAATAGCAGGATGCAACCATTATTTCGGAAGTGACTTCATGAAAAAAGGCATGAAGGTCAAGCTGGTCAAGGAGCCGTACAATGAGTATGACGGCGAAGCAATACAGGTAAAGATAAAAGGACTTGGCAAGGTAGGCTACGTAGCCAACAGCCCATACACCGTGAAGGGTGAGTCAATGAGTGCAGGCAGAATGTATGACAAAATCGGTGGTAAGGCAAAAGGAAAGATTGTGTTTGTGACAGACGGCGGAGTGATTTGCAAAGTAATCAGTGATGGTAAGGACAAGCCGGTGATGATAGAGGAAGATAAAGTAAAAGATGAAAATCTCTAAAAAGACTGTATGACTCAAGTACTATGTGGTAAAATAATAAGCAGGACACTGAGGAGGTAAATATGAATTATCTGGTAATCGATTTGGAAATGTGCAGGGTAAAGAAGCTCTATAGAAAAACATATAAATACGCCAGTGAAATAATACAGATTGGCGCAGTTCTCTTAGATGAAGGATTCAACAGAATAGCCACAATGTGCGAGTATGTAAATCCTGAATACGGCGTGCTGGACAATTTCATAGAGAGCATGACAGGCATAAAAAACCGCGATATCAAACAGGCTCCGAAGCTGACAGAGGCACTTGAGCATCTGACAGACTGGCTTGGAGACAGGGAGTACAAGGTTTATGCCTGGAGTGACTCTGACAGAACGCAGATACTGCATGAGATAAAAGCAAAGAATATAGAGAGCGCAAAGATAGATGACTTTATGAAAGCAGACCGCTGGATTGATTACCAGGATGTGTTTAAGAAGCGATTTGATTTAGACAGGTGCTACAGCCTGGAGGATGCACTTGAAAGTGCAGAGATAGAGCCGGAAGGCAGATTCCATGATGGACTGGACGATGCAGTAAATACCGGAGCACTGATAAAGAAGCTGGAGCTGAATCCGGAGTATGAGATTGCCAAGTATGCACTTCCGGAGTCGGACGAGCATCTGAGTTGTACTATTGGGGATTTGTTTGAGGGATTGCAGTTGAAGTTTGGGTAATAAGTTACGTGAGAGGATTCAACTATGATTAAAACACCATTTGGAGCAAATCCAACGTTTATGCATAAAAGCGTTAGGTGGTCAATTTTGGAGGGTAAATTGAATTATGATTGATATGTTTTGAATCATTGCGTGTAATAAATTTACTTCCTTTTTATAAGTGTGTGTCTAATGGATAAGTGTCAAGATGCTGTGAGAATATGCAAGTAATAAGATATAAAAAGATAATAATTAGTAATACAGAGTATATCAGTCACAATGAATGTGTATACGCATATTGGGTTTGATGATGCTGAGGAAGAATTGAAACGAATGGAAGAGTTTAGAAATGCGCAGGCAGAAGTTGAACAGAAGTTGAACGGAAGATGTTCAAGGTAATTTAATATGGAAGAGGGATGACGCTCTGGCTTAGACTAGGGGGTTCTGTGGAAAAGAAGTGAAAATGACGATATAATATATGTGTAAATAATTGTCAGGAAGATTATGTTTTAAGGAGAGTGATATACATGGATAAAATTACTATACAGACTGTAATTTCAATTATTGCAGCATTTATATCTTTGAGTACTGTTATTGTATCAATATATTATAATCAAAAAAATAGTAAACAATATTTAAAGAGCCTAGACCCTTTATTATCTTTTAAATTGTTCGAATTGAAAGATGAATTATATTTAAGGGTTACTAATACCGGTAGAAGTGCTGCAAAGGATGTATTAATAGAAATAAAAAAGCTTGAGAATAATGGTGATAGAAACGAATTAGAGTTAGATGCTCTATTTGGTAAAGAAATTGAGCTATACCCCAATGAATCAACACAAGGGCGAATTGCTTTTTGGGGTGCAACAATTTGTTCAAGTGCTTTTCCTAAAATAAATATTGATATTCAATATAAGAAAGGTGTTACGGGGGAGCAAGTGCATATAGAAAGAACGGTAATTTTTTCACCTTCGTATGACGAGAAGATATATGGAGATTTTAATATAGATTTGAGAGAACTTAATAAAAATATGGATGTTATGGCTAAGGCAAATTTGAGGACTGCAAATTATTTAGATGGATGTCAAGTAGCTCCGTTTGATAAATTAAACATATTGGCACATAAGTCTTTGCATGATGATTTGCAATCTGTGAAACATGGAGAAAATGTATCAACGGTAATGAAACGTGAGGAAGTAATAAAAAATAGATTATAAAGGAGAAGGTATGTACGAATTATTATCAAAAAGAATTAAGAATGCAGACGGAGAACCGGAAGTGTTTACATATAATAGTTTTCCACAAGCTTTTAGAAATCAGGTTTTTTATATTTTAGAAGATGTTTTAGATCCATATTCAACATATGATGAAAATTTGTGGGATATTTTCGAGGAAAATTTTTGCAGAGAAAAGGGATTGAAAGGCATGGGATAAGGTAAAATGCAAAATGGTTATGGAAAATCCAGTATAGAAGAATATTTTACAGATTGTGATGATAGTGACTTTTTGGATGCAATAGATTATTTCTTTTACTTGACTGATAAAAAGCTACGTACTATGAAACCAGAATACCAATATGATTATGATGCAGATGGGGCAATAAATGATGCGATTGTTGAGTTGAATTATCGATTTAAACAGCATAATTTGGGGTATGAGTTTGCCAATTCACAGATTATTACTATTGATAGTACTTTTTTGCATAAAACAGCTGTGAAACCAGCTTTAAAATTATTGTTTGAAGAAGGCTTCGAAGGTGCTGAAGATGAAATCAGAAATGCTTATGAAAGAAGACGAAAAGGTGATAATAAAAATGCAATATTAGAGGCAGGGAAAGCGTTTGAAAGCACAATGAAAATTATTTGTGATAAACAAGGATATGCATATGATAAAAACAAGGACACTGCGCAGAAACTTATTACAATTTTAGAGAACAATGGCTTTTATCCAAGCTATATGAATGCGCATTTGACAAGTATAAGAAAAACATTGGAAACAGGATTACCTGTTGTAAGAAATAAAGTAGCTGGACATGGACAAGGAAATCAGATTATTACTATACCAGATGAATACACAGATTATGCATTGCATTTGGCTGCGACTAATATTTTGTTTTTGGTACGATTATATAGGAATAAAAAACAAAATCCTTAGTAGTAATCTTTTTCATTTTACTACTAACAGGTAGTAACAACTTGCTAAGTTCTGCCCTGATTTGCCACAATCTGTAATTTCACAGCATTTTACCATAACCCCAGAAAACCTCGCAAAACAGGGTGTTTCCGGACAAAAAGGAGTAAACAATAACTATGATAAAAGTCCTTTTCATCTGCCATGGCAACATCTGTCGTTCCCCCATGGCGGAATTCGTAATGAAAAAATTAGTATCCGATGCCGGACTCACCGCCCGCTTCCAGATCGCCTCCGCGGCCACCAGCACAGAGGAAATCTGGAACGGCATCGGGAATCCGGTGTATCCGCCGGCGAAGGCGGAGCTGGCGAGGCATGGGATCTCCTGTGAGGGGAAGCGGGCCAGACAGGTGACGAGAGCGGATTATGCGGAATATGATTATCTGATTGGTATGGATGGTGCGAATATCCGCAACATGCTGCGGATATTCGGGGGAGATCCGGAGGGGAAAGTAGCGAAGCTACTTTCCTATGCGGGATCGGAACGGGATATTTCGGATCCATGGTACACGGGAGAGTTTGGGACGACCTACGATGACGTTCTGGAAGGCTGTACCGCGTTCCTTGAATATTTACAACAAAACAGCAAAATCGACACATGATCTGACACTGCCAACACTGTACATATGACAAATGTGTCATGCGTGAAAAGTTCACAGAATCACCACATTTTTCTCACAATTCCTTCGCAGATGTCCTTTATCATAAGAGGCAGATAAGGGGAAAGAAATGTTCACAAGATTTTTAATGGAACAGGAGGAATGAGAATATGAGAAGATGGAATTTACCCCAGGTGAATACAAAGGTAATGTGTGCAGTGTTGACAGCTGCTATGGTGATGACAGGATTTACAGCCTGTGGCGGATCAACCACTGCGAGTGCAGCAAGCACGGAAGCATCGGAAAATAAAGAGACGATCGCATCGGAGAGTACGACGGAGCAGAATACTGTAGAGAGCAGTGAAGAGAAGGTAGAATCTTATCTTGGTCAGATTACAGCGATTGACGGCAATGTGATCTCCATCGCACTGGCAGAGAAGCCGGAAGCTCCGGAGGGTGAAGCACCTGTTGGTGAGGCACCCAGCGGAGAAAAGCCGGATGGCCAGGCTCCTGACGGCAACGGTGGCGCGCCCAATGGTGAAGCCCCTACCGGCGAAGCTCCCAGCGGAGAAAAGCCGAACGGCCAGACTTCTGATGGCAATGGCAGCGCCCCCAACGGAGAAACACCGAACGGTCAGAAACCTGAGAAAGACATGCTAGATGAGATGACCTTAACTCTCAGCGGAGATACTATGACTATCACAGTCAATGACGATACGATCATTACGATTGACGGAGAAGATGCCACTCTGGATGAACTTCAGGTAGGCGATACCGTATCCTTCTTCCTGGATGGTGAGACAGTGACTTCATTGAGCGTAGGCGTGCCGGAGTCGACACAGCCTATGCAGGTTCCGGAGCAAAATTAAGCTGACGTAAGAGCATGGTTCCCAGAATTTCTGCCATTTCTTCCGGAGACTGGGGATTGGATTCTTTCAGCCAGGTCTCTACGACACCGACACAGCCGGTGATGATGAAGGAGCAGAGATATTTATAGTTGGCATCGGATTGCGCACTTTCCAGAACCTGGAGGGTGCGCTTTTCAATCTGATCTTTCAGACGATTGACGAAAGCCAGATCCCCATGAGGGCCGATCATGACCTTGGCCAGATCCCTGTTTCGGTCCAGAAAATGGAAGAATTCCAACAACGGCCCCTGAGAGGCCAGAGAATTGGTAACGACCGGTTTCTGCTCCATGATTTCATTAAATTCCAGGAACATTTCATCCTCGATTTTATGGAGCATATCGTAGATATCATCATAATGCAGATAAAAGGTTCCGCGGTTGATATCCACCAGTTCAGTCAGCTCCTTGACGGAGATATCCTGAATATCATGGGTTTCTAACATTTTTACCAGCCCCTGTAATAAGAGAGCTCTTGTCTTGCGCACACGGCGATCCATTTTTTCCATAAGACAATCCACCAGCCTTTCCGGGAAAAGAAGAAATCATTTCCTATATGTAATACAAATCTGAATTTTTTCTAAAATAATAGACGAACATCGCGAAAATGTCTAAAAATAAACAATCACAAAAAATCTGTAGCTTGCTTTTTCTTCCCCATTATTATATTTTGCATGTGGCAGAAAATCAACACAAGTTCATTAAATGACATTAATACAATTTCTCATCTTTGTAGTAAGTCTTTACAGATGTTCAAAAACATTTTAAACTAGAGGTGTATAAAATCAAATACATAAACAAGGGTACAAAGAGAGAAAAAGCAGGAGGGAACTATGGCAGACAACGCAGAAAAAGACAAAAAAGATAATTCCTTTATGATGAAACTTGCCACGCTCATTGTAGACAAACGAAAAGGATTTTATCTGATCTTTATTGTTTTATGCATATTTTGCGTATTATCCATGAACAGAGTCAAGGTTAATAACGATCTGACCACTTATTTGCCGGACACAACAGAGACCAGAAGGGGACTGGATCTGATGGATTCGGAATTTACCACGTATGGCTCCGCCCGGATCCTGATCTGTAACGTGACGTTTGACGAGGCACAGAAACTGGCAGATCAGGTGGAGGAGATGGACGGTGTCAGCATGTTGGATTTCGATGACACCGAGGATCATTATCATGACATGGAGGCTTTATTGTCTGTCACTTTTGATGAGGAAGCAGACACGGAAGCTACACAGCAGCATCTGGATGAAGTATTGGATGCATTGTCCGATTATGATGTTTACTATTCTTCCGATATCGGTCAGGAAGAGCGTGACGCGGATGACTTGAATAATGATATGATCGTCATTCTGTTGTTGGCAGCAGTGGTTATCGTAGCCGTATTGTTATTTACCTCTACGACTTATGCGGAAATCCCGGTTTATCTGACTACATTTATTGTGGCAGCTATTTTGAACAAAGGTACGAACTACTGGTTCGGAACCATCAGTTTTGTTACGAACTCCATCGCGGTGGTACTGCAGTTAGGTCTGGCGGTAGACTATGCCATCATTCTGGCCCACCGTTTTATGGAAGAACATGAGGACAAGGATGCCAGAGAGGCTGTGATTGTTGCTTTGAGTAAGGCAATCCCGGAGATTTCCTCCAGTTCCCTGACCACCATCTCCGGTATGGTAGCCATGATGTTCATGCAGTTTAGAATTGGTTATGATATGGGTATCATTCTGGCAAAATCCATTATTTTCAGTATGGTGGCCGTATTCTTCCTGATGCCCGGACTGTTGTTGACCTTTTCCAAGGCCATCGACAACACCCATCACAAGAGCTTCGTTCCGAAGATCACAGCAGTCGGTAAGTTTTGTGTGGCTACCCGCTACATTATACCGCCTATTCTGATCGTAGGTGTTATTATAGCATTTTTCCTGTCCAATAAGGCAAACTACGTGTACGATACCAACACTCTGGAATCCAGTACTATGAGTGATAATAAATTCTCCGTCAGCATGGTAAATAAGGAATTCGGCATGGTGAACCAGCTGGCGGTCATTGTGCCGAACGGTGATTATGAAAAAGAGGCACAGACACTGAAAGCTCTGGAAAAGCTGGATGTGGTGAAATCCTGTCAGGGACTTGGCAATATCGAGGCCATGGACGGCTATATGCTGACGGATAAGCTGACCCCCAGGCAGTTTGCGGAACTGATCGATCTGGATATTGAAGTGGCGGATATGTTGTATTCGGCATATGCACTGGATCAGAGCGATTATGGTGCGCTGGTCAGTGGCGTCAGTGAATACGAAGTTCCGTTTATTGATATGTTCCTGTTCATTTATGATCAGAAAGAAAGCGGCAACATCACACTGGACGATGATCTGGAAGAAACTCTGACGGATGCTTATTCCCAGATCTGTATTGCGAAAGATCAGCTGCTGGGCGAAGACAATTCCCGATTTGTTCTGGAATTGAATGTTCCTTATGAGGGAGAAGAGACCACAGCAGCACTGGATCAGATCCGTAATACCGTGGCAAAGTTCTATAATATAGATGACATTCTGCTAGTCGGTAACGCCACCAGTGATAAGGATCTGGGCGATTCCTTCGCAACGGATAATACGATCATCACGGTGCTGACAGCATTGTTCGTTATGATCATCCTGCTGTTCACCTTCCAGTCCGCCGGTCTGCCGGTACTGTTGGTTGTAACGATTCAGGGTAGTATCTGGATGAACTTCTCATTGCCGTATCTGTTGAATGAAAATGTATATTTCCTGGGATATCTGGTAGTATCTGCGATCCAGATGGGTGCAACGATCGACTACGCTATCGTTATCACCAGCCGTTACATGGATCTGAAGACCTATATGCCGATCAAGGAAGCCGCCATCGAAGCACTGAACCAGGCGTTCCCTACCATTGTTACCAGCGGATCCATGCTGGTATCTGCGGGATTTATTATCAGCTATGTATCTTCCAATGCAGCGGTAGCGGCCATCGGACTGGCTCTTGGTCGTGGTACTCTGACATCTATTTTGTTGGTACTGCTGGCATTGCCGCAGACACTGCTGATCGGAGATATCATTATTCAGAAGACAGCATTTACACTGAAACGGGATCTGGCAAAGCCCTTGCCCTCCGCCGGAAGAATCCGTATGAACGGTCACATCAAGGGTTATGTCAATGGTGTGTTGGAGGGTGATTTCATCGGTGTCATTGATGGTGAGATGGGTGCGGTGGTGCGTCCCAAGGATACCGTGACGATGGAGGAGCGGGACGATGCCCCGGAAGAAAACTATCCCAGACTGGAAGCCCAGGAGCTGCCGGAGGATGAGACAGCCGGACAGAAAGCAACCGGAGCAGATACAGAAGCTGCGGATAAGAAAGCTTCGGATAAAGAAAAAACAGCAGAAAGCGAGGGAACAGAAGATGAACAGTAAGAGATTATTATGTTTCCTGCTGGGAGCAGCATTGATCCTGCAGACACCGGCCACCGCCTATGCAGCAGAAACTTTGACCTATGAGCAGTACAGAGGCGGCAGCGGTTATAGCAGCACGATAAAGGAGCAGGATTATGCAGTCATAGAGATCAGCACGGAGGAGGATCTGCGGAAACTGGTGGAGAACTGTGTACTGGACAGTTGGTCCAGAGATAAAAAAGTAGTGCTGCAGAACGACATTGTTCTGAGCATGACAGGTGAACTCAGTATTCCTACGTTTGCAGGAATCTTTGACGGCAGCGGTTTTACTATTTCCAATGTGAAACTGACCGGAGACGGTTCGGCAGTGGGATTGTTCCGCTATGTGCAGGAGGGAGCAAAAGTCCGCAACCTTACGGTCACGGGGGAAGTATCTCCCTCTGGAAGTCAGGATCAGGTCGGCGGTATCGTCGGTGTGAACTATGGCAGCATTGAAAATTGTAAATTTACCGGAAATGTGGTCGGTGATACGGATGTCGGCGGTATTGCCGGAGTCAATGCCGAGAGCGGAGAGATCCGTCGGTGTGAATCCTCCGGAAATGTGATCGGCAATCATTCCGCAGGCGGTATTGTGGGCAACAACCACGGTATTCTGAATAACTGCAGCAACAATGGCAATATCAATACGTACAGCACGGAAGTGACTTATGATCTGGAAGATATCACCATGGACAATCTGGAGCAGATCAACAGTACCTCCAATGTGGCAGCTCATACGGACACCGGCGGTATCGCAGGTATTTCGGATGGTAAGATTTATTATTGCTCCAATTCCGGTGCCATCGGCTACCAGCACGTAGGCTACAATACCGGAGGTATCGTAGGCAGACTGCATCAGGGCTATCTGCAGAACTGCACCAACACCGGATATGTGCAGGGCAGAAAAGATGTGGGCGGTATCGTGGGTCAGATGGAGCCGTTCCTGGAAATCCAGTATCTCAGTGACAAGCTGAAGGAACTGGATACGGAGACAGACAAATTCCTGGATATGTTGGATGCCACCCAGAAAGATGTGAGCAGCTATAGCAAACAGGCATCCAGTATTGCCAAGAGTATCAGTTCGAACCTGAAAGATGCCAACAATGCGGGAAGTTCTCTGACCGGGACCGCTCATGATCTGTGGCATATTTACAATCAAGAGTTGAACGGCGTCAGCAACGATCTGAAAGTCCTGAATGACGATCTGAACAAGCAGGCGGATAATGACAAGAATAACGGCAACAGTCATGACGTTACCATCAGTGGAAATGATATTTGGAATGGTAACTGGGGTGGCGATGGCGATCATGACGTCAGTGGCGGAAACATTACCATCACCGTACCGGACGATACGGAGAGCTATAAATCGGCACTGAAAAAATTCGGAGAGAATGCCACCAAGCATCTGGATAACATGACGAATGCTTCCACGGATCGCAGTGGCGGTATCAAAGATAATCTGGATACACTGAATGACAGGCTCGACAAGGCTTTTGACCAGTTGGGTCAGTTGGGGGATGTACTGGAAGCCGGGACAGACAGCACCAGTGCCCACATGGATGAGCTGATGGATCAGGCCAGAGTTCTGAGGAATCTGGTCAGCGAAATCCGGGATGATCTCTTCCGGTATGAAGGAATTTCTGTAGAAGATACTTCGGATGAGTCAGCCAGCAAGGAAGAGGTGAACCCCGGAGATCCCGATGCGGAGGATGACACCGCAGAACCGGAAGGAACCGAAGAAGCGCGCTATGATACTTCCAGCTTCCAGAAGGGAAAGGTCACCTTATGTGTGAACCGCGGTACGGTGGAAGCCGATACGAATGTGGGCGGTATCGTTGGACAGGTGGCAACGGAATACGATTTTGACCCTGAGGACGATATCACTTTAACCGGAACGGAGAGTTTCGATGTGGAGCAGACGGTCAAGGCAGTCATCAGAGACAGCCGCAACCTTGGAGACGTGACCGGTAAAAAAGACTATGTCGGCGGTGTGGTCGGTAAAGCAGAATATGGCGCAGTCATTTCCTGTGAGTCTTATGCACCCGTAGAGAGTACCGGAGGCAGCTATGTGGGAGGAATTGCCGGATCTGCCAGCTATGCGATCCGCAGCTGTTACAGCATGGGCAGGATCACCGGTAAAAATAATATCGGAGGTATTGCCGGAGAAGGCTGTGATATTTTCTACAGCTATGCGTACAATGATCTGGATATGTCCGGCGAAGGCCAGGGCAGCATTGCCGGAAAAGTCAGTGATGATGGAACTCTGTATGGCAACTATTATGTGGAAGGCGGAGCCGGTGGCGTAGACGGCATTGGTTATCAGGGCGGCGCTACCCCGTTGTCCTACCAGGAATTCTGCAGCAAAGACGTTCCGGACGCTTTCTCACAGTTTACCATTACCTTCCAGGCGGATGGTGTAGAAGTGGCTTCCTATAAATGCGGTTACGGGGATTATCTGTCGGCAGACCAGATTCCGGAAGTACCGGAGAAGGATGGCTATTACGGTGTATGGCCGGATTATGATTTCAGTGATATTACCGGTAATAAAGTGCTGGAAGCAGAGTATGAGGAATGGACCGCATCCATTGCTTCCGCAGAGAAAAACGATAACAATAAGGCACTGGTTATGGCAGAAGGCAACTTCTATCCCAATGCAGCATTGCATCTGCAGGTAGAGGGAAATACTTATACAGTATCCATGACCAATTCCATGGAAGAGGATGCACCGGACTATACCGGAGAAGCAACCTTGCGTGTCTACTGTGAGGATGCGGATAACACTGTCATAGAGGTAGCACAGGATGGAGAGTACACGGAAGTGGAATCAACTGTGATCGGCAGCTATAGACAGTTTACCATGGAAGTGCCCGGCAGCTTCCGCACGGTAGAGGCCGAGGGCAGTCATACACTGCTGATCGTACTTTGCATCGTCGGTGGTGCAGTCGTGATCCTGTTGATCGTATTGTTAGGGAAAAAAGCGGCAAAACGCCGGAAGACGCGCAAGGCGGTAAAACGTGACCGGAAAGCCGGAAAAGCTGACGAGGACCAGAGTGGCAAAACGGATGCAGCAGAAGATGCCGGACAGACGGCTGACGCAGAGGAATAACAATGATTCAGGCAGTTTTATTTGACATGGACGGTACGCTGATCGATACCGAAAAATATTACCGTATTTTCTGGCCGAAGGCACTGGCAGCCTGTGGGTATACCATGACAGATGAGCAGGCACTTACGATGCGCAGCCTGGGACGCCCCTTTGCTCCCAGACAGCTCAAGGACTGGTACGGTGAAGATTTTGACTATTATGTGGTGCGTGACAAACGAAAAGAGATGATGGAAGAAACACTGGACCGGGATGGCATCAAATGCAAGCCCGGTGCCGTGGAGCTTCTGGAAGATCTGAAAAAAAGGCATATCACCGCAGCGGTTGCCACAGCGACGGATCTGGAGCGGACGGAAAAATATCTGGCGATGGCAGGACTTCGGCCGTATTTTGAGAAACTGATTTCGGCCACTATGGTAGCAGAAGGTAAGCCGTCCCCGGATATTTATCTCTATGCCTGCAGGCAGCTGGGACTGGCACCGGAAGAGTGCATGGCCGTGGAGGATTCTCCCAACGGAGTCATGAGTGCTTACCGCGCCGGCTGTAAGGTCGTGATGGTGCCGGATCAGACACAGCCAGATGAAAAATTAAAAAAATGTCTGTACGCCTGCGTACCGACCCTGGCAGATATCAGCCACCTCATTTAGAGGTGGCTATATTTGTCATAGTAGCTTGATTTTTGTATTCCAGTGTGTTATTATTTTAACGATTAGAGTGACTATTCGGAAGACAATGAAATCAAGCGGGACTGCTTTGTCATGCTTGCATGTAAAAAGCAGTTTTGCTTGATTTTAGGTGACTCGAATAGAGTCACCGCCACACATATGAGCAAAAATAGCTGCGCAGCAGCGAAAGCACGATTTATCGTGCGATTTTGCGAATAATGTGTGGAATGTATTCATACTTGGAGCCCACGAGGGGCGGAAAGGAATGGAAGAAAATGAATTTTGATGACATCGTAGCAAAAGTAAAAGAGTGTGGGAAGAAGACCGTCGCAGTCTCCGTAGCACAGGACAGTGCAGTACTGGAAGCTGTACATGAGGCCAAGAGACTGGGCATTGCAGATGCAATCCTGGTAGGTGATGAGGCAAAGATCCGTGAGATTGCAGCCGGACTGAATATGGACCTCTCCGATTATGAGATCATCAATGAGCCGGATATGATCGAAGCTTCCCTGAAAGCTGTAAAGCTGGCACATGACGGCCGTGCAGATATGTATATGAAGGGCCTGATCGACTCCAAGAACTTCTTAAAGAGCGTACTGAACAAAGAAGTAGGCCTTCGTACCGGTGGAACCCTGTCTCATGTATGTGTATTTGAGATTCCCGGCATTGACAGACTTCTGTTCCTGACCGATGTTGCATTCATGACCTATCCTACACTGGAGGAGAAGGTTCAGATCATCAAGAACACCATTCCGGTATGTAATGCCTGCGGCGTTGCAGAGCCTAAGGTAGCACCTTTAGCAGCAGTTGAGGTTGTAAATCCCAAGATGCCCGTTACCGTAGATGCGGCAGAACTGACTAAGATGTGTGAAGAAGGACAGATCCCCGGCTGTATCGTAGACGGCCCGCTGTCTCTTGATCTGGCAATCGATCCCGAGGCAGCCAAGCATAAGGGCGCAACCGAACGTAAGATCCAGGGTGATGCAGATGTATTGCTGTTCCCGGATATCCATGCCGGCAACCTGGTATACAAAGCAATCGTACATATGGTAAAAGTAAAGAACGGATGCATCCTGACCGGTACCAAGGTACCCGTAGTCCTGACCAGCCGTTCCGATACCTTCGAGACCAAGGTATACTCCCTGGCACTGGCTGCAGTTGTAGCAGAAGAGATGAAAAAGAATCAGAAATAAGCTATGGATATCGTGATCGAAGTCGCTGTGGAAGCTGCGGGAGAACTGCTGTCGGCAGGTATAGATGCTGTAGTGGACAAAGCGGTAAAGCATAAGAGCGAATATAAGAGTGAATATAGGAGGAAACACATAATGGCAATCAAGAGTCTGCACATACACCGTAGATATTCTTTCCCCAATATCGGTGTATTTGAGGATGAGAACTTATTATTTGAAGAAACCCTGAGACATTCTACCGAGGAGATCTCCAAATACGATACTATTTTCGAACAGAAGGATTTCCGTAAGAAGATCATTACCGATCTGCTGGCAGAGAAGAACTGCGATCTGAAGAGCTTCAACGTGATCGTAGGACGTGGCGGTCTGTTAAAGCCCATCCCCAGTGGTACCTATGCGGTAACCGATGATCTGCTGGAGGATTTAAAAGTAGGTGTACAGGGTCAGCATGCTTCTAACTTAGGCGGTATTCTGGCAAGAGAGATCGGTGATGAGATCGGCGTTCCCTCTTACATCGTAGACCCCGTTGTAGTAGATGAGCTGATGCCAATCGCAAGATATTCCGGTCTGGAAGAGATCCCCAGAGGAAGTATCTTCCATGCCCTGAACCAGAAGGCAGTTGCCAAGAGATATGCAAAAGAGGCCGGCAAGCCTTATGAGTCCTTACGTCTGGTAGTCGTGCACATGGGCGGCGGTGTATCCGTAGGCGCACATGAGGACGGCAAGGTTGTAGACGTATTCAGTGCATTTGACGGTGACGGTGCATTCTCTCCGGAGCGTGCAGGCGGTGTACCCTGTGCAGCACTGGTAAAAATGTGCTTCTCCGGAAAATATACTGAGAAAGAGATCAGTGCAAAGCTGATCGGCAAGGGCGGCCTGAATTCTTACCTGGGTACCAACGATATGCGTGAAGTTACTAAGCGTGCCAATGAAGGCGATGCCAAGGCAGCTGAGGTGAAGCAGGCATTCCTGTTACAGGTAGCCAAGGATATCGGTGCTATGGCTTGTGTGCTGAACGGCAAGGTAGACCAGATCGTTATCACCGGCGGTATTGCTTATGGTGAGGATGTAGTGGCTAAGCTGAAAGAGAGATGCGGCTGGATCGCTCCGGTGACCGTATATCCCGGTGAGGACGAGCTGTTAGCTCTGGCTCAGGGGGCTCTGCGTGTCATGAACGGCGAAGAACAGGTGAAGCAGTACTAATTTAGAAATTTAGAGTAAAAATATAGAACTCCCGGTGGAATGATTCCATCGGGAGTCTTTCTATTTCAGGGAATAGACTTTCTGTCAGCACTATCGTTTTAACTAAAAATCAGCTTTGACAGAATCCCCAGTACCAGCATGTGTGCCGGATAAAAGGCATAGCAGGCAAGCTGGATCTTGCGGTTATGCGCGCCCTGGCGTCCATGGTAGCACCACAGAAGCGGCAGACACAACAGCGCCAGCCCCTGTTCTGAAATTTCGAAGGCATGACCGAAAAGCTGTAATGGAAGCTGCATTCCTGCCAACAGCATGACATTGATCCAGTAGAGCCCGGCAAATTGTCCGGCAAGCTGCCACCATTTTTTCCCATGGAAGAGATAGAATACGATAACGGTCAGAACGCCTTCCCCGTAATAGTCGAACATGAGGAGGGTTGCCAGCACGTAGCCTATTGCAGATAGCAGCAGAATCGCCGGAATCCACAGCCAGACCGGACATTTTTTCCGTAGGGTATCCATTGCCCAGATACACAGGAAGCCTGTGAGCAGTGTCCAGATCACGTTCTGATGAAATGGATAGAATAACAGCCCGCTGTACATCAGATTGATGGGAAGCTCAGACAGAATGGCCAGAAGAAGCAGGCGCATGCAATATTTTTTCTTATCATGGGTATGGAAGAAGCCTTCCACCAGGAAAAAGGCGAACATGGGAAATGCCAGTCTGCCGATGCCGGTCAGCCACCAGGCATCTCCGGCGAGGGTAGCCCACAGGTGATCACAGAACATGAACGCCATAGCGAGGATATGCAGCGTCAGAGCACTGAGATCCGGTGGGAAAATAGAACAATGGGATCCTTTGTTTTGCAAAATAAAACTCCTTTCAAAATTCCTTACGGAAGGATATAGTTGCATTATATCTTGTTTATGCGCTATAGTAAATATATCTGTGAAAGAGTATATGAAATTCCAATGATGGCTTACCCGGCATTTATATGCCGCAAAGCCTGTCGGGCGAACAGATATTGACAGAAAAACAAAATGCAGCACAGGAGGAATACAATGCGTCGTAACGATCGTGAGATTACAGAATTTTCGGAAATGACAGATGTCATGAAGAGGTGTGATGTGTGCAGACTTGCACTGAATGATGAGCATGGCTATCCGTATCTTCTGCCGTTGAATTTCGGAATGGAAGAGACGGACGGCAGAGTGACACTCTATTTTCACGGGGCAAAAGAAGGAAAAAAATATGACTTGATCCGTAAGGATGCCAGGGCAAGCTTCGAGATGGATTGCTCCCACAGACTGGTGCTGTCGGAGAAGGAAGACGGCTGTCAGTGCACCATGGAATATGAGAGCGTGATCGGTCAGGGAACTATAGAGATCCTGTCGGATGCGGAAAAACAGAAAGCATTGAATCTTCTGATGAAGCAGTACTATCCTGACAGAACGGAGAATTTCGTATTCCGACCGGAAGTCGTAGCCAGGACGGAGATATTCTGCCTGAAAGTGGAGCATATGACGGGGAAGAAACGTTTCAAAAAGTCGTAGAAGATATCATCTATTGATATCCCCGCGGGATGGGGCAGCAGGAAGTCTGAGATAGAAAAGAGAGGATGAGGGACAACAATGTATACAGATGGACAGATCTATATGGGCCTGGCAGATGGCCAGCGTGTGAATATGCAGCTGAATATGAGTAACCGCCATGGATTGATCGCGGGAGCCAGCGGCACCGGCAAGACGATTACGATGAAAGCTATGGCAGAATCATTTTCGGACGCGGGAGTTCCGGTTTTTTTGTGTGATGTCAAGGGAGATGTCTCCGGCATTGCCACGGCGGGTGTGGCTTCGGAGTCTATGGACAAGAGAATCGATAAATTCGGTATCCGCGACAGCTTTTCCTATAAGGCTTATCCGGTCTGCTTTTGGGATATCTATCAGGAGGGCGGACATCCTGTGAGAGCCACAATCTCCGATATGGGACCGGAGCTTTTATCTCGTATTCTGGGGCTCACCGCTGCGCAGGAAGGTGTATTGAATATTGTCTTCCGGATCGCGGATGACAAGGGACTTTTATTGATCGACTTAAAGGATCTGCGTATTCTGCTGAATTATGTGGCAGAACACAAGGATGACTATCTGACCACCTACGGAAGTATCTCCAAGCAGTCCGTGGGCGGTATTCTGCGGGCGTTACTGCCTCTGGAGAATCAGGGCGGAGATCTCTTTTTCGGAGAACCGGATCTGGATATTTATGACTGGATGCATACGGATGTGTACGGCAAGGGTATCGTCAACGTGCTGAATTGTGTAAAGCTGGTGCAGAATCCCACACTGTATGCCAGCTTCCTGTTATGGATGATGTCAGAATTATTCCAGAAGCTTCCCGAGGCGGGAGATCTGGAAAAGCCGAAGCTTGTATTTTTCTTCGATGAGGCACACCTGTTGTTTGCTGATGCACCGAAGATACTGGTGCAGAAGATCGAGCAGGTGGTGAAGCTGATCCGCTCCAAGGGTGTGGGCATCTATTTTGTGACCCAGAGTCCCAGTGATATCCCCGATTCCGTACTGGCACAGTTAAGCAACCGGGTACAGCATGCCCTCCGGGCGTATACCCCTGCGGAGCAGAAGGCTGTCCGGGCGGCAGCACAGTCTCTGCGGGCTAATCCGGCGTTTAAGGCAGAGGAAGTCATCATGGAGTTAGGTGTAGGAGAAGCGCTGACATCCTTCCTGGATGAGAACGGCGTGCCCGGCATCGCCCAGCGTACCTCCATCATCTGCCCCCAGAGCTTTATGGGACCTGTGGATGAGACGGAGCGCAGAAATCTAATGGCGAGAGACGGCATGGGACGCTACGATGAGGCGGTGGACAATATTTCTGCCTACGAAGTGTTGACAGATACCATGGAGCATGAGGCGAAAGCGGCGCAGCTGGCAGCAGAGCGGGCACAGCTGGAGAAGGATAAGGAAGCTCTGGCAAAGCAGCAGGCCAAGCTACAGGAATCCGCCGTAAAGCAGAAACAGAAAGAGTGGGAAGCAGCACAGAAAAAGAAGGAAAAGGCAGCGGAACGCCGACAGGCCCAGATCGAACGCCAGCTGATCAACACCGGTGCCCAGGTCATCAAGAGAGGAATTTTGAGTACACTGTTTGGAAAGTAATTAGGAATAAAATTCTTTTGATGCTTATTCTGCCATCGTCAGCGGACGGAAAGATTATGCAAAACGATGGAAATGCTAGAATAACTGGAACCAGAGAAAGTGTCCGCCAAAGATCAGCCAGAGGACGGACAGAACCGACAGCAGGATACAGACGATGGTCTCCGCCGGCTGCCGGGGGCGTCTGCAAAGTAACGGCGGTAGAGCGATGGCAAGCAGAAGGATCGGAATCCCGTACCGGAAAAGCATAAGCCCGATGGCAAAGGCACCCAAAGCCAGGGTGAAGAGTGCTTCGTCTAAATTTGCTTCATTTTGTATAAATAAGAACGCACCAGTAAAGAAGAGAAACGCAAGAAGGATCACGGAAAAAATACTAAGACAGAGGATGCGAAGCCATTTCGCGGCTCTGTCTTTTTTCTGTTGGCTTACCTCGGCGATGACATCGCTCAGGAGTGTATTGGTGTCAGCAGAGGGCAGGGCAATCCGCTCACCGCGACAAAGCTCTTCAACCGATACCGACAGCGCAGCCGCCAGATCATCCAGCAGAGCAATGTCCGGGTAGGCATTGCCGGTCTCCCAGCGGGAGATTGCCTTATTCGTAATATGTAACTGTTCGGCCAGCTGTTGCTGCGTCAGTCCCAGAGCCATCCGCTGTTCTCTGATAAAAGTCCCTATTTTTGTTTTATCCATGTGCCCCTCCTGATTGTTGCATACGAACTGATATTTGATTTCAGTATAGAAGAATCAAGGGGAATTGGCAATCTACCGAAGCGAGAATGCCGGGAAATTAACTGGAAAGTTAGTAAAGAAATGCTATCAAATCCCCGTAGCCCTTGGCAGGGTATA